>Ga0315273_10005272_pt1 | contig 15982 bp, 11 predicted proteins | sample YL17G02_0_MG_FD_205753 | JGI IMG/M metagenome (GOLD analysis project Ga0315273, IMG submission 205753) | Sediment microbial communities from Yellowstone Lake, YNP, Wyoming, USA - YL17G02_0 | ecosystem: Environmental > Aquatic > Freshwater > Lake > Sediment | place: USA: Wyoming | collected...
CGACAAGGTGACCGGCCGCGTCGAGCACGACGGCTGGGTCGTCGAGGAGATCGTCAGTCCGTGCGGAGTCGTCGCGTTCGTCTTCGAGGGGCGGCCGAACGTCCTGGCCGACGCGACCGGCGTGCTCCGGAGCGGCAACACGGCCGTCTTCCGCATCGGGAGCGACGCCCTGAACACGGCGAAGGCGATCATGGAACTCGCGCTCCGGCCTGCATTGATCGACGCCGGACTGCCCGAGTATTCCGTCACGCTTCTGGAGAGCGCCGAGCATTCCGCCGGATGGGCACTTTTCGCCGATCCCAGATTGGCGCTGGCGGTCGCTCGCGGAACGGGCCGAACGGTGGACACCCTGGGCGCGATCGCTCGTGAGGCCGGGAACGACGTGAGCCTCCACGGCACGGGCGGCGCATGGATCATCGCCGATGCTCGGGCCGATCCCGACAAGTTCGAGCTTGCGATCTACAATTCGCTTGACCGAAAGGTCTGCAACACCGTCAACGTCATCTGCATCCCCGTCTCGCGTACGGGCGATCTCGTGCCGAAGATGCTGAGCGCCCTGCAGAAGCGCGGCGAGAAGCTCGGATACGGCTACCGGCTGCACGTCGCTCATGGGAGTGAGGACATCATCCCCGAGGAGCTGTTCACCAGGGAGACCGAAGTCCTCCGCGCAACCGGCGTCGTGCATGAGTTGACCGCGACAGTCTGGCCCGCCGATCAGCTCGGGCACGAGTGGGAATGGGAGCAGACGCCCGAGGTCACGGTGGTCGCGATCCACGACCTCGATGAGGGCATCCGGCTTTTCAACGAGCAGTCGCCTCTGATGGTGGCGTCGCTCATCAGCGAGGATGAGTCCGCTCATGAGCGTTTTCTGACATCGCTCAATGCGCCATTCATCGGGAACGGGTTCACGCGCTGGACGGACGGCCAGTACGCGCTCTGTCGCCCGGAACTCGGGCTCTCGAGCTGGCAGAACGGACGTATCCTCGCCCGGGCCGCGGTTCTCACCGGCGACGGCGTCTTCACCGTCAAGCTTCGTGTGAAGCAAACCGATCCGGACGTGCATCGGTAGTCTTCCCCACAACTTTGTCCTCCACCGGGAACAAAACCTCCGCGAATGTCGTATGAGAGATAAAGCACTTTGTGGCATAAAGCTATCACGGAGGTGGGTCATGGACAAGGTTCAGGCTGAAGAGAACATCAAACTGATTCGCGAGGTCATGGAGACCTCCGCCCGGTACACCAATCTCTCAGGCGTTTCGGGGATCATCGCGGGTGTCCTGGCGCTCGTGGGCTGCGCGCTGACCTACTGGATCACCTTCGCCTTTCAGGGCGCAGAGCAGATCAGCTGGTACGTAGTGACCTGGGTGCTGGTGCTCGGCATCTCGATCCTCCAGGATCTCGCCCTCGCTCAACGGAAGGCGAGAAGTCGCGGGGAGGAATACTTCACGCCGGCGACCCTCCAGGTGTACAAGGCCGTGCTCCCCGGAATCTTCGTCGCCGCAGTGCTCTCGATTCGGGCGCTCACTCTCGGAGAGCTGGACGCGATCCCGGCGCTCTGGGCACTCGGTTACGGGGCAGCCCTCTGTGCCGCCGGACGGTTCAGTGCACGGGAGGTCCGCGTCTTCGGGGTCATCCAGTTGATCACCGGGGCAATCGCCCTGTTCTTCTTCTCCACCTGGGACTACAGCCTTTACGTCCTCGCGCTATCGTTCGGCATATACCATATCCTGTTCGGCCTGTGGATGACTCGAAAGTATGGGTGGTAGCATGGCGCTCGAGATAGATGAGACCATTCACCAGAAGACGCGCCTGACCATTATGTCGCACCTGGCGGCGGTCGGCGAGACCGATTTCCTGACGCTCAAGCGTCTCCTGAACCTGAGCGATGGAAACCTGTCCGTGCACACTTCCATCCTGGAGAATAAGGGCTTCATCGAGTGCGAGAAATCGTTCGTCGGGAAGAAGACTCGCACGATCTACCGAATCACCCGATCAGGCCGCCGGGCGTTCGAGGCATACGTGGCACAGATCGAGAGCATACTACGAGGCGGAGGCACACCATGAAAGTCAAGATGATCCTCCCTGCGCTGAATGAGGCGGTCGGCGCCGGTCGGCGAACCATCAAGTACTCGCTGTTCCCGCCGCTCGGCCTCGCCACTCTCGCGGGATACCTCAGCGACACTAACGACATCACGATCGAGGACGAGCACGTCGAGCCGCTGAATACGGATGACGAGCCCGACCTGGTAGTGATCCAGGCATACATCACCTCGGCGCATCGAGCCTATCAGCTCGCCGATCATTACCGCCGGAAGGGCGCATACGTGGCGATGGGCGGCCTTCACCCGACCTCCATGCCGTGCGAGAGCATCCTTCACGCCGACTCGATCTTCCTCGGCCCGGGCGAGGATACATGGCCCGCTTTCCTGAGGGATTTCCGCGCCGGGCATCCGGAGAAGGCCTACCGGTCAGGCGTACGCACCCTGCACGGCCAACCGCCTCCGAGGCGTGATCTGATCAAGCGGCATCTGTACCTCGTGCCGAACTCGATCGTGGTCTCGCGCGGATGCCCTCACAAGTGCGACTTCTGCTACAAGGAGGCGTTCTTCAAGGGCGGCAAGTCGTTCTATACCAGGGCAGTGGACGACGCTCTTGCCGAGATCGAACGGCTGCCGGGACGCCATCTCTTCTTCCTGGATGACAACCTATTCGCCGACCCTCAATTCGCGGAGGCGCTGTTCGACGGGATGAAGGGCACGGGACGCGTGTGGCAGTCGGCGGGAACGGTACAGTCTATCTTCCACCCCGGCCTGCTGGAGAAGGCTGTCGAGAGCGGTCTCCGCAGCCTGTTCATCGGCTTCGAGACCCTGAACCGGTCGAGTCTCGTCGAGCAGGGCAAATACCACAATCTGGACCAGGACTACAATGCCGCCGTCCGCCGACTGCACGACCTGGGGGTGATGATCAACGCGAGCTTCGTCTTCGGCATGGACCACGATGACGAGCGGACCGCGCCTGAGACGGTCGATTGGGCGGTCGGAAGCGGGATCGAGACCGCCACTTTCCACATCCTGACCCCCTACCCCGGCACGAGGCTTCACGAGCGCATGAGTCGTGAGGGGCGAATCCTGACCAGCAACTGGGAGCTCTACGACACGCGGCACGCGGTCTTCCAACCGGCGAGAATGTCCGCTGAGTCGCTCGAGGCCGGCTACCATCGGGCGTATCGCGACTTCTACAGTTGGCGCTCGATCTTCGATGCCGCATGGTCGAAGGAGTCGTTGACCCAGCGACTGAGGCACTTCACCTACACCGCGGGCTGGAAGAAGATGTCGCCGGTCTGGGATTTCGCCATTCGCACGCACATGGTCTCCAGGTTCATGCCCCTCCTGGAGGCGGTCCTCTCCTCCTCGCGCCATGCCCACAGGACACCCATGGGGCGGCGTAAAGCCCTCCGCCGGCTGTCATTCTGAAGCGAAGCGAAGAATCTGTTCCGACCGCACGCCAGATTCTTCGCTTCGCTTGAGAATGACAGCCTGGCGGGGCTGATCGCTTCGATGTGCGTCCTCGTGTATAATGGAGGAGACATGCGCATTGCCCTGATCATTGTTCTAATCGCCATATCCGCCGCATACGGAGGGAGCACCACCTTGGATCAGCTCAGGACCGAATTCGCCAACCCCGGGAACGACTACCGCGCGCTCCCCATGGAGTTCGACTACGCCAAGCCGACGGAGTTCGCCGACAAGCTGGTCGAGGGCGGATGGGGCGGCGCGCACTTCGGCTATCCCCACGGCGGTCCGGGATACCTCCGCGACCAGGACGGCTGGGACCAGTTCAAGGCGGCGGTGAAAGCATGCAGGGAGCGCGGGCTGAATGTCTGGATCTACGACGAATGGGGCTATCCGAGCGGTCGAGCGGGCGGCCACGTCCTGGAGGGCCATCCCGAGTACGAAGCCCAGGGCCTCTTCTACGACTCCACCGATGTCCCGATCAAGAAGGCGCAGGCGATCGAGTGGCGCGTCCCCGACGGCACGCCGTTCTACGTCGCCCTGTGCGACCTCGATTGGAACGGGCGCATCGTGGGGCAGCCGGTCGATATCACGGACAATGTCAAGGACGGCATGCTGAAGGTCGAACTCCAGCCGGGCACGTGGCGGCTGATCGCGTTCGTCCAGAAACGCCTGAGGGAAGGCACACACGCCTCGATCGCATTCGGGCCGTACATCAACATCCTCGATCCCGATGCGGTCAAGAGCTTCATCCGGAACACCCACGATGCTTTCTATGCCCACAGCGGCCCGGATTTCGGCAAGACGATCAAGGCGATCTTCAACGACGAGGTCTCCCTCATGAGCGGATTCCTCACCGACGAGACTCAGCCGCACCCCGCGATCGCATGGTATCACGGCCTGCCTCAGATCTTCCAGAAGCGGACCGGCTACGACATCCGCGAGTGCCTGCCCGCGCTCTTCAACAACGTCGGTGATCAGACCGCCCGGAAGCGGTGCGACTGGTACTCGATGATCTCAGAGCAGGTCGCCGGCAGCTTCTTCAGGCAGGTTAGGGAATGGTGCGAGGCGCACAAGGTCGCGTCCACCGGCCATCTGCTGTGGGAGGAGTCGCTGATCTTCCATGCCAACTTCTACGGCAGCGTCTTCCCCAGTCTGAAGGATCTCGACTGGCCGGGGATCGATGTGCTCGGCGCGGATTATGGCCACACATCCGGCTCGCATGTCGAGGGCGGACCGGTCACCCCGAAGCTGATCGGCTCGGCGGCGCACATCTATGACAAGAAGCGCACGATGTCCGAGTCGTTCTGCTTCGTCACCGGCAAGACGCCGATCGAGGACCTCCTCGCGCACGTCAGTTGGCAGTCGGTGCTCGGCATCAACAGCTTCACGACTCTGAGCATCAACGACCAGTACCCGGCGGAGTCGTTCCGCCTGCTGAACGACTACACCGGCCGCCTGAGCTTCGTGCTCACTCAGGGACGGTTCGCGGCGGATGTGGCGGTCCTCTACCCGATCGCCTCCGTGTGGGCCGACTTCAAGCCGACGAACCGGCATGTCCACCACCTCGACGACAATCCCAGGGTCAGGGATGTCGATGATGCCTGGCGCGCGATCTCCTCAGAGGTGCTCGCCTGCCAGCGGGATTTCGACTACCTCGATGAGGATGCGGTCCGGCGCGCGAAGGTCTCCGGTGGCAAGCTGACGATCGGCAGGAACAGCTACTCGGTCCTGGTGCTCCCGCACGTCACGACGCTCGACTACTCGACCCTGAAGCAGATCAAGCAGTTCGTCGCTGCCGGCGGGACTGTGATCTCCTACGAGACGCTCCCCTACACCCGCGCCGACGCGGGCCCGGCCGACGAGCATCGCGCGCTGGTGGACGACCTCTGGTCCGGGAGCGATAGTGGGAGGGGACTCCAGTCCGCGATCCCGCACCGGGGCGGCGTCATCCACACCGAAACGATGCGCTCATTCCGCGAGGCCCTCAGGTCGAGCGGCACTCCCGACCTGGTGGTCACTCCGTCAACGCCGGGGTCACGGGGAGAACGTCATCCTGAACTTGGTTCAGGATCAGCATCCACACCGGCACGTCATGCTGAACTTGATTCAGCATCCACGCCTCAGGTCTACTACCAGCACCGAGTCCTGCCCGATGGGGACATCTTCTTCCTGGTCAACAACTCGACCGCCCCCGTCACCGGCGACTTCGCCTTCCGCGCATCCGGCAAGGCGGAGATCTGGAACCCCCTCACCGGCGAGACATCCCCCGCCGATGCCTCGAAGAAGAACGGCACGACCACCCTCCACCTCACCCTCCCGCCGCGAAGCGGGAGGTTTGTCGTGTTTGCGGAGAGGTAACGCCGCCGATTCTTCCGCAGGCTCACGCTCAATCCACCGGAATATCCCCGGCAAATCTGCGGGGAGTGGCGAATGGCATGATTCTTGCAACATCATCACTGTACGAACTACAAGCATCTCAGCACGCCAGGGGACATGAAAGATGAAAAGGAAGTTCGTAGTAACAGTAGCGCTTGCGCTATTGTGTCTGGGTATCTCCACTCAAGCAGCCATCACCATCGACACCGTCCCGGTTGGCGATCGGGGCAATGATGCCGATACCCACGGCGCCGGATACGGCTCGGTCAGCTACAACTACAACATCGGCAAGTATGAAGTCACTACCGGGCAGTACACGGCCTTCCTCAATGCTGTGGCAAAGACCGACACATACGAGTTATATAGGACGAGCATGGACACGGCCGTTTACGAGTATGGCTGCAACATCAAGCGCACCGGCACGTCCGGCAGCTACAGCTACGGCGTGCCAAGCGCCTGGGCAAACAGGCCTGTGAACTTCGTGAGTTTCTGGGACGCCTGCCGGTTCACCAACTGGATGCACAACGGACAGCCGACGGGCCTGCAGGATTCCGCTACCACCGAACGCGGGGCATACACGCTCGATGGCTTCGACGGCCGTCTAGGCCAGGACATCGGGCGCAACGCCGGATGGAGATGGGCGATCGCAAGCGAGGATGAGTGGTATAAGGCCGCATACTACAAAGGCGGCGGAACGAACTCGGGATACTGGGATTACCCAACTCAGAGCAGCACCACTCAGAGCAACCAGGTAGTCAATCCCGACCCGGGCAACAGCGCCAACTACAAGGTTGGCGATATCCAGACCATCGGGGCTCCGTATTACCGCACGATCGTCGGTGAGTTCGAGAACTCCGCGAGTCCCTACGGCACGTTCGACCAGGGCGGCAACGTATTCGAGTGGAACGATACCGTTACGGACTATGATGGGCAGAATTCCTATCGCGGCCAGCGCGGCGGTTCGTACAACTACCAGATCCACCACCTCTGGGCACTGCACCGCAGCTCCATCATCCCCACGAACCAGAACGGCGTTTCCGGGTTCCGCGTCGTCCAGGCCGTCCCAGAGCCATCCTCGCTCGTCGCATTGGCCGGCGGTCTGATATCGCTTCTCGGACTGAGGCGGCGCAGAGTCTAGGATTCCACAGCACCGCGTCCTGCCCGACGGCGACATCTTCTTCCTCGTCAACAACTCGACCGACCCCGTCACCGGCGACTTCGCCTTCCGCGCATCCGGCAAGGCGGAGATCTGGAATCCCCAAACCGCCGAAACCTCCCCCGCCGGGGCCTCGAAGAAGAACGGCACGACCACCCTCCACCTCACCCTCCCGCCGCGAAGCGGGAGGTTTGTCGTGTTTTCGGAGAGCTGACGCTCTCATGTCTTCGGCGTGCCCCGGGCGGCGTGAGGCCCTTGGGTCATCCTGGTAATAATACCAGTTTCTCAGCGTCCGCACGCTCAGTTCCCCGATAACGCGGATAGACATCCTTGACAAATCCGTGGGGTGGCTGGAAAATGGCAGGGACTGTAATGAAGGGCAGGCTGCCGCAGAGCATCCGCCCACTACTGCGCAATGGAGGAGAAGAGATGAGAAGAGTATTCGCATTAGCAGCGGCGCTCGCGTTGCTGTGCCTGGGCAGCCTCGCTCAGGCTAACATCACCATCGTCACCGTTCCCGTTGGCGACGCGCGGAACTGGCCGGACAATTACGGCTGGGGCCAGGTGACCTACACTTACAACATCGGCAAGTATGAAGTGACCGCCGGACAGTACACCGCGTTCCTGAATGCCGTCGGAGCCACCGATACCTATACGCTCTACAACGCCAACATGTGGAGTAGTAACTATGGTTGTAAGATTGAGCGGAGTGGCTCGCCCGGCAGCTACACGTACAGCGTGGCATCCGGCTACGCGAACAGGCCGGTCAACTACGTCTCCTGGGGCGACTCCGCACGGTTCGCCAACTGGCTTCACAACGGCCAGCCCACGGGACTGCAGAACGCATTGACCACCGAGGACGGGGCGTACGTAATCGACCACGCGACGACGAATGCCAAGCTTCAGGAAGTCACCCGCGAGGCGGACTGGCGGTGGGCGATCACCAGCGAGGACGAGTGGTATAAGGCTGCCTACTACAAGGGCGGCAACACCAATGCAGGATACTGGAATTTTCCCACGAGGACCGACGCGTGGCCCGGTCGTGACATGGCCGACGCCTCCGGCAATAACGCCAACTACGGCCGCACGCCGCCGTACCCCATCGATTCCCCCTATTACACCACGGTCGCCGGCGAGTTCCAGAACTCCCGCAGTCCTTACGGCACGTTCGACCAAGGCGGTAACGTCCGGGAGTGGAACGAGATCATAATCGGCGCCAAGCGCTGCCTGCGTGGCGCTGCGTTCTACTTCCTCGACGCGAGCTACATCCAGGCCGACTACCGCGATTCCGACTACCCGGCGAATGAGGACTTTCTCACCGGGTTCCGTGTCTCCGCAGTTCCCGAGCCGTCATCGCTCATCGCATTGGCTGCGGGACTGGTAGGACTCTTGGGCATAAGACGGCGCAGGGCGTAGCCCTTTGCCCCATGAAGGAGACGCGCCTCGGATGGGTGAACTGTGACCCGACTACTTATGGAGAGGTCACACCGTGAAGCATCTGTTCCCGGCAATCATCATCTGCGCAATCCTTGCGAGCGCCACGTGCGCCGACATCCCGCGCCCGGAGTATCCGAACCCGATGGCCGTGCGCGGGGAGTGGATGAACCTCAACGGCACGTGGGAGTTCGCCGAGACCGACGAGGTCGCCGACCAGGGATTCCTGACCGATAAGCCGTATCCCGACAAGATCATCGTGCCGTTCTGCCGGGAGAGCAAGCTCTCGGGCCTCGGGCGCACGGGGTTCGTCAAGAACGTCTGGTACCGCCGGACCTTCGACCTCCCCTCGACCTGGAAGTCCCCGCGGACGCTCCTCCACATCGGCGCGTGCGACTATGAGACCACCGTCTGGCTGAACGGCAAGTTCCTCGGCAAGCACCGGGGCGGAAGCTCGCCGATCACCTTCGAGATCACCAGGCAGCTACGACAGGGGACGAACACCGTCATCGTCCACGCCTTCGACGACACCCGCAGTGGCCTCCAACCCACAGGCAAGCAGGCCCACTCCGAGCAGAGCGCGGGATGCGTTTACACCCGCACGACCGGCATCTGGCAGACGGTCTGGCTCGAGGGCGTCGGCTCGACGTACATCAAGGATTTCAAGATCGAGACCGACCCGGACAACTCTCGCGTGATCCTCCAGGCAGAGATCGACGGCCCATACGAGGGTCTCATGCTGAATGCAGCCGCGTTCGCGAACGGCAAGGTTGTCGCCAGTACGGAGACCCCAGCACACTGGCGGAACGGACGCCTGGTGATCAGACTCTCCGAGAAGCGACTCTGGTCCACGGATGACACGTTCCTCTACAACCTGAAGCTCCTGCTCACCCGAAAAGGCGAGCCGATCGACGCGGTCACCTCGTACTTCGGACTGCGGGACATATCCATCGATGGGACAAGGATTCTCATCAACGGCAAGACGGTCTTCCAGCGACTGATCCTCGATCAGGGCTTCTATCCCGACGGCATCTGGACCGCCCCGACGGACGAGGCGCTCCGGCACGACATTGATCTGTCCCAGGCGGCAGGGTACAACGGCGCGCGCCTCCACCAGAAGGTCTTCGAGCCGCGATACCTCTACTGGGCGGACAAGATGGGCTACCTCGTCTGGGGCGAGTACCCGAACTGGGGGCTGAACTACGCCGACCCGCGGATCAACGTCCCGACGATCCAGGAGTGGACCGAGATCGTCCGGCGCGACCGGAATCATCCCTCGATCGTCGGCTGGTGTCCGCTCAACGAGACGCCGGGGAGCGCGGTCGAACTGCAGAACACGATCGTCGAGGTCACGCGGGCGATCGACCCCTCGAGGCCGGTGATCGAGTCGAGCGGATATGCGCACGGCCTCCCCGACCCGGATGTCCTCGACGCGCACGACTACGACCAGAACCCGGAGTCGTTCCGGATGCGGTACAACGAGGGCTTCTCGTCGGGCCAGAAGCTGCCCGCGAGGTATGGCGGCTCGGATCAGCAGACGAGTGTGCCGTTCATGGTCAGCGAGTTCGGCGGGATAGGGATCTATGGCGCTGCTCCGAAGGATATGGACGAGTTCTACGCGCGGTACAAAGGCCTCGTCGACGCACAGCTCGACAGCCCGTACCTTTTTGGATTCTGCTACACGCAGCTCACCGATGTCGAACAGGAGACGAACGGCCTCTACACATACGATCGGCAGCCGAAGTTCGACGTGAAGCGGATCCACGATATCACGGCGCGCCCGGCGTTCATCGAGACGCATTCCCACTGGGAGACGGCCAGGTTGATGAAGGAGCCGGGGGCCGACTGGCGGGTGCTCGTCGGCGCATATCCCGATGGCGACCTGGCGAAGGGGTGGCGGTATACGATCGGCGAGCCGTCGAGCGGCTGGGATGAGCCCGGCTACGATGACTCCCACTGGATGTCGGGCCTCGGCGGGTTCGGCTCGAAGGGCGGATGGGAGTGGGCGATCCGCACTCCGTGGGAGACGCCCGACATCTGGCTCAGGCAGGACTTCGAGTACGACGGCAAGCCGTTCGACGATGCGATGCTCGTCATACACTATGACAACGCGACCGAGGTGTACATCAACGGCAAGCGGATCTGGAAGGGGACGGGTTGGAACGACCGCTACTCGGGCTTCAGCGTGATGAAGACGATCAGGGACGCGCTCAAGCCGGGGACGAACACCATCGCGGTGCACACCCATCAGGATGGCGGCGGGCAGTTCATCGACCTGGCGCTGCTGTTGGGGAGTGGGAAGTAGGGAGTATGGGAGTATGGGAGTATGGGAGTGTGGGAGTCCGGAACGCCCATACTCCCACACTCCCATACTCAGAGAGGGAGAACATGAGATACGAGTTCACCAAACCGGAGGAATACCGCGCGATCAAGGCGACCGTTCCGATCGCGTATCTGCCCTGGGGCGCGCACGAGTGGCACGGCCTGCACAATCCGCTCGGCCTCGACACGCTCAAGGTCCACGGCATCTGCCAGGCACTCTGCGCCGCGACCGGGGGGATCGTCTTCCCGCAGATCTACTGCGGCCACCAGACGATGAAGCCCTACGCCGGGTTCGACGCGACCCTCGAGTTCAGCCCCGAGTGCGTGACGATGCTTGCCCGGGAGTACCTCGCCCAGCTCGGAGATGAGGGGTTCAAGGTTATCGTCATCATGATGGGCCACTACGGCGGCGATCACCAGAAGCTCCTCACGGACGCCGTCGCCGAGTTCAACGCGAGCCGGACCGACGTCGTCGCCTGGGCGTTTCCCGACTACGATCTGACCAAACCGGACGGCATCGAGGGCGATCATGCCGGCCCGAACGAGACCTCCTACATGATGCTCTTCCATCCCGAGCTAGTCGATCTCAGCCGCCTGACGACCGAGGAAGAACTCGACACGAAGGTCGACGGCATCATGGGCGGCGACCCGCGCATCGACGCCTCGTCCGCGCGCGGCCTCCAGGCTCTCCAGTTCGCGATCAAGGCCGGCGTCCCCCAGATCCTGGAGCTCCTGAGGCAGATGGAGGAGCGGGATGGCTGATTGCCCCCTCTGCGCGGACCCATCGAAGGGGATGGCCCTGATCGCCGATGGAGCGATCACACGTGCCTACCTCCAGCCGAGCGCGAGCTTCCGTGGATACTGTATCCTCGTGCTGAAGAGGCATGCCGTCGAGCTTGACGATCTCTCTGCCGAGGAGCGCACCGCCCTGATCGAGGATATCGCACGGGTGGCCCATGCCATCCGAGCGGTCTGCAGGCCGGCGAAGATCAACTACGAGATCCTGGGCAACGTCGTCCCGCACGTCCACGTCCACATCATCCCCAGGTACACCACCGATCCGACCTGGGACCGCGCCGCCTGGTTCGCCCTCCCGGACGCCGATTCGCTGCCTGAGGATGAGTATCTGCGGTTGGCGCAGGAGGTAAGGGCAGCCGTTTGAGCGCAATGAGTAAGGGGTAACGAGCAAGACGAACCCGGGTTTGCTGATTGCTCATTACCCAGGAGGCCTTGCACCATGCGAATCCTGATGCTTGCCGCAATACTGGCCACCGCCACAGCCGCCTTCTCCGCTCCCGTCGCCGTGTTCACGCCGGAGAAGAGCGAGGGCATCGAGCTGATCTCGACGGTCGAGGACGGGCAGTGGGAGAGGGCCAACGTCTACGGGAAGGATGCGGTTCGGCTCAAGCGAAAGACCGTTCCGACCAGCAGCTACCTCTACTTCAGGTTCACGCCAGAGGTCCGCGCGAAGATCGGCTCGGAGGTCTGGCTGGTGGTCGATCACTACGACCGGACCGTCGGCAGAGTGAGAGTGCAGTATAACTCCGACCAGTCGCCGTATGCCGACAACAGCGGTTTCCTCCTCGCCGCCGGTGGGGAATGGTGGAAAGCGGCCGTCCACATAACGGGCGCCAAGTTCGAGTCAAAGCAGAACGGCGGCGCGGACTTCCGGCTCGTGTTCCCGACTCCGGTGCCGATCACGCGGTTGGAGGTCCGGACAGAGGACCCGAAGCTGAACCTACCCTCAGATCAGGAGCGAATCATCAAAAACATAAAGCGAATCCCGAGGCCGAAGGACATGTTCTATACGTTCGGTTGTGAGATCGACCAGGAATCCGCCGCTTTATATGCCGCGATGGGCGTTACGAGCATCGAGAGCTACGTGACGTGGGAGACCTGCGAGCGCGCGGGCGAGGGCCAGTGGGACTGGTCCGCGTGGGATGCGACCGTGAAAGCGCTGAAGGATAACGGCCTCAAGTGGGTGCCGTTCATCATCCTGAGCCCGGCATACTCCACGCCGAACTGGTTCCGCGCGGGCAAGGAGCATTTCCCCTGCCGATGCCTGGAGCACGGGACCGACAGCAAGATCGAGTCGCTCTGGAACCCGAACCTGCCGAAGTGGATCGACCGCTTCATCGGCGAGTTCTCGAAGCGCTACCGGGACAGCGGCGTCATCGAGTCGGTGCTCCTCGGCATCCAGGGCGATTTCGGCGAGGCGATCTACTCGGTCTGGGGCGGCGGATGGACCTTCAACGTCCCGGGCGAGTACCACAATCATGCCGGCTACTGGTGCGACGATCCCTATGCCCTCGGGGACTTCCGCAAGTTCGTGGAGAAGCGCTACAAGACGATTGACGGGCTCAACAAGGCATGGGGCAGCGATTTCAAGGGCTTCGACACAGTCGATTTCCCCGGTCAGAAGGATGAGCTGACCGCATTTCAGACGAAGGTCGTCTCCGGCGACCCGGGCGCGCGCAGGCGGTGGATTGACTTCATCGACTGGTATCGGGCCGCCATGACCGACTGGTCCGACTGGTGGATGGGCGTCACGCGCAAGCATTTCCCGAAGACGCCGATCTACCTCTGCACCGGTGGGGACGCCGAGCCGCATCACGGTTCCAACTTCGCCGAGCAGAGTCGTGTTGCCGCCAAACACGATGCAGGGGTCCGAATCACCAACGAGGCGTCGGACTATGCCGCCAACTTCGCGATCACGCGGTGGGTAGCCTCGGCGGGGAAGCACTACGGTGCATACTACGGCTTCGAGCCGGCGGGCGCTGAGGATGAGAAGGGCATCGTCGCCCGCATCTACAACGCCACCGCGTCCGGCGCGAACCAGCTTCACGACTACGCGCCGAACGTGACTCAGTCGCAGGAGCGCATGGACGCCCAGCGCGAGCACCTGAAGTACCTCTTCCACGTGAAGGAGCCGATCGTCCCGGTCGCGCTCTGGTATCCGAACGTCTCGCTCACCCTGAAGTGGGGCGGCTACATCGGGAAGGCGGCGCAACTCCGGGATTACACCGACTTCGATTACGTGGATGAGACGATGCTCCGGACCGGCGCGCTCGACAGGCACAACGTCCTCGTAGTCATCCACGGTGCCGTGATGGAGACCTCGGACGCCCGGCTGATCGCGAAATGGTTACAGAAGGGCGGACGGATGATCGTCATGGACGTGCCGAAGTTCGAGAGCGTCGAGGTCACTTCGGAGCCGGATGATATCCTGAACTGCTGGCGGCCGGACGCGCTCTCTGTCGTCGGCGGTGGGGTGATGACACATGTCGCTGGCTGGGACGGCTTGGCCGCACAGCTCGGGAAAGACCTGGCCCATCCGGGCCTCCCGGTCTATGATCTGGCGAAGGACGGCATCTTCGGCACGCAGATCGGCCCGGGCCGCTTCCTTTTCCTGAACACGACCGCTCAGGAATCGGAGGTCCGGATCGAGTACAAGGGCAAGACGGCTGAGAAACCGCTTGCCGCGGGAACGATCACGGAGGTCAAGCTCTAACTGGAGTATGGGGGTGTGGGAGCATTCGATCCCCCATACTCCCACACTCCGGCTAGCATTGCCCACCAAACTGCGGTAATATGTTGTCGGCAATCTGTAAGGAATTCGGCACGAGTGCGCCGAATATAGAATATAGCTCCGATACTACCAGGAAGGACCGCAATGAAATTCAGGCCCTGTATAGACTTACACGACGGAGTGGTCAAGCAGATCGTAGGCGGCTCGCTGACTCAGGACGGGAAGAAGCTCGTTACAAACTTCAAGTCGCCTTTCCGCGCAGGCTTCTACGCGCTCAAGTTCAAGAGTGATGGACTCTCAGGTGGCCACATAATCATGCTGAACCCCGACCCGCTGAATGCCGCAGCCGCCGTGGACGCGCTCACGGTATGGCCCGACGGTTTCCAGATCGGCGGAGGGATGAACCCCGATAATGCTCACGGGTGGATCGATCGCGGAGCGTCCGCGATCATCGTCACCTCGTACGTGTTTCGTGACGGTGAAGTGAATATGGGCAACCTCAAGAAGATGGTCGAATCCATCGGCAAGGACAGGCTAGTGCTCGACCTGAGTTGCCGCAAATGGGACGGCCGCTACTATATCGTCACCGACCGGTGGCAGAAGTTCACTCAGGTCGAGATCACCCCGGCCAATCTGGACATGTTGTCCAAGCACTGCTCCGAGTTCCTGATTCATGCGGCAGACATCGAAGGGATGTCCATCGGGATAGACGCCGAACTCGTGAAGAAGCTCGGCGGCTGGGACGGCATCCCGATTACCTACGCAGGCGGCATCAGGAACATGGATGACGTCTACCTGATCCGCGATCTCGCAGGCGACAGGCTCGATTTCACCGTGGGCAGCGCTCTCGACCTCTATGGAGGCAAGGGAATCGCCTACAAGGACCTGGTGGCCTTCAACAACAACTCGCACGAGAAGGTAGCCGTGTAGCTCTTCGACTGAATTCGGCTCCGGAGGTCGACTTCCGGAGTCGAATCTCCTTTTCCCCGCGCCAATCTTCGTTGATTCCGCTCCCCAAAGTGTGTTAACCTATCACATAGACAGTGCGTCTAAACATGGGAGAATCGCGCGATGCCCCCCGTCCCGTGCACTTCGTAGTATTGCGACTCACCCCTGCAGGAAAGGCAATCTGGTAATGCGAGCATTCTTGTTGATTTCGCTGATGCTGACGGCAGCATCAGCATCTGTTCTCCAGGCTGCGGGTGTTCCGCCGGAGAAGCTCTCGGTAACCGACGCGGTCGCATTGGCGCTGGGGCAGAACCCGACGCTCAAGCAGTCGCGGGAGAGCTATCTCTCGGCGCAGTCCGCACTCCGCATCGCCAGCGTCGAGGCGACGTACGGCATCGGAAGCGAGACGCTGTTGGAGGACTCGCCCTTCACCACTGGCTTCGCCGGGCGTGTCTTCGGGAGCGTCGACTACACGAACCTCCTCGGTACGGAAGCATCGCTCGATGCTTCACCCTACGGGACGGGCAGCCAGCGCGGCTCGATAGGGCTGTCGATACGGCATCCACTCGTGGGCGGCAAAGGACGACTGTCCGACAAGGCGAATCTCGTGCTCGGAGCGCAGAGCGCTTCGGCGATCGAAAACAGGGACTTCTACAGCTCGCGCCAGGCGACGATACTGGGAGTGATAGACGCTTATTACCA
>Ga0315273_10005274_pt1 | contig 15976 bp, 14 predicted proteins | sample YL17G02_0_MG_FD_205753 | JGI IMG/M metagenome (GOLD analysis project Ga0315273, IMG submission 205753) | Sediment microbial communities from Yellowstone Lake, YNP, Wyoming, USA - YL17G02_0 | ecosystem: Environmental > Aquatic > Freshwater > Lake > Sediment | place: USA: Wyoming | collected...
AACTGCTCATGGCGCATCAGTACCCCTTCGGGGATGGTCCCGCCGGGCGACCCGTTTCTCCGGTCGAGCGCTATCTGTCCCACCTCCTCCTTCGAGGCCGCGGCCAGAATGCCATTGCACTTCGGGCAGCGCATCATCCGCAAGGGGCTTTCCATGTCCAGGCCCATCGCATCCCTCAGCTGGAGTATCTGTCCATCCAGCTCTAACTCGGAGAGGACGACCGCGCCGGTCCCCGCCCTTTCCGCCAACCGACGATCCCTCGTGACCAATGTCCGTCCCTCTTTACGGGCCAGCTGGAGGATGTCGGCGTCGGCCATCGCGCCGGGATAGAGCGTGTCGTAGCCCAGAAACCTCAACCAGCGCGCCAGCGAGCCAAGCATCTGGTCGCAAATGAACCCGGGCCCCACCGCCGCGGGGGGCTCACCTTTCCGGCTCGTAGACAAGCAGCACCCCGTCTCCCAGCCGGCGAGCGCCGGCCAAAGAAAGCCTGAATGCGTCCTCCAGGCGCGCCACCCCCACACCGCCGGCGGGCGTCGGGCCCGTGCCGCCCAGCACAAGGCTCCCGACGTAAATGCTGAGACGGTCGACCGCCCGATCTTTCAAAAACGACCATATGACCTCGCTTCCGCCCTCTACCAATAGCTTTTTTATCTTCCGGCCGTCCAGCTCGTCCAGGAGCCTCGGAATGGACACGCGGCCACCGTCTCCCAGGACCACCGTTTCAACATTTTCGGGCCAGTGCCTGGAGGGGCGCTCTTTCGACATCGCAATGAGCGTCGGTGTCCCGGGCGATACGACCTTGGCGTTCAAAGGCGTGCGCCCGTTCGAATCCAGCACGATTCGAAGAGGCCTGCGCGGCCTTCTAACGTATTTCTCCTTCACAAGAAGGCTCGGGTCATCGGCCAACACTGTGCCGATCCCCACCAGGATGGCGTCCGAGCGGTTGCGCAGCCTGTGGACCCTTGCGATGTCCTCTTCCGAGGATATCCTTGTCTGGCGGCGTGAGGGCAGGGCTATTTTGCCGTCGGCCGACATGGCGCAGTTGACGGTCACTAGCGGAGGCATGGCCGTACTTAATCGATTTGGGGGTATTTACAGACTGGGGAGCCGGAGAACCAGGGGACCAGAGGCGGGGCGGGCCGCCCCTCTTCACGCAACGATTGCAATGCACGGCGGCCCGCCCGCTCCACGCCACGACATGGCCCGCCCCTCTTCACTCAACAATCGTATATCGAGGGACGGGCTCTTTGCCGGTGGAGTTTAAATATCCAAAGATGATTATGTTCAAGGGCGAGTGGAAAGGATGGGTGGAGAGGATATCAAGATAACGATGTTCAAGAAGGCCGACCTGAAAGGGGCCACCGTCATCGACGGGTTTCCCAGCGTGGGGCTGGTGAGCTCCATCGTGGCCAACTACATCGTGAAGGTCCTCAATCTGGAGCAGATAGGCGTTTTGGATTCATACGTTTTCCCTGCGCTCTCGCTTGTCCGCCGCGGGGAGCCTCTCGACACGGTCAGGATATACGCCGGCCAGCGTGTGGGAACCGAGCTGAGCCATGACCAGATAGTCGTGTTCATATCGGAGTTCCAGCCCCCCCCCAACCTGATAAGGCCCATCGCTGGCGCGATGCTCGACTGGGTCCAGGCCGAGAAATGCAAGATGCTGTATTCCCCCGAGGGGCTCGTGATAGAACGGGAGGGCCAGGCGGCCGAAGGGGCCGGTGTACCGGAGGAAGAAGGGCCCGCAAAAGCGGCGGCGGCGCCCCCCAAGGATATAGAAACCTACGGCATCGCAAGCACCCCCGCCGGGCGCAGGCTTCTGGAGGACAACAACATCAGGCTCTTCCAGGAAGGGGTCATAACCGGCATGGCCGGTGTGCTCCTTAACGAGGGAAGAAGGCGCGATTTTGAGGTGATAAGCCTTCTTGCGGAGGCCAATCCTGCATATCCGGACGCGCGTGCCGCCGCAAAGGTGATAGAGTCCATGAACAAGCTGCTGCTCCACATCAAGCTCGATTCAGCGCCCCTCTACGACGAGGCCGGGGTCATCGAGGCCCAGATAAAGACCGTCCAGAAGCAGTCCAAGACGCCCAAGGCGACGCCGGCGCCGCACATGTACGGATAAAAGTTGTTACCCGTTTCCTTACGCAGACTGTCCCGTGTGCGAGGCGCGCAGAAGGGGGACGATGACCATCCCGTATGGTGTCAGGTCGATAACATACTTTGACCGGGAGTGCGGGGTCCCCCTCATCTTGACTATGTGGAGGGTGCGAAGAAGATAGCCCCGCTGGTCCAGGTTGCCCAAAATGATGATGCCGTCGGTCACCGCCTCCTCGACCCCGAAAGATGAATAGTGCGTCTCGCCAGGGGGTACCTCTGATATGAAAAGGGCGGTGCAGCCGGCCTCGGAGAGCCTGTGGCCCAGCTTGGATACAAAATCGCGAATCCTTTCCTTGGCCTTGATTTTGAGCAGTATCCCGGTGAGGGAATCGACCACCAGCCTCTTGGCGCCCGTCTCCCTGACCAGCTCGATGAGCCCCTTGGTGAGGGCCAATACATCCTCGTGGCCGTACTCGGACTTGTCCAGTCCCAGCTTCTCCAGGACCGATGACATGTCCAAAAATTGCAGCTTCTTGCTGTCGATCTGTTTGGGGTCGAAGAACTCGTATGTCTTCATGTTGTCGATGACCTTTTGGGAATGCTCGGTCACCGCCAGGAAAAGGCCAGTCTCCCCCTGCTGGGCCCCGAAGTTCAAAAACTCTATGCCCAGGGTCGTCTTCCCCGTGCCGCAGGCGCCGGTCAGAAGGACCATGTTCCCGACGGGGATGCCGCCGTTGAGGATCTTGTCGAGCCCCTCGATGCCGGTGCGGCAGCGTGGCCCCTTGGGGCCCTGTGGGCCGCCCTTCTTGTCGTCCTTCTGCGCAGGGCTCATCGGGCCTCTATGTCGGTTTGCTTTTAAATATTTTCCCTCAGATTTAATTGAGTGTAATGTGTGTGCCATAAGGTGGAGATGCCCTGGGACGCATTCAGCATGGCGAGGCTTGCGCTCGGAGCGGCCGTGCTGCTCTATGCCGTCCGATCGGATGTGCTGACCAGGCGGGTCACCGATGCCTGCTGGTGGCTATTTTTGGGCGCCGGGATTTTCATCCTTGAAGCCCAGCTGGTCTTCGAGGGCGAAGATCCACTCTACCTGCTTTCGCCGTTCTATATCGCGGTCTTCTTCCTGACGCTTTGGTTCGAGGGCGAGGTCTTGGGCGACCATGTCAAGACCAAAGACAGCCTGGCGGTCGCCGGCCTCCTGAACGCGGCCGCCATCACCATCTACCTCATCCAGGTCTTGAAGGGCGCCGAAATTGACGACTTGGCCGGCCTGCGGCACCTCCAGCTGCTTTCCATCCCGGTGATGATGCTTGTGGCTTACGGGTTGTACCGGACGCAGCTTCTGTCAGGGGGGGCCGATGCCAAGGCCTTCCTGTCGCTTGCGGTACTGGTCCCGTTCTATCCGGCGCCCCAATTCGACATTTTGGGCATCCCGACCGTATTCCTGATCATATGCCCGTTCGTTCTGGCGGTGTTCTTCAGCGCCGCATTCTTCACCCTCCTCAACCCGCTGGGCCTGGTCATCTACAACATCTCCCGGGGTGACACGGGGCGCCTGATGTTTTTCGCCTACAGGCTCCCGCTCGGAGAGGCCAGGACCAAAAAGTTCATTTGGCTTTCCGAAAGCATCGAGGGCGGAAAAAGGCTTAATCATTATTTCCGGTTCCGGGACCAGACCGGAAAATGGAAAAGAACGCAGCTGGACATGCTCCGGGAGGCGGGCGAAAAGAAGGTGTGGGTCCAGCCGCAGATACCGTTCATGGTCCAGCTGGCGGCGGGCTTCATATTCACATATCTGTTCGGCAACATCATCCTGTTTGGGATAATCAAGTTGTTTTCGGGAGTGTGACACCATGACCAAGATATCTGTTCCGCCTCAGGACCTAAGGTTGTATTACACCTACGCCGCGCCGCTTCCCACCATCCTCGTGACCGCAATCGACGAGAAGGCCAGGCCCAACATCATCACCGTCGCTTGGCACTCGCCGATATCCATCGTGCCACCGCTCTACGGCATATCCATCGGCCCGAAAAGGTACTCTCACGAGCTTATCGCAAAGGCTGGCGAGTTCGTCATCAACTTCCCGGCATTCGGGCTTTTGGACAAGGTCCATCAATGCGGAAGCGTGTCCGGACGGACGGCCGACAAGTTCCGCCAGACCGGACTGACACCGCTTCCGTCGGACAAGGTCAAGACGCCGGGAATCGCCGACTGCTACCTAAACCTGGAGTGCAAGGTGGTCGAGGGCGCCGTCTTCGGAGACCACACATGGTTCGTCGGAGAGGTCGTCAATATCAGGGCCGACGAGGGCCTCTTCGACGGGGGAATCCTCAAGGAGAAGGGGGACCCGGTCCTCTACATGGGCAAGGACCTCTACTGCGGCATGAAAGGCCAAAGGGTCCAGATGAGGCAGAGGAAATGATCAAAGGAAGCCTGGAACGAGGTGGACATCCTCCCCGACCTTGACTATCCTCACGCTCTCAGGGGTCTTTATACTCTTCCAGAACCACTCCGGCGCCACGATGCTTACCGGCCGGAAGCTTGCCGGGTCCATGACCTGCACCTCCGGCCGTCGCGCCTGGAGAACCACCGCCTCCTCAACGAGTTCGGGGCCGCCGAGCCTCCTTGTCACCTCCACCTCCTTGTCATCCAGCACCCGGGATTCGCCGGATAAAAGGTCCGTCGCCGAGATACCTTTCGAGCTTACATGCGTCACCAGAAGGACCCTTTCTTCGAGCCTGGCAAAATCCCCTTTCTTCAGCTCCGGCAGACGCACCAAAAAGGTCACCCGGAAGAGCTCCTTTCCCAGCTTGTTGCCCGCCAGCTTCGACGATTCCGTTATCTTCCCGCCGAAATGGCTGGCAAGGGCCTTGGCGATGGCCTTGGCGCGGTAGATGGTGCCCAGCTGGAAGTCCAGTCCGCCGTCCACAACCTCCTCCTTTGAGATGAACTCCTCCCTCGTGGATTTTCCCTTGTCCGAGGCCAGTTCGTGGACATTGGCCGCAATATCCCGGAGTTCGTCGTCGGAGAGCTTCCGGCCGGAGGCCCTCACCTGCAGGACGGCCTCGAAATACTTTCCGTGTATCTTGGAGCATCTCTCGCAGACCATCCGGCGTATCCGCACGCGGGTCTTGGCTGTCTGGGTTATGCTTTTCTTCCCGAACATGATGGTCGCTGTCACCTCGGCGTCGGCGTTATTGTCGTTGAGCAGCTTGACTTTGACGCCAAGCACGATGTCGGCGCCCTCGACATCACCCACATTGGTGGCGCGCTTTGCCGCTTCGGCAAGCTCCTCTTCGAGGGGGCGCGGTTCCATCCATCTTTTGCCGATGACAACGCTTCCGCAGTGGGCGCATGTCAGAAGCTGGGTGAACTCTGGGACGTCGATGAACCGCCTCCTTTCTTGGAGGCAGTCGGCGCACAGCCCCCCGAGGACCGGATGCCCCTTCCCGCAGATGATGCAATCCATACCGCCCTTGGCCGTCACGAATTGCTCACATCCTGACAATCTGGGCGTGCGGGACCCCCTTGACACGGATGACGCATCCCGGGTCCACAAGGCCCGCCTCCGCGGCCGCCCCCACCGTTTCCCTGCCCACGAGGTTCCCTATTGTCGCCAAATACAGCACCTCGACAAGCATCCTCGCGTCCACCTTCTCCCCGCCGTAGAAACTCTCGGAGACCTCCAGCCGGAGTTCTCCTTCTTCGAATGTCTTGCCCAAAAGGACTTCGTCGCAGGCCGCCACCAAAAGCTCGTGGCCGCAGCTGTGGCGCTTCAGGCTTATCATCGGCGCTCCCTCGCAACCTTGAAGCGCCCGCTGGTGGGGTTGAACAGTCGCCCCTCGTTGTGAAGGCGCTCGAGGTCACGGCGGACCTTTTCGTCGGGCACCCCATCCTGGGACATGCGGCGCAATATCTCCTCCTCGGTCACTCCCCTGCCCTCGTCGAGCTCCTCCACGATGTCAAGGATGCTGTGGATGCGCTCCCGCTGGCTGTGGGTGGTGCCGGTCATTATGGCGTCTATGTCCAGCCGGCCGCCCTCGCTGGCCACCTTGCGCAGGAAGTATTCCACGATCTTTTTGGCCCTCTCGGCGTCCTCGGTGGTGACCTTGTTGCTGAGCCTCACCCGCGCGCTTGCCTCCGAAAGGCGGATGAGGGCCTCGACCTGCCGCGGGGTCATGGGCACGGCCCCTCCCTCGCCCTCCGTGGCCTTGGACTGGGCGCGGATGTTGACATAGTACTCGCGGATGACCTCCATCGTGTCCTTTGTCATCACCGGGAATATCCGGCTTTTGGCGTAGGCTATGTACTTTCTGAGAAACGCCGGTTTGTATATGGGCTCCACCTTCTGCATGACCTCCAACTCGTCCTCGGCCGAGTATCTCCGGTCCTGGACATTCTTGCGGTACTGCGCTATCTCGCCTGCAAGGTGGGTGTTGGTGATGTGGGCGGCCAGCGCAGCGTCGCGGACCTTGTCCGGCTTGTCGGTCAGGGGGAATATGACGTCGAAGCGGGAAAGAAGCGTCGGGGCCAGGTTTATCTGGTCGACAAGGTAGCTGTGCTCGTCGAAGCGGCCCTCCTTCGGATTGGCGGCGGCCAAAATGGCGCACCGCGATTGGAGCGTGGCCGTGATCCCCGCCTTGGCCACGCTTATCTGCTGCTGCTCCATGGCCTCGTGCATGGCCGACGAGTCCTGCTCCGACATCTTGTCGAGCTCGTCGATGCAGTTGTGGACCAGCACGCCATCGCTTACGAAGTTGTGATGCGATGGAACATAGAGGTCGTATACATATCCGTGATATTCCTCCTCGGTGACGGATATCAGCTCGTCCAGGAAGTAATCGCGCGCCGCTAGCGTTCCCAACCTCTTTACCAGGTCCTTGTCAACAAGCCCGCAGAGCCCATTTTTGATTTTTTGCAGCTGGACCTTTGATGGCCGACGGACGCCGCTTTTGTAATCATGGATGGTGCTCCAGATGCCCTTTTTCAACAAGGTGGGTGTGTGAAGCATCGAGATGGAATCGCAAATATCCATCACAGGCTTCATCGGAGCCTTCTCGCTGCATGAAGAAATATTTGTGATTCTCCCCGGGATGATCTTCGTCTTTACAGAATAATTCCCGATCTCGCCGACCAGCGCGGCGACATCGTTCCTGCCGGTTATTCTCACCCTGTCGACACCGCGGCCCTTGATGAGCCTGGAATAGCAGTCCATTCTGCGAAGTGCCAGCATGAAATTGTGGTTGGCGTCTTCATCCCGGGAAAGGAGGAACTCGATATGTGCCGTTTCATATGTCTTGCCAATCTTGTTACCCTTCTTGATGGACACGCAGCCATCCGAATCCATGGCACCGGCGACGAACCCCCGCAGGCAGTCGTCATCCAGCTTCAAGACCCTGGCCAGGGATTCCGATGCAATGTACCTGTACAGATACGCTATCAGATTGGAACCCATGTGGTATACCGAGTTTACGCTGGTGGTCTTTCTGCCCCGGATACAGGAATTGCTTACACGTTTGTATTCGCCAAGCAACCTTCGGGAGAAAGTGCCGACCATTCTTTTCAGTTGAAGGACCTGGGGGCGATTTGCTTCCGCCTGCGTGATTTGGATGCTGGAGTGTTTCTTTGTTATCCTGACAGTGCCGTCACCGAATGCGAAACCCAAAAAATATGCCAGTTCGGGTGTGATCTTTGATATTTTCAATCTCTCCCCCGCCGACCCCCTGCCATACCTCAAAGGTCTTTCCTTCCATTGGTGATAGACGCCAAAATCGGTGATTGTCCTTTTGAACGTCCCCACTTTCATCTGGCTCCTGCCTGACATGACGTCCCTGTGGAGCCCGTATCTATCATTGAACTGCCTCAGGGTTTTGTATCGCGACCTGATCATGGCCCGGATCTCGTTTTTCTCTTCCTTGTCGAGTACAACAATCCAATCATCTGGTAAAATGTCCAATATGTAAAGTCCGTCCGGGTTACCCGGCAGTTTGAGCGGGCACACGATGCTTCCGCCTTTGCCCATCTCCCCGGCGGGTCTCCATTCCAGGGAGTTGCCGTCCAGCAGTCGATGGTCGGGCGTCAATTTGACCGAAAACCCGGAGCGCATCCCGATTGTCAGGACCTTTCCATCATACCATTTCCGTCTGATCAATGTCGAACGGGACTGGATGGACCTCAGATTTGCATCATCCATGGACGGCACAATGCCATCCAACGTGCAAAGCTCGACCATTTGCCCGCCAGAGCTCGCCGATCTCTTTTTGGTCTCATCGAAAAGGGACGAGATGGGGACCACCGAATTGTTGAAAACGATCCTGGACTGGGGAACAAGGCATGCAAGACCCTTGTCCGCCAGCACCAGCGCGCCCGCCTCCAATGTCCAGCGGCCCTCGCCGAACTCGTCGTGCACTGCAGCCGCCGTCAGGCCCGCCGCCGTCGACGACTTGCCCGAGGCGTATATCCCGCGTGGGACGAGGTTGGCCACGTATCTGAGAAGCTGGGACTTCGCTGTTCCGGGGTCCCCGATCAAAAGCACGTGGGCGTCCCCCCGTATCCTCGTCCCGTCGGGCATGATCTTGGCCACGCCGCCGAACATCTGGAGGGCCAGCGCCTCCTTCTCCAGGTCCATCCCGTAGATGGTGGGGGCGATGGAGGCGACGATGTCGCGGTAGATGCCCTTGTTTTTGGACATCTTGAGGATCTGCTCCTCCTCCTCGGGAGATATCTCCACCTCCTCGAACTCGTGCTCCTCCAGTTCGATGCTGTTGATGTCCAGGAACCAGTCGAAGAATGTGGATTTCACAGGGCCGGTCATCTTCTGGTGGCTGCGCAGCGTCCCGTTGAGCACCACCTTGTCCCCGGGAGATATCCTCTTGCAAAGGTCGTCCTCCGCGTAGGCCGTGAGCCTTTCGGGCTGGTCCCCGCCGCGGAGCCCCTCGGGGCTCTCCTGGACCTCGATTTTTTGCGTGTCGATGAAGAGCGAGCGCATGTCCCTGGGCACGGATGCCGGCCTGGCCGCCTCCTGGGGGGAGCCGCCCTCCGCATTCGGCCCGGACCCTGCGGTCCCGGCCGGCTGTTTGAAGAGGGACAGGTCGTTGGTGAGAAGCACGAAGCGTGTGGAGGATGCGGACTTTCCGCATCCGCCCTGGTCGCGGTAGCATTCCAGGGGCTCTTTGAATATCGAATCGCCCTGGGGCTCGCGGACCACCGCCAGGCACCGGACGCACTGGAACACCGCGTCCACTATCTTGGGCCTGACCTGGGTCGCCTTGCGCACCAGCCCGCGGACGGCCACCATCTTCCCAATATGCTTGCTTCTCAGCTCCCTGACCTCGGTGAGGGCCAGAGGCTTGGGCGGGAGGTCCTTTACCCTGAAGTGTATGTCGCGCTTTTGCTCCGGCTTGAAATCCGGAGGGAGGCTGTCCCGGATGGCCTGCTCCGCCGAGAATATGGCGCTGTTGGGGCGTTCCAGAAGGCGTGCCGCCTGCTCGGAATCGAAAAGCTCGATGTCCTTGTAGCTCACCAGAAGGCTGCGCTTATCGGGGTAGGAGTTGGCGATCTCGAGCAGCTCCTTCTTGCAGTACTGCTTGAAAAAGTCCCTCCATATGGCCCTTTGGGCCTCGAGTCCTATCTCCTCAGGCATCGGCTTTCCCCCTAAAGGAAACCCTCATTGAGCGGACACCCGTATATATTTAACCCACAGATCGGTGAAGGCCCCCCATTGTTTCCTGTGCAGTTGGCCAACGGGTGCCGGGGGCCGGGGGCCGGGACGACGACGAATGAAGTTGGTCCGTCGTTACCCGGCACCCGGCACCCGGCCCCCGACACCCTTTTACCAAATGCAAAGTGTTATTTCCGCCATCCGTCAATCCGGTTGCGTGATGTGATGTCCAGGATAGGCTGGGACCAGTATTTCATGAACATCGCCTACGACGTGGCAAGGCGGAGCACCTGCATACGCAAGGGAAGGCAGATAGGGACCGTCATAGTGAACGACCACCACGAGATAGTCGCCTCCGGTTACAACGGAAACCCGCGCGGGATGCGGCATTGCGAGGAAACGGGCTGCATCCGCGAAAAGGAAGGCATCCCCAGTGGCGAGAGGTCCGAGGTGTGCACAGCGGTCCACTCCGAGCAAAACGCCCTCCTCCAGGCCGGGACGCGTTCACGGGGCGGGACACTCTACACTATGTTCAACCCCTGCAACACCTGCGCCAAGATGGTGGCCAACGCCGGCATCATCAGGGTCGTCTACACCGTGGACTATCCCGAGAAGATGGGCCTCAAGGTGCTCCGGGATTGCGGCGTCAATGTCAAAAAGCTGGCGCCGTTCGAAAGGAAACAGCCGTGATGGTTCATTCCTCGGCGATGACCTTTGTCACCGCAAACCCGCCGTCACCGTGAAGAAGGGTGAAGAAGTTGGGGCTGTGGTTCGTGGCGCGCAACTTCACGACCCTCAGCCTCCTTTGGATGTTGACATCCCCCACGCGCTCCATCTTGAGGTGTATTATGGCATCGGCAAGGTAATCCTCGCCGTATGTCGTGAGGATGTCGCCCTTGGAGTTCATCTCCGTGGGCAGGATCGTGTTGACGTTCATGTCCCGCAGCCACTCGAAGAACTCGAAAAGCTCTATGCGCGGCTCCCGGAAAGAGGACAGAAGCTCCAAAATGGTCAGGGAGTCTATGACCAGGATTTCGTAGTTGAGGCTCTTTCTGAGGTTGACCGCATACATCTTGAAGACTTCCATCCAGCTCTTCTTGCCCAGCTTCATCTTCTTGCGCAAAATTGCCAGGTCCAGCACGCTGAGGTTGTTCTCCACCTGTTCGTAGGGCATCCCCAGGCTCGTCATCTGCGTCAGAAGCGATTTTCGGCCCTGCTCGAGCGTTACGTAAAGACAGTTGCGGCCGGCCTTTGCGTTGTGGTGGAGGATGCTGTAGGACAGGGATGATTTCATGGTGCCGGGCTCACCCATTATAAGGAGGATGAAACCCTGCGGAATGCCTCCTTCTATCTGTTCGTCCAGGCCCTTGATGAAAGTGGGCAATCTTGCCTCGGCCATCTGTTCCCCCGTAGGGGAAAGCACCTGAGAGGTTAATAATTTATCCGGATGCCAGGGCCCAAAGTTCGTCGCCGACGTAGTGGATGTTCTTGACCGCCTTTCCGGGCGCCTTGGATGCCATGACCGCGCCGCCCACCATCGCCTTTCCGATGGCCAGGGGCTTTTTGTGCTTCATGTCGCGCACCCAGACCATCTCGCCCGGCTGTATCGCCCCGTCGGCTTCGGATATCCCGGGGCCCATGATGTCCGCCCCGTTGCAGATGAACCTGATGGCCCCCTCGTCCACCGACACGAAACGCTTCTGGGGCTTCCATCTCAGAAGCCCCTTGACGGTAAGGAATGCCGCTCCCTCCGCCACGATGCCCACCACCTCGTTTTGGAACAATATGACCTGGAACCTCTGCGTGTCCCCCAAATCGACGGCATCGGCCTCCTCGAAGGTCTTGACCCCAAGGGCCGCCAACAGGTCGTCGGCGAACTTGGTTATCTCCTTCCTGCGAAGTCTGTGCCGGTGGCGCAGCTCGAGCACGCAGTCGCCAATGCATCGCGGATTAAAGAAATTATGGGCCCCGGCGGCGCAAACTTAAGATAACCCATACCGATGATGGTGCCGTGGCCCGGGGAAAATGCAGCACATGCGGCAGGCCTGCCGTCACGTTGGTCCGCTACAGCGGCGCCCACCTTTGCAAGGCCCACTTCACCGATTTCATAGAAGGCAAGGTGGGCAGGGAGTTCCGCAGGCAGGTCAGGCTCGGCGACCGCGCCATCGTGGCTGTGGCCCTTTCCGGCGGTAAAGACAGCGTCGTGGCCCTCAGGATCCTGCACGGGTTGCTTTCCCCGCGCAGGGGCACGAGGATGGTGGCCATAACGGTCGACGAGGGTGTCGGAGGCTACCGTCCCGCCGCGATAAAAATAGCCGCCCGAAACTGCAAGCAGATCGGTGTCGAACATCGCATCGTCTCATTCAAGGAGCAGTTCGGGGTGACGATGGATTCCTCAAAGGGCGCCTGGGGCACAAAGACCCCGTGCACATACTGCGGGGTGCTGCGGCGCCACTGCCTGAACATGGAGGCGCGGCGATCAGGGGCCGATTTTCTGGCCACCGGGCTTAACCTCGACGACACCGCGCAGTCCATCCTGATGAACATCTGCCGGGGCGACGTGGCGAGGCTCGCCCGCCTCGGCCCCCATGGCCAGAAGAGGGCGCAGGACGGCCTCGTCCCGCGCATCCAGCCGCTCAGGCAGCTGACCGACAAGGAGACGTTCCTTTATGCGACATTGAAGGGCTTCCCGGTCCACCACTCCGTCTGCCCCTATGCCGGCGACGCGATGCGCAACCGCTTCAGGGATATCGTGCAGGGCCTCGAGATGGCCTCGCCCGGGACGCGCTTTTGCATACTGAATTCGTACGACGGGATCAGAAAATGGCTCGAGCCTCATTATCCCCCCGCCGGGCTTTTGGCCTGCGTAAGCTGCGGGGAGCCCTCGATGGACGGGCTGTGCGAGGCGTGTAAATTGGTGAAATTGTTGAAAAGGCAGTCGGGAGCCGGCAGCCGGGAGTCGGGACGGGAGGTCGGCAGTCGGCAGTCGGGTGATGACGGATGACGACTGCGGGAGCCGGCAGCCGGGAGTCGGGACGATAGCAGGCAACGGTTTCGTTCATACCGACTCCCGACTGCCGACTCCCGACTGCCTCTTACCCAACAGCAACATTATTATTCCCGCCCGATGTTCATTATGAATGCCATGAGCTTCCCTGGTCGGTCGGGCATTGCCTTGGGCCCGGCGGTATTGCTGTGCGCGGCCATCGTCGTTTTTCCGGCGGACATCTCGGGCTGGAGCGAAGGCGCCACCGCACAGGATGTTCCCCAGGGCTGTTTCCTTTCCGAGAAGGCGAACTTCACCCTGATACACCTGGAAGGAGACCCGGCGACCATCGGGCGCAATCACGGCTCGCTCCTTTCGGAAAAGATAGAGCGCGGGATGGCGGCATATGCCCATTGCTCGATGGACTGGTTCGGGCTCAGCTGGGCCCAGTGCAGGCTCAACGCCGTGTTCTACTGGCCCAAGGTCCCCACTGAGTACCAGCAGGAGATACAGGGCATCGCCAGCGGCGCCGCCTCAAAGGGCGTCGTGAACCCCGACGGGGCCACCGTCGACTGGATCGATGTTTTGACCTATAACGCTGTGTGGGACATATGGTGGAGGGTCTCCCCGCCGGGGAACAAGTTCTGGTGGATGCCGGGCAACGGCGAGCAGACCCCGCATCACTGCTCAGGGTTCGTGTCGACCGGCAGCTGGACCGCTGACGGCGGATTCGTCTTAGCGCAGAGCCTGTGGATGCCCTACTTCCTCCCGCCGGCCCAGGCCGTCTGGTGCGACCTGGTGCCCAGGCAGGGCAACCGGATATTCATGCAGCTGACCGCCGGCATGATATGGTCGGGGACGGAATACTATGTCAACTCGGCCGGGATAGTGGCCGCCGAGACCACACTGGGGGTCGGCGCGCACCAGTGGGGCGGCACGGCAGCGTTCGTCCGGGTCCGAAAGGCAGTGCAGTACGCCGGGAGCATCGACGAGTTTCGGGACATCATGCTGCAGGACACCAACGGCGCATACTGCTCGGACTACCTGCTGGCCGACGCCAAGACCAACGAGGTCGCCGTTTTGGAGCTTGGCGGCAGGACATGGGCGCTGACCAGGACAATGGACGGCTTTCTTCCATCCTGCAACTACCCCTGGGACCCGCAGGTGGCCGCCGAGATGGGCGAGACCCAGGGCGCCGCCCACGGCTGCTGGCCCCGCTGGGTGAGGCTTTTGGACCTGGCGGCCGAAGAACGCGGCAACATAACGGTGGAGTTCGGCAAGATGGCCCTGGGCGATCATTTCGACGTCTCCGTCGGATACGAAAGGCCTGGAAGCTTTAGCCTCTGCGGCCACGGGGAGAACACCACGCGAGGCTACCCCCACGGCTCGCAGGACGGGAAGGTCACCAACAGGACCATGGCGTCAAGGATGCAGGTATGGGCCCGCTTCGGTCATTCCTGCGGACGGCCATTCCTCGTCGAGGACCAGCAGGCCCTGCATCCGGACTATGCATTCGATGATTTGCGCGACATGATCGCCGGGCCCTGGGCGACCTTCGGGCCCTTCAACCAGCTGCAGGTCGCTGTCCTGGACCAAAACGGCCTTCCCATACCCGGCGCCAGGGTCAGGATCACCGACCGCTACGACGGGAACCTAACCGACCTGAGGCTTTCGGACGGGCGGGCGCTCGTGCCCTATTTCCCCGCCGGAGAATACATCGTCACCGCGTCGGCCGACGGCAGGACGGCCACCCGCCTCGAGCTGATAAACGGCTCCGCCTCGATCGAGATAGTGCTTCGAGGCGCAGATGGAGGGCACTCGTTTCCGGCCCTGCAGGCCGCGGCGGTGCTGGCGCTGGCGGTCGCGGTGGCGGGAGCGATATTCTACCAAAAAAGAAGGCGCGGCTCCGCCTGAGCCTCAGTACTCGCGCCAGCGGGCGTGGCACTTGGTGCACTCGTATATCCTCGTCTCGGGCTCATCCGCGGCCCGCGTTTGCCGGAGAATCCAGTAGGCTTCCCGGTGGCCGCACTTGGGGCACTCGGCCTCGTTCGTTATTGGAAGGACGCTCTGGTCCCCCTCGATGATGACCATCTCCCGGGTATGCATCTTCTCTGTGACGGTCATCTTGTCGGCCTTGTCATGGTTCCTGGTGGAGCCGCATCTGGAGCAGGCCAGGCGACCCTCTGACTGGCGCATGAGCGCCCCGCACTTCGGACAGAACATACATGCGGCCAACGAGGTGCCTCTATATAGGGGTGCCGGGCAATACAGCGATGGTGGCGGGCAGAAGGAAGAGGCACCAAGGCAGAAGGGCAGCATGCAGAAGGGGACACAATAGTCTTCGTCCCTTTCTGCCTGCGGCCCTCAACCCATGCTTCTCACACCGGGTTGCCGCAATTGGGACAGATGTAGTTCCCCGAGGGGACCGGGGTGCCGCACCTGCGGCAGGGGCTCGGGCCCTCCATGGGCCGGGGAGGCGAGGGCGCCGGGGCGGGCGTGGGTGCCTGGGGGGGCTGGAAATACTGCTGCTGGGGCGGCGACTGCGCCGGGCGCGCCTCGGTCGCCGCGTCTAACACGCGCCCGGTCCGGGGTCCCCCGGTCTTCTTCACGATGATGGCCCCCACGAGGAACAGGACCCATACCAGCACAATCAGGATGGCGCCCGATGTGATCTGACCGGCGAGCGGGTCGGCCGCGGCCGACCTGGCCGGAGGGCTGCCAAGGGCAGAGACGAACACATCGGTGGTGGCGTTGTGCACCACCCCGTCGGCATCGGTATATGTGACCCCGATGGCGATGGGGTAGGCCCGGCTTCTGGCCATGTTGCGGTCGGTGGCGACGGTGAAGTTGTAGCCCAGGACCGACCCCGCAGGGACGTCCCCCATGGCGAATTTCGAGGCCCCGACGCTGAACGGGTTGAGCATCCCTTCGATCGTGTAGGCGTCCGCCCTGTCCCCGCTGACGATATATCCGCTGGAGCCGCCGTCGATAAAGAGGAGCTCCACCGAGACATCGCGAGCGGTGTCCTGCCCTGTGTTCTCCAGGCGGATGTCCAGCAAAAACTCCTTTCCGGGCCTGACCGATACCTGTTCGTACGAGGCAGAGATCTCCATCTCGGGGGGCCCGGGATTCACCCGCACGCTCACCACAAGGGTCTTGGAGACCACAATGCCGGTGTTGAGGTCGGTGGCGGTGAAGTTGAGCTCGACATCGTAGCTTCCCGGGCGCG
>Ga0315273_10005275_pt1 | contig 15975 bp, 11 predicted proteins | sample YL17G02_0_MG_FD_205753 | JGI IMG/M metagenome (GOLD analysis project Ga0315273, IMG submission 205753) | Sediment microbial communities from Yellowstone Lake, YNP, Wyoming, USA - YL17G02_0 | ecosystem: Environmental > Aquatic > Freshwater > Lake > Sediment | place: USA: Wyoming | collected...
TTAGCAGCGGAGGTATCCACGCCGCCGTTGGCCGTCCCCCCGCTGTCCTGCAGCGTCACCGTCACCGTCGCGCTGCCGTTGGCATTGGCGAGCGGCGTGTAGGTCAGCGTCCCGTTGGAAGCGATTGCAGGCTGAACGGAGAAAAGTCCGTTGTTGTCGTTACTGACCTGGAAGGCCGAGGTCTGAGCCGACTCGTCGGCGGGACCGTCGCTGATGGCCGTCGCCCAACCGGCAACGGTCTGGGCGCCCGTGTCCTCGTTGACGGTCTGGTTGGCGCCTTTCGTAAAAGAGGGCGCGTCATTAACCGGGTTGACCGTGATCGTGAAGGTCTGGGCGGCGGAGGTATCGACGCCGCCGTTGGCCGTGCCACCGCTGTCCTTCAGCGTCACCGTCACCGTCGCGCTGCCGTTGGCGTTGGCGGCCGGCGTATAGGTCAGCGTTCCGTTGGAAGCGATCGCAGGCTGAACGGAGAAAAGTCCGTTGTTGTTGTTGCTGACCTGGAAGGTCAGGGTCTGAGCCGCCTCGTTCGCGGGACCCGCGCTGATGGCCGTCGCCCAACCGGCGACCGTCTGCGCGCCGGCGTCCTCGTTGACCGTCTGATCGGCGCCCTTCGTAAAAGAGGGCACGTCGTTAACGGGATTGACGGTGATCGTGAAGGTCTGAGCAGCGGAGGTATCCACGCCGCCGTTGGCCGTGCCGCCGCTGTCCTGCAGCGTTACCGTCACCGTCGCGCTGCCGTTGGCATTGGCGAGCGGCGTGTAGGTCAGCGTCCCGTTGGAGGCGATTGCAGGCTGAACGGAGAAAAGTCCGTTGTTGTTATTGCTCACCTGGAAGGTCAGGGTCTGAGCCGCCTCGTCTGCGGGGCCCGCGCTGATGGCCGTCGCCCAGCCGGCAACCGTCTGCGCAACGGCGTCCTCATTGACCGTCTGGTTGGAGCCCTTCGTAAAGGAGGGCACGTCGTTGACGGCGTTGACATTCACCGTGAAGGTTTGCTGGAATGTGGCGTCGTCGGCATTGCCCATCGTCCCATCCCAGCCGGCATCCCTCACCGTAACCGTGACTATTGCGGAGCCGCTGGCATTGGCGACCGGCGTGTAAGTCAACGATCCTGTGGCATTAGGCGAGGTGTAAGCCGCCGTAGGATTGGGGATCAAAGACGTATTGCTGCTGACGGCGGTTACCTGCAAGGCCTGAAGCTCCGCCGTCCCCGGCGTGATCCCGGACAAGTTCACCGTCTGGAGCCCTGCGTCCTCATTGATCGCCGCCGGATTGGAAATCGCATTCAGCGTTGGCGCATTGTTTACCTTGACTATTCCCGTGATTGTGAAATTGAACGGGTTCTCGTTCGAGTCGTTATTAGTAAAACTGATGTCCCCGCTGAAGGTCCCGGCGCTGGCGGTGCTCAGTTGAAGCGTGAAGGTATCGCTCCCGCCCGCTGCAATTGAACTACTGAGCCCCTCGGTAATGGTATAACCAGAGGGGACCGACACCGTGCCGCAGGTTAACGCCGTCGTGCCCGAATTCAGGACGGTAAAGGTCTGGCTTGGCCCCGTTACGCTTACCGTCGCTGTGCCGAAGTCCGTCCCATCGGCAGTACGCGGGGTTATGTCGCCATCCGCGATGTTTAACGCGCCCAAGCCCTGAACGGCAATCTCAGAAGCCAGCAATATACGGGGTTCAAGAGATTCAAGGGTTAAATAGGGTTTTATTAGGTCTTGCCCTTGTAATTGTTTTCTAAAACGCCTACCCATGACTCATTCCTTCAAAAATCCCGCTCTGCGCGCAGGATGCTCTCCAACCTTATCAAGGCCCCGCCGACACAAAAACCTCTATTTTTCCTCTTTAAAATATGGCCTCTGAAAAAGTCTAAATCAATAAAATCGCTTTCACGGCCCATGGACAAGACGGAGCGACGAGGTTCTTCTACAATTATTACCTATCGTCAAGGAATCCCTTCACAATTGAGAAAATTCACATTTTGCGCTTCTTAGGGGCCTTTTTCGCAAAGGGTTTTCTTGCGTGTTCGCAAGCGCGTGGTATATAATCCGAAGGTTTGGCATTTTTGCGGAGGGATCCATGACACCGAGAAAAAGGGTTGAAATCGCCCTGCGGGGCGGGCACTCGGACCGCGTGCCGTTCACCGTTTACCAGGGCATGGTCCCCCAGTGCACCGCGGAGCGCGAGATGCGAAACCGGGGCCTGTGCATCGTCAGGGGTGGCGGGGTTTTCCATACCCACACGCCCGACGTCAAGACCACCGAGCAGGTTTACTGGGAGGGCGATAAACGGTTTGTCCGCACCGCCCACGAGACCCCCGTGGGAATCGTCTCAATGCTTGTCGAGGATGCCGGCTTCACGGGCTGGACACGCGAAAAGCTCTTCAAGACGCCGGCGGATTACCGGACAATCGAGTTTCTGCTGCGCAACGAACGCTACGAGCCGGACTACGCCGGCTTCGTCCGCGCTGAGCGCGACGTCGGCGAGGACGCCATCGTGCGGGCCGGGATCGGCCTCGAGCCGCTGCAGTGCCTGATCTCGAGCCAGATCATGGACATGCAGGAGTTCTGCATTCAGTGGATGGAGAACCGCGACGAAATCCTGCGGCTCTACAAGGTGATCGTCGAGAACAGGCGCAGGATTTACCCCATCGTGGCCGATTCGCCGGCCCTGCACGCGAACTACGGCGGAAACGTCGTGCCCGAGATCATCGGCCTGGAGAACTTCGAGAAGTACTATTTGCAGCACTACAACGAGGCGGCGGAGATTTTCCACCGGAAGGGCAAACTCATCGGCTGCCACTTCGACGCCAACTGCAAGCTGCTGGCCAAGTCGATCGCCTCGACCGCGCTGGACTACATCGAGGCCTTCACCCCCGCGCCCGACACCGACATGACGCTGGCCGAGGCCCGCGCCGCCTGGCCCGGCAAGGCGCTCTGGCTTAATTTCCCCTCGTCGGTCCATCTGAGGGCCGACGCCGAGGTGGAACGTTTCACGGTCGAGCTTCTCAACCAGGCCGGCCCGGTTGACGGCCTGATCAATGGCGTCACCGAGGACATGCCCCCCGACCGCTGGCAGGCGAGCTGCCGGGCCATCATGGACGGCCACGACCGCCACGCCCGCGAACGGCCAGAGCTTTACCGCTGAAAGCCGCCGCGCCCGTCAGACGCGCGAACGCGTAGGGCGCAATAGCGAAGCGTATTGCGCTATTTGCCCTGCGCCGTTCGGCGGTTCAGCAGTATCAAAGGCTTTCGCTCCTGCCTAAGCGTTTTCCCCCGCGACGCCTTTCCGTTTTTGAGGGAGCACGGGCACTCTTGCCCGTGTCCAACCGGATATCCAATATCCCCGGCGGACGGGTGCTTCACAAAAGAATCGAAATAAAGTAGCCTGATCTAATATCTTGAGATATTCTCACGAGGCGTTTGAAACGTTTCGGGAAAATGTGATGGGGAAAAAAGAGTCCGAAACCGGAAGGAACCGCCCGCTACGCGCGAGCCGGCAAAGCGGCGTCAGTCTCGAACGGGCGATCGCCAAGATGGGCCTTGCCTCGCGCACCGAGGCGCTTGGCTGGATCGAAGGCGGCCGGGTGAGCGTCAACGGCCGCCCGTGCGTAAATCCAAAGAAGCGCGTCCTGATGGGACGCGACCGCATCGAAGTGGAGGGCGTCACCGCGCGGCCGGCGCAGAAAATATATCTTGCGCTCAACAAGCCGCGCGGACTGGTGACCACGGCGCGCGACGAACGCGGCAGGCCCACGGTTTTCGAGTGCCTCAAAAATTACCGTGACTTGCACCTTGCCCCGGTCGGAAGGCTCGACATGGCGAGCGAAGGCCTGCTTTTCTTCACCAATGACACCGCATGGGCCGCGAAACTCCTGAATCCCGAAAGCCACGTCGCCAAGACGTACGACGTCCAAATCGACCGCCATCTCGGCCAGGAGGCGCTCGGCCGGCTGTGCTCGGGCGTAACGCTGGAAGACGGCCAACGCACGCGCCCAGCAAAGGTCAGGGCGCTTCGAGCCGGCCCAAAAACGTGCTGGCTCGAAATCGAGATCGACGAGGGCTTGAACCGCCAGATTCGCAGAATGATGAAAGCCGTCGGCGCGCGCGTGATGCGCCTGGTGCGCGTAGCGGTCGGCCCGGTCGTCCTCGGCGGATTGCCCAAAGGCGGAACCCGCCCGCTCCAGCCCGAAGAACTTCGAGCCATCCGCAGTTACACGTCGACAAAAAAAGGCTATAAGGTGTAGGTGTAGGGTGCAACAGCGCAGCGTATTGCACCGCGTGGCTAAATCATTCCCCGTTCGAAGTTCGCGATTCGCGTGCCTTCAATGGCCCGTCCCGCGCGCGCGGCGCGGTAAACTTCAAGCGCCTTGCGCGGCTCGTATCGCCGCCAGACGAAGTCCACGCGCAGCCGCCTTGCCCCCGCCTCGGCAAGGTCGTTCAGCCGCCCCGAAATCGAGAACGGCTCGCGCGCGACGAGCGCCGTCCGGCAACGCTCCTGCAGCGCCGTCACGCGGTCGCCGAACGCCGAGACGAGTTCGATGGCCTCGAACGGACATTCGGCCCTTCCGGGGCATTTGCCCGCCAGGTTCGCATAGGCGCACGATTCCGAGATGAAAAGCGGCGTGTCCTGGTACACGATCACCGCGGCCCTTTCGGCGAACTCGGCCAGGAGCCGGCGCATGTTCTCGATGCCGTCCTCGGGCGAAAGCGTGAAACGCGAGGCCCCCATCGAAAGCGCCTGGAGCGCCGCTTGGCGGTTGGTGACATAAATCGACCAGTCGCAGGCCAACGACAAATCCCGCTCGCGCTCGCCGCTCGGCTCGACGCCGAGAAACGGCCACGCCGAAAGATTCGCCGCCTCCCAGTTCTTCCACCCCGCGCTCATAAAATGCTCGATTTTGGCGCGAAGCGCCGGCACCTCCCAGGCGCGCGTGATGGCGGGCAACGCCAGGCGAATGCGCTCGCGCCCGACGGCGGCGCACAGGCGGTCGAGTTCGCGGCCGATCTCTTCAACGCCTTCGCGCTGGACGTCCACAACGATCTCCTCAAGGCCCGCGAGTGATTCGGCGTCGAACGCGGAGAGGTTCGACACACGATCCGTCTTCACCGACCAGAGGAAATCCGTCGAACGCGCGGGCCGAACAGGCGGCATCACCACCTCGCCCTTGATCGCCTCGGTCCGGCGGTTTCGCAGTTCCACTACCCTTTTTTCAAGCTCGGCGGTCAAGTCCCGCCGAAGCCGGTTCAGCGTCGAAACGGGAACGAAAAGCCCCTCGGGATTTCTGATCTCCAGACTCGAAAGTTTTAGTCGCGTGTCGCCGAGCCGCTCGATGGATTTTTTTACCGCCTCCTCCATCCCCGCCGGATTTTTAGCGCGTTCAAAAGGGCCCGCGACCTCGACGCTGCACTGCGCCCGCTCGCCTTCGTCGCCCACGCGGCCGGTCAGCGTTAGGCGATCCGGCGCGATTTCAACGATCACCCGCATGGCGAGGCGCGTCAGAAACTCGCGCTCCCTCGGGCGGACGTGCCGAAAACGGTTCTTCACCTCCTGCGAAGACGAGCAGTAAACCACGGCCCCAGCGGGGATCGCGGCGTACTCGGGCGGCAGCTCCACCTCCACCGTTGACCCGCTCGGCGCCTCGAAACCCTCGCGCCCCTTCCCCTCGGCGCCTGCGATCCGCAGCTTTTCGACGGCGAACCCGAAGGGCCGTTCCTGGCCGGCAATGTCGATCTGAAGGCCGTCGTGAAGTTCGAGCCTGCGCGAGGTCCTGAAGCGAAGGCGCGGCGCGCCGCCTTCCCTTGGCGTCACCACCGATTCAACCTTGCCGATTGGAGCGCCGCGGTGGCCGATGATGTCCCGGTCCACAACCTCCTTATCCCTTCGCCGGTCGATCCAGAGGTCCGTCCAGGGACGGCTGAAGATGGTCTTGAGGTCCGATTCGCGCGCGGCGCGTTCCTCGGCGTCCATCGCGCCGTCCAGGAGCCTGCGGTAAAAGTCCGTGACGGCGGCGACGTAGAGCGCGCTTTTTTTGCGGCCCTCGATCTTGAGCGCCGTCACCCCCGCCTCGCGCAGCCCCTGGAGCCAATCGGCGAGTGAAAGGTCCTTCATGGAAAACGGGAAGGCCGGGTCTTCGCCGAGTTCCCGCGGCCCCTGGTCGATTCTGTGCGAGACGCGGCAAAGCTGGGCGCATCGGCCGCGGTTTCCGCTTCGGCCCAGCGCGTGCGACGAGTAAAGGCACAGGCCGCTGTACGAGTAGCACAGCGCCCCGTGGACGAAAACCTCCACCTCCATCGGCGTGGAGGAAACGATCCCGGCGATCTCCTTCAGCGTGAGTTCACGCGATAGAATGACCCGCGCGAAGCCCATCTTTTCGAGCGCCTGGGCGCCCGCGGCGTTGTGAACGGCCATCTGCGTGCTCGCGTGCAGGCACAGGCGCGGAAAGTATTTCCGAGCGACCCGCAGGACCCCAAGGTCCTGGATCACCAACGCATCGACACGGATGTCGTCCAGCGCGCCCATCAGTTCGACCAGTTCGTCCAGCTCCTCTTCGAGGATCAGCGTGTTGAGCGTGACAAAAACGCGCCTCGGCCTCTCAAGCCCATGGGCGTAGGCCGTCAGTTCGTCAAGCTCGTCGAGGGTGAAGTTCTCCGCGTCGGCGCGGGCCGAGAACTTTTTCAGGCCGAGAAAAACGGCGTCGGCCCCGTATTGCAGCGCGGCGAAGCCCGCGTCGGGCGAGCCCGCGGGCGCGACCAGTTCCATCCGTTCGAGTGGCGTATGCATCGTTTCCTCTGAATTGCGCATCGGGCCTTCATCGTTGTAGCACAGGTTCTCAACCTGTGCCCCGCGGGGTCTTAGGTTCTACAGAACCCTTCCAAAGGAATACAAACCTTCATTCCATCCCCCACGCTCAAGAGAATCAAATGATACCGGACAGCTTGCCCATCGAGCCCGATAGCCGCAGGTAGTGCCTCAGGACGTCGAGAATCGGCTCCTGGACCTTCTTCATCACGTCGAGAGTGTAAGGATTGTCGCCCGCGGTCTCGAGGCTTTGGCGCAGGCTTTTCAAATAGGTGTGGTGAACGATCGTGCCGACGTTCAGTTTGCGGATGCCGAGTTGAATCGCGCGGGCCACGTCCTCGTCGGGAATCCCCGTCCCCCCGTGCATCACAAGGGGAATGCTCACCCGCCCGGCCACATCCTCCAGGCGCTTGAAGTCGATCTTCGGCTTTTCGGTGTAGAAGCCGTGCGCGGTGCCGATGCCGATGGCGAGCAGATCGACCCCCGTGCGCTCGACGAACTCGGCGACGCTTTCCACGGCCACCAGTCCGCTCGAGCCGCCTCCCTGCGCCCCCCGGCCCCCCACGCGTCCCAGTTCCCCCTCGATCAGCGCGCCGCGCGAGTGGGCGTAATCGGCGGCGAGTCGCGTCAGGCGCACGTTCTCCTCGAAGGGCAGCGCCGAGCCGTCGAACATCACGCTGGCAAAGCCAAGCTCCGCCGCCTGCCGGCAAAGCTCCGGATCGTGCGAATGGTCCTGATGATGGTAAAATCTCTCCCCGCGCTTCATCAACGCCTCGCCCAGGCCGGCGAACCAGTCCACGCCCAGCTCTTGATACATCGCGGTATAACACGAGAAAATCACCGGACTGCGCGTCTCGCGGGCGGCCCGCTCGATCGCCCACAGGTCCCACATGTCCGAATAGTTGAAGGCCATGATCGCGTAGCGGCCCTCCTTCGCTTCCTCGAACATCGACTTCATTGATTCCCTGTAGTCCAAGAGTTTGCCCTTTCCTCCAAACCGTTTCCGTCGAGCGCCAAATGTCCGCTCGATGGAAAATATAGTGGAAAACGCGATATGCAAGGATTTTTTCGCGGCGGCGGGTTTCCCGCAAATCACCTGTCGAGCGATGTCAGCCCCATTCGGATGGCGTATTTGGTCAGCTCAGCGAGGCTGTGTATCTTGAGCTTTCCCATGATATTGCGCCGGTGCGCTTCCGTGGTCTTCACGGCGACGTTGAGAAGAAGAGCGATCTCCTTGGTGCTCTTGCCCTCGGCCAGAAGCTGGAGCACCTCGCGTTCGCGGGCCGTCAGCTCCGCCGGCGCAGAGGTGTGAGGCATGCGCCGAACATAGTCCTCGACCACAACCCCCGCGATGCCGGGGGCCAGAAAAACCTGGTTGTTCATCACGGTCCGGACCGCGGCCACGAGCACCTCCGAAGCGCAGTCCTTCAGCAGATACCCGGAGGCCCCCGCCTCGAACATCTGGGAGACAAACTGCCTGTCTCCGTGCATGGACAGGGCGATGACCTTTGGCGGCGGCTCCAACGAGACGATCTGGCGGGTGGCCTCGACCCCGTTGAGGCTCGGCATGCCGATGTCCATCACGACCACGTCGGGCTTCAGCTTGCGCGCGAGCTCAACCGCGGTCCGGCCGTTGTCGGCCTCGGCGATGACCTCCAGGTCGGCCTCCTTCTCCACGATCGAGCGCAACCCGTCGCGAAGCATCTTGTGATCGTCCGCCAGCAAAATCTTGGTGCTCATCCTGGGCCTCCCGCGTCACGATCTATCCGAGCCTCGCCCTGAACCGCAAAGGTTAATCTGTTTGAGTTTGCCCGTACCCTTATTAAAAAATCAACGCCAACAATATATCGCGCATTTACCAAGAAAACAAGAATTTCCGAAAAATGTAGGCTCCCTTCCCTAATCCATGACTGCAAAATCCAGACTGAACACTTTTTTAAACAGTGAACCGTCCGCTTTGCCGTCCCTGCCCTTTTTTCTTTCATTTCAAGAGCTTGCGCCTTACCTTGGCGCCGTTGCATTGTTTCCGGGGGGGGCGCGTTAGACCGCGCGGCCCAAGGGGGATTTTATGCTTTTTCCTCGCGGGAAAAAGTTGAATGTCCCCCGCAACACAAGGGGCAAACCATGAAAATCCTCATCGTCGGGGGAACGGGCAACATCTCGAGCGAGACCGCGAGGGCGCTCCTCGAAAAAGGCCATGACGTGACGCTGCTGACCCGGGGGACGACGGCCGTCGAACCCCCTTTCGGCCACCTGCGCGCCGACCGCTACGACCCGCTCGCCTACGGCGCGGCCCTCAAGAACTTCAAGGCCGACTGTGTCGTCAATTTTCTCGGCTTCACCCCGGTCGAGTGCCGTCTGGACCATGAGCTGTTCAGGGGAAAGATCGGCCAATATATCTTTATCAGCAGCGCCACGGTCTATCGAAAGCCCCACACGCGGCTTCCCATCACGGAGGACTCGCCGCTTGGCAATCCCTATAGCGAGTACGCCCAAAACAAACTCGAGTGCGAAGAGTTCCTGCGAAGCGTCCAAGGCCCGGATTTTCCCGTGACCGTCGTGCGGCCCTCGCACACCTTCGGGCGCGCGTGGATCCCCTCGCCGCTGGCCGGCAGCGACTACACCGTGGCCGCGCGCATCCTGACCGGCCGGCCCATCATCGTCCACGACAGCGGCCAGTCCCTTTGGACGCTGACCGCGTGCAGCGACTTCGCGCGGGGCCTGGCCGCCCTGGCCGGCAACGCCGCGGCGCTCGGCGAAACCTTTCACATCACGAGCGACCAACCCCTGACCTGGAACTGCATCTACCAGGAGATCGGCTTAGCCCTGGGCCGACAGGCGGCGATCGAATACATCCCTTCCCCGTTCCTCGCGGAAGTCTATCCCGCCGCCCGCGCCAAGCTCCTCGGCGACAAGGCCGAACACGGCGTCTTCGACAACCGCAAGATCAAGAGCTTCGCGCCCGAGTTCGAGTGCGTGAAAACGTTCCGGACGGCCATCCGCGAGTCGGTCGCATGGTACGACGAGGACCCGATCCGCAAAAAGGTCAACCCCGAGCAGGACCGTCTTCAGGACGATCTGATCGCCCGGTGGCGAGCGACTCGCTGAGTTCCCTTTGGCGCTCCGGCTCGCGCCCGCGGTAAACCATCCAATTGACAAGTCTGACTTAAGTGGCGGCCTGGGTCACGACGAATAGTCAATATTAAAAGATTGTCTTTCAGGGGACGTTTGTTCCGAGAGCGGAAAAGTGCCGCGACGGCTGACAAGTTTCTTGACCGGACCGACGCGGGCAGGATAAATACAGCCACGGAAAGGAGCCGGCGTGTCCGAGCTCGGCACCGGCATGATGGTCAACGAGGCGCTGCCAGAGGAAAGCACCGCATTCCTGCGTTCGGTTGCCGTTTAAGCGCGCCGGTCGGCGCGGATGAAGAGAGCCGGCAAAATGAGAGAGGCAACGGTCCTTCAGGATTTTATCCGCCATGAGTGCTGCAACCATCGACCCGGCGGGGTCTGCCTGGGCCAGCCTTTCGCCGAACAGCCATCCTGCGCCTCAGAGGCGGGCGGTCCCTGCGCAGTAGGCGCAGCGGGCCTGCGGTGCGCCTTTTTCGAAAAATGCGTCCTTCCGATCGCCGACCTGCGCCCCAAACGGGGGAAGGGCGTGGTCCGGGCCTACCGCGCTCTGAACGGTCTTTTCGGCTTCAAGCCGGGCATCTGCGCATGCGGCATGATGACCTCGAGCCCCGAATCACCCTGCCCGCGTTGCGGCGGCGGCAAGCACCCGAAAAAAAAGAAGACGGCGGTTGCCGCGGAACAGCAGAACCTTTTCGGGTGAAAGCGAGCGCACTTCAAATTGTGAGACATTCTGCCGCCATGCGATCGTTTTCGGGCGTTTCCCCTCTCAAATCTCAAATCCGAAGTACCGCGCAGCGTTGTTGAAGCAGACGTCGCGGACCAGACGGCCGACGAGTTTCATATCGTCCGGCAGGAGGCCCTTTTGCATCTGGCCGCCGAGGAAGTTACAGAGGATGCGCCTGAAATATTCGTGCCGAGGGTAGGACATGAAGCTTCGCGAATCGGTGGTCATGCCGACGAAGCAGCTCAGGAGGCCGGTATTGGAAAGCGCCCGCATCTGGTCCTCCATGCCGTCCTTCTGGTCGAGGAACCACCAGCCGCCGCCGAATTGAATCTTACCGGAGGCCGAGCCGTCCTGGAAGCTGCCCGTCATCGCGGCGAGCGCCATGTTGTCGCGGGGGTTCAAGTTGTAGAGGATGGTTTTAGGCAGCATGCCGCGACTGTCAAGGCGGTCGAGCAAACGCGCCAGCGGACGGGCGATCTCGAAGTCGCCGATTGTGTCGAAGCCCGAGTCGGGGCCGGCCAGCTTGAGCATCCGCGAGTTTACGTTTCGCAGGGCCCCGAGGTGAAACTGCTGCGTCCATCCTCTTTGCGCGTCCAGCACGGCGAACTCTTCGAGCATGGCCGACTTGAACTTGGCGATCTCATCGGGGGCGAGGGCCGCGCCGCCGCGGACTTTGCGGAAGATGCGTTCGAACTCGGCTTCGGTGTAGTCGGTCCAGGGGACCGTCTCGAGCCCGTGGTCCGAAAGGCGGCAGCCCATTTTGTGGAAGAAATCGTGCCGTTTGTGAAGGGCCTCGATGAAGGTCACAAGGTTTCGGATTTCCACGTTCGCCGCCGACTGGAGCCTGTCCAGCCAGGCGTTAAAGGTCTCGGATGATTCGACCGCAAGCGCCTTGTCCGGGCGAAAAGCGGGATAGACCTTTACCGCGAACGATTTGTCCGCGGCGATCGCGGCGTGGTGCTCCAGGCCGTCGGTTGGATCGTCGGTGGTGCAGGCCGCCTTCACCTTCATTCTGTCCATGATGCCGCGCGCCGAAAAGCCGCTCGAGGCGAGCTTGGCGTTGCACTCCTCCCAGATGTCCCTGGCCGTCTGGCCGTTCAGCAGGCGCCCCGAGATGCCGAAATAGCGCTTCAGCTCCAGGTGGGTCCAGTGATAAACGGGGTTGCAGAGCGTGCGCGGGGTCGTCGCGGCCCAGGCATGGAACTTCTCCCAGTCCGAAGCGTTCCCGGTGCACAGGCGCTCTTCGACGCCCGCGGCCCTCATCAGCCGCCACTTGTAATGGTCCCCGGCAAGCCAGATGCGCGTCAGGTTCTCGAAGCGCCTGTCCTCGGCCACCTCGCGGGGCGGAAGGTGGCAGTGGTAATCGATGATGGGCAGCCCCTCGGCGTAGGCGTGGTAGAGCTCAACGGATTTTTCGTTCTGCAGGAGGAAGTCTTCCGTGATGAAAATATCCGTCATGTTATTCCCTTTTTTGGGCCGTTTTCCCGTCAGGCCGGCTTGGTAAAGAGGCCGACAAAGTCCAGGCACCAGGCGAGGCTGGCGCTCGACGCGTTGAGGGCTTCGAAGGCCCAGGCCAGTTGAGCCGAGAAGCGCGGGGCGCTCACGGCGGCGCCGGGGGGCAGCACAAAGGGGTGCGCGCCGAAGAACGCCGGCTCGACGAATCCCTCGCGCCAGGCCGAATCGGCGAGTTCCTCCGGGGTATGCTGGCGCTCCCTGGGCCGTCTGCCGGTGGCGAACTTCGGGATGGGCTTTTTTTTCTCCTGTTCGGCCAGGTCCCTTTCGGCGGCGGCTTTCATCTTGGGGATCGCCCGTTCGAGCCGCTCGACAAGCTCCAGAAGATTCCGCGCGTCCAGAAGCGGCTGCGCCAGGCGTCCGATCTGGGCCAGGAGTTTCGGCGCGGCGCCGGTCGCAATGTCCTGCGCGGTCAGCTCGTTCAAAGCGGACATGTTGAACAGGCGGTTGCGGCAGGAAACCGCCAACACCCCGCCCGGCTTCAGAACTCTGTCGGCCTCCGCAAAAAGCGGCCGGTCGGCCGGATAAGTTTCGATCAGGTGCAGCGCGGTGACGACGTCGAAGCTGCCGCGGTCCAGCCGCGTGTGAAGCGGGTCCCCCAGCAGGAAGACGGCCCGCTCCCTCAGCTCCAGCGGCGCGGCGGCGAAGTACTCCCTCGCGGCGGACAGCGTGAGCTCATCGGTGTCGAGCCCCGTCGCGGTCAAGCCCAGCGAGACGGCGTGATAGCACAACTCTCCGGAGCCGCAGCCGAGATCGAGAAGGCGCGCTCCCTGAAGGCTCTTGCGGCGAGCGACGGCTTCGAGCGCAAGACGTATTTCGCGCGAGGGGGCCGGGTACCGCGCCGGGGGTTCCCCGGCAGCCAGGGGGAAACCCTCGGCGGGAATCTCCTCCTGGAAATATTTCCGCACGCGTTCAAAATCCGACATCGTCCGCTCCCCGTAACACATTTTCAGCATACCGCGGTTTGGGTTTTTCTTCCACTCTTATTCCGGGTCACGGCGGCGTGGAATGTGCTTGAAATTCGGCCCGCATTCGATAGAAATGAGCCATACCGCCTGCGCGCCGAGGCGGCGCGCGCGGGACTTTTAAGGAGATTGACAACATGCGGGTGCTTCGGGATTACCATCTTCACACCCTGCATCTGCGGTGCGCCAACGAGACGATGACCATCAGCGCCATCATTGAAAGCGCCCGCCGGCGGGGCCTCGAGTCGATCGCCGTCACCGATCACCTCAACGAGAGGCGCTTCCTGGGCGAGCATGAGAAAATCCGCGCGGACCTCCAAACAGCGGACCGTGGGAACCTGGAAATTTTTGTCGGCATTGAGCTCGACGTGATCCCCGGTCGGGAGCTTCCCTGCGATGAAGGGGTGATGGAAAAAAACGGCTTCCAGTTCGCTATCGGCGGCCCTCACGGCGCATACATCGAACGGTTCAGCCCCTCCGAACTGGTCAAGGTTCAGCACCGGCTCCATCTCGAAGCGATCTCGAATCCCCTGATCGACGTGCTGGTCCATCCGTGGTGGTTCGAGAGGAATGACTTCGAGGCAGCCGCCTTCCCCTGGTTCAAGGATATGTCCTTTCTACCCCCCGCCGTGGCCCGCGAGCTGGCCGCCGCCGCAAAACAGCACAACACCGCGATTGAGATCAGCTCCAGCGCCATCTTTTCCAATGCCAAGTATCCCGAGCTTTTCAAAAGACAGTACATCGACTACCTGGGCCTGCTCGCGGCCGAGGGGGCCGTCTTCTCCACCGCTTCGGACGCCCATGATATCAGCCGCATGGATACTCTTTCGGACCTGGACGACGTGGTGACTCGGCTGGGCCTGCGGGATTCGCAGCTCTACCACCCCTCGCGCGGAAAGCGGGCCCTGCGCGGAAAATGAAGGCGTCGGGGTCGCGCGCTGTTTTGAGACGACCTTGCAGGGGTCAGCGCGTGAAGTAAAGGTAAATCGGTTCGAAGATCACCTGCGCCAGAATCAGAAAAACAACCAGAAGAAAGACGGCGAGGGAGGCGTAGAAGAGGATCCGCACGCCGAGCCGTCCGATGCGGTCGGAAACCTTTCGGTTCAAGCGGACGAGCGGCCGGGCGGCCAGGGACAGCCAGAGCGCGGCGATTTTCAAGGGCGACCGGCGCTCGGGAATCTCGAGCGGTTCCATCTCCAGGCGCCTTGCGGTGATTTTGCGCTGCGCCTGCGCCGGGACGGATCTGCTCTTCTTGCGGGCCTCGGGCAGGACATGGTCCAGCAGAGAGGTCTCAATCTTGGCGGTTTCCTGGGCGACCTCCCGGCGGATCATCTCCTCGATGGAGGCGAACTCCTGCTCGGAGGGCGCCAGGGCGGCGGGCGGCCTTTCGGCCTTTTGCGCGCTTTCCTCCTGCATTTGGGCGCCCCCGAGCGCGCCGACGGGGGTTTCCTCCAGGAGTTCCTCGATCAGGCTCAGCGTTTCTTCGGAAGCCGAGTGCCTTTCATCCGCGGTCGGGCTTTTTTCGACCTTCTCGGCTTGCCCCTTTTCTTCGGTCACGCGCGGGAGTTTGCCGCCCGGCACGATTTCGGTCTCTCCCAAAAGCGCGGCCCGTTCCTCGTCCGGCTCGGCAACCACGGATTCCCCGGCGCCGGCGAGCGGTTCCTTTTGCGCGAGGAAAACCGGTTCGCCTTCGAGCAGGGGAAGATCCATTGCCGGGGCGGGCTTCACCATTTCGGCTTTTGCAGGGGGCTTTTCATCACGAAGGGCCGATGGCTGGCCTGGGGAGCAGGGCGCCGTTTTGTCATGCGCATCGCCCGCCGAGGGGGCGCCAGGGCGCACGGACGGCTCCCTGGCCTCGCCCGGCGGCGGCCCCTTGGATCCCCGTAATCGATTTGAAAGTCGTTTGAAGATGCCCATGACTCTCGCGCGGCAGCAACGCCGGCCTCTTTCCTTTCAGCAAAATGTCTTCATGCCTTTGCCGCCGAACAAGGGCGCGGCCATCCGCGTCAGCCGGCTTTGATACCCAGCTTTTTGATGCGGTATCGCAGGCTGCGGAACGAGGTGGACAGAAGGTCCGCTGCCTGGGTAATGTTGCCGCTCGTTTTTTCAAGCGCGGCCGCGATGAACTTGCGCTCGATCTCGATCAGGTGGTTTTCGAGGTTGAAGCCTTTGTCGGGAAGGTCCGCGCTGAGGATCCGGTCGGCGGGGGAGGCGATGCGAAGCCGTCCGACGAGTCCCGCGCGGTGGATGCAGTCCTCCTCGGCCAGAAGCATGGCCCGCTGCAGGATATTGCCGAGTTCACGGACGTTTCCCGGCCAATCATAGTCGATCAGCGCCTGCATCGCCTCGGCGTCGATGCTTTTGAGGGGTTTTTTCATTTCCGCGGAAAAACGCGCCAGCAGGTGGCCGGCGATGAGGGGGATGTCCTCCTTGCGCTCGCGCAGGGGCGGCAGGGTGAAGCTGATCACGTTGAGCCGGTAGTACAGGTCCTCGCGGAAGTTGCCGTCGCGGACCTCCTGTTCGATGTCGCGGTTGGAGGCGGCGATGATCCGCAGGTCCACGCGAAGGGCCTTCGTCGAGCCGACCGGCCGGATCTCGCGCTCTTCCAGCACCCGCAGCAGCTTGACCTGGGTCACCGGCAAAAGCTCCGTGACCTCGTCCAGGAAGAACGTCCCGCCGCCGGCCACCTCGAACATGCCGCGCTTGTCCACCACCGCGCCGGTGAAAGCGCCCTTGACGTGCCCGAACAGTTCGCTTTCGAGCAGGTTTTCGGTAAAGGCCCCGCAGTTGACGGCGAAAAGCGGGCAATCGGCCCGCAGGCTCGCCGAGTGCAGCGCGCGCGCC
>Ga0315273_10005276_pt1 | contig 15974 bp, 12 predicted proteins | sample YL17G02_0_MG_FD_205753 | JGI IMG/M metagenome (GOLD analysis project Ga0315273, IMG submission 205753) | Sediment microbial communities from Yellowstone Lake, YNP, Wyoming, USA - YL17G02_0 | ecosystem: Environmental > Aquatic > Freshwater > Lake > Sediment | place: USA: Wyoming | collected...
ACCGCGCGGAGCGCGGACGCCAATAACCCACGAGATGGTCTATTGCTCTTCGCGCTTGCGCGCGGTGGCTGGATCTTCCGGTCGACCCGAGCACGGGCCGACCGGAAGATCCAGCGCTTCCGGAATTTCCAGCACGTGTGGCCAAGACGGACGCATTACGAACCCACCGACATTTCGATTGCGGCTGCGAGGCCGCGCTGAGACGTCGGTCGAGGTGGAGCCATGACGAACGAGCTCGACGAGCGAGAGAAGACGGCGATCGGATTCACCCGCCGCGATTTCATGAAGCAGGGCGGAGCCACCGCGCTCGTGCTCTCGCTCGGCCAGCTGCGGTTCGCGGGCAGCGCGCTGGCGGCGGAAGACGGGGCCTCGAAGGAATATCCGTACCGGAACTGGGAGGATCTCTACCGCCACAAATGGCAGTGGGACAAGGTCGCGCGCACGACCCACTTCGTGAACTGCTGGTACCAGGCCCACTGCGCCTGGAACGTCTATCTCAAGGACGGGATCGTCTGGCGCGAGGAGCAAGTCGGCGACTATCCGCAGATCAAGGCCGGCTTCCCCGACTTCAACCCGCGCGGCTGTCAGAAAGGAGCCTGTTACAGCCACCGCATGTACGACGCTTCGCGGCTCAAGTGGCCGCTCAAGCGCGTGGGCGAGCGCGGCGAGGGGAAGTGGCAGCGGATCTCTTGGGACCAGGCGCTCACCGAGATCGCCGACATCGTCGTCGACACGACCGAGAAGGAAGGCGCGGACAAGGTGGTCTGGAGCCTCGGCCCGCTCCTCACGCTCGGAACGATGGCGGCGGGAGTGTGCCGCCTCGGCGTGCTCATGGACAACGTGCTCCTCGACATGAACACGGAGATCGGCGACGGCCACCGCGGCGCCGGCGAGACGTTCGGCAAGATCGTCGCCGAGCGCTCGGCCGACGACTACTTCCACTCGGATCTGATCCTCGTCTGGGGCTGCAACCCGCTCTACACGCAGATCCCGAACGCGCACTTTCTGACCGAGGCGCGCTACCACGGCGCGCGTATCGTCGCGATCAGTCCCGACTACAACGCCTCGGCGATCAAGGCCGACACGTGGATTCCCGTCCGCGTCGGCACCGACGCGGCGCTGGCTCTGGCGATGGTGCAGACGATCCTCGCCGAGGGCCTCCAGAACGACGGCTTCCTGCGCGAGCAGACGGACCTCCCGTTCCTCGTGCGCGACGACACCAAACGGTTTCTCCGCGAGAGCGATCTCAAGAGCGGCGGCAGCGACGAGACGCTTTACGTCTACGATGAGGCGGCGAAGCGGGTGACGCCGCCCCCGATGCGCTCACTCGAGCTCGGCAAGGTGCGCCCCGCGCTCGGCGGGACCTACGAGGTCGAGACGCTCTCCGGTAAGGTGCGGGTACGGCCCGTGTTCGAGGCCTTGCGCGAACGGCTCGACCGCGACTGGACGCCCGCGAAGGCTTCGGCGATCTGCGGCGTGGCGCCCGAGACGATCCGCGCCCTCGCCCGTGACGTCGCCAGGGCCAAGGCCGCCGCCAACGTCACGAGCAGCAACTGGGGGAAGCTCTACCACGGGAACCTCGTCGAGCGCTCGATGATCCTGCTGCTCTCGGTGTGCGGGCACATGGGCCGCAAGGGCGCGGGCTACAGCGCGTTCCCGTTCCTCACGAACGACGGCTTCGATTCGTTCGTGTTCGCCAAGCACGCGGGGCGCCTCGGCAAGCTCCGCCTTCAGGCCGAGCTCCTCGGCAAGGCCCTGGCGCTCAAGATGCGCGGCTTCTCCGACGAGATGATCACCTACGAGATCGCCCGCGACTGGTACGCGAAGGGCGTGTGGACATGCGGCACTCTCTTCTGGCAGGTGCACGGCGGGCTCCTCGAGCTCGCCAACGAGTCCCAGAAGTGGGACCCATACATGAAGCGAAGCGCGAAGGAGTACCTCGCCGAATCGCTGGAGAAGGGCTGGCAGTACGTCTATCCGCCTCCGGGCCAGCCGCCGCGCGTAATCTTCGAGGTCGGCAGCAACATTTTGCGCCGGCTGCGCGGCTACCCCCAGCTCTTCAAGCATCTCTTCCCCAAGCTTCGCGCCTTCGTGACGCTCGACTCGCGGATGAGCTCCACCGCGCTCTACTCCGACTACGTGCTGCCGGTCACGGCCTGGTACGAACGCGCCGATCACAAGTGGGTGACGCCGCTGATGCCGTTCATCCACGGCGGCGGAAAAGTCGCCCCGGCCTTTCACGAGGCGAAGTCCGACTGGGAGATCACCGCGCTGCTCGCGAAGAAAATCCAGGAGCGCGCCGCCGCGTACGGGGTGAAACCGTACACGAGCCGCCGCGGCGAGGAGCGCCGCCTCGATCGGATCTGGGACGAGTTCAGCTTCGGCGGGACCTACGAAGCAACCGACGACGACAAGGTCGCGAACGACCTGATCCGCCTGTCGACGAACCTCGAGGGAGTCGAGTGGGAGGATCTCAAGAAGAAAGGGTGGGCCCGCTTCACGGCGGTCGGCGAGGGAGGCACGAGCATCGGCAACGCCTGCGACATCAAGCCCGACGACACCGTGTCGCCGTTCACGTTCCACGTCGAGAAGAAGATCGTTTACCCGACTCTCACGCGCCGGATCCAGTTCTACATCGACCAGGATCTCTACCTCGAGCTCGGCGAGGAGCTGCCGACGCACAAGGATCCGCCGAAGATCGGGGGCGACCATCCGCTGATCCTCAGCGGCGGGCACACGCGCTGGAGCATCCACTCTTCGTGGCGCGACGACGCGCTGATGCTCCGCCAGCAGCGGGGCGAACCCGTCATGTACATGAGCGTTGCGGATGCGCGCTCGCGCGGCATTGCCGACGGCGACATCGTCGAAGTGCGTAACGACGTGGACAGCTTCCAGATCCACGCGAAGGTGTCGCCCGGCGTGCGGCCCGGCCAGGTGGTGATTTACCATGCCTGGGAAAACTTCCAATTCCGCAACCAGAAGGGATACCAGAACCTGATGCCGACACCGTTGAATCCCGTCGAGCTTGCGGGCGGCCAGTTCCACCTGCGGCCGAACTTCATCTGCCTGCAGCCCTCGACCAACGATCGCGACACGCGCGTCGAGGTCTCGAAAATCGCCTGAAGCCGACCGCTGCGAGGAGACCTCACGTGATCCAGCTCGACTCCTTGGAGAGCCCCGAGGCGATACGGACCGCAAGCCGAAGTCGCCTCTACAGCCTGCTCGCCGCGGTCTTGCAATTTCCGACCCCCGAGTTGCACGAGCAGCTCGAGGCCGGCGCCTATGGTCAGGCGCTGCTGGGAGCTGCCGAGGCCCTGCCGTATTCCCTCGTCCTGGTCCGCGACGCGCTGGTTGCGTCGTTCGGTTACACGGACTTCCAGGCAGAGTACATCCGCCTCTTCGACGTCGGGCCGAAAGGCCCCCCTCCTTGCACTCTCTACGAGGGCGAGTATCGCGGCGGGGGCCGAATGCAGGTGATGGAGGACCTCCTTCGCTTCTACCAGCACTTCGGCCTCGCGCTCTCACCCGAAAGGCGCGAGCTCCCCGACCATCTGACGGTCCAGCTCGAGTTCCTGCACTACCTCACGTTCAAGGAGCTCGCGGCACTCACGCGGGGGCTGGATCCGAGCCCGTATCGCAGAGCACAGAAGGATTTCCTCGAGCGCCATCCGAGCCGCTGGCTGCCGCACCTGCGCGCGAAGATTTTACGGGAACGAGCGCTTCCCCCCTTCCCCGCGTTGGTCGGTGCGGTCCATGACCTCGTCCGCGCAGAGCTCGCCTATCTGGGGCCGCTGCTCACGAGTGCCTGATCTACTGGGGTCGAAAATCGCGTTTCTGCCCGAAGATATGCGATAGGGCGCATCGTCACCCTGCGACGTTTCGGTTGCAGCCAGGAGGCCGCGCTACGCGAGCGCCGCCTGGCGCTCGTCACTCTCGCAGACCGTACTTGGCGATCTTGGCGTAGAGCTTCTTTCGCGAGATGCACAGCAGCCTCGCCGCCTGCACCTTGTTTCCCGAGGTCGAGTCGAGCGCCCGCTGGACGAGCTCGCGCTCCGCGTCGGCGAAGGTGGGGAGCAGCCCGGGCATGAGCGGAGGTGGCGCCACGGACTCCCGTGAGATCTCGCGGGGGAGCTGGCTCAATCGGATCGTATCGCTGCGCCCGAAGGTGAACGCCGCTTCGATCACGTTCTGCAGCTCGCGAACGTTCCCCGGCCAGTCATAGTGCCGCAACACGGAGAGCGCCTCGCCGTCGATTCCAAGCACCGGAACGGCGGGCCGCAGCTTTTCGTTGAACAGGGTGATGAAATGATCGACGAGGAGCGGGATGTCGTCGGGTCGCTCGCGGAGCGGCGGCACCTTCAGCACGTTCACGTGCAAGCGGTAGTAGAGATCACGGCGCAACTTTCCCACGCTGACCGCCTCCTCGGGATCGCGGTTCGTCGAAGCGATCAACCGGACATTCACGGCCACCTCGGTCGTCGAGCCGACGGGACGCACCGTCCGCTCTTGAATGACTCTCAAGAGCTTGGACTGCGTCTCCGGGCTCATCTCGGTGACCTCGTCGAGAAAGATCGTGCCCCCCTCGGCGGCGCGAAACAGGCCGAGGTACTCCGTCGCCGCGCCGCTGAACGCACCCCGCTTGTAGCCGAAAAGCTCGCTCTCGATCAGCTCGCGGGGAATCGCGGCGCAGTTGAGCGCGACGAACGCGGTGCGCGGAGCTGCGGCGCATTCGTGGAGCGCGCGGGCGACGAGCTCCTTGCCGGTGCCGCTCTCTCCGACCAGCAAGACCGTCCCTCGCGTCGACGCCGCCGCCTCGATTCGCTCGTAGAGCTCACGCATCGACACGCTCGCACCGACGAGGCCCCGGAAGCGTCTGCGGCCAACGTCGCCGAGCTCGGTTGCGTCGCGTTCGAGCCCGCAGATGCGGGCGGCCGACACGGCCTGGTTGCTTCGGAAATAGGCATCCGCCAGCACGATCATCCGGCAGTGGCTGACCTTGTCGAATGACACGTAGATGCTCGGGCCAACTGCGCCCACGACGCCGAACACCTGGCTCGCCGCCTGCTCGAAGAAGTGCATCGACGCCACGACCTCGGCAAACGGCACGCCGCGGGCGGCAAGCTTCTCGCCGACGGCGCGCACCTCGGTCACGAAGCGGTCGAAGTCCCCAGCGATCAACCTCCAGCTCGTCGCGTCGATGTCCGGGCCGTGGATTTGCAAGAACTCGGGCTCGGATAGTGTACGCTTTTCGGCGAAGTGGAGGTGATAGAGCTGGTACCAATGCCGAAGCACCTCATCCCGGCGCCGGCCGAGCGCCTCGAGGATCGGTCGCAACTCGATGAGCTCGTGCTCGAAGAGGAGATGAAAGTAGATCGGCTGCGTCACCACGGAAGAGCCTTTACCGCCGGGGTCGCGCTTCACGACGGGAGCGTCGCATAGGGGCAGGCGCCCATCAAGCTCCTCTACCTAAGGAGCGGTGCCAAGGTCCCTTCGGCTCACCATCCAAGTATACGCCGAGCGGGCCCGGCAATGCGCTCCGGATGCCATGGCGGATCCCAGACGATGTCGACTCGGACGTCCTCGAGGAGGGGATCACGAGAGCGGATCGCCGTCTCGGCCATCTCCGCGACATAGAGGGAGATCGGGCAGGCACGCGAGGTCATCGTCATGATGACGCGCACTCGGCTCTTCTCGACCTCGACACCGTACACGAGGCCGAGATCGACGACGTTGATCCCGAGCTCCGGATCGACGACCTCTCGCAGCGCGACGAGAACCTCGCTCTCAGTCATGCGCTAGCTCCCGGCGCGGGAGGCGATGCCAGCATCCGCTCGGCGGCCACTCGCCTGCCTGAGGTCCGCCGTGAGCGCCGCGCGAGCCGTGTTGAGCAGGAAGAGAACGATGCTCGCCGCGTTCAGGGCTCCGCCCCACGCGCGGATCTCCGTCTGAGCCGAGAGATCGCCCGCGAGACGGAGCGCAAGAGAGGCGTGAAGCAGCACGAGGTGGGCATAGAACGCGGCGCGAAACGGAATCGGCACGCCGAGGACCGCCGGAAAGATGATCGGCGCATGGCCGAAAATCATCGCGAAGACGAAGCCCACGAAGACGGCGTGGAGCACGGCGTCGTAGAGGGGCCCGACGACGACGGCGCCGCAGCGAATCGCGAGCAGGCCGGCGACGCCGAGCCAGACATAGCCGGAGAGAAGGCAAACGGCGCTGAAGCGAGCGAGCCCGCCTTGCCGCACGGTGCGCCTCGCGGCGTCGTTCGCCGCGAGCCAGAGCGCGAGACCCAGCCAGGCGATGCCTGTCAGGCGAGCGCCAACCGCGGAGAAGAGGCCGCCTGACGAGAGCCCGAGCAAGAGGAGCGCGATGGTTCCGCCGAAGGCGAGCCGCCGGGCGCGCGAGAGGTGAAGCACCCGGCTGAGCTCGAGACGCTCGCCGGCGATCGTCAACACGAGGAAGCCGATCCACCACGAGACGACCCGCGCCACCAAGAACCCGCTGAGCCACAGCAAATTGCCAGCGACCCACGCGAGAGCTCCGAGGGCCATGACAGCGGCGCCCGGCTGACGCTCCTCGCGAAGGACCGTGATGAGCACCGCGGCGAGGCCGAGGCTTCCCGCCAGCATGAGGAGAGCCGGCGCAGTCTCAGGCAGACCGAGAATCAGCGCCAGCGCCCCGAGCGCCGTGAACGCGGGAGCGACGAATGCCCAGGTGTTTCCGAAAGCCACCGCGCGCTCCAGAGCGATCAACATCCCGAGAAAGCCCGAGATCATGAGGGGCCCGTGGACGGCACTGAAGCCGGCGCGCGGCTCGGGGAGCGGCCAGCCCAGCCGCTCGAGCCCGGTCCATAGACCGACGAGGAGCGAGAGCATGCCTGCGGCCAAGGCCGGGAATCGCAGCGGGGACCGCTTCAACATCCTGCTCCCGAGCCGCTCCCGGAGCGAGCCGAAGGCGCGGCCTTGCCGATCCGTACGCGCCAGATCTCAGGGCCCTGCTCGAGGTAGGTCCAGGAGAACCGCCCCGGCAGCTCCGCGTGGAACGTGTAGTAGATCGGCTTGGGGTCGTGATCGTTCACGAGGATGAAGGCGTCGCTCGGCGCCACCGCCAGTGAGTGACGCTCGCGCGGGTGGGGGACGTGGACGTCCAAGTTCATAACCTCATTTGTTGGCCGTGATGTCCATGAATTCAGATTGGCCGCAATGGTTATGCCATCAGGCATTGGGCTAACCAATGATTCTCTTGAGTCCGTTCGAGTCAGAGCTGTACCCAATGGAGACAACAATATTTTTGAAATACCAATTTAATTGCGCCTTCCGCATGGTTCCGTTCTTGCTCTCCTCCGCAACGGAACTTGTCGGAGGTGACCGTGATCAAAGGAGCAGTTCGTTGCGCGATTCTGATCCTATCCTCGGCGACGTTGGCCATCGCTGGAACCGCGCCGACTTCCTCCGAGGCGATCGCTCTCGGCAAGCAGGTTTACGCCAAGCAGTGCTCGCCGTGCCACGGTATCGAGGGACGTGGCGACGGTGAGGCGTCGTACCTGCTCTACCCGCGGCCACGGAACTTTCGTGCCGGCAAATTTCGCCTGGTGTCGACCTGGGAAGGCATGCCCACCGACGACGATCTCCTTCAGACGATCTCGCGCGGCATGCCAGGCTCGGCGATGCCCTCGTGGGGCCACCTCTCGGAAGACACGCGGTGGGCGCTCGTGGCCTACCTCAAGTCGCTCGTCGAGATGCCGCTCCAAGTCAAGCCTCCTTCCCCCCCCGTGAAAGCCGGCGCCGTCGGTACAGGAATCATCACCGTTCCGCCCGAGCCTCCCTATGACGCCGCCGCAAAGGCACGCGCCGCGCAGCTCTTCCGCGATGGCTGCGCCTCCTGTCACGGCGCGACCGCCCGGGGAGACGGCGTCGCTTTGCAGATCGACGATACGGGGCTGCCGATCCGGCCGCGGGACTTGACGATCGGCGTCTTCAAGGGAAGCCCCGCGGCGGAGAGTCTCTACCGCCACATCATCGCAGGAATGCCTGGAAGCCCGATGCCGAGGAGCGAGTGGGCTTACGGGGACGACGCCTGGCACCTCGTCCATTTCGTGCGATCGCTGTCGAGCGATGCGCAGCGGGCCCGTGCCGAGATGCGCCGCTTCACGATCGCGGCAACCCGCGTCGAGACCTTACCAGATCATCCCGACGCCGGCATGTGGGCTAGGACGCCGGCCGTGAACCTCCACCTGATGCCGCTTTGGTGGCGCTACGATCGGCCCGAGGAGCTGACCGTGCGCGCCCTCCATGACGGCAAGGAGATCGCGCTTCTGCTCGTGTGGATGGACTCGACGCACGACGCGACGGCGATGCGGCCGCAGGACTTCCGCGATGCGGCCGCCGTGGAACTCTCGGCAACGCCCGATCCGCCGTTCTTCGCGATGGGAAGCCGGGGGCAGTTCGTCGACATCTGGATGTGGAAGTCGGAGCGGCAAGCCGACCTCGATCCCGCCTTCCAGGATCTCGAAAAAATCTACCCGAACCTCGGCATCGACTCGTATCCGAACCTCCTCAAGTCGCCGCTCGAGCAGCCGCATCGCCACGCGCTGACGCTCGAGTCCAATCCCATGTTCGTCACTGCCTGGGGCGCCGGGAACATCGTCGCGGATCCTACCCGGCAAAGCGCGGCGGAGGACTTGACGGCACAGGGCTTCGGAACGCTTCGCGCTCGGCCGACGATCGACCAGTCGGTCGTCGCCAAGGGCGTCTACGACAAAGACTCTTACCGCGTGATTTTACGACGCCCGCTCGCCGCCAAGGAGGCCGGAGGCGTGACGCTCGCCCCGGGGACCACCGCGCCCGTCGCCTTTGCGGTGTGGAACGGCTCGGCCGGCGACCGCGACGGCAAGAAATCGGTGACGATCTGGCAAGAGCTCCACATCGACAAGTGAACTGACGAACACGGCGAGGACGAAGCCATGAACGACGCTCGCTTCTCGGATTTGACCCGGCGCGACTTCCTGCGCTGGCTCGGCATCGGCACCGGCGCAGCCGCGGCCTCGGGCGCGCTGCCGCTCAGGCTCTTCGCCGCCGCCGACCCCGACCAGAATCCCCTCACCGGCTCGCCGACCCGCGACTGGGAGAAGATCTATCGCGACCAGTACCGCTACGACTCCACCTTCGACTGGGTGTGCTCGCCAAACGACACCCACGCCTGTCGGGTGCGGGCCTACGTCCGCAACGGCATCGTCGTCCGCCTGGGCGCCACCTACGACTACCAGAAGTACGCCGATCTCTACGGCAACCACGCGACCATCAACTGGAACCCGCGACAGTGCGCCAAGGGCTACACCTTCCACCGCGTGCTCTACGGACCGTATCGCCTGCGCCATCCGATCGTGCGGCGCGGCTGGAAGGCCTGGGCCGATGCCGGCTTCCCCGAACTCACGCCGGAGCTCACGTCGAAGTACCTATTCGACGCCCGCGGCCAGGATGAGTTCGCGCAGATCTCGTGGGAGGACGCCTTCGACCTGATCGCCCGCGCGCTGGCGGCGATCGCCAAGCGCTACAGCGGGAAGGACGGCGAGAACCTACTGCTCGCGCAAGGCTATCAGCCGGAGATGGTCAAGGCCATGGGCGGCGCCGGCACCCGCGCGATCAAAATGCGCGGCGGCATGGGCCTTCTCGGCGTCATCGGCAAGTACGGCATGTACCGGCTCAACAACTCGCTTGCCCTCCTCGATGCCAAGATCCGCGGCGTCGACCATAGCGAGGCACGCGCCGGCCGCAACTGGTCGAACTACACCTGGCACGGCGACCAGGCGCCAGGCCATCCATGGGTGCACGGGCTGCAGGCGTCGGAGTGCGACTTCAACGACCTCCGCTCCTCCAAGCTCATCATCATGGACGGGAAGAACCTCGTCGAGAACAAGCTCACCGACTCGCACTGGTTCATCGAGACGATGGAGCGCGGCGCGAAGATCGTGGTGATCTCGCCCGAATACGGGCCGCCGTCGACCAAGGCCGATTACTGGATTCCGATCCGGCCGCAGACCGACGCGGCGCTGTGGCTCGGCATCACGCGCCTGATGATCGAAAAGAAGGCCTACGACGAGGCCTTCGTGAAGCGCTTCACCGACTTCCCGCTGCTCGTCCGCAAGGACAACCTGCGCAGGCTCCGCGCCCACGAGGTGTTCCCCGGGTACCAGTCGGCGCTCTCGCCCGAAGGCCCGTCCTTCAAGGTCCAGGGCCTCACCAAGGAGCAGCACGACAAGCTCGGCGACTACGTGGTGTGGGACGCGAAGACGAATGGCCCGCGCGCCATCACCCGTGATCAGATCGGCGACACCATGGCGAAGGACGGCCTTGATCCGATGCTCGAAGGCACCTTCAAGCTGAAGCTCGCCGACGGAAAGCAGGTCGAGGTCGCCACGCTCTGGACGCTCTACCGCACCCACCTCGCGGACTACGATCTCAAGACCGTCTGCGAGATCACGCACGCGCCGCAGAAGCTCGTCGAGCAGCTCGCCACCGACATCGCGACGCTCAAGCCCGTCGCCATCCACCAGGGCGAAGGCATCAACCACTGGTTTCACGCGACCGAGATGAATCGCGCCGCCTACCTGCCGCTGATGCTGACCGGCAACGTCGGTCAGCGCGGCGCCGGCTGCCACACCTGGGCCGGCAATTACAAGGCCGCGCTCTTCCAGGGCTCACCATGGACCGGCCCCGGCTTCAAGGGCTGGGTGGCGGAAGACCCCTTCGAGCCGAATCTCGATCCCAAGGCGCCGGGCAAGGCCGTCAAGGCCCACGCCTATACCAAGGACGAGGAACCCGCCTACTGGAACCACGGCGACCGCGCGCTGATCGTCGACACGCCGAAGCGCGGCCGCTTGAACTTCACCGGGGCGAGCCACATGCCGACGCCCACCAAGGCGATTTTGTTCAGCAACGTGAACCTCATCAACAACGCCAAGTGGGCCTACGCGATGATCAAGAACGTGAACCCGAACGTCGAGATGATCGTCTCGATCGACATCCAGATGACCGCCTCGATCGAGTACGCCGATCTCGCACTGCCGGCGAACTCGTGGCTCGAGTTCGACGGGCTCGAGATGACGGCGAGCTGCTCGAACCCGTTCCTGCAGATCTGGAAGGGAGGGATTCCGCCGGTTTTCGACAGCAAGGACGATCTCATGATCCTCGCCGGCATCGCCGAGGGGCTCGCCCGGGAGACCGGCGAGCCGCGCTTCCGCGACTACTTTACCTTCGCCGCTCCCGAGAAGCGCGGCATCTACGTGCAGCGCTTACTCGACACCTCCACGACCACCACTGGCTACAAGCTCGACGACATAATGGCCGGGAAGTACGGACCGGCCGGCGGCGCGCTCATGAACTTCCGCACCTACCCGCGGATCCCCTTCTACGAGCAGGTGCACGACCCCGAGCCCTTCCACACCGACACCGGAAGGATGCACGCCTACACCGACGTGCCCGAGGCGATCGAGTACGGCGAGAACTTCATCGTCCACCGGGAGGGACCGGAGGCCACGCCATACCTCCCGAACGTGATCGTCAGCTCGAACCCGCTCGTGCGCCCCGACGACTATGGCATCTCGGTGAAGGCCGAGCACTGGGACGAGCGCACGATCCGCAACATCAAGATGCCGTGGTCGAAGGTGAAGACAACGAAGAACTTCCTCTGGGAGAAGGGCTTCCACTTCTACTGCTTGACGCCGAAGACGCGCCACCGGGTGCATTCTTCCTGGTCGAATGTCGACTGGCACATGCTTTACGATTCGAACTTCGGCGACCCCTACCGGCTGGACAAACGAGCGCCCTCGATCGGCGAGCACCAGCTGCACATGAACCCGCAGGCGGCGCGTGATCTCGGCATCAACGACGGCGACTATGTCTACGTCGACGCCAACCCGGCCGACCGGCCCTACCTCGGGGCCAAGCCGAACGATCCTTTCTACAAGGTCTCCCGCTGCATGCTGCGCGTGAAGTACAACCACGCCTACCCCTACAGCTGCGTGATGATGAAGCACGCGCCCTTCATCGCCACCGAACGCAGCGTCAAGGCGCACGAGACCCGGCCCGACGGCCGTGCCCTTTCCGAGAACACCGGCTACCAAGCGAACCTGCGCTACGGCTCGCAGCAATCGGTGACGCGCAATTGGCACATGCCGATGCACCAGACCGACACGCTCTTCCACAAGGCGAAGGTGTTCATGAGCTTCATCTTCGGCGGCGAGGCCGACAACCACGCCCTCAACACCGTGCCGAAGGAGACGTTGGTGCGTGTGACCAAGGCCGAGGACGGCGGCCTTGGCGGCAAGGGCATCTGGAAGCCGGCGACGACCGGCTACACGCCCGACAACGAGGGCGAGTTCATGAAGCGCTATCTCGGGGGAGAACTGGTGAAGATCGCGGGCAAAGGAGACGACTGGTGACCCCCTACGACGAACCCGATCCCCAGGATCCGATGGAGCTGGTGGCCGTGACGTTCCCTGGCGATCGCGAATCGCAGCGCGAGATGGCGTATGTCTTCGCCGAGGAGTTCGCGCGCCTCGGCCACGACGGCCCGGGCATCCTCCGGATCTTCCAGAACCCCTTCTACTCCGGCGCGAACGCCGCCTACCGCATGCTCGGGCACGAGCCGACCGTCGCGATCATCGACGAGTGCCTCGCGGTCTGGGGACGCGTCCGGCTCGTCGATCGCTAACTCGGGAGGATGGACGGTCGGAGACGACGTCGCGACCAACGGGAGCGATGAAGACAGACGCTGTAGGAGACCATCATGGCGAAGGTGCACAACTGGCAGCTCGGCAGGGAAATGGATTACCCTTACGCGGCTGCGTTCCCCGACCGGCAATTTGCCTTCGTCTTCAACATCAACCGCTGCATCGCCTGCCAAAGCTGCACGATGGCGTGCAAGTCCACCTGGACGTTCAGCAAGGGCCAGGAGCACATGTGGTGGGCGAACGTCGAGACCAAGCCCTACGGCGGCTATCCCCAGTCCTGGGACGCGAAGATTCTCGAGCTGGTCGAGAAGGCCAACCCCGGAGGACAGCGCTGGACAGGAGTCTCGAAGGACGATGCGAAGGCTCCCTACGGTGCGTTCGAAGGGCAGACGATCTTCGAGGCGGCCGCGAAGACCCTCGTCCCGGACAGTGCTCGGGTGCTCGGCTACCTGCCGACGGACGAGGAGTGGAACTCGCCGAACATCTACGAGGACAACCCGGTCGGCGAGCGCGGCAAGCCGATGGAGTGGGATCGGCAAGGTGTGGAGCTCCCCGAGCACAAGACCTGGTTCTTCTACCTCGCGCGCATCTGCAACCACTGCAGCTATCCGGCGTGCCTTGCCGCCTGCCCGCGGAAGGCCATCTACAAGCGCCCCGAAGACGGCATCGTGCTCATCGACCAGAGCGAGTGCCGCGGCTACCGCAAGTGCGTCGAGGCCTGCCCGTACAAGAAGTCGATGTACCGCGGAAACACGCGCACCTCCGAGAAGTGTATCGCCTGCTACCCGCGCGTCGAGGGCAAGGACCCGGAGAGCGAGGGCCAACCGATGGAGACGCGCTGCATGGCGGCGTGCATCGGACAGATCCGCATGCAGGGGCTCGTCAAGATGAACCGTGACGGCACCTGGGCCGAGGACCGGCAGCATCCTCTCTACTACCTCGTCCACGTCGCCAAGGTGGCGATGCCGCTCTACCCGCAGCTCGGCACCTCCCCGAACGGCTACTACATCCCTCCGCGCTGGGTACCGCGGCCGTACCTGCGGCAGATGTTCGGGCCCGGCGTCGATGGGGCGATCGAGCGCTACACGAACCCCGACCGCGAGCTCCTCTCGGTCCTGCAGCTCTTCCGGCGCTCGAACCGGATCATCTTCCGCTACGAGATCAAGGAGGGGCAGAAGATCTACGAGGGCCAGATCCGCGGCAAGCCGATCACGCTCTACAACGACACGGTCATCGCCTACGGAAAAGACGGGAAGGAGCTCTTTCGCACCACGATCGAGGAGCCGTTCCACGTTCGCGGGAGACAGCATGCAAACTCGATCTGAGCAGGCAAGGGCAAAGGACCGCGAGCAAGAGCTGGCTCTCAGCCGCGGAGTCCTCTACGCGGCGCTCTCCCTCGGCTTCCGCCCGCCAACCGCCGAGACGATTGAGCGCCTCACCGATCGCGAGGCCGTCGGCGCTCTCACCGAGGCGGCTCTCCGGCTCCAAGCCGTGAGCTCCGCGGCCGGCTCGGATCTCGCTCGCCGCGTCCGCGCAATCGCTCGAGCCAATGTCGCGCTGGACGAGCTCGCCGCGGCCTATCTGCGCCTCTTCGGCCACACCGCACGCGGCGAGGTTCCCGCCTACGAGACCGAGTACGGGGCGGAAGCGCTCTTCCAGCAGCCGCAGGAGCTCGGTGACCTCTCGGGGTTCGCCGGGGCTTTCGGCCTCGCGCTCCGCACGGACGCGCACGAGCGCATCGACCACGTGAGCTGCGAGTGCGAGTTCGTCTCGTTTCTCGCCTGGAAGGAAGCCTACGCACTCGAGGTCGACGACGACGAGATGCGTAGGGCGACCGCAGGCGCCACGGTTCTCTTCCTGCGCGATCACCTCGGCCGCTTCGCACCGGTCTTTGCGCGCCGCTTGGCTCGCGTGGAGGGCGAAGGATTCTATGCGGCGCTCGGCCAGTTCCTCCTCGTGCTCGTCGAGACCGACTGCAGGCGCCTCGGGATCGAGCTTGGGCCCGAGACGCTCGGCCTGCGGCCTGATCCGGCGGCATGCAGCGCGCCGATGGGATGCGAGACGTCATGCGGGGCGCTCGCGGAAGGCCCATGACGCGGGATAGCGACTTCTCGATCTCGTTCTCGGCGGACCTGGCGGAGGAGGCGGTGCTGCGCGCGATTGCCGGGCACGCCGAGGAGCAAGCCCTCCGCCGCGCTCGCGATCCTCTCTATCGTTTCCCGCCTGAGGATCGCGAGCCGGCTTTCATCCGCCTCCATCGCGAGTGGTTCTTCCGTCTCGGTCTCGACCAGCCGTTTCGCCGCGCCCTCGGCGAGCTCCCGGTGCTCGGCGAGGCTTGCGCGCGGTGCCTGGTGAGCCGCGCCCTCTCGCGCCAGGACGAGATCGTCGATCTCCTCGTCGCCCCCGAGGAAGCAGCCCGCAGCGGTCGGAGCGTTTTCGTGCGCGTCTGCACGACGACGCTCGAGGACGCTCCTCGACTCCTCGGATGGCTCCGCGCCGAGCTCCTCAAGGTCGCCGATATGCTCGATCCCGCCTTCGGTTATCAGCCGACACTGCCGGGCGGAGGGGATCCGGCGCACGAGCGCCTCGCCCGCGAGCGCTACCGGGTGATTTGGGATGCGAGCGTCACGGGAAGGCTGGTGCGCCGCGGCGTCGCCACCGAAGATGCGGTCGCCGAGGCCCGGAGAGCCTTCGCGGCCGCGTTTCCCATGCTCGGACCGGCGGTCGACGAGAGGTTCCAGGGCCTGGTCGACGGCGAGATTCGCACGCACGCCGAGTGGGCAGCGCTCGCGGCGATGCCGCGAGGCGAACACGAAGCGGTTTCGCTCGTGCCGGGGGGCCGCTGTCCGCTTTGTCGCTTTCCGACCTATTCGCTCGAGCCCGAACCGCGATCGCTTCCACGCACGGTCGTGAAGCGGATCATCGCGGACTTTCCGAGCTGGAATCCAGCAGCCGGTCTCTGCCGCCAGTGCGCGGATCTCTACCGCGCCGAGATCCTGTCTCTGCGGGCCGCTGCAGAGCTTCCCCACGCGGCGGCAAACCGCGGCGGCTGAGTAGCCCTAGCCCGCATCCCTCACCAGGCCTTCTGGGAAACGCGCCGTTCGCACGCCATCTGCGACCGTGCTCGCGCGACCCTCCTCGACGTACTGTAGAGTACGCCTACGTCGGGTCGCGCTGCGCTCGGCCGCAGCTGACGCACGCTCGACGCGTTTCCCGACGAATGCTGGTGAGGGATGCGGGCTAG
>Ga0315273_10005277_pt1 | contig 15974 bp, 15 predicted proteins | sample YL17G02_0_MG_FD_205753 | JGI IMG/M metagenome (GOLD analysis project Ga0315273, IMG submission 205753) | Sediment microbial communities from Yellowstone Lake, YNP, Wyoming, USA - YL17G02_0 | ecosystem: Environmental > Aquatic > Freshwater > Lake > Sediment | place: USA: Wyoming | collected...
TCGCCCGGTCGCGTCGCCGACGAGTGTGAGCATCCCGACGTGCTCGCGCTCGACGAGGCCGAGCACGTGGGCCATGTCCATCGTGTCGAGGTCATAGAGCACGATCATGCCGCCCCCGAGAAGCGCACCGAGCGCGAGCCACTGGCCGCTCGCATGCGCCAGTGGGCCGAGCGAGAGCGCCACGAGCTCGCCCGGTCCGGGATCACCGTCGGGCAGGAACGGCGTGAGCCGCTGGTTCGGGTTCGCGAGGTTCGCCGGGACGAGTTGCTCGGGTGCGTCCAGCGGCGGGCCGCCGGGGTTCCCACCACCCATCGCGGTGAAGAAGATGTCCTCGTGGCGCCACACCACACCCTTGGGCCGACCCGTGGTTCCCCCCGTATAGAGGATGTAGTGGTCGTCGCCGGATCGGGGTTCGAAGTCGCGGGTCGCGGCGGCGTCGGCGATCAGGGCTTCGTAGTCGGGACCTGCCTCCACCGCGAGGCGCGCCCATGAACCGGGGACGAGCTGCTCGACCTCGGGGGCGAGAGCGGGGCTCCACACCAGCGCGACGAGGTCGGCGTCGTCGACGAGATGCTCCACTTCGCCGGCTACGTACCGGTCGTTCACGTTGATCGGGACCGCGCGCACCTTGAAGCAGGCCAGCATCACCTCGAGGAACTCGGGGCTGTTGTGCAGGTACAGGCCGACGTGATCACCGACCCCGACCCCGCTCGCTGCGAGCACATGGGCGAACTGGTTGGCACGTGCTTCGAGCTCGCGGTAGGTGAGCCGACGGTCGCCGCAGACCACCGCCATGCGGTCGGGGACGGCGTCGGCCACCGCTTCGAACAGATCGGCGAGGTTGAACTCCATGCGCCCGTGTGACGCTACCGTGGCGGCGATGCCCGTTCGTCCGGCTCTGCTCGTAGGTCCGGCTCTGCTCGTAGGTGAGGACGGCCTGATCCCCAAGGAACGCTACGTCTCCCCGGAGTTTCTCGATCTCGAGATGGAACGGGTCTGGTCGCGGGTGTGGCAGGTGGCCGGGCGCGAGGAGGAGCTCCCCGAGGCCGGCGACTACCTCGAGTACAGGATCGGCGACCAGTCGATCCTTGTTGTCCGCACTGGGACCGGTGCGCTGCGTGCCTTCCACAACACGTGCCTGCACCGCGGCACCCGTCTCGCCGAAGGCTGTGGTCACTTCATCGACGGCGCGATCCAGTGCCCGTACCACGCCTGGCGCTACGCGCTCGATGGCCGTCTCGTCGAGGTCGTCGACCGCCACGAATTCAGTGATCTCCCTGACGGTCTTGCGCTCGCCGATGTGCGCGTCGACACCTGGGGCGGGTTCGTGTTCGTGAACCTCGACGCCGAGGCCGAGCCCCTCCTCGACTTCCTCGATCCGCTCCCCACGCTGCTGGCGCCGTATCACCTCGAGCAGCTGCGGTTCCGCGCGTATCTCACCACGGTGCTCCCGGCGAACTGGAAGGTCGTCGTCGACGCGTTCAACGAGGGCTACCACGTACAGGGCACACACCCGCAGATCCTCCCGTGGACCGACGACGTGAGCATCGAGTACGAGCAGTTCGCGACGCACGCGCACTACGGGCGTCTCCCCTCGGCGCGTCGCGTGCTCCGGCCGAGCCCGCGTCTCGGCGTCCCCGACGACGAGGTCGACGAAGGAGCGATACTCGCCGGCCTCGTCGAAGGGCTGGGCGGCGCGTTCTTGAAGGAGGAGCGCGCCGCAGTCGAGGAGCTCCGCGCCGCCGGCCTCCCCCGCGGCGAGCTGCTCGGCGCGTACCAGCAGCGCCGCCTCGAGTTGCTGGCGGCGCGCGGGTTCGACGTGTCGGGCATCGACGCCGAGCAGACGACAAGTGCCGACGACGTCTACTGCTTCCCCAACCTCGTGGGCCCGATCTACCCGGGGAGCGCGATCCTCTTCCGCGTCCGACCCGACGGACTCAACCCGGATCGGACGATCAAGGACACGTGGGTCCTCGAGTGGCCGCGCCCGGATCGCGACTGGGTGATGCCCGAGCGACGCTGGTTCCCCGACTGGGAGGCACGGGACTGGGGACTCATCACCAACCAGGACTACGCCAACATGGCGGGTGTCCAGGCCGGGATGAAGTCGCGGGGCTGCGTTGGGCTGCGGTGCAATCCCCGCCAGGAGGGCAACGTGCTGCACATGCACGCGGTCATCGACCGCTACCTCACCGCCTGAGTGCCCGAGAGCGGCCTCACGCCGCGTCGGGTTGTCGATCGCTCACTTCGCGTGCTGCGGGTTCCGGCGGCTCGAGGGTCCACGTGTCGTCGGGATGGGCCACAAGCTCCCAGCCCTTCGACTTGAGCCGGTGGTGGTGACGGCAGAGCCCGTGCAGGTTCTCGCCATCGGAGTCCCCGCCGGCTGAAACGGGCCGGTGGTGGTCGCCTTCGAGGCGCGCTGCTCGGCCACAGCCGGTGATGATGCAGACCGCATCGCGCGCTTCGAGGAGCTGCGCGAGTGCCGCAGTGACGTGGCGCCCAGGACGGGCGAAGGTGCGGACATCGCGGCCGTCCTCGACCAGGATCGTCAGGATCGCGTCGCCGAGCAGTGCTCGTGCGCCGTCGCCAGCACCCGACGCTCGGCAACTTCACCGCCGGCCGCAGCAGCAGCCGTGGCCTCACGCGCCGCAGTCAGCGAAAGCGTTCCCGAACGCAACGCCTCATCGGTGGCCCCGCACGAAGGAAGCGCCTCGGCCACCGCGAGTGCGTCACGCGCCACGCCGATCCCCGAGTCGGTCACGTCGGCGAACCACTCCGCCGGCGTGACGGCGGGCGCACGTGCCGCCCTGTCGGTCGCCCACACCCCAGTCTCCACGCAGCGTTGCGCGAGCAGCGCGGCCGCCGTCGCGCCCAGCGTGGCGATGTCCGCGGCATCCCGAACAAGCCGCAGTGCGTCGCGACCCTCGATGCAATCCGCGTCGAGGCCACCCACGATCTGTCGTAGCTCCTCGGCGATCTCCTTGAACCTCATGCCTCCACCATGACAGGGGGGTACGACAACTCCGTGCCGAGGCAGCGATGCCGAAGCCGCTACCCGACGAGCCCGCGGAGTGCCTTCGTGACGGGGTTGCGCTGGCGGTAGCGCTCGTCGTCGATCACCCCGAGCTCGAACAGGATCCGTCCGAGACGGACCTGGATGCAGGCTGCACGCATGCCGCCCCACGCCTCGTACCAATCGAGGTCGCGCACCGCGCGTCCGAGGTGATGCTCGTAGCGCCGCACCACGCCGGCGCGGTCAGGGAACCCGGGGAGCTGGTCGACGAACTGGAGCGCGGTGCGCTCGAGGAACAGGTACCACCCGAGGTCGAGCTCGGGCGGGCCCAGCACCGCCATCTCCCAGTCGATGACCGCGCGTGGCGCGAGTGCGTCGTCGTAGATGACGTTCCCGAGGCGGGCGTCACCCCACACGAGCGCTCGGTCGATCCCGCCGGTCGGACGGTTGGCCACACACCAGTCGAACGCGTCCTCGAGCACGTCGAGCCGCTCACCGTCGGACGCCCAGTCGAGGTACGCGCGCCACGCACCGAGCTCCTGCGCGATCGGGTCGTGGCCGTGCTCCGCGCGGTCGAGGAGATCGAGGCCCGCACCCCGCCAGTCGACGCGGTGGATACGGGCCACCATCGACATGGTTCGGTCGAGCAGGACCGACTGCTCGGTTGCCGGGAGGTCCTTCACCCAGCCGTCGAAGTGGGTTCCCGGGTTGTCGGGCGGGATGCGACCGTCGACGTGTGCCATGACGTAGAACGGTCGACCGAGCGGCTCCGGGTCGGGCTCGTCCCAGAGCACCTCGGGGACCGGCACGTCGGTGTGGGCGCCGAGCGCGCGGAGCACCGAGATCTGGAGCCCGAGGTCGTAGCGCGGGAACAGCGGCGTGCCTCCGGGTGCGAGGCGCAAGACCAGGCGACGCGCACCGTCACCCCAGGCGGCCTCGACCAACATCGTGTCGTTGGAGAGGCCACCATGGGTCGGCGAGACCAGCGGCCCGAGCGAGACGCGTTCCCCTACCTGGCGCTCGAGCCAGTCGCTGAAGCGAGCGGCAAGGCCGTCGTCGGATTCGGAGGGAGGTTCGGTCACGGCCGCATCGTAGGGACCCGCCACCTGAGGAACCCGCCACCTGAGGAACCCGCCACGCCGACGACGGGTTGGGCCAGACTCTCCCGGTGCCGCCCCGCATCGCCCCCGAGGATCCGCAGTGGTGGCTCGACGACGTCGAGACCGCGTACGCCTGGCTACGCGCCGAGGACCCGGTGCACCGCTGGCGCGACGGTCACTGGGTGGTCGCCACGTACGACGAGATCCGCGAGATCTCCCGCGACCCCGCTCGCTTCAGCTCCGCCAAGGGGGTCCTGGTCAACGACCCCAAGCGGGTGCCCGATCCGCCCGTGGCCATGGCGGCGTCGATCCTCGAGCTCGATCCACCCGAGCACCCGCGGTATCGCAAGATCGTGAGCCGCGCCTTCACGCCCAGGGCCGTCGGCCGGCTCGAGCCGCGGATCCGAGAGCTCACGCGCCAGGTCTTCGACGCCGCACCTGCCGGCGAAGATCTCGACTTCGTGGACCACATCGCCGCCCCGCTACCGCTGCTCGTGATCGCCGAGCTCCTCGGGATGCAGGGCGTCAGTCAGGCGCAATTCCGAGCCTGGTCCGACGAGACGATCAAGGCGGCCGACGCGGGGCACGCCGACATGGAGATCCTCGGCGAGTTCGTGCACTTCCTGGCCGAGGCGATCGCCGAACATCGAGCCCGCCCCCGCGACGACATCCTCCAGCTGATCGTCGACGCCGAGGTCGACGGCGAGCGACTCTCCGACGGCGAGCTGATCGTGTTCTGCATGTCATTGCTGGTCGCCGGCAACGAGACCACCCGCAACCTCGTGAGCGGTGGCACGGTGGCACTCGCCGAGCATCCCGACCAGCGCACGTGGTTCGCGGAGTCGCCTGCTGAGCGCGCCGCGCACGCGGTCGAGGAGATGCTCCGCTGGGTCACGCCGATCAAGGCCTTCGCTCGAACCGCGACGGGCGACACCGAACTCGCGGGTCGGGCGATCGCGGCCGGCGACTACGTCGTGCTCCTGTACGCGTCCGGGAACCGCGACGCGTCGGCGTTCGGCCCTACGGCGGATCGATTCGACATCACCCGCCCACCTGATCCCGCCCACCTTGCGTTCGGGTTCGGTGGTCACCTCTGCCTGGGTGCCGGGCTGGCCCGTCTCGAAGCGAAGATCGTGTTCGAAGAGCTGCTCACGCGCTTCCCCGGGTACGAGGTCACCGGCGAGCCCGTACGACTGCAGTCGACCCTCATCAACGGTGTCGAGCGTCTCCCCACGGTGCTCACTGTCGGCGCGGCAGAAGCGGAGCGAGCGTGATGGATCCCTCCATCGGGCCGTTGGTCCCTGCCGACGAGACCCTGTTGCACCAGACCGTCGACACGTTCGCGTCGGTCGGCTCCAACGACGTCAACTGGACGGAGAAGATCTGGCTCCAGGCGTGTGCCCGTGACGGGTCGCTCCAGGTGCTGTTCGGGCTCGGCAAGTACACGAACCGAAATGTCATCGACGCGTTCGGCGGCGTGTCACGGGGTACCGAACAGTGGACCGTGCGCGCGAGCCGCGCGCTGCACACCGACCCGATGACCGCCGAGGTCGGGCCGCTCCGCTACGAAATCGTGGAGCCGCTCGGCGCAGTCCGTGTACGCCTCGACGCGACCGACGTGCAGCCCATTGCATTCGACCTCACGATCCGCGGCGTCGTCCCGCCTCGGATGGAGGACCGCGAGCTGCATCGCTCACCCCACGCCAATCGCGTCGTGAATGACGTCGTGCGGTACCACCAGACCGGCGTGGTCGACGGCTGGATCGAGGTCGAAGACACGCGCGTCGCGGTGACCCCCGACGCGTGGGTCGGCACGCGTGATCACTCGTGGGGAGTGCGCATGCAGGTGGGCGATCCCCTGTCGGACCTCGAGCCGCCGGTTCGGATTCGAGACCCCCGGTCGTTCACGAGCTGGGCTCCGTGGCTCATGGAACGTACGGACGGCTCGCGCTACGCGCTCTTCCACTACTTCATGGAGTCGAACCTTCCCGGTGCGCCGACGCGCCGCGTCCGGGGTGGGGTCGAGCACCCCGACGGCACCGAGGAACCGTTCGTCGACGCGCGCTTCGACGTGGCGTTCGACGACACCAACCGCCGCTTCCTGGGTGGGGAGATCACGTTCGTGACCGAGGACGGCACCGAGCGCCCGGTCTCGGTCACCCCATTCCCGTCAGGTACAGGATTCCATCTCGGCACCGGGCTCTACTTCGGCCTCGACGGCGCTCGTCACGGCCAGTGGCGCGGCGAGCTGCACGTCGACGGCGACCACTCCGACGCGTGCGACACCCGTGAGGTGGCGCGGCACATCCATCAGCACCGCGACTGTGTGGTCAGGGTGGAGGATCCCGTCGGTGGCGGGGTCGGGTGGGGATCGGTGCAGACGATCGTGATCGGGGCGTTCCCCGAGTTCGGTCTTCGGCTCGAGTCGACCTTTGTCTGACAGGCTGGCCCGGTGAGCTTCCTCGCGCGGTTGCGAAGCCGGGCCGTGCGCACGATGCCGGAGGGGATCGCCCGGCGCCGCCCGAGCGACGCCGTCCGCGTGCTGGTCGCGCTGGTATTGCTGGTGCTGCTCGCGATGCACGCCGACAACCCCACCGCGGTCGAGCGATCCGTGCTCAGGGTCTTCACGTCGCTCCCCGACGACGCGCACACCTTCGTCCTCATCCTCTATGACCTCATGGCCCTGTGGGCCATCGGTCTGCTCGTCGTCGCCGTCCTGCTCCTCCGACGGTGGCGCCTCGCACGCGACCTCGCGGTTGCTGCCGCCGCCGCGTGGGCGATCGGGCGACTCGGCGGGTTCCTCCTGCGCAACACCGACCTCGCGCACGCGTTTCGGGTCACGTTCGACCTGACCAACGCGCCACGGTTCCCGCTCGTTCGGGTCGCGGTCGCGGTCGCGCTGGTGACGGTGGCGTCCCCGCACCTGACCCGTCCGTCCCGCCGCGTCGGGCAGGGTCTCATCTTCGTCCTCGCATTGACGGCGATGTACCTCGGGCGAGCGTTCCCCACCGATCTTCTCGCCGCCATCATCCTGGGTTGGGGCATCGCCGCGGCGGTCCACTACGCCTTCGGCACACCAGCCGGGCGCCCGACGGTGGGCCAGGTCGGTCGCGGCCTCGAACAGCTCGGCATCCAGGTCTCGGATCTCTGCCTCGGGCCCGACCAGCCCCTCGGGCGGGCGATCTTCCTCGCCCACGACAAGGACCGCCCACTCCGGATCACCGCCATCGGTCGCGACGAGGCCGACGCGCAGCTGATGTCGCGTGTGTGGCGCTTCCTCGCCTACAAGGACGCGTCCGCGAACCTCTTCCCCACCCGTCGTCAACAGGTCGAGTACGAGGCGTACGTCGCGCTCCTCGCCCGTGATACCGGCAGCCGAGTGCCCTCGGTGCTGTTCGCCGGCACCACCGGCGCGCTCGCGTTGCTCGTCGAGCGCGTCGCGCCCGGCGTGAACCTCCAAGACCTCGATTCTTCATCGGTGTCCGATGCGCTCCTCGACGACCTCTGGCATCAGGTCGACGCGCTCCACGACGCCCGGATCGGGCACGGCAAGCTCGACGGACATCACGTGATCGTCGACCGCGGAAAGGCGTCGATCGTCGGCTTCGCACACGCGTCGACGAGCGTCGGGTCTCGACAGGCAGCCGCCGACGTTGCGCAGCTATTGGCGGTGACCTCGGCGCTCGTCGGATCCGAGCGCGCCGTCGCCGCCGCGGTCCGCGGCGTGGGTGCCGAGGCCGTCACCGACGCGCTCCCGATCCTGCAACCCCAGGCGGTCTCGGGATGGACCCACGACGCCCTCGGAGGAAGGAAGGACGCCAACGTAGCGCTCGAGCAGCTGCGCAACATCGGTGCCGAAGCGACCGGTACCAAGCCACCGGAGCTCCGGTCGCTGTACCGCGTGCACCCGCGCAGCCTGATCATGGCGGTCGCCGCGCTCCTGGGCGTCGGCATGCTCCTCAGCCGGGTCGGCGACCCCCAGGTGTTCTGGGAGACCGTGAAGAACGCCAACTGGTGGTTCGTGGCGCTCGCATTTGGGCTCGGGATGTGCACCGATGTCGCGTTCGGCATCACCTTCCTCGGCAACGTTCCGATCCGGCTGCCGATCTGGCCGAGCATCGAGCTCCAGTCGGCGCTGTCGTTCTCGAACCTCGCGATCCCCGTCGCAGCCGATACTGCGATGCAGGTTCGGTTTCTGCAGCGCAACGGGCTCGATCTCCCCTCGGCCGTCGCGACCGGCGGAATCCTGAGCACGGTCTCGGAGATCGCGGTCACCGCGGGACTGTTCTTCGTCGCGCTGTGGCTCTCGCCCGACTCGATCGAGTTCGGCCGCATCGACACGAACCAGATCGAGGTCATCGCGCTCATCGTCGCGTTCGTGATCGGCGTTGCGATGACGCTGGTCTTCAGCATCCGCCGACTCCGCAAGGTGGTGGTCCCACCGGTCGTGCGCGCGGCACGCAGCGTCTGGGGCGCGATCAAGTCGCCCGGCCGCGTCGCCCTGCTGATCTGCGGCAACGTCATCGCGCAGATGCTCTATGCCTGCTCGCTGCTGGCCTGTCTGCACGCGTTCGGCTCGAGCGTCGACTTCTGGACGCTGCTCGCCATCAACCTCGGCATCTCCACGATCGCGTCGCTCGTACCCATTCCCGGCGGTGGCACCGCAGTCTCCGCGGTCGGGCTCGCCGGTATGTTGACCGCGTTCGGTGTGCCGCCCGCCGTCGGTGCAGCCGCGGTGCTCTCCCATCAGGTCGCAGTGAGCTACCTCCCCGCGATCCCGGGCTGGTTCGCCACGAACGACCTCATCCGCAAGGGCCTGCTCTGATACGAGCGCGCGGGTCGGGTCAGTGGGGAACGAACCGATCGCGGGCGAGCATCACCATCGACTTCGACGGCTACCCCCGCTCACGCGCCTCGAGCATCGCCCGGAAACGCTTGGCGAAGAGGTACGCGTCGCCCGGCCAACGCGCCGACACGTAGTTCTCGTCCTCGACGTACGCGGGGTAGGTGCGGTAGTAGCGACCGAGGCGCCACGCCGTGAGGAGGTACGCGGTCCGCTCCATGTACTTGGGCAGGCACGTCGTACGGCGACCGGCGAGCACGCTCCGACCCGTTCCCGTGTCGTGGGTGCGAGCGAGCACGAGCACGCCGTGGCAGATCGCGCCAGTGGGGCGACCGAGCTGCCAGAACGCTCGCACCTGCCCCCGGAGGACCTCCGAACCGAGGTACTGGCGCATGCCCGGCGCGTGGCCACCCGCGAGGATGAGTCCGTCGTACTCGCCGACGTCGAGATCCTTCCAGGCGACGGGCTGCCGGAACTCCGGCGCGCCGGTGAGCTCCCGGTAGAACGCCTTCGGTTCGTCCGCCGCGCCGAGCCGGCCGAAGAGCACACCGGTCAACAAGCGCGGATCGGCCGCCGGCAACGCGCCGGCCTGCTCGGTGGCGAACACGATCTCGTGCCCGGCGTCCGACAGCACCTTCCACGGGACCACGACCTCGGTGACGTCGAAGTCGTGGTCGGGCAGCGGCATCAACACACGCATTCGGTGCCGATCGTACGGCGCACGAAGCCGTCCTGGGTGCAGACCGGGGGCAACGGTCAGGCGCCTCGATCAGGCATAGGTGCGCACGAGCTCGAGCACGGCTTCTGCGTCGGGACCTTCACCGCGCAAGGTGGTGTCGCCCGGGAGAGCACGCCGCGCCGCGACGAGGCACAGCTCGACGCCGTCGCCCCGGATGACGGTCAACGGCTGGGTATCGGGGACGAAGTCCCATGCGTCGCCGGTCGGGCCGCGCAGCTCGAACGCGACCGGTCCGGTGAGCGCACGGCCCGCGCGCTCGAACGCGTACGGCAACGTGCGCCACGCGAGGCGGGCGATGGGGCGGAGCCGGTCAGTGGGCACAAGGTCGGTCCCCAACCCTTCGGCCACGTCGCCGGTGTGGATCCACGTCTCGGCGAGGCGCGTCGTCGCCAGCGTGTGGATCGACAGCTCACCCGCGACCCACACCACGCGCGTGTGCGGATCGGTGGTGCGCAACAGCTGGTGCAGCTCGTCGGCGCCGGTCTGCCAGCGGTCGCGAACCGCCGACGGTGACCCGCCCCGCTCCCGGGCGACCATCCGCGCGGCGCCGTGGTCGCTGTCCCTCACCGGCCCCAGGCCGGCCGCGAGCCCCTCGAGGGCTTCGGCGAAACGCCCACGCGCGCTCCCGATGGCGAGCTCGTTGGTCTGGGCCAGGTGGAGGACGACGTCGGCGACCGTCCAGCCCTCACACGGCGACGGACGCTGCCATCCGGACTCGTCGAGACCGACGAGCAAGCCGGAGAGCTCGGCTTGCTGCCCGCCAAGCGCGGCGATGATCTCGTCCATCGTCAGCCTCCTGGGGTCAGGCTCCACGTCGATTCCCGATCTGCCAGCAACACGAGAGTACGCCCCGCCGGCCTCCGCGAGGACAAGACTGTGCATCTCCGACGAGGTGTTCGCATGCGATTCCCTGCTCTTGGTCCGTACGGCTGGAACGACCGCTGGGAAGCGCTGCTCGCCGAGCACCCGGGCTGCCGTCCGGCGCGCGTCGTGCGCCATGACGGGGTCGGCTTGTTGCTCGCGACGCCCGACGGTGTCGTCGCCTCGCTCTTCTCGCGTCGGCTCGACCCGGCGCCGACCGTCGGCGATTGGCTCGCCACCAAGGGCGATGATCCGGTCGCAGTACTGCCCCGTACGTCGCTCCTGCGTCGGCGCTCGTCGGGCAGCGACACCGAGCAGGTACTCGCCGCGAACATCGACGTCGTGCTCCTCGTGTGCGGAGCGGATCGACCCCTCAGGCCCGGTCGCATCCACCGGGGCACCGCGGTCGCGCACGACGCAGGCGCGCGACCGGTCGTCGTTCTCACCAAGGCCGCGGTCGCCGGGGATGCCGAGTCGATGGCGATGCAGGTCGAGGAGTGGAGCCCAGGCCTCGAGGTGCTCGTGACGTCGGCACTCGAAGGAGTCGGGCTCGACGCGGTGCGAGCACTCGTGCGCGACCACACCGTGACCATGCTCGGGGAGTCGGGCGCCGGAAAGTCGAGCCTCGTGAACGCGCTGATCGGTGAAGGCACCGCCGCGACGGCTGCAGTACGCGAGGGTGATGCCAGGGGGCGACACACGACCACGACTCGCGAGCTGCACGTGGTACCGACCGGGGGTGTGTTGATCGACTCCCCCGGCATCCGCTCGGTCGGCGTCTGGGCCGACCCCGATGCCGTCGACGCCACCTTCGCCGACGTCGAAAGCCTCGCGCTCGAGTGTCGGTTCACCAATTGCGGGCACGACACCGAGCCCGGATGCGCCGTCGTCGCAGCTGTCACTGCAGGGACCTTGGACCCGGAACGCCTTGGGACCTGGCGAGTGCTCCAGCGCGAAACCGAGGCCTCCACCTCGCGCCCGCCGCCGCGCGGTCGCGGCGAGTAGGGCGACAACGGCCACAGTGGGAGGGGTGCTGGCACACCCTCCGGATGGGTGCAGACCTCCTGGTGGTCGGGGCGGCGATCATGATCTACTGGAGGAGCCGGGTCCGTCAGGCCGGCGTACTCGGGTGAGAGGGGAGTCGGTCGTGAGCCGAGCCAAGGTGATCGTTGCCGGATCGTTGGTGGCAGTAGTCGTGCTCAGCGCGAGCGTCGCGCTCGCCCAGCCGCTGTCGGAGCAGCAGTGGCGCAAGCAGGCGAACTCGGTGTGCAAGCAGGTCAACAAGGACTTGGACAAGGTCGGGAACGAGCTCTACGCCGGACTCGGCAAGAACGAGAAGCCCTCGGCCGAGCAGCTGAAGGCGTTCGCCTTCCAGTTCGTACCGGTGGTCGAAGGTGCGGTTACCGAGATCGACGCGCTGGCCGAGCCCGGTGTGGTGAAGAAGGATGTGAAGAAGTTCTTGAGTGCAGTGTCGGAAGCCGCCGCCAGCATCGACGCCGATCCGTCCATCCTCGCGGGCAACGCAGATCCCTTCGTGAAGGCCAACAAGATCGCAAAGAAGCTCGGTCTGAAGGCCTGCGCCGGCGGTTGACGCATCCTGCTCGACGCCGCTGATGGCCGCGGTCTGTTTCTCGTTTCGCGCCGACCTCCGCACGCGGTGACGGACCTGGCTGGACCTCGCGCTGCTGCTCGGGCTCGGCGTGGCTTCCTTGCGTTGCGAGGTCGAGTTGCGACGGGAGACGGGGGGTGACGGTCGTGCCGTAGGCGCCGTGATGTCACGGCGCGACAACGGGGCAACACCACTCCCCGCCCACGACACCACCCACTGCGCCAGCCGAGCGAAGGGCGACCCCTACCTTCGGGCAGCACGTTCGTCGTGAGACGCCGCGGACACCAGGGCAACCGTCCGTCCGAGTGTCCGCGCCTGGGCGAGCTCTTCGAGGGCGGCCGGGATGTCGTCGAAGTCGACGGTGCGGTGCACGGGAACGCTCACGTCACCGCCATCGACGAGTGCGAGGAGCTCACGATGCATCTCATCATGCTCGTCTCGCGTGTACGCACCGGCAAAGACGCCCATGATCGAACAGTTGCGGGTGACCAGATCGCGGACCGCGAGGTCGGGCCATTCGCCGCTCGCGAAGCCAACGGCGAGGAGGCCACCCCCGTTGGCGACACACCGCAACGCTTCGGTGCCGGCGGATCCGCCGACCGGGTCATAGACAAGATCGACACCGTGACCACCGGTGGCTTCGGCGACGGTCTCGGGCACGCCGTCGACGAGCCGATCGATCACGACGTGGGCGCCGAGCCCACGGCAGTACTCGACCTTCTCTACGCCGGCCGCGACGGCAATCACGCGAGCACCGAGTGCTCGGCCGAGCTGCACCGCCGCCGCGCCGGTGCCACCGGCCGCGCCGAGCACGAGCAGGTGATCACCCGGCTGAAGCCGTCCCCGACGCATCAGCCCGATCCACGCGGTCTGGAACGCGATGTGGAATGCCGCAGCGTCCCGGTCGGACATCGACGGGGGCGCCGGGTAGGTGTTGACGGCCCCCGCGAGCGCCTCGTCGGCAAACCCGCCGTGGCCGCGGTAGAACGCGGTGACGGCCATGACGCGGCTGCCGATCTCCACCCCGACGCCGGGACCGACCGCGCTCACCACGCCCGCGACCTCCTGGCCTGGCGTGAACGGAGGCGCCGGCGTGAGGGCGTACGTCCCCCGGCACATGAGCACGTCCGGGAGCGCCAGCGCGGCCGCGCTCACGCGAATGCGAACCTCCCCGGCCTCCGGAACCGGCGGGGTGACCTCGACGGCCACGAGCGCGTCACGCGGCTCGCCATGATGTCGAACCTGCCATGCACGCATGTTCCCTTCCTACCCGCGACGACGGCGGCAGCTCGCGACCCTCACCTTGGCAACGTGACACATGGGTCGAGGGGCCTGGTGGCGATGACCGCGAATATGGTCCTGACCTGCGGCTATGCCTCTCGACGTCTCGCGTCGCTTGGCGTCGAATCTCATCGTCTCGCGGACTATTCGCGGACAGCACGCGGACCGCGAAATGCACCGGCGGCCTGACCTTCGGGAATCGCCGAGCCTGGCGCGGCCATTACCACGTCGTCGTCGGCGTGATCGTCAGCGCGCGGTCAGTGCCGCCGGCTCCTGTGGGGCAGTCGTCGCTCGCGACCGGCCTCAGGTGCCGTCCTCGTCGGCGCCCAGAGCTTCGACGACCCTGCGGGGCTGCTCGACGAATCCCGGAAGGAGATCTGTCGCCGTGGTGTGCAGGATCTCCATGTCGATGGACCAGTAGCCATGGACGATGCGGTTCCGAAGCCCGATCGGCTGGGTCCAAGGAACTTCGGGAAATTGCCCCGTCACGCGATCGTCCAGCTGGGCCGCCGCCTCGCCGAGGACGGTGAAGTTCCAGAGCAATGCTTCCCGACGCTGGAGGTCCGCGGTCACCGTGGCGAGGTCGGCTCCCGCGACGAGCGACTGGGCGCGCTCAGCCGCCTCGATCATCTCCGCGAGCAGGAGCAGATCACGCTGCATACAACGGGCGCGCCTCGGCGAGTACCCGGGCACGCAACTGCTCGTGGAGCGAATTGCGCGAGATCAGATCGACGCGCCGACCCAGAAGCACCGACAGCTCGTCAGCGAGCGTCTCGATGTTCCAACCGAGGCGAGCGCCCGGCGCGAGCTCGTAGAGGACATCGATGTCGCTCCCGGGATTTGCTTCGCCTCGGCCAACCGACCCGAAGACTTCGAGTCTCGACACCCCGTAGCGCCCGCATACGTCGCGAAGCTTCGCCGCGTCGACGTCCAGGCCGGGAAGGGTCATGGTCACCAGGCTAGAGGACGCCATGCTCGTTCGGGAGCAGCGGTAGTGGGACAGTCAGTTTGATCTGGATGCCGTCTTCTTGAGGATTGGGAGCGAGCTGCGGCGTAGGCGTCCGCCCCTCAGTGGGCGACCAGCACCACGACGAACGCGACGACGCCGAGGGCGAGGGCGAGGGCGAGGGCGAGGGCGATCATCGTCAAGCAACCTGCCCGCCGCGTAGCCGCCAGGCAGGTAGCTGTGCCGGTACCAAGACTCCTCGTCGGGTATACCCACCCGGGGAGCCGGGGAGCTCTGGGCGCTGCAACTCGACCGGGTGAACGTTCTTGCGCGCACGATCGATGTGGTGGAGTCCGTGAGCGAGATCCACGGCCAAGTCGTGGTCGGGCCCACCAAGACTGGGAAGCGCCGCACGATCACGGTGCCTCGTTTCCTCGCCGAGATGATCGGCGGGCACGTAGGCCTGTACGCCTCGACGCGCTTTCTCTTCACAGCGGCGCGGGGCGGGCCCGTTCGTCACCGGAACTTCATGCGGCGCCACTTCAACCCAGCCGTCACCAGGGCTGGCCTCCCCGAGGCGCTCCGCTTCCACGACCTTCGCCACACGTGCGCCGCGCTGCTCATCGCGAACGGCCGCCACCTCGAGGAGGTCAAGGACTACCTCGGTCATTCCTCGATCCGGGTGACGAGCGACAGGTACGGGCACCTGTTCCCGAAGGCTCGCGCCGAGCTCGCCGCTGCCCTCGACGCGACCTACCGGAACTCCGCTCCCGGAATCCTCGCGGGCTCTTTGCGGACAGCAGGCAAGATCGCGAGTCTGCAGAACGCGGATCAGGGACGCGCTTAGGCCCCGACCTGCCACATCGCGTGGAGCAGACGACGGGATTCGAACCCGCAACTATCGCCCTGGCAATCACCACAAGTCGTGTCGCCCCGTGCCATCACGACCGTCTGCACGGGTCACGCCTCTGCATGCTTACCGCCACGACGTGTCCACGGACCCGATGCGATCGGTTGATTGGCAGACGACTCGTGCCACACCTGCACGCAGCACCAGTGCAGGACAGGTCATCTCCCGCGGTCGAGCTCAGCGAGGAACTCGCGTGGCGTGACGACGTCGAAGTAAGCACCGAGTGCGTCGTGGAGATCGCGATCGCCCGACACAATGAGATCCACCTTCGCGATGCGCGCCAAATCGACCAAGTACGCATCGTCCGGATCGCGGATCGCGGGCCCGTCGGTCGGCCCATCCGGATGGCGCTCGGAAGCGCCATCCACGGCGTTCACGAAGGCCGTCCTGTCCTCGACGGTCCCGTCAGACGCGAACTTCGGTCGACCCAGGACGGCCGAGAGCTCATCGATGAGCATGGGCGAACTGACGATTCGGAAGCGCCCGGCGAACCCGGCCCGCACGACAGCCGCGCTGACCCCATCGGGCTTGACCACCGCGGAGACGAAGACGTTTGGGTCGACGAGGACCCGGAGCACTAGGAAGCGGCGCGGCGTTCCGCGCGTGCAGCGCGGATCTCATCGACCGCGAGCGTCATCGCCTCGTCCTCGGTGAGCGCCTCCGCGCGAGCCG
>Ga0315273_10005279_pt1 | contig 15972 bp, 11 predicted proteins | sample YL17G02_0_MG_FD_205753 | JGI IMG/M metagenome (GOLD analysis project Ga0315273, IMG submission 205753) | Sediment microbial communities from Yellowstone Lake, YNP, Wyoming, USA - YL17G02_0 | ecosystem: Environmental > Aquatic > Freshwater > Lake > Sediment | place: USA: Wyoming | collected...
GTACTGCTTCGGATTGTTGATGATGATCCAGGCGTTGAAGAGCCCCTCGGCCGTCGTGCCGTCGCGGCGCACCGCGGGACGCTTTTCGTACCGGACCATCCCGCCACAAAGGCTTTCGATATCCTGGCCGACCAGGTTGTGGTCGACGAGGTGGGGCGGCGCGCTTTTATTGATGATATCGTCGGTCGTCGGCATGGATCCTCCTGAGGTTGTGGGTTAATAAGCAAATAAGTACCACAATACCAATTAACATGTCAAGAATATTGTTCCCGCCCGGGAAACTAACTGTTCCAATTCATAAATACGGTAACGTCCAAATCAGGTGAAGAAGGAGCGGAGAGCTACTTTCCAATAAATGATCCTTTACGGGAAAGTACGCCCGGAATGGATTCTGATGGCCGCGGAGAGCAATGTTTTGTGGGGATGCCCGGGGGGTGATATCCTCCTATTATTTCTTGATTCTTCACCGATCGGCGACGTTCTGGTATTGGTCGTGTACCTAGGTTCGGAACTTCACGGGAATACAGTTGGTTTGATCGCGCTGCCAGCTACCTCGTTCGAGATCGGGTTGCGAGTGTTGATTCCTGAAGAGGCTGGATAATATGGACCAAGCGTCCCACAATAAGATTGTCTCGTTCATCTGGGGCATTGCCGATGATGTCCTACGCGACCTGTTCAAGCGCGGGAAATATGCCGATGTAATCCTGCCGATGTGTGTGCTCCGTCGCCTCGACGCAGTGCTTGAGCCGACCAAGCAGGCAGTGCTCGATGCCAAGAAGATGCTCGATAATGCCGGCATCACCGAGCAGCGCGCCGTACTCTGCCAGGCCGCCGGGCAGGCCTTCTACAACACGTCGAAATTCACCCTCCGCGATCTCAAGTCCCGTGGAAGCCAGCAGCAGCTCCGGCACGATTTCGAAGCGTACCTCGACGGTTTTTCGCAAAACGTCCAGGACATCCTCGACAACTTCAAGTTCCGGAACCAGATCACAACGCTCTCGAAGGCCGACGCGATCGCCACGCTGATCGAGAAGTTCCTCGATCCCGACATCAATCTCAGCCCGAATCCCGTGCTCAACGGCGACGGCTCGGTCAAGCATCCCACCATGGACAACCACGCCATGGGCACGGTGTTCGAGGAGCTGGTCCGCAAGTTCAATGAAGACAACAACGAGGAGGCCGGCCAGCACTGGACGCCCCGCGACGCGGTTAAGCTGATGGCAAACCTCATCTTCCTGCCGGTCGCCGACGCCATCCGGTCCGGAACGTATCTGCTCTACGACGGCGCGTGCGGGACCGGCGGGATGCTCACCGTGGCGGAAGAAACGCTTCAGGCTCTTGCGGCGGCGCGCGGCAACCAGGTCATCACTCATCTGTATGGGCAGGAAATCAATCCGGAGACGTACGCCATCTGCAAAGCCGACATGTTACTGAAAGGGGAAGGGGAGAACGCCGATCACATCGTCGGCGGCGCCGAGTGGTCCACCCTTTCCCACGACGCCTTCCCCGCGATGGAGTTCGACTTCCTCCTTTCCAATCCACCGTACGGAAAGAGCTGGAAGATGGATCTCGAGGCGATGGGAGGAAAAGACGGCATCCTCGACGGGCGATTCATCGTCGCCCACGACGAGGAGGCCGAGTACTCCCTTGTCACGCGCTCCAGCGACGGACAGATGCTCTTCCTGGCCAACATGGTTTCCAAGATGAATCACAAGACGCCGCTGGGCAGCCGGATCGCTGAAGTCCACAACGGATCGTCGCTCTTCACCGGAGATGCGGGCCAGGGCGAGAGCAACATTCGCCGCTGGATCATCGAGAACGACTGGCTCGAAGCGATCGTGGCGCTCCCGCTCAACCTGTTCTACAACACCGGCATTGCTACCTACATCTGGGTGATCAGCAATCGTAAAGCTGCCCACCGTAAGGGGAAGGTGCAACTTATCGACGCCAGCCAGTGGTTCAAGCCATTGCGAAAAAATCTTGGGAAGAAGAATTGCGAGCTGTCCGAGGAGGACATCCAGCGGATCAGCAACACGTACCTGGCTTTCGAGGAAACAGAACAGTCGAAGATCTTTACGAATGCTGCGTTCGGCTACTGGAAAGTAACCGTCGAGCGTCCCTTGCGTTTGGTCAGTCAGTTGACGCCGCAGGCGATCGCATCGCTTAGGTTCGCGTCGGGCGATGAAGAACTTCGTTCCCAGCTCTTCGACGAATTCGGCGATGCGCTGTTCGAGAATTTCTCTTCCATCGAGAAATCGTTGGAAAGGCGTCTGGCCGAATGGGGCAACCTGGACGATGAAGATGGCGACGACGATGATTCCGTCGTAAAGAAGGGGCTGCCCGAAAAGAAAAAGAAGAAGCTGCTCGACGGCAAAGCGTGGGAGCGCGACGTCCGGCTCATGGATACGGCGACCGCCTTGCGGGAAGCGGTCGGCGGTGAGCGATTCGATGACCATAACGTTTTCCGCAACGCGGTGAACGCCGCCCTCGACAAGCTCGGCCGCAAGGTGTCCGCGGCAGACCTCAAGCCTATCCTGCGGGCCGTGAGCCAGCGCGATGAAAGCGCGCCGCCGGTCATCGCCAAGGTGCACAAGCATGGCAAGGAAAAACCTGATCCGCTTCGGGGGCTATACGACGTCAGGATCGACGGGAAGGTCTGCGTTGTTGAATACGAACCCGATAGTGACCTGCGAGACACCGAGCAGGTGCCGCTTCTCGAAGAGGGCGGTATCGAGGCGTTCATCCGCCGCGAGGTGGCGCCCTACACCCCCGATGCTTGGATCAAGGAAGAGGCGACGAAGACCGGGTACGAGATCAGCTTCACCCGCCACTTCTACAAGCCGCAACCGCTACGCACCCTCGAGGAGATCCGTGCCGACATCCTCGCGCTGGAGAAGGAAACCGAAGGATTGCTCGACGAGATCATCGGGGAGAATGCGCGATGAAAGCCACCGAGGCCAATCTGCTCGCATTCTTGAGGAAGTCTCCGCAATTCGGTATCCCGATTTATCAAAGGACCTATTCGTGGACCGAGCGGGAGTGCCGCCAACTCTGGGACGACATCCTTCGTGTTGGGGGGAATCATGCTGCCCCATCGCACTTCGTCGGTTCCATCGTCTACATCGAGGAGAGCCTTTTCCAAGTTACGAGCCAATCGCCCCTGTTAGTGATTGACGGTCAGCAGAGGCTCACCTCGGTAACGCTCCTACTGGAAGCGCTGGCGCGCCATCTCGGGGACTCTGAGCCTGAGGATGGATTTTCGGCGAAGAAACTCCGTCATTACTACATGCTTAACGAGTTAGAGGATGGAGAGAAGAGGTTTAAACTCCTTCTTACCCAGACCGATAAGCCCACATTGCTCTCCATCGTTCAACAGAAAGATTTGCCGGAAACCGCTTCTATTCGAGTGGAGGAGAACTTTTCCTTCTTCGAGAATCAGGTGAAAGCCCTCCAAGGAAATTTCAAGACGCTGTGCAAGGGGCTCTCGAAGCTGATGGTTGTGGACGTCGCGCTCAGCCGAGGTCAGGACAATCCTCAACTCATCTTCGAGAGCATGAATTCGACGGGACGGGAGCTGAGCCAGGCCGACCTGATCCGGAATTTCATCCTGATGGGTCTTAAGCCCGTAGATCAGACGCGGCTTTACGAAGACCATTGGCGGCCGATGGAAGTTTCCTTTGGGCAAGAGGCTTACGGGACGCATTTCGACGCTTTCATGCGCCATTACCTGACGCTGAAGAGCGGCGATATTCCCAACATCAACCAAGTTTACGAGGCATTCAAGGCCCATGCTCGAAAGCCGGAGATCGACTCGGCGGGCGTCGACGCGCTGGTGGCCGACATCCATGTGTTCGCCGGGTATTACTGCGCAATGGCGCTTGGGAAAGAGAAAGCGAAGCCGTTGGCGGAAGCGTTCCATGATCTTCGGGAACTCAAGGTCGATGTCGCCTATCCTTTTCTGCTCGAGCTTTACCACGACTATGTCGCCGAGGTTCTTGCGGAGGCTGACTTCCTTAGTGCCGTGTGCTTCGTAGAATCGTACGTCTTTCGCCGTGCCGTCTGCGCCATCCCGACCAACTCCCTCAACAAGACCTTTGCTACCCTTGGGCGTTCGCTCAAGAAGGGCCGCTACCTCGAAAGTGTCAGAGCACGACTCCTGCTCCTGCCATCATATCGCCGGTTTCCGGCTGACGAGGAATTCAAGCGGGAGTTGAAGGTTCGCGACCTTTACAACTTTCGGAGCCGGAGTTACTGGCTTCGCCGCCTGGAAAACCACGGGAGAAAAGAGCGGGTGCCGGTGGACGAATACACCATTGAACACATTCTTCCGCAGAACAGGGATCTCCCCGAGGAGTGGCGGAAGGCACTTGGAGACGATTGGGAACGGATTCAGGCGACATGGCTTCACACGCTCGGGAATCTCACGCTCACTGGATACAACTCCGAATACAGCGATCATCCGTTCGAGAAGAAGCGGGACATGGAGGGCGGGTTCAAGGAGAGTCCTCTCAAGATGAACGAAGGTCTTGGAACCCTTTCGGCTTGGGGCGAGTCCGCCATCCAGGCCCGCGCCGACAAACTCGCCGGATTGGCTACGACGGTCTGGTCCTCTCCGTTGCTTTCCGTTGAAGTTCTCGTCAGTTACCGGAGTAAGGAGAAACAAGGCGCCGGATACAGCATCGACGACCATGCGTTCCTCGCCGATGGAACGCCGATGCGCGTTCTGTTCGATGTTTTCCGCAAAGAAGTGCTTGCCCTCGACCCGTGTGTTGCCGAGGAGTTTTTCAAGCCCTACGTTGCCTACAAGGCCGAGACGAATTTCGTGGATGTCGTTCCGCAGAAAAGCCGCCTGCGCTTATCGCTGAACCTCGGCTTCCATGAGATTCAAGATCCGAAGGGGCTCTGCGTCGATGCTACTAACAAAGGGCATCGCGGCAACGGCGACGTCGAGGTGATTCTATCGGGGCTCGACGAACTCCCCTATGTGATGGGGTTGGTCCGGCAGTCGTTCGAGAAGCAGATGGGGAACGGCGAGGCGGTCTCATGATCGACAGGCTAAAGCCGTATCCGGGATACAAGGACTCCGGCGTGCCGTGGTTGGGGACGGTGCCGGAGCATTGGAAATCAGAAAGAGCGAAAAATCTATTATCGAAAATGGATCGCCCCGTACGCGGTGAAGATGAAATTGTCACATGTTTCCGTGATGGCACTGTTACCTTGAGAAAAAATCGACGACTCCGAGGATTCACCGAAGCTTTCTTTGAATTCGGATACCAAGGAATTCGGAAGGGTGATCTCGTAATTCATGCGATGGATGCATTTGCTGGAGCGGTGGGAGTCTCTGATAGCAATGGGAAGGGAACGCCTGTTTACGCGGTATGCCAACCGAAACCGGGAATCAATGCCTCGTATTACGCCTATATCGTCCGCGAGATGGCTCGCTCCCAATGGATTCTCGCTTTAGCAAAGGGGATTCGCGAACGATCAACCGATTTCCGTTTTGAGGCATTCGGAAGACAACGAGTACCATTGCCTTCCACTGACGAGCAATCCGCCATCGTGCGGTTTCTGGACCACGCGAACCGGCGGTTGGAGAAGGCGATCCGGGCGAAGCGGAAGACGATCGCACTGCTGAACGAGCAGAAGCAGGTCATCATCCACCGCGCCGTTACCCGCGGCCTCGACCCGAACGTACCGCTCAAGGATTCCGGCATCCCTTGGCTCGGAAACATTCCGCAGCATTGGGGGCAACAGGCGCTATGGACTCTCAGCAAACTCCGAATTGAGCGAAATCCAGGGAACTTACCGCTTCTGTCTGTGTTCTTGGATCGAGGGGTGATTCGCTACGAAGAAGGTGGTGGTCAAGTTCATGCGCCCAGCTTGGACCTGTCGAACTACCAGGTAGTGCACGTCGGCGACTTTGTGCTTAACAACCAACAGGCTTGGCGTGGGTCTGTGGGGGTTTCTAGCCACAGCGGGATCATCAGTCCTGCCTACATCGTGCTGAAGCTATCTAGTCGGTTTAATTCGCACTTCGCGAACTACCTCATGCGATCGAGGGCAATGGTAGACCAGTTTGTGGCGGCGTCCAAAGGTGTCGGGGATATACAGCGTCAGGTCTTTTGGCCATTCCTGCGCATGGTTCAGGTGCCTCTTCCGATTTTCGACGAGCAGAGGGCCATCGTGCAGTATTTGGAAATGGCTACGGATGGCCTGAGTGCTTCCATCACCCGCCTCGAACACGAAATCTCCCTCCTCCGCGAATATCGTACCCGCCTGATCGCCGACGTAGTGACGGGGAAGCTGGACGTGCGCAAGGAGGCTGTCTCGTTGCCAGAAGAGGTCGAAGACGCTGAATCGCTTGACGCAGGAGAAGATCCCGGGAACGAGGAAAGTAATGAAAACGATCCCCTGATAGGTGCGAACTGAGCTTTGTTAGATCGGTACGCCAACAGTCGGATTTATCAAAGCTCCCCGGCGTCCGAAACTAATAGGTATTTGTTTATCAGCATGTTAAGTCTTTGTGGGTGGAAGAGAAAAAACAAGCGATCAGGGAAATTAAACAAGGGACCCGGGAAACTCACGTTCGGGTAGAATGTATGAATCCAATCCTTGAGGGAATTCCAGGAAGGGATACAATTGTTCGCGGCGACTCTTAGGCAACCATTTGACAGTTGATTAACTGGCAATCGAAATTTACGGGGAGAGCTGACCGATGAGCAGCGCGCGTCTTCAGATTTCCCTGCAGCCAGCGGTTTTGCAATGGGCACGGGAGCGCGTTGGGCTTGCCCCCGAAGGTCTAGCGATGAAAATCGGCGTCAAACCCGATCGCGTGTCCGAATGGGAAAGCTCCGGCAAGATCAGCATTTCCCAGGCTGAGAAACTGGCTCACCTCACTCACACCCCCATCGGATTTCTGTACCTGCCGGAACCGCCTGACGACCGGTTACCGATTCCGGATTTCCGGACCGTCAGGGACCAGATGCTGCTTCGGCCGAGCCCCGACCTTCTGGATACGGTTCAGGCGATGCAGCGGCGTCAGGGCTGGATGCGCGACGAGCTGATCGAGGACAGAGCAAGGCCATTGGGGTTTGTCGACAGCGCGACGCTCGATTCGGATCCCTTAGATGTGGCCGAAGCGATGCGCACCGCGTTGCGCTTGGCCCACAACTGGGCGGAGGCTGAACGTACCTGGACGGATGCCCTCAGGCATCTCCGCGATCGAATCGAGGAAGCAGGGGTGCTGGTGGTGTTCAACGGCGTGGTCGGCAACAACACGCATCGAAAGCTTAACCCGGACGAGTTTCGCGGTTTCGCACTGGTCGATACGTATGCCCCGCTGATTTTCATCAACGGGGCCGACTACAAGGCGGCGCAGATGTTCACGATGGTGCACGAACTGGCGCACATCTGGGCCGGGGCTGACGGCGTGTCCAATTTTCAGGACATGCAGCCTTCGCCCAACAGAACGGAGCGGTTCTGCAATGCGGTGGCCGCCGAGTTTCTGGTACCAGCGCTCGATCTTCGATCTGCATGGGGCCAGATACCCCAGGGGGAAGCCCCTTTCGATTTCCTTGCACGCAGATTCAAGGTCAGCAGCCTGGTCGCTGCTCGTCGCGCGCTCGACATCTCCCTGATCGACCGTGACGGGTTCTTCGATTTTTATAACGCCTATCGGGAAGATGAGCGACGTCGGCGACTGCGCGATGAAGGGGGCGGCAGTTTCTGGAACAACCAGAATGTCCGGATCGGTCATCGGTTTGGTGCTGCCGTGGTGCGCGCCGTGAAAGAGGGACGCCTCCTCTTCCGGGAGGCGTACCTTCTCACCGGTCTGAAAGGGAAAACGTTCGACCATTTCGTCGAGGCGATGGGAATCTGATCGTGCCGCATCGCCGCCCGCCGGTTTATCTTCTCGATGCGAATGTGTTCATGGAGGCACACCGGCGGTACTACGCGCAGGACATCTGCCCCGGATTCTGGGAATGTCTCCTTCATCATTGCCGAGCTGCTCGCCTTATGAGTATCGACCGGGTTCGGGCTGAAATCGCTGACGGCGATGCATTGTTCGCCTGGGTGAAGCAGGCACCCGGGTCCCTGTTTGTTTCTTCGGGGGAGCTGCCGGTGGTGGAAGTGTTTAGGGAGATGATGATCTGGGTTCAGGCCAATGAACAGTTTCTTCCCGGAGCGAAAGCGGAGTTCGCTCGTGGCGCAGATGGCTGGCTCGCCGCCTACGCCAAAGTGCATGGTCTCGTGTTGGTTACACACGAAGCATATAGTGCTGGCGCCAGGAGAACCGTGCCGCTACCGAATGTTTGCAGACAATTCGGTGTCTCGTATCAGGATACCTTCAAAATGTTGCGCGGCTTGGAAGCGCGCTTCGGTTGGGCGGCGCGGTAGGAACCGGGGCAACGCCGATACCATGCCAACCGATACCAGCGAAAAAGGCCTCGAATCCCTAATCGTCGCCGACATGCTGACGTCGGGCTGGCTGTCCGGCGATGCCAAGACGTACGACCGAAATTACTGCGTGGACATCGCCCATCTGGGTGCCTTTCTGGAAGCGACGCAACCCAAGGTTGCCGCAACGCTGGAGTTGGCGAGCGATACACCTGCGCGCCGCAGTTTTCTCGCTCGCCTGGAAAAGGAGATCGGTAAGCGCGGCGTGATCCACGTGTTGCGCCGAGGTGTGAAGCATGGCCCGCACGATATCTCTCTCTTCTTCGAAACACCCTCTCCGGGTAACGAGAAAGCCGCCGAACTGCATGCCAAGAACCGGTTCAGCGTCACCCGTCAGGTACGGTACAGTCTCGACGAGACACGCCGCGCGCTCGATCTCGTTCTCTTCATCAACGGCCTGCCTATTGCCACGTTCGAACTGAAGAATAGTCTGACCAAGCAAACCGTTGAGGATGCCGTTGAACAGTACCGCAGAGACCGCGACCGACGGGAGCGGTTGTTCGCTTTCGGCCGTTGCGTGGTTCATCTGGCAGTTGATGACCATGAAGTGCGGATGTGCACCGAACTCAAGGAAAAGGGTTCATGGTTCCTGCCGCTCAACCTGGGCTTCAACGATGGCGCGGGGAATCCGCCCAACCCGGACGGGCTCAAGACCGATTACCTCTGGAAGCGGCTACTGACGCCGCGCGGACTCACTGAAATCCTCGAGAATTACGCGCAGATCGTCGAGGATAAAAACGAGAAAACGAAGAAGGTCACGCGCAGGCAGATCTTCCCGCGATACCACCAGCTCGACGTGGTACGGAAGCTGCTGGCCAACGCGATGGCGTGCGGCGCCGGCAAGCGGTATCTGATCGAACATTCTGCCGGCAGCGGGAAGTCGAACTCCATTGCCTGGCTAGCGCACCAGCTCATCGGGTTGAAGAAAGAGGGCAAAGACATCTTCGACTCAGTGATCGTTGTCACCGACCGGAAACTTCTCGACAAGCAGATTTGCGACACGATCAAGCAGTTCGCCCAGGTGGGGGCGACCGTTGGACACGCTGAGCATTCCGGTGACCTGCGCAAGTTCATCGAGAGCGGTAAGAAGATCATCATCAGCACGGTGCAGAAATTTCCGTTCATCCTCGACGAGATTGGGGATTCGCACCGTGACCGCACCTTCGCAATCCTCATCGACGAGGCGCATTCGAGCCAGGGTGGCAAGACCGCCGCGGCGATGAGCGAGGCGCTGGCCGATCCCGAAGACACAGTCAACGATGCGCTGGAAAAGCGGATGCGCGCCCGAAAGATGCTGACCAATGCGAGCTACTTCGCCTTCACCGCAACCCCGAAAAACAAGACGCTCGAGATGTTCGGAGAAGCTGTTCCGGGTGGGGAGGGAAAAACGGCGCATAGCCCCTTCCACAGTTACACAATGAAACAGGCCATCCAGGAAGGGTTCATCCTCGACGTACTTAAGAGCTACACCCCGGTCAACAGCTACTACAAGCTGGTCAAGAAGATCGAGGGCGACCCCGAGTTCGATGCGAAACGAGCTAAAAAGAAACTGCGCAGGTACGTCGAGAGCCACGACCACGCCATTCGCCTCAAAGCTGAGATCATGGTTGATCATTTCCACGAACAGGTGCTCGCGCTGAACAAAATCGGTGGGCAGGCGCGGGCGATGGTGGTGACCAGTGGCGTCGAGCGGGCGATCCAGTATTTCCACTCCATCAGGAAATATCTGGAGGAACGGAAGAGTCCGTACAAGCCGATCGTCGCGTTTTCCGGCGAGCACGAGTACGAGGGGAAGAAAGTGACGGAAGGGTCGCTCAACGGGTTCCCGGGCAGAGAGATCGCCGACCGGATCCAGGAAGACCCGTATCGTTTTCTCATCTGCGCCGACAAGTTCCAGACCGGATACGACGAACCACTGCTGCACACGATGTACGTGGACAAGACGCTCTCCGGTATCAAGGCGGTGCAGACGCTGTCGCGACTGAACCGTGCCCATCCGAAGAAGCACGACGTCTTCGTCCTCGACTTCATGAACGACTCCGAAACGATCGCGCTGGCCTTTTCGGACTATTACCGGACGACCATCCTTTCCGAAGAGACCGACCCGAACAAGCTGCACGATCTCAAGGCCGAGCTGGATGCCCGGCAAGTCTATTCTCAGGAGAAGGTGGATACGCTGGTTGTGCGGTACCTGGAAGGAGAGAGCCGGGAAAAGCTCGATCCGCTTCTAGACACTTGCGTAGTAGTGTACAAACAGCTCGACGAAGATGGGCAGGTGGATTTCAAGGGGAAGGCGAAGGTGTTCACGCGAACCTACGACTTCCTCGCGTCGATCCTCCCTTACAACAACGCCGAATGGGAGAAGCTCTCTATCTTCCTGAACTTTCTGATTGCGAAGTTGCCCGCGCCAGAGGATGTGGACCTGTCCCGGGGCATCCTCGAATCGATCGACATGGACAGCTACCGTGCCGAGAAGCAGGCCGCGATGATGATCGCGTTACCGGATGCGGACGCAGCGATCGGCCCGGTGCCGACCAGCGGGGGCGGGTACAAACCAGAGCCGGAGATGGATCGGTTGAGCAACATTCTCAAGTCGTTCAACGAGACGTTTGGAACGCTCTTCTCCGATACCGACCGCGTGGCTCGGCGCATCCACGAAGACATCGCTCCGAAGGTCGCCGCCGACTTGGCCTACCAGAACGCGAAGCTGAACACCCCCAACACCGCCCGGCTCGAACATGACAAGGCACTCGCCCGCGTGATGCTCTCCCTCCTCAAGGACGACACCGAGGTTTACAAACAGTTCGTGGAGAATGTGTCATTCGAGCGCTACGTAAAGGACATGGTTTTTTCGATTACAAATCCGCAACTGTAGAGGTGGTGTTCAATGCGTTTACATATTGCTGATGCCGTGAGTATGCGGCCGGCTTCTAGGGTGCAAAGGCCGAGAAATAATAGACGACGATGATTTCGTGCTGGTCGGGTCGATGAAACTGGCGACACGCTTCTTGGCCAAGATCATCTCTGGATAAAAAAAGCCGCGAGCCGTGGCCCGCGGCAAGCGCTTGAGTCGGAGCCCAAGCGGGATGAACTGAGAGACATATAGCAATTCCCGCCCATGAAAGGCAAGCGGGTAACATCCCCCCGATATCCTTCTAATAATTGGATGGTTTTCGGAGCGCTTTCACGAAATCGTTTTGCTCAGCATCAGCCGCTGGGAAGGGTGGAAGCCGCAGGAGTACAGGAAGCGCTGCAGGCCGATATTTTCCGGGGACACCTGCGTGAGTACGGTTTCGACCTGGAGGGTGGCGAGGTTCAGGAAGAGCTGGGAGAGCAGGGCATGCCCGACGCCGGAACCCGCGAAGCCGGGGTGAACGCCGATCGTGTCCAGGACGGCGGCCTTGTCGACCTTGCCGAATTCCCCGAAGTCGACGCGCGCCATGACGAATCCGACGACGAACCCGTCCTCCTCGGCCACCAGCGATACCCGGATTCCGGATTCGGTCAGCATCTCTCGTAGCTTCGCGGTGTAATAGGCGGAACGATCGCGAGCGGTCAGCTTCCGGTCGATCCGGACGACCGCCGCGAGGTCGTCCTCCTTCAACGAGCGCACCGGGACGCGGTCACGGGATAACGCTTCATAATAGTCCCCTCCGGGACGCATCGGCGATCGCGCATCCGCTCCCGCGCTTCCCACCTCCCGGATCTCCTCGCGAAGCGGGGAGGTGTCCCGCTCGAGAACCTGGACGGGGGCGAGGAGGAACCCCCCGGAGGAGAAGAAACGGATCATCGCGGAATTTCCCCAGTCGACCTGGGTCCGGAGCGTCCCGATCCCCCGCGCCTTCATCCTCCGTCCCATTTCGGCCAGCAGCGCCTTCCCGATCCCCCTTCCCTGGGCATCGGGGTCGATGCCGAGGACATCGAGGACCGCCACGGCTTCCGGAGTGCCGAATTCCCCTTCCTGGATCCTGGCGATCGCGTATCCGGCGAGTTTCCCGTCCCGCACCGCGGCGCAGGCGATGAAACCGTCCGGCGATCCCGCCGTCGCCACGAACCGTTTCTCCAGGAAGCCTTTCCTCGAATGTCCGGTGATCCGGCTCTCGATTCCGGAAACACGATCGAGGTCGTCCCGATGAAGGGAACGGAGTTGCAGGTCGGCCATACGCATTCTCCTCTGTCGATCGTTCGGCGCACCGGTTCCGCGGGGCTCTTCTGATAACTTGCCATCGAAGCCGCCGTCGGCGCAATCCCATTCATCGATTCTCCCGGCAGGCCTCCTTGACATGCAAGAATGCAATGGGGTACTTGAATACGTAATTACCTGTCGTCGAGTGGGGGAGCCATGGTCGATTTCCTGAATCTGGAGGGACGGATCGCGGTCGTGACCGGCGGGGCCCGGGGGATCGGGCTGGCGATCACCCGCGCCCTGATCGATCACGGCGTCCGCGTGCACGTCCTCGACGTCGCCCCCGGGAAGGGGGACGACGCGGCGCCGTATACGTTTCACCAGGCCGACATCGCCGATTCCGCCAGCGTGGCGAAGGCGGTGGCCTCGCTTCCCGCCGGTGTCTCCCTGCTGGTCAACAACGCCGGGATCACCCGCGATCGCAGCGCGGTGAATATGAGCGACGACGAGTGGGATTCGGTCCTCTCGGTCAACCTGACGGGGGCGTTCCACATGATCCGCGCGCTGGCCCCCGCGATGCGGAAGGCCGGGTACGGGCGGATCGTCAACATCACCTCGATCAACGGGATCCGCGGGAAGTTCGGGCAGGCGAACTACTGCGCCGCAAAGGCGGGCCTGATCGGTCTGACGAAGACCCTGGCGCGGGAACTGGGTCCCAAGGGGATCACGGTCAACGCCGTCGCCCCCGGCATGGTCATGACTGACATGGCGCTGGCGCTTCCGCCGGAGTTCGTCGACAAGGCGAAGGCGGAGGCGGTGCTGCCGGAGCTTGCGACGCCCGGCGACATCGCGAACACGGTCCTGTTCCTCCTGTCCGACGCGGCCCGCATGATCACCGGGGAAGTGATCCGGGTAGACGCCGGGCAATACATCTGATGCGGATCGATTTCCATGTCCACATGGGGGTGTACACCTTCCACAATCCCTCGGTGACGGAGTGGATGAAGGAGACGCACCCCGAGGGATACGAGGAGTACATCCGGAAGTACGACGACCCCGGGGCCTTCGAGGAACTGCTGGCTGCCGAGGGAGTTGACTACGCCTGCGTGCTGGCCGAACTGAGCGATTCCACGACGGGGCTCTGCACGAACGAGCAGGTGCGCGATTTCTGCCGGGGGCGGCGCCGTCTGATCCCCTTTTGCGACATCAGCCCGAACCGGTTCACCGACCTCGGGGGCGAGCTGCGGCGGAAGGTGGAAGACGAGGGGTTCCGGGGGGTGAAGCTCTATCCCTCGTATCAGCACTACTACCCGAACGAGCAGAGGATGTACCCGCTGTACCAGGCGGCGCAGGATCTGGGGATCCCCGTCATGTTCCACGTCGGGTCGTCGGTGTTCCGCGGGACCCGGATGAAGTATTGCGACCCGCTCCACCTCGACGACGTGGCGGTCGATTTTCCGGAGCTGAACGTGGTGATGGCGCACGCCGGCCGGGGGTTCTGGTACGACCGGGCCTTCTTCCTCGCGAAGCTGCACGCGAACGTCTACCTGGAAATCTCCGGCCTGCCCCCGTCGAAGCTGATGACGTATTTTCCGGAACTGGACCGGCTCACGGAAAAAGTGATCTTCGGCAGCGACTGGCCGGGGATGCGGTGGATCCGGCGCAACATGGAAGCGATCGGAAAGTTGCCGTTGCCGGCGGAAGGGGTCGAGAGGATCCTCGGCGGCAACGCCGCCAGGCTCCTGCGAATCTAAGGGCTGTGACCCCCGTTCTTCCTACAGTGGGGGTACCCCAGGGAGCGCATTGCGTACGGGAGTGGGGCGTCGCCTCGGAGGGCGGGGCTCCGTTCGTGGCTCGCCGTGCGATGAACCTGCACGGCTGCGCTTTACCTCACTTCGCCCCCCCTCCTGCGGCGACTCCGCCGGACCCTCCCGCCGCCGCGGCTTCCTTGCGCAGGCGGGTGCCCTTCAGCGCCGTTTCCAGCGTGATCGTGTCGAGGATCGCCTTCGTGAGGTCGTCGATTTCCGCCGTGATGCTGCGAAGCTCCGCGACGATCGGTTCGCCCGCCGGGTTCCCCTGATTCGGCATGTCGAGCTCGGATTCGAGTTTCTCGAACAGCTGGATCACGTCCAGCAGCGTCGTCCGGCGGATGTTCCCCGCGAACCTGTACCCGCCGCCGACGCCGCGCACCGCCTGCACCAGCCCCGAGTGCACCAGGTTGCGCATCACCTTGGCGAGGTGGTGCGTGGAAATTCCGTATTTCTCTGCGATGTCGGTGGTCGAGAGCTGCCGGTCGCCGTTCCCCGCCAGTTCGAGCACCGCGAAGAGGGCGAACAAGGATCCCTTGTTCAGTTTCAATCGATCTCCCGCTCCAGTTCGATGTATCGGCCCGAGCGCAGCCCCCGGCTCCGGAAGAACGACAACGTGACCTTGTTGTTCCGGTCCACCATCGTCCGCACCGTCGTGACCCCGGCCCCTTTCAGGCGCCGGCAGATCTCTTCGAACATCCGCTTCGCGATCCCCGCCCCGCGCATTTTCGGGGAGACGGCCATCGCGAAGACCCAGCCGCACGGGGCCGACCCGAACTCCCAGGCGCGCACTTCCCCGGCGATGAACCCGACGATATCGTTCCCGGCTTCCGCGACCAGGAAGATCCGGTCCTTCTTCTCGCCGCTCCCGTAATGCGCGAAGATCCCGCGCCAGTAAGCCGGTTTCTCTTCCTTGGGGCCGACGTCGTCGATCTCGATGATGGCGTCGAGGTCCGTGGGCACGGCGTTCCGGATGAGGATTGGTTCTTTCATTGCCATATGGTACCTTAATACCACAATAACGCACGCAATGTCCAATTCCATAAAAGGGGGCGGGCGATGAGAAAAATCGTGTGGTTTCCGGCGGTGGTCCTGTCGATGTTCTGCATGGCGGGATCGGGCGTTGCCGGGGACACCATCAAGGTCGGGTTCGTCGACACGTATTCCGGTCCGGCGACAACCTTCACCAACGACGTCCTCGACGGGTTCAAGATGGCCGCGGAGAAGATCAACGCGAAGGGCGGCGTGCTCGGAAAGAAGATCACGTACGTGACCCGCGACGACAAGTTCAAGCCGGACATCGGGCTGACGATGGCGAAGGAACTCATCCTCAAGGAGGACGTCGACCTGCTGGTCGGGACGATCAACAGCGCGACGGCGCTCGCGGTATCCGACCTGTGCAGGAAGGAGAAGATCCCCTTCCTCGCGACGTTCTCGAAGAGCGACAAGATCACCGGCGAGAAGGGGCACCGATACGTGTTCGGGATGAACGAGAACACCGAGATGGTCGGGCGTGCCACGGCGAACGCGCTCGCGAAGAAGAAGTTCGTGAAGTACTGGATCGCCGGCGACGACTACGAA
>Ga0315273_10005280_pt1 | contig 15971 bp, 13 predicted proteins | sample YL17G02_0_MG_FD_205753 | JGI IMG/M metagenome (GOLD analysis project Ga0315273, IMG submission 205753) | Sediment microbial communities from Yellowstone Lake, YNP, Wyoming, USA - YL17G02_0 | ecosystem: Environmental > Aquatic > Freshwater > Lake > Sediment | place: USA: Wyoming | collected...
GACGGCCCCATATCGAACCGGTGGCCAAGGTCAGTAATGTAAACAGCAGGCCGACTTCGGCTGTGGCCTTAGCCAGTGCCAAGGAAGATTCAGAGCGCTGCTTTAGCCCCAGTGTACTAAAAACGGCCAAAGCCGCCGAGCTCGCAAACGCAGTGATAGCGCTAGGGACATGCAGGAACATGATGCGATAGACCTCGCCCTGGTGTTCATCCACTGGTGCATAAAAAAAGGCTGCAAACCAGTGGCAGGCAACTAGCATGAGGAATAGTGCGCCCAGAAATAGCTCGCGTCTGTCTTCGGGGGTGAACATAGAATTAACTCTCATCGACAAGTTCAGTGAAGAGAAGAAGGCCCAACGTAATGTAAATGACGTCAAACCCAAGCAGCAGGCCCAACCATGCTCGAACATCTGGGCTAATCTGGCCTGAGCCCAAATAGAGCTGCGACGCTTGCACAGCAGCCAGTAGCACCGGTGTGGCCAGAGGGAAATATAGCAGAGGGTAGAGGATTTGGCGCGCATTGGCTTTTAGGGTCATGGCCGCAAGCAAGACTCCCAAGGCCGCCAACCCGGCAAGGGCCATCGCCGCGATGCCTACCACCAGCCATGAAAACAGCGATTGGCTTGGGGTCTGATTGACAAAGGCGCCAAAAAACAGGATCGGACCCAGGGTCGCCACACCGAGCAACAAAACCATGGTGTATTTGGCCAAAAACCATCCGGTATGATCGATCGGGTAAGTGCGCATCAGGTCGAAGACGCGGTCCTGTCGATCAGGTTCAAAGACTCGCGAAAAGCTAATCTGTAAAGCGAATAAGGCGGTGAGAAAGGTTTCGGCAAGATAGATGCGCAAGCGTAAGCTCGGCTCGACGTCACCGATAGCGAATGCGAACATAAGGAGCATGGTCAAAGCAAACAATACCGGAGAAACCAGACGTTCCAGGTCGGCAAGCTCGGCCTTTACGCCCTGGCCGACCAGGGTGCGGTAGTCGCGCCAAAGGGAACTTCTCATGAGGCCCCCTCAGCCGCTGGCGGGACGGCGCCAATGAGCACGGTCTTTGTAATGAGTGCTTGGAACGGTGCGAGGTCATGGCTGACCATTAAGGCAAAGCCGCCGGAGGCCAGATGCCGCCCTAACATTGCGGTGAAGATCGCCATGGCCTGAGTATCTAGTCCATAGACTGGCTCGTCTAGCAGCCAGCCAGTGGCCGGCGATAATAACAAGCGCGCTAGGGCCAGGCGCCGCTTCATCCCGGTGGAGAATTTGTCGACAGGAAAGTCATCGCGCAGCAATGGATGGTTGAGGTTCCACGGCGCAAGTGCCGCCCAGGCCGAGGCTGTGCTTAGCTCAGCTCCGCGCAGCCGTGCCCAAAATTGCAGGTTTTGCGTCGCGCTCATCTTCAGGTAAAGCCCGTTGGCCTCGGCCGGTAAATACTCTAAATAGTGTCGTCGATCGTCAACCAGACCGCTGGCGCCTCGGTAAGAAATGGACCCTTTCGCTGGTGGCAACAGTCCGGCAATGATGGCTAGGAAGGTCGATTTGCCGGCGCCATTAGGCCCGGCAACGTGCACTAGCTCCCCCGCCCCTGCTTGTAGCGATAGGTCGTGGAAAAGCCGACGATGGCGAAAGGCAAAGCTGAGTTTGGTGATCTCCAACATTGGACAAGATCATACCAAAGATTAGTGCCGACGGTCTGTCAAAATTCAGCAACGTTGAGAAAGGCCATAACGCTGCCTCTGCGCTCGACATAACGGCTGCTATCTGCGGAAATATCGATAGAATAGACGCTGAAATCGAGCCCAGTCATGCCCATATGCAGGGCAAGCCCAGCAGATCCCCCAGCATCACAGTAGCCAGCGCGCAAAGCGAAGCCGCTATAGCTACCTGGGCCTTTGCCTAGCAACAGCTCCGTGCCCAAGTGATACCGTCTGTTCGCTTTAGGCTTTTTTTCTTCAAGCCTATTGCCTTGGGCAACAAAATTAAGCACGGCTGAGTGACCCAAGCGCGGTGACAAGGAAAATGACGCCTGATCCTCCTGCTTCACGACTAGGGTATCACCATTGCCCGCCTTAAAGGTGGTGTCGCCGGCATTTTTAACGTTGAGCCCCAATGTCGGCGACCCTTCATAGTCCATGCGCCAAATTCCGCCGAAATTGTTGCCAGCGCCGCTATAGTTCTTAGAAATTGGTCGCAGTGCCGCTGATCGTTGGCTGCGGTCGATGAGATCGGAGTATACCAGCGGCCCATCGGTCTCCTTGCGCTCTGCCGCGTAGCCGAAATACCCCAGGGAGACGTTCCCGGACGGGTTTTGTAGACTGAGCCCATAGCCTACGCCGTTCATATTGCGATAGTGGGTATCGAGGGTGCCGCTGCCGTCGCCTCGTGGTGTCACAGCGATTTGGGTATCGCTAAATGGAATCAGCATGCTTCGCCCAAACACCATCCCGGTCACGATATTGAGCCTGGCGTACTCGCGAACATTGCCGCGTGAATCGAACACCGCTTGGCCTGCCGCGCTATTGCCGGAGGCTCCGCTGTTTTTGAGGTCGCTAACTAATGCCGGACCGTTGGCATTCGTTTCCACCGTGACTGCAGGAAGATACAGTTTGCGGATTAGGGGCGCATGCGCCTCTGACTTCTGCCTCAACCCACCGATGCCAGCAGGGTTGTTAAAGGCCGCGTCGAGGTCATCGGCCACGGTCCCGGTTGCTCCGCCCATTGCTCTAGTCCGCGGCGAGGAAATCGGATCTTCGTCGATTTTCGACAGGAGGTTATCGGCCGCGTCCGCATGGGCCGGCATCATAAATTGAAGAATCGTAAAAATGAGACAACCTGAAAATCGCATGACCTTTTATCTCCTCCTGGGAGGTAAGGACTGTCATGCGCTAGGTCGGTATAACTCCAATAAACTTTAGCTGATTTATTAATTAATTATGAAATTATATAGTTGAGCCGCCAAATCTGATTGCTAAGTAGCCGCCTCTGCGACCTTCATCTCCAGATATTCATCATAGTTACCCTCGTAGGTGCGCAGCTCGCCGTCTCGAATCTCAAACACCCGGTTAGTGATCTGCCGTAAGAAGTGCCGATCATGACTGACTACCATCACGGTTCCCTCGAAGGCCTGCACAGCCTTCATTAGGATCTCGCGAGACTCGATATCGAGGTGGTTGGTTGGCTCGTCAAGCACCAAAAAGTTGAGTGGACTGGCCAAAATAATCGCCAAAAGCACGCGACTACGCTCGCCCCCAGATAGCACGCCAATCTTTTTGTCGACGTCGTCGCCGCTAAATAAAAAGGCGCCAAGCAGGTTGCGAATGTAGCCCACGGTGCCATCGGGCAGGCGGCTCGATACTTCGTCGAAGATGGTCTTTTTGGGGTCTAGGGTGTCGAGTGCGTGCTGGCTGAAATAGCCTGTACGCACGCTGGCTCCGACGGCAACGGCCCCGCTGGAGGCAGCGGTTTCGCCGACAATCGTCTTTAGCAGTGTTGATTTGCCAGCGCCGTTGACGCCGGTGAGGGCGATCTTATGTAGGCGTTGGACGACACCAGAGACGCCACTGAATACCGGTTTTGTCGTGCCATCCTCACGCACCCAGGCCTTGCTTAGGTCGGTCATGCGGACGACGTCGTTGCCGCTGCGCGGCGGCTGGGCGAATTCGAAATTGATCGTCTTCACCTCTGGCGGCGCTTCGAGACGGTCGATTTTATCGAGCTTTTTAACCCGCGATTGGACTTGGGCGGCGTGTGAGGCGCGGGCGGCGAACTTAGCGATGAAGTCCTCCTCCTTGGCCAGCATGTCCTGTTGCCTTTTGTGTGCAGCGATCACTTGGTCACGGCGCTGCACGCGCTCACGCAGGTAGAATTCATAGTTACCGCTGTAAACGGTCACCTGCTTATTGGCTATTTCGATGATGCGTCCGACTAGGCGGTTCATGAACTCGCGGTCGTGGCTGGTCATGACGATGGCGCCCTTATAGGCTTGCAACCATTCTTCCAGCCAAATGATCGATTCAATATCCAAATGGTTGGTTGGTTCGTCCATGAGCAGGACGTCGGGCTGGAGGGTCAAGATTCGCGCGAGGGCAATACGCATCTTCCAGCCGCCGCTAAATTGCTCGACCGGTCGGTCGTAATCGGCGGGACCAATGCCGAGGCCAGTCAGGACCGATTTTGCGCGCGATTCGAGGTCATAGCCGCCGCGCTGCTGGTATTCCATCTGAGCATCACCGTAGCGTTCCATAAAGGCATCAAATGCTGCTGGTGCAAGCTTTTCGGCTTCGCCGCTGGCCAATTGATCTTCTGCTTCCTGGATCAGAATGCCGAGGTCGGCAACGCGGCCAGCCCCAGCAACCACTTCTGCGAGCGCCGAGCGGCCACGCATTTCACCGACATCCTGCGCAAAGTAGCCAATGACCGTGTTTGGTTGAATCACCACGCTGCCGCCATCAGCTTGGTCCTCACCGACGATGAGGCGAAAGATGGTCGTTTTGCCTGCGCCATTAGGCCCCACCAATCCGATGCGGTCACCTGGGCGGACCAGAAACGAAGCGTTTTCATAGAGGACGCGCTGACCTTGGCGTTTGGTCAAATTAGTCAGATGAATCATCTGCTGTTGAACTCCGGATAAATGCTGAGAGAGGCCTCGGGTATATTTGTAGAGGCCCGAAAACGCGGATTAGGCCCTAGCCGTTACCTCAGTAATGAGGCGGGCGCGAATATTTTCTCAGGCGACGAGCCTAAGCATCTGATACAAAAAAGAATTTTTGGCTATAAAAATGGCGGCAAGGCCACTTCAGGCCCAAGCCGAAGCAGTCTTGACCCTATATCTGGATCCAAGTAATCGCCGAGATGCTTCGCCTAGGGCTCTGGATAGACCACTGGCGCTTTAGCGCCAGTGTCTAGTTATTCTTGTCGGGCCTTTAGAGCCACTCATTTGCCAGCACCGTTGTCCAAAGATGAGGCTGACTGCACCATTTCCGGGTGCCAGCGCAGGCGAATTTTTACGAAATCAAAGTTTTTATCCGCCTTGTTTTGGTTGATCAAGGTCCCAAGCGGGGCTTTGCGCTCGCCGCCGATATCCGCAGCCTCGAAATCCACTTTGCTTTGGTCCTTTGACTTCATACTGGCCTCACCATTTAAATGGCGAGCCTTCATCCCTTTGGGGGCCGCAGTCGTCGTGCCGCGACCGCCGCCTTTACCCTTTTTGGCGTCCTCGGCCTTAGCGTCAAGGCCGACGCCAGCGCAAAGCAGACCAACGCTAAAGATTAATATTTTACTAAACTGCATAAAACGCCCCTTTCCGCGGTAAAGGCTAGGTCTTTTATCGGTAGCGCCGCAGTAAACTTGAGGAATTTCTCTGAACCAATGGAGATTATTGGCCCTTCAAGGCGTATAATCACCCCATAACCTACCCATCAGTCCCAGCATAGCACAGTCCTAGGTCGGTATAAATCCAGGGTTACTAGGAGGCTTCAATGAGTGGCTGTTTACCCGCCAAGTCAGGATGGCAACCCCTGCTAGTCGCGTGCATTTTGAGCATTGGCACGGCAGTCACCGCTACTGTAGCCACGGCTAGCATAAAGCCAGTCATCATCCCGTTCATTCGTGGCAGCGATGCGCTCAATCATATGCGTGTTGATCCCAAGGGGCGCTTCCTCGCTTATGTAGGGGACCACGGACTAGGATTATATTTGCTCGATCTGAAATCCAAGGGCATCTTTCAGGTGAGTCATGGTCAGATCGGCGCCAGCTTCGTCTGGGCCCCGGATGGTTTTCGGCTGCTGTATCGTGAGCAGAGTATTGCTGAAAGCGGACAAATTGCCAGCGAGTTGAAGGCCTATGACTCAGCACTTGCGAAGAGCGTTTCTCTGGATAAAATGCCATATGCTACGGGTTTTCTGACGCTTGATCCTCGCGACCTGCGATTGCAGATGCTTGGTCCGAATGGGATTCATACCAAGCGCATCTATTTCCCCGGTCAGCGCCTGGCGCGCTGGCAGATCGCGCAGCGTACCGAGAATGGCAAATTCCTGGCGACACAGCAGGGAATACTTTGGGAGACTCAGGCTGGGACGGCGTTGCGTCGTCTCGAAGACGATCAGTCCGGGGTCGAGTCCTTTGATATTTCGGCTGATGGGGGCAGCATTGCTTGGGCCAGCAAAAATGGGCACGTTTATACCAGTAAGGGCGGTAGGACACCGCGTCTGATCGGTGCCGGTCGTGATCCACGTTGGCATCCCGACAAGCCTCTGCTGGTATATTCCGGGGGGCGTATGGTTGGCAACAAGGTCATCGGCTACGACCTGCGCCTTGCTGACGAGGACGGCGCCGGCCGCTTTTTAACGTCTACTCAATTCGTCGACGAACGCTGGCCGCAGTGGCATCCACACGGCCAACAGGTCATCTATACGGTGGCGAAAACCACTGACGTTTACCTGATGGATTTTGCACCATGACTTTGTTTTTGATCATCCTAGCCCTATGTCGGGTCGTGGCGCCTGCAAGCGCGGCGACGCTACTTAGGGGTGATATTAAGGAGTCGGAGCGACTGCGTCGTTTAGGCGCAATGTTTAGCCCGAAGCCAGGGGAGGCGGTAGCCTTGCGCGCAACGGAGGTGCGCGATTTTCACCGGCTAGTGGCGCCTGATAAGCTGCATGGATCTATTAGCGTGCATCCACCCAAGGGGGTCTGCCTTAGGATCACCAGGTCAACCGATGAAGTCGATGATGTCATTTGCAAAAAAATTGATCTTAGTTTTCGCTTTAGCGACCTTGACCGTGCCGGGCGTCTGACTTGGCAAGTAAAAACCGGTGACGGTGATTTCGGCACCGAGTTGCAATGGTCTTCGCCTTACCGCATTGGCAGTGTAATCCCCTTTGGCATCGATGCCCTTAAAGACCCCCCGCACTATGTCTATTTGAGTACCTGCAAGGCTGCACGGGGACCCACAGGACGGCGCATCATGCTCGGCCTCTTGACCGGCGAAACCTGGCTCATCCACTTGCCAGAAGTCGATACATTGGCGGTACAGCCCGAGGATGTCGGCAATTTGGATGTCGACTACACAGGCGGTGGTAAAAAAGGCATAAAGGAGCCAACCGACTCCAAGATAGAAGAAAAGAAGTCGGCGGATGCCAAGGCTGAGACGGCTGAAGCAGGCAATAAAGGCAAAGACGCGAGCAACATGGTCACAAATGCTTCAGATGCGGCCGAAAACGCTCGCGATGACCGCAAAATTTGGGCCATTCAGGCGCGCAATGCCTATGTGATGCCGTCCGACCGCTTTCAGCCAAATGGGAGCGTTGCACGCGGGAGCCGCAGCCAGTGTCGCTATATCTTTAGTGGCCCGCCAGAGGACCCTTTGACGGGGCGTCTAGAGTGCCACCAAGTCGATGGTTATCAGCAAGTTTATCTACCGCTGACCTGCCTGCACGAGCTCGAGGTTAAGCCAGTCTCTGATAAGTCCGTTAGTCAATAGGCAGCAAGGTACTTCAGCATTGCATCCAGCTTGCCAAGGTCCACAGCAGTCACCTTAAGGTAACGGTGTAGCAACCAGCCATGCCGATCACCGACGTATATGCTGGGTAGCTCGGGGGCGTGATAGGTTTTTAATACGCTCTGATTGGCTAGGTAGGCCTTGCCAAGATTGAATTCCTTGATGAAGCCGAGCGCATCATCGCGCGTGTCGTGTGAGAATATATAGATAAAGTCAGTATTCAATTTTTGGTAATGGCGCTGAAGTCGCTGCATTTCTGGCATCATTTGTTGGCAAGGCTCGCACCATGATGCAAGGAAAACTAAAACCATCGTGCGACCCTTGGTCGGTTTGATGGTCTCCTGTTCGTTTTCACCTTCAAGACGCGTCGCCGTGAAGGGCGGCATGGGGATCCAGGTATGCACGTAATCTTTCGTTGCTCTGATCGCCTTCGGTGGGGAGGGTGGAGCTTCGCTCGTGCCCTTGGCCTCGCCTGCATTGGCCATGGACTGGGTTGGTGCCGCAACAAACATCAGCGCTACGCTCAGCATCATGGATGTAATATGCTCATATGCCATCGCGGATCCTCAGCATTCGGCTAGGGGTTATGATGCTATGATAGCACAAGCGATGGTGGCCCAAGTTTACGGTGGTGAGGGAGGCTATGGTGGCGCAGAACTGTCTAGCTGAAATGTGGTGCTTTCCCTGGCCGTCCATGGACGTGCTCATCGGTGGCAAATCATCGATTGACCTGCCAGAGTTGCAGGTGGCCACCTTCGCTGAAGCCAGCGAGTTTCTTAAAGCCTACGGCTTCGACGCGGACAAATCCAGCGACCGGCGCTACCTCCATGCGGTCCTCGTTGAAGCAGTGGCATTCATCGAGCACCAGCTAATCCAGCCGCATGAGTGGCGCCGCGGTGTAAGACCGCCAGATGATATTTTGTTTTGCGTCGATCCGCGCCACCTGCTGGCGTGGGCCTCATCGTCAGACCGAGGGCAGCGGTGGCGCAGTGCCTGGGCTTGTGCCATCCTGCGCGTTATGCACACCATCGGTCACCTTGAGGGGGTCAATCGCTCGGTGGATTTAGATGCGGCGCGAAGCCAGATCTTTGACCGCTTTCGTGCCCATATTTGGGAGGAGGGTGAGTCACTTTGGTTTGGCGGTGCGGAATGCAAGGTCGAGCTGACGCAGGTTGGTTGGAAAGAAAAAAAGGGTCGTAACTCGATCATTCTTAAGCTGCTGCATAAACGCGATAATGTCGCTGAAACAATCTACGATTACGTCGGCATCCGGCTAGTCACCAAGGACTTGGGCGATGCCATGTTGGCGGTGAAGATTCTCAACCAATACCACATTTTATGCTTTCCAAATGCCTATCCAGCCAGGGCTCGTAATACCCTGGTCGATACTGCCGCCTTTCGTAGCCAGGTGGATGGTTTGACCGCAGGGCTAGCAGCGGGGACCCTTAGTCCAGCTGATTTTCAGGCACAGGTGGCGACGTTGGCAGTGGCCCAGCCCGCAGCCCCTGTCAGCACTAATAATCCGCATTCCGCAGCAAGTTATAAGGCGATCCAACTCACCGGACGCCAACTCATTCGCGTGCCATATCATCGCTTTGATTGGTTTGTAAAACTCACCGCGGCAGTGGGGACCAAAACCTTAGAGCCTAAGACCATGGCGATGTTGCGTGAGCTGCGCACGCTTGTCGAAGGTTGGCACTCAGTCAAAGACAGCCTCGATGATGCTGCTTTTTTTCCCTTCGAGGTGCAGATTTTGGACGCCGAAAACTACGATAAATCGCAGCATGGCGAGGCCAATCACGACCGCTACAAGCAATCTCAGGTCAAGGCTGCACGAAAGCGGGTGCTGGGGCGTGTTCTTGAATGTTTTAAGACCGACACGCCCAACTCAATCGATATGCCGTGATTTTGTCAAATCGCCCAGTAGTACCAGAGGCGCTCTATCCAAACATTGTAACTATCTTTAGTTACTGAATATTATTTTTTAATTTAAGATTTTAATGACTTTAGCCGATAAGCGCACCAGATGGCCGTGGTTGCAGCTACGGTAATGGTTGTTTGGTTGATCGCCTACCGAGGCAGAGATGCCTTAGATGCGCCTAGTTTGCTGCAGACAGAATGGCAAGATTTATAGGAACCGCAAATTGCAAATCTTGGGCCTGAACATCGTGCGTTGTTGCGCATGGCTATGCTTGCCGGCATTCGTCAGCTGCGGCCCTGTTGCGCGCAGTCATCGAAATGACCGGACATTCGCCGGGGGTACGGTTCCTGCGCTAGATGCAAGTGCTGAAGACGTCGCAGCCAAGGGTAATCCCGTAGCCTTCAATTCGGCGAAGGCCTGCGGTTCTAGCTACTCGCCTGGACGAGTCAACATTCACCTGCTTTCCACCGACGAATACAACAACTCCACTGCCGATTTGCTTTTTACCTCGACCAAAGGCAGTGATGCCGCTGTTTTTGAAGCAGCCCCGAAGGGGCCGACGGGCAGTTCTAACGATACCAATAATTTTATGCTTACCCCTCTGTCAGTGAATAAATACTGGGACAGCGCTACGGTTCTCGCAGCGGAAGTTGTGGCGAGTAAAGGTACGGCCAATGGTGCCTTTTCAAAGGTGGCTCCATGCGCCGTTAATCAGGCATCGGTCGGTCAGGACTGCTACAAGAGCGTGGTTACATCCCTTGGTCTGCGTGCTTGGCGCAGGCCCCTGACGACGGGGTCAGTGAGCGGCGAGGTGGAGCGGCTGCTCGCCGTCATGAATTCCACCAGCAGTTTTGATGAGGCGCTAGTGGCCTTGATCCAGGCTCTGCTGATTAGCCCGCACTTCCTCTTTGTCTCCGTCACCTCCGCCGAGTCAGCAACAGATGGGGCTATTTTTGCATTAAATCAATTCCAACTTGCTTCGCGCCTTTCCTATTTTATTTGGAAAACCATGCCAGATACTGAACTCTTTAATCTGGCTGGCAGCGGGTCCCTGGCTACGACTGCTGCAATTGCAGGCCAGGTAGAGCGTATGCTAAAGGACGAGCGGTCGCAACGTGTCGCGGGTAATTTATTAAACGATTGGGTTGGAGCCGACAAAATCGTCGATATGGTGACTCCTGGTTTAGGAGATACACTGAAGCAGGCAATGATTCGCGAGTCAGAGCTGCTTTTGCAAGACCTGGTACGGGGCGACCGCAGCTTGATCAACGTGACGGCTGCTAAATACTCCTACATGAATAAGGAATTGGCAGATCACTACGGGCTAGCTTTTAGCGGTCCAGATCCCGCCAAGTTTGCGCGCATCGATTTAACGGCGACGCCGAGGACCGGGGTTCTATCGCATGCGGCCTTTCTTCTCGCTACCGCTGGGTCAACCATGGAGACCAGGCCCGTTAAACGTGGCAATGCTCTAGCCGGTCAATGGGTCTGCGCCGACATACCGCCGCCGCCAGCAAATATACCAAAAATTGATTTGAGTGCGCTTTCACCGAATGCGACGCCACGTGAATTGCTGGCAGTGCACACTAAAAGCGCGGCATGCTCTGGCTGTCATAAAGTGCTGGATCCCTTGGGTCTGGGTTTTGAATCGTTTGACTCCTTCGGTAGATGGCGAACCTCCTACCCCGCGCTTGGCAATGCAGCCATTGATAGCTCAGGAACTATGCCTGATGGCTTTGCCTTTCAAGGCACCGAAGCGCTGCTCGGGTACTTAGCCACGAACAAGTCGGTAAAGTCTTGTATGACTAGAAAGATGATGGAGATGGCGCTGATGCGCGTCGCTAGAGCTGCCGACGATAAATGTGTTAATAGTTTCATCGGTCAAGAATCGCTTAACGCGGATGCCAAATTTTCTGACATGATAAAGGGTATAGTCCTGAGCCGGCAATTTGGCCTACAGACAGGAGAGTCGCCATGACGAATTATTTTATTCATAGAAGGCGATTTATTAGTGCCGCCGGAGGCGTCTTCACTCTGCCGCTCTTAGAGAGCCTCTTTCCGTTCATTTCTACAGCCGCAGCTGCGGCCAATGATCCGCGTCGTTACATTTCTTTTTACTTCCCCAATGGCACTTACAACCGCAGCGACCAGGTCACCTGGTATCCGCCGAGCGGAACCCTCAATGCCGCGACTCTGCCACCAGCCTTAGCGCCTTTCGCAGCTATAGCTGGCGATTTTTCGGTGTACAAGGACATAGGCACTTCGGCGGCAGATCGCTTGTCCAATGCGAACGGCCAACATGCAGGGGAGCCCGTCGCATTCATGACTTGTTCGCCTAATATGACCCCACAGATTTCCTTTGAGCATATGATTGCGAATAAATATGGAAAAGCTGCAATCGTTATTCAGGGCAACACTGCTGATCAAGGCGACAATGCGGCTGACAATGCCATCTCGTTTTTGGCGGGAAAGGCCGTCCGTGGCCTATCCAATCCGGGCGACCTCTATCGTCAGCTACTTGGGCAGGTGTCACCAACGTCTTTAGCGCTAGCGTCAACACCGGCGACATCAACTCGTTCCAGCATCATCGACAGTGCTTTGACTGATCTAAATCAACTACGAGCAAAGTTGGGTAGTAGTGATCAGGAGCGCCTCGATGATTACCTTGCCGGTGTGCGCGCGTTGGAACTAAAGTTTGCTGCCACCTCGCCAACAGCATCATCTGCACCACCTCTGTCTCCGACGCCAGCGCCCCTCCCCGTAAGCGGAGGCACTGCGAAATCTTGCACAAAGCCGGTCAATAATTCTGCGGTCGACTCCAGCTCGGCGGCAGCAAACGGCAGTTTGTACCTGGACCGACTCCGCACGTTCAATGATTTGATCGCCATCGCCTTTGCTTGTGACGTCACCCGTTCCGTCAGTGTCATGATGGATGTTGAGACTGGCGGCCGCTCCTTTCCATCAGCGCCACCTGAGCTTATTTACAAGGGGGCGGATATAGCCGGATGGAATAATCACAATATCTCCCATTTTGGCCATGTTACCAATTCTAACGCCGATTATGCTTATTCATCGCCGGATGGTATTCCACGCTGCATTACCCGCGACCGTTTTTATTTCTCGGTCGTTGCCGACCTTATCGCGAAACTAAAGGCTGCCAAAGATGCGAGTGGTAGCAGCATTCTAGATAACACGATTATTCACTCTGGATTCGGTGTAAAGGATGGCATGCATAACGCCACTATGACCAAGAGCCCACCGTTGGTCGTAGCCGGCGGCCGTAATTTCCTGACGCCTGGGCAAAGCTTTGCCTTTGGTGCTTATGATGTCGCTGATATGTTCTACACGTTTAATACCCTGCTTGATCTTGGAATGACCAACTTTCAGGGCGCTAGCAAATTGATGAAACTCTAGGTGGTGGTCCGTAGAGTCGATTATGGTCGGCCAAGGTGCCGCCCCCGGAACCAGGCGTTGACCTGTCGGTAGGCGATGGCGGCAGCTACCGCGGCGTACACGGCGCAACCAACCGCCAGCTTAGTGTATAGCGTCTGCGGTCCCAGCAAGGCTAGCGATAAGGCCATGCATGCCGCCGCGCCGAGCCAAGGTAGGGCTAAACCGATGATGCGTCCATATTGAATAAAATCCTTGGCTCCGATGACGAGAATCACTGCAATTAATGTCTTAACCAATAGGACCCCAAAGGCAGCGCCGTTTAGGCCCCAGCGGGTAATCAAAAAGGATTCCGCAGCCAGCCCGGCAGCGGCGGCAAGCGTCAGGGTTAAGTTGACGTACCAAATACGGCCGCGGGTGATCAACGCCTGACTCCCGACGATGATTGCGATCCCTTGGGGTACCAACGCCAAGCACAGTAGGGCGAAAGGTCCGCCGACCTGCTGGTATGACGCGTCGTAGATCAGCTGCAATAAATCACCTGCCGTAAAGCAAGCGCCGACCGCCAAGGGAATGGTGGCAAAAAAGACGACGCGGAGTGCTGATTCTATGTGTTTGGTAAAGACTTTCAGATCGCGGATGCTAAGCATTTCGGCGGCGAAAGCGAGGGTTAAGGCTGGAATTAGCGCTTGGATAGAAGAGAAGATGCGGCTGGCCCCGCCATAGAGCCCGAGGGCCTCCAGCGGCATTTTGGCCTCGACAAAGTAGTAGTCGAAGCGTTCGATCAAATAGCTCAGGAGGATCAGAACTCCAAAAGGCAGTAGAGCTTTATAAAGTGCCAACAGCTGCACCAGCGTCGGCAGGCTTGGGCGCCATTTGGCGACCCCAATATAGAGCGTGGCAAACGATACCGCCGAATTTGCGGCGGCAACTAGGACGGCGAACGTGGTGGCGTCAGCAGGGTCTCGCACCAGGGCGAAGAGTAGGGCCAGTATCAAGCATTTGCTGAGCACGCTAAGTAGGCCAAGGTGCCATAGGGATTTAGTCCCAATTTGGATATAGGACATGTCGCCAATCGAAGACAGCACCATGAAACTCAGCGCCAGCACGGTCTGTTGGTAGTCGGCGTAGTATGCGCGGACTGCAAAAAAAAGAATGATGGAAACGACCCCGCCATTGAGCATTCGTACGGCGAGCAGTCCACCGATTAAGGAGCGCATGCGCGGAACGTCTTCGCTGCCCTTTCCTACTTGGATCTGGCCGAACGTCGTGCTGCCGATCTCCACGCCTGCTCCGGCCCAGTCGACCAGGGAGATTGCGAACAAGGCATGGCCGAAGGCAATGGTGCCCATTTTGCGCTGTGCATAGGCATAGGCAATGACCGGAAACAGCTTGCTAAGAAGCTGGGCACCGAGATTGCTGGTCAGATTAATGGCGATGCGCCGCTGGCTCAATCGGGACCTCGTGGGCACTTAGGGCCTGCGCTTAGACCGTCGTAGTGAGTTCATAGAATCAAGCATATCATGGACTTGTCAGGGTTCGCGAGCGGCGACCTAGTCTGGAGGCGCTGGTCGTAGTAAGGGAATGGTAGTCAGGCCATTGTGCTCTTTACCGCCGCTACTTCCGTTCGAATAGGCCAGGACCATAACTAATGATCTACGTCGACGCTAATGCCACTTACCCAGTCGCCCCGCAACACTACCTGGATGTCGCCGTCATGCTGCAGCAAGTCGACGGCAATCCTTCGTCGATCCATGCCCCTGGGCGCAATGCCAAGGTGGCCATGGAGCGTGCGCGGAGTGATGTCGCGGTGATGCTCGGCGCGAGGGCTGCCGAGGTGGTGTTTACTTCGGGCGCTACCGAGGCCAATAACCTCGCGTTGCACGGTTTGGTTGGTAAAGCTGCTTTAGCTGCCGGCACTACCCTCCCCCACCTAATCGTTACGGCTGGCGAACACTCATCAGTGATCGGACCAGCCCTCGCTCTGCGCGACCTGGGTTTGTGTCGCCTTGATGTAGCGCCGGTGCTCGCTAGCGGCGTCGTCGATAGCGAGGCCTTGCTTGCGTTAATGAATCCCCAGACCGTCGGCATAGCCATGATGCATGCCAACAACGAGACTGGGGCGGTCAGTCCGGTGCGGGCTTTAACTCATAGCATCAAGGCCAAAAACCCAACCGTCCACGTGCATGTTGATGGTGTGCAAATGCTCGGCAAGGCAGACATTACTTGGTACGGGTTGAGCGGCATCGACAGCGCGGCTTTTTCGGCCCACAAAGTTGGTGCCTTTAAGGGCGTTGGCGCGCTATTCCTGAAAGCCGGAGCCAAGTTATTGCCGCTAGCTAGTGGTGGTGGACAAGAACGTGGTCGGCGGCCCGGCACCGAAAATATACCCGGTATTGTTTCCTTTGGTCTGCGCTGCCAGGAAATAAAAGGCCAGGAGGCGGCGGTTGCAGAGCACATGCGCTGCCTGCGGGCTGCCTGGTTACTGGCTGTAGATGCAGTTCCCGGTGCGGTAGTCCATGGTCCTAAGGCACTTGATGCGGTCGACAGTTTACCCAATACCGTAAATTTTCATATCGACGGTGTTAGCGGTGATGATCTCTTGCTGAACTTTGACCTTGCTGGCATCCATGCTTCTAGCGGCAGCGCCTGCTCTTCAAGTGTGGCGCGACCTAGCCATGTCCTGCTGGCTATGGGCTATGACGACTGGACGGCGCTTAATTCAGTGCGCGTCAGTTTTGGCCCGGGCGGGAGCTTGGTGGATGTGACAAGAATGGCGGAAATTCTGCGGGAAATCGTGGCCAGGGTCCGGCGTGGCTAAGCGGGCTTTTAAATTTGCAGGACATTTTATGATAAATAATAATATTTATTATAGATATGCATTCACCTTTAAAACAATTAAGCCTCAGCCAAATCCAGTAAGTGCCTTGAATTATAGAGATAAATCCCACGCTCTCAGCTCATCCTAAAGTTCTTTGGCACCGCGCCGAAGAGTTCTTTGTTGGAGGTGAATAAGTCGTTAGGTGAATCGTCAACTCAGGTTGGCGGTCGTCAAATGGCTACGAGCTCTCAACATCGAAAGACCCGCCCCATGCAAGTTTGTTTGTAGCTAAGGAGATCGTGCGAGTGAAGTCACCAATAGAGAATTTTTGGCTTTACGCGT
>Ga0315273_10005281_pt1 | contig 15970 bp, 20 predicted proteins | sample YL17G02_0_MG_FD_205753 | JGI IMG/M metagenome (GOLD analysis project Ga0315273, IMG submission 205753) | Sediment microbial communities from Yellowstone Lake, YNP, Wyoming, USA - YL17G02_0 | ecosystem: Environmental > Aquatic > Freshwater > Lake > Sediment | place: USA: Wyoming | collected...
GGCAAGAGTCGAACTGAAAAGAATCGCCCAGATTAAAAAAGGCGAGGAGGTGGTCGGGAACCGCACCCGGGCGAAAGTGGTAAAAAACAAGCTGGCCGCTCCGTTCAAAATCGCCGAATTTGACGTTCTTTACGGCGAAGGGATTTCCTACGAAGGCGACTTAATCAGCACGGCCTTGAAATACAAGACCGTTTCCAAAACAGGCAACACTTACTCCTTCGAAGGAGAAAAATTGGGTGTAGGATTTGACGCCAGCCGGCAGAAACTCAAAGAGGATTCAAAGCTATTGAAGGAGATTGAAAAGAAAACTCGTCTGGCTATAGAGGAAGAGGAGAAGACAAAATAAAAAGTCCGTAGATATAAGGAAGGAAAATTAAAATCCCGATTATAGCCGCGCCGAAACTGGCCAATAATACTATGGCCGCCATCAAATCTTTAATAACCCTTATCCGGTCATCGTGTTCGGAGGTGACGACATCCATAATTCTCTCGACGGCGGAATTTATAAGTTCCAAAATAAGCACCGAGAGGATAGCGAGAAGAAGCACGACTTTTTCCAATCTTGAAGTGGGGAAATAAAACATCGCCGTCGCCACAAGCGCGGCAATCATAGTCATTGTTTTGAAACTTCTCTCGAAAATAAGAGTTTCTTTAAGTCCGCTGAAGGCGGCTCGAAAACCGCCATACGTCTTTTTATTTTTTGCCATCATTGTTTAAAGTGTAAAAATTTTCAAACAGCTTGGCGACCAGTTTTGCCCATCCGCTATGTCGAATCCCGCAATTTTTCGCGTTGGGAAATCCGCCTTTCCCGTTGAATAATACAACTTTATAATTCTTTTATGTAATTATTTTCAATCTTTTTTTAGAATTCCTCCCGTTCCTCCTCCTTCTTTCTATAGACAAATTTCTGCTATAGCAGAAATTTGTCTATAAGATAGATGAGGTAATTATTCTAGATTTACCAAAAGGACCAGAAAAGGCAGGTTTTCTACGGCTGCAGCCGCTATCCGGAATGCAAATACGCGAGCTGGAAGAAGCCGGAATATACATACGAATGTACGAATCGGGACGAATTTACGAATGGTTTTCAACCAACAACTGACAACTGAAATCGATAACTAAAATATCCCAATCATCCTTCCATAGACAAATTCATACTATAGCATGAATTTGTCTATGAGATAAAGTGGTGGATTTGGAAGTCTATGGAAGTTCAACTTCGATAGACAGAGGAAGATTGATCCTTAATTTAATTTGAGCCATGACAAATTACTGATAACCACTACCGCAATTACAACTGCTAGTCCATGAACCAAGGGAACACTGGCTCGCGCCCGTCGTTCCGCAAGTGATAGTACCAACACTACCGCAAGAGCTATTTGCACAAGTGTCCTCATTAACAAGATTTCTTTTAGATCCATCACTAGCACCGGCATTACACCCAACAGATATACAAGCGGCTCCGAAATTTCCGAGTTGACACTTTACTGCGCATGAGGTCTCGTATGCAACACTTAGAATCCTTAACGGCATTGACTCATCCACTATCCCATCGCAATCCTGATCTTTTCCATCGGGCGAGGCGGAGCCGGCAATCGACCCCACATAACAAGTAGCGCATCCTTCGTTACAGTCATTTCCGGCCTGATAGGTTTTAGTGTCTCCGTCACAATCTTTCCAGGGAGGACAGCAGGTGCCGAACTGACAAATCTTCAGAGCGTTATAATCCGGGGTATAGGTGCCGGTCGTGCCGGCAGGAATCGGGGTGACATCCAATGTTGCTTGACTGCCTGAAGCCGGTGCTTGCCAGGAGACAAGGCCGCTCGCATCCGAAGTCAGCACTTTGCCTGTTCCAGGGGTGCCGCCGGTGATTTTAAGCTGGTTAATTGATACTACTCCGTTAAGAGAGCTTATAGCTCCCCCCCCCCCCGACGGATTGAGACTTGGATTAGTCCAGGCGAGAATGGCCTGGCCAAGAGCGATGGCGGAGAGAATACCGAGGGAAACACAAACAACACCAGAGAGAGATTTTATGTTAAACATGACTTAATCATAACATATTGGTGGAAGGAGGGGGGGGATAAGTGAGGAAGGTGAAAACCGGTTTATTAGATATAGTCGTAGATTTTCTTCAGGTTCCGTTCTTTCCCCTGATAGGCGCGGGCCAATTTATCGCGCAGATGCCAAAGAAGCAGGGAATCGTTCTTCCATTTCTGGTCGGAAAGAGCAAGGTCGACAAGCTCGAGAGCGCGCTCGATAATCGAAGGGACGCCCTCTTTATTACTTTTCATCGTCATATCGGCGCGGAGAATCTCCGCCCCGATATGTCCCAGCTGGTCGCGCCGGGAAAAAGTCCGCCACCTTTCAAGAGTCATTGACGCAGAAATTTTCCGACGATACCCAGAATCTTTTCACGAACGACATCGTCTTTAATCTCCATTCCGCGATTATTGTCCTGCGGCCGGATGTTTATCAACGAAATAAAATCAATCCGTCCGTCAGGATAAATATTTATGCCCCAAATATCCGGCCGGCGGGAACCGTTTTCGATAAGCTCCTCGGCGCAATCAATATGCAACTCTCCGCCGATGGAAACAATTTCCTTTTCTATATCCACTGCCGCTTTAACGAAAGGTGACAGCAAATCGCTTTGATTTATTCTTTCCTCCGCAATCATCAACTTGTATTATATCCCCTTCCTTTGCCGCTCATCAATTCCGTTAAGCTTGTAAAAATTTTCGAACAGTTTGGCGACCAAAATCGGGCCGGTGCCGTTCGGCGTCGGGGTATAAAATTTCAAATGTCCGGAGGGATGTTTTTCGTCGTCAAAATCCCCTTTTATTTTTTTGTCCGGAGAAATACGGTAGCCAAAGTCGATAACTCCGGCGTCCGGTTTCAGCATTGAGGCATCCACGAGCCCGGGTTTGCCAACACCGAGGATAATCAGATCGGCTTCTTTAATATCGGCTAAGTCGCCGCCTTTGTCGATAACAATAATCTCGGGTGTTTTGCCCAAAAACCATAACGCGGCCGGCTTGCCGACGAGCATTCCCGGCCCGACGACGGCCACTTTCAATTTTCCGGTTGCCTCGATGCCGGTTTCTTTCAAAACTTCTTCGATTGTTCCGACCGAAGGCGGCAAAACCGGATTGCGTCCGGCATAAAACGCGCCGATAGCCCGCTCTCCTAAAACATCGATATCCTTTTCTCGCGGAATAACGTTTAAAGCGTAATAAGGATTAAGATGAGAAGGCAGGGGCAATTGGACAATCGCTGCGCCGCAGGTTTTTGATGAGACCACTTTTCTCATCCGGCCGCGCAATTCGTCGTTTTTTATATTTTCCGGGAATTGATACAAACGAAAATCCACGCCTAAAACTTCGGCGACTTCTTTTTTCTGATTGATGAAGCTTAAGGAAACCGGGTCGTCGCCGATGAGAAAAACCGCCATAAATTTAGCCGGCGGGATGGTATTTTTAAGGCGTCCGATAATCCGCGAAGCAATTTCTCCTCCGTCAATTTTTCGCATTCTCGATGACGCGGTAAATTTTTTCAGCCAGAATTTCCATATCTTTTTCTTTCATTCCCCGCGTGGTCACGGCCGGAGTGCCGATACGCAAACCGTGCGGTTTAAAAGAAGAAATATCGTTCGGAACGGTGTTTCGGTTGGCAATAATGCCGTGTTTTTCCAAGGCGCGCTCGGCGGTCAAGCCGTCGATGCCCATATTATGTAAATCCACCAACATCAAATGATTATCGGTGCCGTTGGTAACAAGTTTAAACCCTTTTTTTATCAAGGCCGCGGCCAAGGCCTTCGCGTTTTTGACCACCTGCGCCTGGTATTTTTTGAAAGGCGGCTGAAGCGCTTCGTAAAAGGCCTGGGCTTTCGCGGCGGTAACATTATTGTGAGGCCCTCCTTGCAGACCCGGAAAAACCGCTTTGTCGATCGCTTCGGCGATGGATAAGGGTTTCTTTTTTTTACCACCCGAGACCTGACGACTGACGTTTCTATCCTTCCTCGCGAAAATCATCGCGCCGCGCGGTCCGCGCAAGGTTTTATGAGTCGTGGTCATCACCGCGTCGCAATAAGGAAAAGGCGACTGGTGAAGTCCGGCGGCGACCAAGCCGGCGATATGGGAAATGTCAGCCAAATGATAAGCCCCGATTGCTTTGGCGATTTTACCAAACTTGGCGAAATCGAGTTTGCGCGGATAAGCGGTGGTGCCGGAGATGATAATCTGCGGTTTGTTTTTTCTGGCTAATTTCTCCACTTCCTTGAAATCGATATAGCCGTTTTTGTCCGTGGAATACTGGATGGATTTGAAAAATTTGGCCGTGGCGGAGGCGCTGTGGCCGTGAGTCAGATGGCCGCCGGACATAAGCCGCAAGCCCATAATTTTCTCACCCGGCTTCAGCAGCGCGGTATAAACAGCAAGGTTGGCCGGCGAACCGGAATAGGGCTGAACATTTACCGCCCATTTTTTGGGGTCGAGCTTGAATAATTTCAAAGCGTACTTTTGGGCGAGTTCTTCAATCTCGTCGTAATATTTGTTTCCGGGATAATAACGTTTGCCCGGATAACCCTCGGAATATTTGTTGGTCAGAACCGAGCCGAGCGCTTTCATCACGTCTTCGGAGACGAAATTCTCGGAAGCAATCAGGTCAATGTCTTTCTTCTGCCGAACCTCCTCCTTCTCAATCAGCCGTTTAAGAATTTTATCCATGATTTTATCGGGTTTAACCTTTTAAGTAAGATAACCCAAAGAAGAGATTAGGTAAATGCCCAGACCGTTTAGCAAAAAAGTCAGGGCGGCGAATTTCCGGAAACGGAAATTATAGAAAGCGAGCATCGCCACGCCGATTTCGTCGGGCAAGGGGGAAATGATGATGATAAAACCGATAAGGATGCCCAGGGGCAAAAGCCAGCGGCCCTGCGACAAAGACGAAAGATGCTTGAACGGAAAACGACCGGCTAAATTGCGGAAAAGCATTTTGATCTCGTCAAGAAAACCTGTTTTCAAAAAATCAAAAAGCAGGATGTCGCCGAGCATCGCGCTTGCGCCGCCGAGCACAGCCAAAAAAGCGGGATTATAGAGGTTGTTCAGATGAAGAAAACTCGCCGTGGCGACGGCGGAGGTAAAACTGAAAGAATACATAAAACCGGAAACAGCCACTCCCGCGAGGCCGAAGCCACCAATGCCGGAGAATATCTTCTCGAAAAAACCTGCGGCATAAAGGCCGACTGCTAAAAAAACCGAGGCGACAAAAAGAGTAAGACGAGGATAGCGCATAAGCGGTTCTACGCTTCAAACATTCTGCCGTGGCCGGGAACGACATAGTCGGCGATTTCCAAAATTTTTCTCCGGCTCTCCATTAGGACTTTTTCGTCTTTGGCGTAGGGGTCTTTCCGATTAAGAAGAAAATCGATATCTCCCGGTTTCATATTTTCTTCGTCCATCCACCAAAAAACATCTCCGGCGATGACGATTTTCCCTTTTTCGGTTTCCGCCAGCACAACGCAATGTTCATGAGCATGTCCGGGCGCGGAGATGATTTTTACGGCAGTCCCCGGAACAACGCCGCCATGGTCGCTCTCGTAATCATTCTTATAAATGGTCGTATTATCAAGAATCGCGGCGCCCTCGAAAATAGAAGCAAGCAGGGCGTGGTCCGGGTGGTAATGAGTAAGGACAACAAAATCTATATCCGTCAACGCCAGTCCTTCGGATTCCAATTTTTCCAAAAGGAGCGGCCGGTTGATGCCCGGGTCGACAATGATATTTTTGCCGTTTTCCCTGATAAGAGAAACCGAAGAAGAAGCGAGTAATCCTCCCTCTGACTCCCGAGCATATCCCTCGATAAGAACTTTGACTTCGGCCATGACGGTTTATCCAATCCGGACGAAGAGATAATAAATGGTGATGAAAATGATGCTCGCAAAAATCGCTCCGGCGATAAATCCGGATAATCCCGAGGCGAGCAAGCGACCTATCTGAAATTTGAATTTCTTGTTTTCCCGACTGATAAACTCCTCTTCAAGTTTGTTCATATTTTAAATATACCATAAATTCCTTCAGAGTTGCAGGGCGTTTTTAATCTAGCGGCAATAAGACGTTTCGGCCCGGCCGACCGGGAAGATATCGCGCTGTCGCCACGCACGTCGATTATAACCCCGCAGTTATTGGTTTGCCGATTTTTAGAAATCGTGTTTCTATATGAATAATATTCAAACAATGTTTTATGAATAATATCAAAGCAATATTTTGTGATATCAACGGGGTTTTGTTTGAACAAGGAGAGCGTTTTTCCGACAGATATTCTAGGGAGTTTGGCGTTCCGGTCGAAAAATTAAGCGAATTTTTCGATTATGATTTTGATCTTTGTCTCACTGGCAAAGCCGATTTAAAAATTCGGCTGGCAGAACTTCTTAACCAATGGAAATGGAGGGGAACAGTCGATGAATTGTTGGATTATTGGTTTGGAATGGAGGTACCGGCATATCGTGAACTGGTCAAATACATTGGTTTGTTAAGAGAAAATCAGATAGCGATATTTCTGGCTACGCAGAATGAAAAGTATAGAACCGCCAGATTCTTGGAGCTGCTGAAACCCTTGTTGAAATATGATTATCTAATTGCCACTTATCAAATGGGTTATAAAAAGTCGAATCCTTTATATTTCAGTACTTGCCTGGAACAATATAATTTGAAATCAGACGCGGTGGTGTTGATTGATAATAACCCCAAAGCAATAAATTCCGCGGCGTCGATTGGTTTACGCACAATTCTCTTTGAAAACGAACCTCAAACTATTTCCGACTTAAAGATTCTATTTGGAAAATAATATGCTTAATGAATTTCTGGGGGTGCCACAGTGGAGGTTATACGAACTGTGTTTGAGCGAAAAAACGACATGACGATCTATATTCCAGACCTCCAGCCGATTGCAGTAGCTGATTATAGAACTTTTATTTGAGAGGGCGGCTAACCGATATTCTTTGCTGAACGCAGAAACGTAAAGGGGGAGGGCTCGCAAGAGTCCTCCCCCCCCTCGTCATCCTCCGCGTCCGTTTGTTCCGGACGCGGACAAAGAACGGTATCGCCTAGATGACGATCCCCAACTTCAATCGGAGATTGTTGGCAATCGTCGCGATGAGCTGGGAGTTTGTCGGCTTACCCCGGTCGTGACTAACCGTGTAGCCGAAGAGCTGGTTGATGACTTCGATGTTGTCCCGGTTCCAGGCGACCTCGATGGCGTAGCGTATCGCCCGCTCGACCCGACTTCCGCTGGTGCCACACCTCTCCGCCACGGCCGGGTAGAGCTCTTTTGTGACTACCCTCCTTAGGTAGTCCGGCCGGTTGACGACCAAGGTGATGGCCGCGCGGAGGTAGTTGTACCCCAGGAGATTGGCGGGGATGCCGACCTTGCGGATGATGAAGGTGACTTCCGCTTCCAGGTTCCTTGAACGGGCGCGTTCGGCGTGCTCCCTAGAACATGCCCACCCTACGTGTAGGGGAACCCAACCTAGGCGTCTGAGCTCTTTTCCAGCGGTAACCACGCTACTGGCGTAACCGCCATCCCTCCCCCAAGAGTAGGGGGCGCCGTCATCGACAGAAATGCTCACTTCGCAAAACAAACAGAAGTACCTCCTCATTCCCACTGTTGCTCACCTCTCTCCATCTTCGGGATAGAAGCAACTGGGTATGAAAAACCCAGGAAAAGGAGTTGTGAACGCGCCTCTATACAAAAACCTGACGCTATTTATGAATGATATGTTAACGAACTATCCTTAAAGGTATCTATTGACAAGCTATAACACTTATTTTGTTTTATCAAGTTCTTTCTCCTCTGTTTTGTAAAATGCGCCTGAGTGTCCAAAAGAAACATTTGTCACCCATACTTCCTCTCGTGTTCATTGTGCCAGTATTCAAAGAGAGGCCCCCAGACGACTCCCGCGAGGAACCAAAAAACAAATTCCTCTACTGGGAAACCTAACACTCTTATCCCCGAAAGATTTTGAAATAAATAGGTCTCTGTCGCCCAAAGAGGATGAATTAAGATGATTGTCCCATAGGAGAGAAGAGATACTATTACCATAAGCACCCCGCTCCAAAGACCATTAATGATAAGATCTCTTCTATAATAAAACATGATACTTGCCGCCAAGAACATTGCGATTACGCTTGCGACAAAGGTTGTTGTACCGACCCCCCAAATAAACCAAGTCGTTATTTGCGACAGGGTTAATAAAATAATTATGCCCTTAGGAGCTAAGAAATTTTTTTCTCCGGAAGTATATTTCTTTCGAAAAATAACTTCATATATCCCCGCCATAATTCCACCGACAGCAAATCCCGTTATAAAATCTTCTATTCCAACTTTTGTGCCAGTTATGGTGTGCGGTTGCCACCAATCTTTCGTCCACCAATAATACGAGGAAACAGTACTAACGACACCAACGATAAAGCTCATCGCCGTCATCTCTCTCCGAATGTCTCGACGGAGAGAGAACAAGATCAACCATACAAAACAAAGTGGGATTGTGGCAATTAGATAAACGTATTCTAAGGGGACCATTAACGATAATTATATCATCTTGGGCAATGCCACTATATTTATTCTTTTGGGTGTCACAGTGGAGGTTATACGAACTGTGTTTGAGCGGAAAAACGACATGACGATCTATATTCCAGACCTCTGCCCGGTTACAACAGCTTGACTATATAACTTTTATTAAGGGTGCGTTCTCGTGAGTATTACTACTCATAGAATACTCTCCGGACTGTATCGTATCCAGCATTTCAAATGCCATAACGCCCTACATCAAGTATTTTCATTTTTTTAAGAGTGTCTGCGTCATTCTATCTTAAACCGTAGTCGGAGATATTCTCGGCGGATGGATGTTGGGCTTGGTAGAGGAAAACCGTAGTGCCCGCATATTCACCTACTGCCACTCTCATTGTATCAAAAAGAAAAAGCCCGCGCCGAGAACCGAAGTTCAAAGCACAGGCCGAAGGTCAAAGGACTAAGTTCCAATGACCAGAGGAGGCCCGAGGCTCAAAGTCCAAAGCGCTAACTTACGCGCAGAGCCGCCGGGTGGTTGTTGTGCAAGCCGCTGCTGAGCCAGTTGTAGCTCCAGTGCCACTTGCCGCCGTCCCAGTACAGGTCCCGGACAGACAGGTGGCCGTCCGGGTCGCGGTAGATGGTTCCCCAGAAGAAGATGTGGGTCGTGTAGCCGTCCGCCTCCTTCTTCCACGCCTTGGGGATGAGGTGCGGGTGCGCGATGAGGTAATCCAAGACGTTCGCGGGCAAAACTGACTTACCCATCATTTCCTCGCGAAGCTCGTCGCTCCCGATGTGCTTGCTCCCGTACTGGAACTTGGAGCGGTAGAGCCGCACCGCTTTGGGGTCCCACTTGAAGAAACCTGACTTCTCATGCTTCTCCACGCGCCAGCCGCTCGGGACGAAGGGGTCACCATCACAGTCGATGATGTGCTCCATCTCCTTGATTTCGGCGAGGCCGAGGAGGACGTTGCGAACATCTGCGAGAGTGTCGCCCTCGCAGAGCCGCTTTATCTCGTCATTGCTGTATCCAGCACGACGAAACGCAAGCTTTAGCTCGTTGGCCTGACCAACGTCGAGCATTAGATCTCTCATCGTTGTTCTCCCTTCTGCGACTATGTTCTCGCATGAGAACGAAGTCGCGTGCCAGTGGGCTCCCCCGGCTGAACTGGGTTTTGCCATAGCAGGCAGAGGCCCCGAAAAGAGCCGCTCTCTGCTATGGCAAATCGCAAGTTTGTATCAAAGAACTATGCCCCTATTACACTACGAAATGTGGGTACTTGTCAAGGGTGGCTAACGGGGATTGAACCCGTGTCGCCGCTTCCACAGAGCGGAGCTTTACCACTAAGCTATAGCCACCATAGAGGCGATTCTATTTTAACTCAAAATCCGGTTTTCGCAACAAGGTCTTATTTTCCCCTTTTTATTCGCCGGGCTGCTCTCGCCGCCTCTTCCCAAGTCGGGTAAGTCTCAACTCTTTCGTGACGGACAAGATAGATTCTATGCTGGCAATCATTCAGGCAGTGTGGACATCCCATTTCGGTAACGCAACTCGGTTGGTCAAGGTTTGCAAGTTTACGAAGCGAACGGAGGAAAAGAGTTCCTTTATTGTGATCGTAGATAGAGCAGATTGTCCCCGGGGCCGGCCCTCTATCATCCCCTTTAACCTCTTTCGTTTTACCATTCTTTTTCGCTTTCGCGAGAACAACGGCAAAAAGCCCTTCGTATTTTTCCCTATCCCTTACCTTCGAGGATGTTTCTGGTCTAAAGCCGGATGATTCGAGAGTCATTTTTCTAAGAGTATTTCCGTGCCGCGGGAGGGAATCGGACCCCCGACGCCAGCCTCTTCCAAGGCCAACTTGGACTATCTCATCTCCCTCCGCCAACCGGCGGATTAGGGAGCTGGGCGCTTATGCGGGATTATTGTTGGGACTCACCCGCTAGTCTCTACACCTGCCTTCGCTAAAGCTACGGCAGACAAGCCTTCCAAAAACATTTTGGCTTGCAATCTGTAACCTCCCGGCGAAGGATTGGCTCGGGATTGTCCCGCCATCGGCGGGAGTTCCCCCGAATTCACCCAGTTTTTCAACCCCGCTCTCGCGGGGAAGCCCCAAAGATTTAGGGCTGCGCTCTACCACTGAGCTACCGCGGCTTACTATTGATTTTTCAAGGCATCTATCCAGCCAAGTATCCGATAAAATAATGCCGTATCCGAAACCCTAATCTGAATGGTCCCGAATGGCAATTGATCTATTGGTCTTTTATGGCTACTTGATTTACTTATACCATAATATGTCTTCCCGAAATTTTCAATGCTTATCCCTGTCTTTTTTGACCAAAAATCTATCATCTCCTTTTCGTCTAAATGTTTATAAAGTCTTAGACTAGCCTTAATTTTCCCGATAGGCACATCGCAAAATTTATTGAGAAATTTTATGAAAACACGGATAAGGGCGGGGTCGGAATTTGTAAGACTAATTGGATGAGAAGTTATGAGGCGGCCATTGCGCTTCATCAATCTTTTATGGCCTTCGGCCCAATATAGGGCTATGCCCACGTAAAAAAGTTTTGTTTCTCCTAATTTCCCGATTTCTTCAGAAGCTCTTTTTCTAATATTGTCGGCTCTCCCCTTGGCTCTAATCGTTTGTAATCGATTTCTCCTTAATAAAAGAGTGAATGATTTTTTGTTTGTTCGCGTGGCAATAATTTTTCTCGCTTCATCCGATAAGACAATATCCGATAACCACCCGGAGAGAGTGGACTTCGGCACATTAAGCGACTTACTTATTTCCGAATAACTTTTGCCTTTTAATCTTAGGTCGATCGCCTTGGTCTTGGTAATTCGCATAACTATAATTATACGACGCCTGTTCGAAAATTGAAATTATCAGATTGATTTAAATTGCCGCATAGCTTACCATAATTTATAATTCCCCTCGTAGTTCAATGGATAGAACAGCGCACTCCTAACGCGCGGATCGAGGTTCGATTCCTCGCGAGGGGATGTTCTCGAGAAGAATCGAATGCCCCCATAGTTCAATGGACAGAATGGCTCCCTTCTAAGGAGCAGATCGAGGTTCGACTCCTCGTGGGGGCACTCAACTTGCAAAGCTTGACAGTTTGATGTAAATATCTAATTACTTCGCTAAAGACATATGCACAAGCGGAGCGGCCCTTTCCATAGAGAAGAAGAGGGGAGGTGAGTTCTAATGGCAGAGCAGGATCTGGCGCGGGGCCTTCTTAAGGCGGCCCTTCGCAGGTGGCTACACAGCCACCTTCGGGAGGTAGGAAGTTACGCGAAAAACCTCGGGGTTCCTACCAAGGAGGTCACGCGATTCCTTGCCTCCCTCCTGAAAGAGCTTGTTGAGGATATTCTCCTCGCTCAGCATTAGTAGAGTAGGAAACCAGGGTGGAGCTCTCTCTTTAGGAGCTCCCTAAAGGGGTAATCGCGTCTCGTCCGTCAGGGGCCTAGACGCGGAACAAGAACCCATCCCCGTTTCCCCCTCTCCGCCTCGGCCCGCCATTTCCTCTGGCGGGCTTTTCTTTTTTGGCTTATCCAGATTAATATTAAAGGAATCATCGGATTTTCAAATTATCTTGATAAGATGACAAAAATAAAAGCAATCGTTTTTGATTTCGGCGGCGTCCTCTTCCAGAACGGCTCGGTTGTCGCGGCGGAAAACCTATGCCGTGAGAAGCGATATGACAAAATAGCTATTCTGGATGTGTTTGAGTCGCCGAAATCGCGAGAATTAAGAGCCGGACTTATCACCAATGATGAATTTTGGGACTGGGCGAAATGCCATCTCCCTGCCGGATGTGATCCGCATGACATAAGAACCGCTTGGCACGAAGGATATATTTTAGATAACGATATTTTTGAATTAATTAAAAAACTGCGCGGGAGGTACAAAGTTTTCGCTTTTTCGGGAAACGAAAAGAGCCGCGTAGAGTATCTCGATAATAAATATGACTTCAGAAAATATTTCGACCTTGAAGTTTATTCCTTCAACTTTGGTCTTAACAAAGGTGATAGAAAATTTGTGGAAGCGCTGATCGAAAAATCCGGAATGAAGCCGGCGGAGATGATTTACATAGACGACGAGGAAAAGAACCTCTCTCTCGCCCGGGCTTTCGGGATTAACACGATTCTTTACAAAACCGGAGAGATAACTGAAGCGGAAAAGCATCTAAAAGCATTCGGCATTGAATTTTAATCTTTTTCACGGATAATGAAGAGACGGGCTGTAGTGTAACGGCAGCACGAATCCTTTGGGGGGATTTAGTCCGAGTTCGAATCTCGGCAGCCCGAAAACTAAAATGAAAATAAATCTGACAGACAAACCATCTGACCCTAAAGAGTGCCGGATAATCGGTTTTTTTGAGACGAAGGGATTAAGCCGGCATTCGTTTTTCCTCTCCCTTCTTCAAGAAGACAGAAAATATATCGACGGTCTTCTGAAGAAAGAGCGGCGCGATGAGCCGTTTTTTATCCTCGTTCATCTGCCCTCTTCTCCGGCAAAAAGCATTCTTTTTCTGAAGCTCGACAAAAAAAATTGGGAGGCGAGAAAAAGAACGAATACCTTGAGAAAAATAATCGTCACTCTCAAGGAAAACAAGGTAAAGAGCGCACTCTTTAATCTGGCGGATTTCGCCGTCCCCTCTCTTACCGAAACCGAATCAGTCCGGCGCATGGCCGAGGACTTTCTGATGGCGGAATTCAGTTTCGTGAAATATAAAGAAAAACCGAAAGGCGGCTGGCCGGAAATAAAAGAAATTTCGATCTTTGTTCCCGGAATACCGAAGGAATTAAAAGGCGCGCTGAAGGAAGGAATTATTATCGGCGGAGAGACAAACCATTGCCGAATACTCGCCAATACTCCGGGCGGAGATATGACTCCCGAAAAACTCGCCGAAGCGGCGCTGAAAGAAAAAGCCCCCAGGCTCAAAACAAAAATTTTAGACCAGAGAGAAATTAAAAAACTCGGCATGGGCGGAATAATCGGCGTCTCGCGCGGCTCCGGCGAACGACCGCGCTTCATCATCATGGAATACCGGGGTGGGAAAAAGGACGAGAGACCGGTTGTTTTCGTCGGCAAAGGAATAACTTTCGATTCGGGCGGGTTAAATTTAAAGTCCGTCTCCGGCATTTGTGAAATGCATATGGACATGTCCGGCGGGGCGGCGGTAATCCACGCGCTTGCCGCCATTGCTAAAATCGGTTTGAAAATCAATATCATCGGGCTGGTGCCGGCCGTGGAAAATATGCCTTCCGGCTCAAGTTATCGGCCGGGCGACATATTAAAAACCATCACCGGCAAGACCATCGAGGCATTAAACACGGATGCGGAAGGCCGGATTATCCTGGCTGACGCTCTTGGCTACGCCCAAAAATACAAACCAAAAATTATTATTGACGTGGCCACTTTGACCGGAGCGGCGATTGTCGCTTTGGGACAGAGGGTGAACGCCGTATTCACCACATCGCCGGAACTGGAAAAATTATCCCGGGAAGTAGGAGAAAAGTCGGGCGACGAGGCCTGGCCACTGCCCTTATGGGACGATTACGCCGAGGAGATTAAAAGCGATTTCGCCGATATCGCCAATGTCGGCAAGAATCGTTACGGCGGCGCCATCATCGGCGCGATTTTCCTAAAACAATTCATCGGGGATTTCCCTTGGATTCACCTCGATATCGCGCCGACGATGACGCCAATCGAGAATCAATCTCTCGGAAAAGGAGCGACCGGCGCCGGTACGCGTTTCCTCGTAGAACTGGCCAAGAGATATCAAACCAAAAACTAAACCTTTTTCTGAAGTTCGGCCATCAAGGACTGATATTTGCGGTTAAGCTCGTTGATTTCCGTTGCTTCGGCGTTAATTTTCCGAATCCATTCGGCAGAGGAAGTTTTTACCGCCGTGGGATTGGCGCTGCCGAATTTGTCCCGTAACCCCAGAAGCAACCCGTTCCAATATTCGTTGTAATAAAGAAGGTGAGTAACGAGAGAAATTTCATTGGAAACCGCTTGCAGGATTAGTTCCTGCGCTTCAGGAATAGTGATGCCGGAAACGCTATTGGACATTTTTTGGAGTTCAACGAGAAGGTCCAGGGATTTTTCCCTCATCTTCAAACTTTGATTAAGCTCTTCGATAACCAAATCCAACGCCTTTTCATAATTTCCCGTTTGCTCGGCCGCGTCTATTTCATCCAATTTTTTTACGGAATTGGCGGCGGTTTCGGTTATAATCCTGGAAATTTCCACGGCAGCGGCATTGGAAACGACAAAGGTTTCGGGAAGATTTTCGCGGTGCCTGGTTTTCAGAAAACCGACGACGGCGATGGCTGAAATAACGATAATTACGGCGATTACGACGACAAACCAGCGTTTAAACATAGATATAACATAAATGGTATTAAATCGGCCGGCAATAATCAAACCGCGAGAAAGCCGCAGTATCAATAAATATCTGACTCTATTTATTCGCAGGACAAAATTGAACTATTGAAGTATAATTATTAAAGTCTCGACAAGAGTACAATAATCATATGCGCAATGATAAACAGCTTGCTATAAATTTAAGAAAGCGCGGGAAAAGTTATAATAAAATCAGCAATACTCTTGGTATACCAAAAAGCACTCTATCAAATTGGTTTTCCGATATAGGTTGGTCTGAAAGCCTTAAAAGAGAACTCACGAAAAAAGCAAGTTGTATCTCCAAGAAGAAGCTGAGGATATACAATAAAGAACGCCGAGAAATGTGGGAGCAATGGAGAGAAGTCGCGCGTCAAGAAGCTAGAAAAGATTTCAATTCCTTAATAAATCCATTATTCGTAGCTGGCTTGATGCTTTATTGGGCGGAAGGCGACAGTAACATAAAAAACCCGTTCCGACTATCCAACACTGATCCGAGAATGATAGCTTTATATACCAAATTTTTGATTACATCCTTAAATATTCCGAAAGAAAATCTACGCGCCACTCTTATTCTCTATCCGGATTTATCTGAAGAACGATGTATCAACTTTTGGGCCAGAATAATAGGGATTCCAAGATCACAATTCTATAAAACCCAGTTCATCAAAGGTCGTCATCCGACAAAAAGATTATCACACGGAATTTGTATGATAATGTGCGGCAATAGACGATTAAAGGAGAAAATTATGGTCTGGATTGATTTATTAAGCAAAACTTTATAATATTTTGGTAATGCGGGACTAGTATAGTGGCAGTACACGATCTTGCCAAGATCGAAGCGCGAGTTCGATTCTCGTGTCCCGCTTCAGCCCTATGAGACTCATAAAAATACTTAATCCTGAAAATGCATCCGATGAGGAGGTTGCGAAATTTGAAGTCAGAGAGGCAGTAAGAGCTATTGTGTATGATAAAGACGGGAACGTGGGAATTTT
>Ga0315273_10005282_pt1 | contig 15969 bp, 18 predicted proteins | sample YL17G02_0_MG_FD_205753 | JGI IMG/M metagenome (GOLD analysis project Ga0315273, IMG submission 205753) | Sediment microbial communities from Yellowstone Lake, YNP, Wyoming, USA - YL17G02_0 | ecosystem: Environmental > Aquatic > Freshwater > Lake > Sediment | place: USA: Wyoming | collected...
CGGCGGGGGCCGACGACGGCGACCGGGCCAAATTCGCGAAGCTGCGCGACTACCTGCTCCGGCTCGATGACGAGGTCACGTGCCAGGTCTGCGGCAAGAAATTCGAGATCCCGTCGCAACACTCCCTGATGTTCGTGGACCAGCTCGCAGGGTTGCCCAACGACGAAGACCTTGAACGAGAGATTGCCGCCGCGTCAGGAGGGCCGGAAGGTGCGCCGGACACCAAGCCGGCGCTGCCCGCGCGGTTCACGCGCAAGTCGAGCGGCTGGAAATAGGCCACCGCACGCTGCCGGCGACCCGGGCCGCGCGACGGATTGGTCGCGAGCCGTGGCGTGACGTCCAGCGTCCTGGGCCTCCGGGTGATACGGGGCCATCGCTGGAACAGAACGTCTAGAACGTCAGCACCTTCCAGCCCTGCTTGAGCATGTCGGTGAGCGGCCTGCCCATGTACTTCACCTCGATGCCGAGCTTGCGGAGGTGCTCCGTCACCCCGTACGAGTCGGCACAGGCCAGGCATGCCTGCACCTTGACGCCGTCGTCCGACATGCTCTTGACCTCGGCTTGTAGCTCCTTGTCCGCCGCCAGCAGCCGGGCAGAAGGTCCCCAGACGACCAACGTGACCTCGTCGAACCACTTCTGCTTCTTCGCGTTGTGCGTGTACATGAAGCACACCCGTTTCGCCACGTCCGGGTCGGCACTGCTCCAGACCACCGCCAGCCGGCTCGCGTCCGCCGGCTTCTCCTGTCCGGCCACGATCCCCGCGCGCGTTGCTGCTACGACGACCACGACCGTCAGGATGGCGAAACGGATCCACGTCTGATTCCTCATGCGACCATCTCCAGGGACGCGTGGAAGGTTCTCCGCGTCGCTTCCGAATTCTAGCGCAGGCGCAACGCGTGTGCCGGCGGGTGCCCGGACATCTTCGTCGGCGCCTTCGTGTTGTATGCCGACACCGATGACCTGGAACAGACGGCTGGCGTTTCTGCGAGGCCTGCGCCAGGTGCTCGACGGGTTGACGCGTCCGACGCATGCCACCTGAGGGCTGGATCCAGTGTCCTGGGAGCAGGACATGCGCGCGCGTCTGAGGGCGGCCGAGCCCGACATCGAGACCCCACCCACCATACGAGGGTCCAAGGAGGCATCATGTCCGTCGGGTATCTGAGGGCGGCCGCCGCGGCAGGCGAAACGGAGAAGCTGCTACGTTTCGTGAGACTGCACGTTGGCGATGGAGACGACGAGGCGGGCAGGAAGGAGTTGGACAAGTCGTGGGTGGAGGCGATCAAGATCCTGCTCCGGGAAGAGCCGGCCGATCTCGATGTGATCGAGTCGGTCATGGCCCGGGATGAGGCGACGCTGGCGCTGCTCTATTTTCACCTGCACTTCTACCTTGTCCGAAAATCAGGAGAATGGATCCATGACGGAAGCCAGTAGGGCAGTCCTGGATGACGCGCAGAAGACGGCGCCGCTGGACCCGCGCGACGCGGGTACCCAGCTACGGCCGGGTTTGTGGCACACCATCAACGAGCGCTATCCCGGCTCGATGGTTACCAGGCACACCCATGTGCCGCTGGCTCCGCTGGCCAAGCCGCTGAACCAGGCACGCTTGGTGATGATCAGCTCGTGCGGCGTTCATCGGAAGACCGACCGGCCGCTGGACGTGTGTCACCCCTTCGGCGATTTTGGTTTTCGCCGGGCTCCTTCCAATACCAGGCCGGCCGACCTGACCATTCATCAGCTCAAGTATCCCCACGACGACGCCGACCAGGACATCAACGTGGTGTTCCCCATCGAGCGCCTCCAGGAACTGGTTGCGGAAGGCACACTGGGCGGACTGACGCCGAACTTCTTCAGCTTCATCGGCTACAACATGGCCACGGAGAGGTTCGAGCGCACGGTGGTCCACGACATCGCCGAGGCGGTCGAGGTGGAGGAGAAGGCCGACGTGGCGCTGCTGGTGCCCGCTTGACCGATCTGCCATCAGTCCGTGGGACTGATCCAGCGTGCCGTGGAACTGCGCGGAATCCCGACCCTCTCCATCACGGTTGCGAGGGACGTGACGGAGCGGCTCAAGGTGCCGCGGGCCGTCTTCGTGCCGTGGCCGATGGGGCATCACTTCGGCGTGCCGTTTCATCGTGAGTTGCAGCGCCGTGTCTTGATGGAGGCGTTTCGGACGCTTGAAACCGCGACTGAATCCGGCACGATCCAGGATCTGCCGATCAAGTGGGCTGACGTGCGCCGCGAAGCCAACACGCTGTCAGCGCAAGGGTGGAAGCTCTAGAACCGGGGCAAAGGCACGGCGGGCAGCCCTCAATGACGCCAGCGCCCGCTCGCTCCTCCTCCACCTGAAGCGAGCTGATGACCTTGCGGTTGTTCAGGAGGCGCTCGGGCACCCAGACGCGCGAACGACGCGCATCTCAGCCGCTGGAGGTGAGGGCCGGCCGCCACCAGGAGTCTGTCGTCCTCTCCCGGCCCGGCGTCCGGAGGAGCAGACGCCGGATTCGGCGTCGCACCGGCTGGGTGGAACCGCCTCTCACGAATCTCCGCCCGCATCTGGTCGGCCACTTGTTCCGCCTCAGTCGTGCCGCAACGCCTGGATCGGATCCAGCCGCGCCGCGCGCATCGCCGGGAAGCTCCCCGCGACGAGGCTCACCAGCAGCGCGAATCCGATGGCGCCCGTCACCAGCCACCACGGGATCAGGAACAGGTTCGCCGCCGGCACGCCCTGGCTCTCCATGTAGTAGTTGGCCACGCGGTTGATCACGCGCCCCACGCCCCATCCCAGCACCACGCCGAACACGCCGCCCATCAGGCCGATCAGCGCGGCCTCCACCAGGAAGATCCACCGCACGTCCTGATCGCTTCCGCCGATCGCCTTCATGATGCCGATCTCGCGCGTGCGCTCCAGGATCGACATCACCATCGTGTTGACGATCCCCAGCGAGGCGACCGTGAGCGCGATGGAGCCCACCAGCCCCAGCAGCAGGTCCAGCAGCATGAACGCCCGCTTCTGGTTCTGCAGCACGTCGGCGATGGAGAACGCGTTGAAGCCGAGATCCTTGATCTTCTTCTCGACCTCCTCGGTGTCCTTCGCGCGCGCCACCTTCACCGTCACCGTGTTGTAGACGCGCTTGTCGGCCAGTTGCCGCAGGATGGCCTGCGGGTTCGCCAGATCGGTGCCTCCCATCTCGCGCGCCTTCGCGAGCGGGATCATGACCTGCGAGAAGATGCCCATCATCGCGCCCGACTGCCGTTCGACGATGCCGACGATGCGGAACGCTTTCTCGCTACGCTGGACGGTAATGCCGCCCGGGAGCGGCACGGCGGCGCCCGCCGCCGGCGCGCCGGCAGCGGACGCGAAAGCGAGCGTCAGCGCCTTGCCCACAAGGCTCTCCGGCTTGCCGTCGGTGATGCGTTTCGCGAACTCCAGGCTCACCAGGCAGGTGTCGTCGGACTCGTTCGGGAAGAACGCGCCTGCGCTGAAGTGCTGGAAGACGCCCTGGCCTTTCGACGACATGGGGATGCCGGCGGCCGCGGAGAACTCCGAGACCTCGCCGAAGGTCACCTCCACCGGCACGCGGACGTCTGGGTAGACCTCCTTCACGCCGGGGATGGCTGCGATCTTCGCCACGGCGTCGTCGTCCAGGGGCACGCGCGGCCCCTGCTGCGCGGCACTCAGCGCGTCGCGCAGCCGTGCGGCCCCCCGCGCCGGCCGCCGCGCCCGCCCGCCCGGGGCGCGGCCGTCACGGTGATCGAATCGAAGACGCCCGATCGCAGGAGGCTGCCGAGCACCTGGTCCTGGAGCGCGACGCCGAACGACACCATGCCGACCAGCGAGGCGATGCCAATCGAGACGCCCAGGGAGGTGAGCACGGTGCGCAGCACCGCCTCGCGCAGGTTGCGCAGCGCCAGACCGGTCATGTCGGCGAGCATCATGAGCGGGTCTCCGCCACGATACGGCCGTCGAGCAGCGTGATCGTGCGCTGGACGCACCGCGCCGCCAGCGCGGCATCGTGCGTCACGAGGAGGATGGTGCGTGCGCCGTTGGCGTTGAGCGCCTGGAGCAGCGAAAGGAGTTCCTGCGCCGTGCGGCTGTCGAGGTTGCCTGTCGGCTCGTCGGCCAGCAGGATCTCGGGGTTGTTGGCGAGCGCCCGCGCAATCGAGACGCGCTGCTGCTCGCCGCCCGAGAGTTCGTTCGGCCGGTGCCGCTGGCGGCCGCCCAGCCCGACCTGCTCGAGGATCTCTCTCGCACGCTGGTCGCGTGTGGCGCGCGGCACGCCGGCAAACATCAGGGCCAGCGCCACGTTCTCGAGCGCGGTCATCGTCGGGATCAGGTTGAACGACTGGAAGATCATCCCGACGTTCTTGCGGCGGTGCTCCGCCAGCCCGGCGCGCGACAACTGCGCCAGGCTCTGATCGAACACCTTGACGGTTCCCGACGTCGGCCGGTCGAGGCCGGCGACGAGGTTGAGAAGCGTCGATTTTCCCGAGCCCGACGTGCCCAGCAGGCCGAGGAACTCGCCGCGTTCGACGCTCAGCGTGACGCCATCCAGCGCGCGCACCAGGGTGTCGCCCATGGTGTAGTGCTTGGCCAGATCCTGCATGTCGACGGCAGCGATCATACGCTTCGGATGCTAGCATGAAAGCCGGGCTTGAGCGCCGCGGCACCCCTCGGCGCCCAAGCTCGGTTAGCCATGTAGGGCGGGGCTTCAGCCCCGCCGGAGAATCGCCCATGCACCCACCCACCAACCGCCGCATCGTCCTCGCCGCCCGTCCGAAGGGCGAACCCAAAGACGACGACTTCCGCCTGGAGGAGGCCGAAGTGCCGGCGCCGGCCGACGGCGAGGCGCTGCTGCGCACGCTGTACCTCTCGCTCGATCCCTACATGCGCGGCCGCATGAACGAGGGGCCGTCCTACGCGCCTCCCGTGGAGGTCGGGCACGTCATGGAGGGCGGCACCGTCAGCGAGGTGCTCCTCTCAAAGGCCGACACGCTGGCGGTTGGTGACATCGTCCTGGCGTACTCCGGCTGGCAGGAGTACGCGGTGGCCGACGCGAAGGGCCTGCGCAGGCTCGACCCGTCGGCGGCGCCGGTGTCCACCGCGCTGGGCGTGCTGGGCATGCCCGGCCTGACCGCCTACACGGGCCTCCTCAACATCGGCCAGCCGAAGGCCGGCGAGACGCTCGTCGTCGCTGCCGCCGCGGGCGCCGTCGGGTCGGTGGTTGGGCAGATCGGCAAGATCAGGGGGTGCCGCGTGGTCGGCGTGGCCGGCGGCCCCGCGAAGTGCGAGTTCGTCGTCAACGAGCTGGGCTTCGATGCCTGCATCGACCACCGCCACCCCGCGTTCAAGGAGAGCCTGAAAGCGTCGTGTCCGGCCGGCGTGGACATCTACTTCGAGAACGTGGGCGGCGCGGTGCTCGAATCGGTGCTGCCGCTGCTGAACATGTTCGCGCGCGTGCCGGTGTGCGGCCTCATCGCCCACTACAACCAGACGATGCCTACTCGTGGCGTCGATCGCGTGCCGATGCTGATGTTCGCCATCCTCACCAGGCGGCTCACCTTCCGGGGCTTCATCGTCACCGACTTTTCGGCGCAGGCCGCGGACTTCGCGCGCGACATGGGGCAGTGGCTGCGCGAGGGCCGCGTGAGGTACCGCGAGGACGTGGTGGACGGCCTGGAGAACGCCGTCGGCGCCTTCCAGGGCCTGCTGCGCGGCGAGAACTTCGGCAAGCTGCTGGTGCGCATCGCCGCACCCCGGTAGGGCGAGGCTTTAGCCTTGCCTGTGGAAGGGGCGTCTCGCCCGTCATTCGTCCGGTAGGGCGAGGCTTCAGCCTTGCCTGTGGGACGGGCGTCTCGCCCGTCATCGGCGGAACTCTGTAGCCCCGGGGGCTTCCCGCCTCCGCGCGGCTGCGACAGCGTGCCGCGCTACGGCGAGGCCCCGCCGAAGCTCGCCGGAAACTCGCGAGCGAAGGCGGGCAGCCCTGTGCTCAACGTCCCTCGGCACGCTACACTCTCCCCATGCCCGACCTCGCCGCCACCCCGCACGACGCCTGGATGCGCCTCGCCCTCGACGAGGCCCGTCGTGGCGCCGAGGCCGGCGAGGTCCCCGTCGGCGCCGTGATCGTCCTCGACGGCGAGGTGGTCGCGCGCGCCTTCAACCAGCCGATCGGCCGGCAGGATCCCACCGCTCATGCCGAGATCCTGGCGATGCGCGACGCGGCCGCGCTCGCCAGCAACTACCGGCTGACCGGCGCCACGCTCTACGTCACCGTCGAGCCGTGCCTGATGTGCGCCGGGGCGATGGTGCACGCTCGCATCGGCACGCTGGTGTTCGGCGCCCCCGAGCCGAAGACCGGCGCCGTCGTCTCGAACCTGCGCGCCCTGGAGCTGCCGCACCACAACCACCGCGTGGAGGTCTTCGCCGGCATCCTCGATGCCGACTGCCGCGACCTCATCCAGCAGTTTTTCCGCGATCGGCGCTCGGCAACGTAGGGCGGGCCTGCAGGCCCGCCGCGCGGATTGCCCCCGGCTCGTAGGGGCCGAGCTTGCCTCGGCCTTGTCCCTGCCTGGCGTCGCCAGTTATTAAGCGATATGCCCTTTTCGCTTAATTGACCGCACCGCAATTCAGCGTCTCTTAGTAATCATCATGGCCCACCGATGTCCGACCGGCACATACGTGACCGTCACGACGGCCGGGCGACCGGCTCAGGCATTCGTGCCGGCGCCATTGCCTCCGGTGCCCCCGCTCGGCATCGATGGGTCGCTCCGGGAACGCCTTGATTCCGCGCTGCTCGCGCTCGGCCGGCTGGACTGCATCACGGCACTTCTCCCGAATTCCGGCCCCTTCCTCTACGGCTACATCCGGAAGGAGGCCGTCGTCTCGTCGCAGATCGAGGGGACGCAGTCCTCGCTCTCCGATCTGCTTTTTTTCGAAGTGGAGGCCGCTCCCGGCGTTCCGTTCGACGACGTTGTCGAGGTATCCAACTACGTGGCCGCGCTGGAACACGGGATCCGCCGGATCGCTGACGGCCTGCCGCTGTCGAGTCGCCTCGTTCGGGACGTGCACGAGGTGCTCATGCGGCGGGGGAGGGGCGCACAGCGCCAACCCGGCGAGTTTCGGAGGACGCAGAACTGGCTCGGCACCGGCACGGCCGCCGACGCGGTCTTCGTGCCGCCTCCCGCCGATCGCGTCCCGGACTGCATGGCGGCTCTCGAGCGATTCCTGCACGACGAGCCCGAGCGCACGCCGCCGCTTCTGAAGGCCGCTCGCGCGCACGTGCAGTTCGAGACGATTCACCCCTTTCTCGACGGCAACGGCGGCGTCGGGCGGCTGCTGATTCCGCTCGTATTGCACGTCGAAGGTGTGCTGGGCGATCCGCTCCTGTACCTCAGCCTGTATTTCAAGCAGCATCGGGCTGAGTACTACGAGCGTCTCGGTCGGGTGCGCACGGATGGCGACTGGGAGGGGTGGATCGACTTCTTTGCCGCCGGCGTCAGCGCGACGGCGGCCGACGCCGTATCGACGGCCAAGCGGCTGGCCGACCTCGTGCAGAGCGACCGCGACCGCATCCGCGGCATCGGCCGCGGTGCCGCAACGGCGCTGCAGGTCCACGAGGCACTGCAGCGGGAGCCGGTGACGACGATCGCACGCCTGGTCGCGCGCGCCGGCCTGTCGGTTCCCGGCGCGACGGCCGCGGTCGAACGCCTGGTCGGCCTCGATCTCGTCAAGGAGGTAACGGGCCGCCAGCGCGGCCGCGTCTTCAGCTACGTCCCGTACGTGGCGCTGATCAGCGAGGGGACCGAGCCGCTGTGATCTCGCGGCCCCCGGGTCTTCCTGCCCCCGCGCGCCTGGGACCGCTGCGCCGCGCGATGGCGAGGCCTCGGCGCAGGTCGCTCGAACCCGCGACCGAAGGCGGGCAGACCCTGGGCGCCTTGCGTCGGATCCCCCGCAGGGCTGGCGACACCCCCCGCCGCCGGGTATAATCAATAGTCCGGCCGTTCGACCGGGCGCCCGCGCGCAACCTGCGCGGCGCCAGCCACCTCTGCGGAGAGGTACCGAAGTGGTCGTAACGGGGGCGCCTCGAAAGCGTCTTGTCGCGTAAGCGGCACGGGGGTTCGAATCCCCCCCTCTCCGCCAACCCTAAACCCGAGAAATCACTCCATTTTTGCGCACTTCCTGCCAAGAGCCGCGATCTCTCCGCCAACCCACGCGTCTTTCCAGAAAAGTCGTTGTTTTCCCGCAGCGGCGTCGCCATTCAGCGACAAGTGATGTTCTGAAGAGCGGCGAGCGCCCTCCAGAACGGCACGCGCCGTCGATGCCAGGCGGCAGCGCTCGCCGAACCGCCGGGCATCAGGCCGGAGGAGCCGGATGTTGGATGTTGTAAGCTGGCCCGGCTGCGCCCGCGGGCGGCTTCGGGGGGAATCCGATGAGCGTCGATGCCGAGATCGCGCACTACCTGAAGACTGGGGACCATGATCTGACGTTCGCCGCTTGGTCCGGCAACTGGCTCGAACGGGCCATTCGAGGCCATGCCGACCTGAAGGCCGCGCTGATCGCTGAGACCGAACGGCGAACGGCGGGGCTTGCTGCTCCCGCGGTGATTCCGGATACCGATCCTGTTGCCTTCGTTCGGCGAAAGGTCGAACCGATGGTCCGCGGGTTCTTCCCGCGGGTTGAGCAGGAAGCCGTCCTGCGGGTTCTCGAACGCTCGGTGGTCTTCCTCACGCCAGCGAACATCTCGAGCCTCCTTGCCGACCAGAGATGGCCCCGCACGGCATGGGATCTGGCCAACCTGTTCCTCGGCAGCGTCGGCGCGGATCTGCTTGGCCCGGACGCCACGGGACTCGTCGGCCTGAGCGAAGAGACGACGTGCTACGTGTCGATGGAGTACTTCGACGAGGGCGATCCGTTCGCGGATTTCGTCGTCCACGAGGCCGCGCACATCTTCCACAACTGCAAACGCGCCACAGTTGGACTGCCGGAAACCCGCACGCGTGAGTGGTTGCTCGACCTCGATTTCAAACAGCGCGAGACGTTCGCGTGCGCGTGTGAGGCGTACAGCCGCATCCTCGCGCTCCACGCGACACAACGGTCGAGAGTGGCAGCGGTAGAGGAACTGGCACGGGATCACATGCCAGCTGATGAGCGGCTCGATCGTGAACGGTACCTCTCGGTATTGCGCGACGCTGCCTCGGCGAGAAACGGCTGGAGGCGGATCCTCTCAGGCTGCTCGCCACCGCGAGGTCGACGCCCCGGAAGCGGCGGTCAGCCAGCGGTAAACGGGGGGCAGCCAGGGACGAACACCATGAGCGAATACCAGTACTACGAATTCGTGGCGGTCGACCGTCGCCTGAACGAGGGCGAAATGGGCGAACTGCGGTCGGTCTCATCGCGCGCGCATCACGTCGACGACGTTCGTCAACGAGTACCAGTGGGGCAACTTCAAGGGCAACCCCGACGCCTGGATGGCGAAGTACTTCGGCGCGTTCCTCTACCTCCCTGCGCGCGTCCGTTCGTGGCGCGGGCCGCGGCGAACGGAGGTGGGAAGCAGCGAGTGCGAACCCGCCGGCGCGCATCGCCCGAGGGCCGACATCGGACATCGCGGAGGGGCTCGAGCCGACACCCTTCGCGAGTGTCATGTCGAGTGACACCGCGACGGAAGAAAGCCGAAAACGGGCGCGAAAACCAGGAAGCCACAGCAAACGCCGGAAAGCCACAAATCCAGCGTTCGCTTGCGTTTATGGCGTAAACGTTGTTCGTGCCATCACCTAGCAGCCCGTGGTGAAAGTCGCGCACGGGCTGCTAGTAGGGGCGAAACAACGGATTCAGAATCGACAAACGCAGAATTCCTAAGGAAAACCACTCCAGGGATCTGCTCTTTCCGTTGTTTCGTCTTCCTAGCAGGCCGGTGCGGACTTTCACCACGGCCTGCTAGCGCAGGGCTCCAAGCGAATCCCCCCTCTCTCCGCCATCCACACATTCGCGAATTCTGGCCACTTTCGGCGGCTTCGAGGCCGCCGCGGGCCGCGGTTTCTCCGCCAACCCCCTCGTTTCTGCCGGAAAAGCCGCGTGTTCCGGCGCAGGCACCGCCCTCGGGGAAGAGCCGTGCGGGGTGATGGAAGGGGGACGGGTGTCGGTCCCAAGCTAGAACGTGGTCTGGAGTCCGCGCGTGGTGCGGTCAAGCACGTCGGCGGCCTGTTCGACGGCGCGCCGCGCATCATCAAGGCCGAGTTGCGGCAGGTCGCCCGGGTACCGCACATCGACACCGTAATCCGTCAACTGCACGGCTCCGGACAGCGCGTCTGCGAGGGCCGCATCCACGGTGGCCACGAGATCCAGCAGTCGCCCGATGTCGTGAGTTTTCGGGAACTCCACCTGTCGAGCCACGAGAAACGCTTTCAGCGACTTCTCGGCCGCCTGCTGCGCGTGAAACCCAATCGCGACGTAGTAGGGAAGGCCCTCGGCAAGAAGGTGCCGTGCGACGCCCAGATCCTCGTCCGCGCGGGCGAGCCATTGGGCAACCAACTCTCGGCGAACGACCTCAGGCGGCTTCATACACAACGCGCCCCTGGCGACTGGCGGGATAGGCCAGGCTCCCCACGACGGCCTTGGTTTCGTCAAAGCGCTCCGTCGTCATCACGACCACGTCGAACGCCCGTCCGAGTCCCCTGAGCGCCTGACGGATGCGCAGACGATCGTCGCGAACATCGACCACGCGATCCTCGAGCACCAGCAGGTCGATATCGCTGTCCGGCGTCATCGCGCCAGTCGCGGCAGACCCGAAGACGAGAATCCGCCGAGGTGTCGTCACCCGTCGCACGCGGTCGACGATTTCGGCGGTCAACCGCTCATCGAGACCGATGGCTCCTGCGTCGCGCGACTCAAGCGGCATGCAGCACTCGTTTCGAGTTGAGGATCGCCGCGCGGCGGTACGAATTGCGCAGGGCCTCCTGTTCAAGCTGCCCTTCGCGTCCCAGACGCTCGACGGAGAACATGAACGCCATTGTACTTCGTTGTTGTGTGGTTGGACGCAACGGTTCCAGCGGGCCGGCAGGCAGCCTGGCGCACTGGGTGGGGGATGCCGGGGAGCACAGGAGCGCGCCCGGTGTTGTCAGCTTGCCCGATCGCCGCGCGCCGCCGCGCGCTGTGCGGGCACCTCGTCCGCGCGCAGGGAAGGGCGGGGACGCGATCTTGCGGGACGGCACCGGGTGCCATGAAGAAGAACCGTGACGTGACGTGGGAGGAAGCCGTGCGTCGCTGCCGGCTCGATCCCGAGGCGGAACGGATGGCCAGGGAGCTGGGACTGCAGCCGAAGTCGCTCGTTCGCGTCGTCCCAGGCCCGAACGAGCGCTGGAAGGCAACTGTGTCCAACTGGGTCCGGCACCTGATCTCTACCGTCGTGTCTTGTGCGTGTTCGGGCAGTGCCCGAAAAAGAAGCGCGAGTGTCTGGTGCCCCACTGCGGTGAGACCCCGTTCCTGCGGCAGTTCGACCGCTTCCGCTTCCGCGCGGCGCGTTGATTGGGCCGGGCGCCTTTGGCCTGCCACTTCGCGTCGCGCGGACGGAGCACCTCAACTCGCCGCGCTGCTATCCCTTCTCGTACGTCAGCGTCGAATGCGTAGCTTCTTCGACTACGTGATGGAATGAGTCGACGACCTTCAGCTTGCCATCCTGGATCGACAGAGTCTGCGTAACGGTGCACGGACTGGTGAAGCATTCAAACTCGTGCGTGACGACCAACCTGTCGCCGTTCCACTTCGCGTGGACGACGTACTGCCGCCCGCTGGATTCCGTGACCGTGCTGTCGCTTCCGTCCAGGTTGAGCACGACCACTCCGTTGTCGTAGAGCGTCACGGCATCCGGGGTGCCACGCCGCGAGATGGTCAGCGTCTTCGTGTTCTGGACAATGGTGCATTCAGGGCCGCAGTTGACCGGGGCGCCGCTGTGCCAGATGGACGTGCTCTTCCATTCACCGCGACCTCCGGTTGGGTCGATTCCGCCTCGTCCGGGACCGACCGCTGTGGATGAGACCAGCAACCAATGCCCGGAGAAGTCTGTCGTGCTGACCTGCACCGGATCGCTGTGAACGTCCCTCGGGGAATCCGCGTGAGGCTCGACGACCGCAGGTGTCACGAATTCCGGATGCGCCTGGCCAGGGGAGAGTGGGGAGGCGCTAGGCGGCACGCCCCGGCCGCCCCCAGGTGGCTGTGGCGGCGGCAGGGTCGGGCTCGGCTCGGGCAAGACGACGTCGAATTTCACTTGCGCGCTCGCAGTCGCTTGCGAGTTGGCAACGGCGGATGGCCGGGGCGCCAATGTGCCGGCGGCAAAGACGATCGACGACGCCGTGCAGAACGCCAAAGTGCAGATAACCCGCGTGCGTGAAAGTGGTGTCATCGGTAACTCCTCGAAGATGTGTCGCATCCGGTCCGGCAGGTTGCTGCCAGGCATCGCCATGCCGGCGACATTCAGCCGTCTGCCCTGGCGCCTGAGCGCGCGCGCCATGTCAATCAAGTAGCCGGAGTAGTCCTGCGGCGAATGTCCCGCCCGAATCACCGCCGCGTCGCAGGCCTCTTCGGCGAGGGTCGCCAATCGCCGCTCCAGCCACCACGCCAGCGGGTGGAACCAGAAGATCGCGCGGTTGAGGAGCGCGAGCCACTGGACGAGCGGATCGTGCCGGCGCGCGTGCTCGTGTTCGTGGGTCACGACGGCATCGAAGTGCGCGCCGGACCAGCGCTCCCATCCTTCAGGCAGAACCAGGACGGGCGACAACCATCCGACGGTGATCGGCGTGGCGCATCGCGCGCTCGTGGCCCGTCCTGCGTGCATCACGACCCCCCGGCGCAATCTGTGCGCGTGCACGGTGCCAACGCCCAGGCGAATCAGCAGCGCAAACGCGCCGAGCAAGTACGCACCGATGAGCACCAACATGCCTCGGGCGGATTGGCTGACCGTTGGCGCGGTTTCCGCGATCGGCGTGGGTCCGGGCTGCGTCACAGACGCCCGGGGTGCGACGTTCCTCGGATCGGGGTTGGCGCCTGAGCCGGAATCCGATGACGCCGCATTTGCCGGCAGCACGGCCAGAGGAACCTTCGGACCGGCGACGGACCAGATGGGCAGCAGCAGCATGGCGATGACGACGGTGGTCCATGCCGCGTGCCGCTCGGCGGCCGTCCTGATCCGCAACGCCCACAGGATACAGGCCGTGCCGGTGGCGACGAGCGCGGCTCGCACGGCGACTTCCAGAAGAAGCGTGGCCATTTGCGTGCTCCCTACTTGCTCCCCTTCCGCCGCTGGCGGGCGAATTCTTCGAGGCGGCTCAATTCGTCGTTGCTCAACGCCTTCGCCTCGACCATGCCGCTGACGAGTTCCTCCACCGAGCCCTGACAGAAGCGATCGATGATCTGCCGCACGGCCCGCGCGGCCAGGCTGCGCGACGGCTCGGTCGCCCGATACAGATACGCGCGCCCTTCCGACTCGTGGCGCAGGTAGCCTTTGTGCTCGAGACGGCGCAGCAAGGTCCGAACGGTCGTCTCTTTGAGATCGCGAGTGCGAGAGACCATCTCGTGGACAGCCTCGACCGAACACGGTTCCGAATCCCAGACAACGCGCATCACCTCGTTCTCGAGGTCGGTGAGCGGCGACTTCACACGCGCGCCTGAACTGCTACATGTCGTCATGGTACGTATCGTACCAGCACAACTCGTCGCTGTCAAGTGGCGCGTGATTCGAGCAGGGCCTCGATCTCAACGCCCCCGTGAGTCTCAAGTCGAACGGCATCGAGGCCGACAACAGCCGAAGACGGGCGCCAAAGCCGGAAGGAGATGGCGGGGGCATGCAAACCGTCGATCTGGCCCTGCCGGCGTGTGCGGCGCAAATGCCCTTGTTTCAATCGCTTGGCGCCGGAGCTTCAAGCGGGCCCCCCCTCCGCCAATCTCCTGGCGTCTGCCGGCGTTTCTCAGGGAAGGCTGTGCGTTCAAGCCTCGTGTGTCGTCAACGTACTTGCCCTATCATGGGCCGCAGCATTTCGCGGCTCGCCGCTGCGCAGAGAAGCCCTGCTGTACGCGCTCGACAGGCTCCTGCCGCCCGGCAGACCACGCCAGAGAGAATAGCTCTGTGACTCCACGTTGCCCGCCACTCTGGCTCGAACCGCTTGCGCTGCCCGGCGGGCGCGTGTTGCCCGGACGCGTCCTGCCGGGACCGATGGAAGGGATCACCGGCGGTTCGTTCTGCACGGTCATGACACGGCTCGGCCTCGTCTCGGCATGGATGACGCCGTTCATTCGTGTGTCGGAGAACATACCCCGGGCGGCCCGCATCCGCGACCGGCTGCGCGCGTTCTCGCCGCTGCCCGTCGTCGTGCAGGTGATGGGCACCGACATTCCCGTGCTTGCCGCGGCGGCGGCGCGCCTGGCCCTCGAGCCCGGCGTCGTCGGGATCGACCTGAACTGCGCGTGCCCCACGCCCATCGTCGTCTCGAACGGCGGTGGCGGCGGGCGGTTGCGGCATCCCGCGTGGATCCTGGCCGCGCTGGTCGCGCTGCGGCGAGCCTGCCCGAAGGTGGGCATCAGCGTGAAGCTGCGGGCGGGGCTCCACTCGGAGGACGAACTGCCGCGGATCTGCGAGGCGGTTCGCGAGGGCCGGCCCGATTTCGTCGTCCTCCACTACCGGACCGTGAAGGAAGGCTACGGACCCGCCCCGAACGCCCTCCGGCGGCTGGCGCGCGCGCGCGAATGGCTGGCGGACGTTGCGCTGTTCGGGAGCGGCGACCTCTACACGGTCGAGGATGCCGCGCGGATGTTCGACGCGGCGGCAGTTGACGGGCTGACCCCGGCGCGCGGCCTCGTCGCCAACCCCTGGCTGGTGCGGGATATCGAGTCGGATTGTCGCCGCGACATCGTGCCGGATCGAACCGAAGGCGAGCGGCGCGATTTCCTGCGCGAACTGGTCGGCGAGGCCGAGCGCACCGGGACGTGGCGCCGCGGGTTCGTTCTCGAACTGGCACGCCATCTCTTCGGCCGCTCTCACCCGCTGTTCGACCAACTCCTCACGGCCGATTCCGCCGCCGGGATGATGGCCGCGTTGGCAGAAGACGACAGGGAGAGACATGACGGCTGACGAACCGACGGCGTTCGCCGACGCGGCGGCGTTCCGGTCGTGGCTGCGGCGCAAGCACGCGACAGCAGGGGAGATCACCCTGCGATTGCAGAAGGTGCACGCCGCGGACCGCGGACTCACCTACGCGCAGGCCCTGGACGAGGCGCTCTGCTACGGCTGGATCGACGGCGTGCGCCGTTCGCTCGATGCCGACAGCTTCTCCGTGCGTTTCACTCCGCGCAAGCCACGGAGCAACTGGAGCCCGGTCAACGTTCGGCATGCGCAGCGCCTGATCGCCGCGGGTCGCATGACCGGGGCCGGCCTTGCCGCGTTCCAGTCGCGCGATGAGACGCGCACCGGTGTGTATGCCTTCGAACGGAAGACCACCGAACTGCCGCCCGAGTACAGGCAGGCGTTCGAGGCACACGCCGAAGCCTGGGCGTACTTTCAGCAGCGACCGCCATGGTACCGGCGCACGAGCACGCACTGGGTGATGAGCGCGAAGCGGGAAGCCACGCGCGAGAACCGGCTCGCGCTGCTCATCGATTGTTCGGCCCGCCGGACGCCAATCCCCGCGCTCAAGCGCTAGCAGCCCGTGGGGGCTGACCCCGCGAAGCGCGGGGCGACGACATCTTCCAGGGCCGACCGTGGACCAACGACCATTTGGCCCCGAAGGGGCCCAAGACAGATTCCAGGGCGGCCCGCGTGAAACTTGCTTCATTCGTCACGTTTTCGGCCCTTCAAGACGTCTAGTCCCAAAACAAGCGCGTTGTTCTAAGCCGTCAGTGGCCAATAGCTGCTGACGCCGGAGCCGACACCACCAGCCGAATGGCGCGTGCCGGCTTGATTGTGGTCTCTTCGAGCGACCGTCTCCGATCCG
>Ga0315273_10005283_pt1 | contig 15967 bp, 14 predicted proteins | sample YL17G02_0_MG_FD_205753 | JGI IMG/M metagenome (GOLD analysis project Ga0315273, IMG submission 205753) | Sediment microbial communities from Yellowstone Lake, YNP, Wyoming, USA - YL17G02_0 | ecosystem: Environmental > Aquatic > Freshwater > Lake > Sediment | place: USA: Wyoming | collected...
TATGTGTCGAAAAGATTGCAGGAATGGAAGTTGAACCTCTTGATTATAAAAATATTCCAGGATGCACCTATACCACTCCTGAAATAGCATCATGCGGTCTAACCGAGGCTGCGGCCAGAGAAGCCGGATATGATATCAAGGTTGGAAAATTTCCGTTTACCGCTTCGGGCAAAGCAAGTGCCTCAGGGGCAAAAGAGGGTTTTGTCAAACTTATATTCGATTCAGCATATGGTGAACTGCTTGGTGCACATATGATCGGGGCAAATGTTACTGAAATGATTGCAGAGATTGTTGTAGCCAGGAAACTTGAAACCACGGCTCACGAAATAATTAAATCAGTACATCCGCATCCAACAATGTCGGAGGCTATTATGGAGGCTGCAGCAGCTGCATATGGGGAGGTGATACATCTGTAATATTTACATTACGTTCATTTCTTTTGCTTGCCCAAAAGAAACGAACCAAAGAAAAGGGCAGCCTAAAATCTTTTTTGGGCTTAACATTTTCTCGGTTGCCCACGCATTACAACTCGTCGGCCTACGGCCTTCTCAAACAGTAATACTTACTTTAGTCCATCGCTTCGCAACCTCAAAAATGTCAATCTGTTTCCAAAAAAGATTTGTATGGCATTACTCGCCTTACGGCGATTTGGATTGGAATGCTTTTTAGTATAGAAATATTGGTACTACAATTGGATTTGAAATGGCCCCAAAATTATCTGCAGCCTTGTCCCGATAGCTATCGGGATTTCTTTGGTTACTTTTTTTGCATCAAAGCAAATCAAAAGGTCTTATAATATTCATTTTAAAATACGATACCACATTTAGGGCCGAAAGTACCCTATCTTGATCTAATTAATAATAATATACAACAATATACAATAATTAACAATAATTAATAGTATTAAATAATAGAGGTTTACTATCTTTACAGTCTAACCAAAATTTCATTTATTATGAAAAGTCAAATCAGGTTACTGGAAGTATTTAAAATATTTCAAGACACAGAAACACTCTTTGATGAACGAACTAATGAGCAATCAAACAAAATAATTCTTAATCAGATTCTAATCATCTGCGCGTTTACATTTCTCTATGGCGCAGTAATGGGCAGTTATCATAGTTTTCTTCAATCTATTATGGCTGGAATAAAAATCATATTTCTGTTTTTATGTACAATAATAATATGTTTTCCATCATTTTATGTGATTCAACAAGTCTTGGGTTCTAAGATGAATCTGAGGCAAATGATAATTATTGTCTTAAGTGGATTTGTACTCACCTCAGAAATAGCATTGTCTTTTTCACCCATAATTATTCTTTTTCAGATTACTGGAGGTAATTATCATTTTTTGCAACTGCTTCATGTAGCAGTATTCTTATTTGGTGGGATTTTTGGAATGAGACTAATGATTGAAGCGTTGAAATTTGCTTGTGAAAAGAAAGATATTTATCCCCATATTGGGGTTACAGTATTCAGAATTTGGATTATAATTCTAGCATTTGCAAGTATTCAGCTGGCTTGGAATTTAAGGCCGTTTTTAGCAAATAAAAATGAGGAGTTTAAATTATTCAGGAAATATGAAGGTAATTTTTATACAGCAATTATTTATTCCGTACAACAACTTGTCTCAAAGGGAGATAATCAGTATAATGAAGTAATAAAGAAACCTTTTCAATATCAGGATAATAACAATTCCCAAATAAGTGATACCAATATATTAAAAATTTTGAAAAAATAAGATATGGATGATATTATGACTCTTGAAGAAGTTGCTCAGTATTTAAAACTGAAACCTCAGACTATTTATACTTGGGCACAAAAAGGGGATATTCCTGCAGCAAAACTAGGAAGGGAGTGGAGATTTAAGAAGTCAATTATAGATAAGTGGTTCGATCAGCGTATAAATGAAAAATTCTCAATATTTCTTAATAAATAACCTTCATCTCCATATGTGAACGAAATGCCTATTATATGACAAGGAATCGGTAACTAAAAATCTAAAAAAAATGAAACGAATTTTATTTATTGTTGGCATTTGTCTTGCAATCCTGTTTTTTGGCTTTTTTCTGGCCGGGCGCATTATGTGTGGTAAAGGGATAAAGGAACGCATCAATATTGCTAAAAAACATTACCCGGGTAAGGCAGAAGATGCTTTAATCGCATATCTTGCAGACACTACTAATTCCTGGCAAAAAAGATCTGATGTGGCAATCTGGACATTAGGGCAGATTCGCTCAAGGAAGGCGTTGCCTATTCTTAACGGACTTTATAAAAATGATACGCTGGGCATGACCTGCAAAGGTCACCATAATACAGTTCTATGTCAATATGAGATTCATAAGGCTATAGTTTCTATCGAACATGGTTGGCTGGGTGCTAAAGAGAAGAACTGGTTTGGTTCGTGGCCAGGGCTTAATAAATAAAACTTTCTTAACTGATTTATATTTAACATATTATTCTGAGTTGCATTGTATTATTTTAATAAAACAAAATGAAAAGAAGTCGCTTGATAATTAGTCTTTTTGCTTCAATTTTATTACTGCCAAATTGTTCTCAGATTAGCAATAAAGAAAAAATTGATACAAAAAATATCTACACTAATTGTAGTCAAATTGCAGAATTGTGGCTAAATGAACTTGATAAAAACGGTTATAGCTATTTAACCAAATTGAAATTATCAGATCTTCTTAAAAAAGAAATAAATGAAGATGAAATCAAAAATATTTTCTTAAACAATGATAGATTATTCGGGAAGGTAAAGGAAAGAAAATTTATTGCAGCACATTTTTGGTTAGATAACAAACTATTAACATATTTTCCGAATTATGATAAAACGCTGCTAAAAAGAGTTGGAAAAGTAGAAGCTAAGGATGGCTTCTATAGAATTAATCCCAAATATATGGGATTACAAAAATCATCAGATATGTTCAAATCTTTCCCTAGTGGGAATTATGTGATACTAATGTACAAATCAATTCCAACAAATAAACAGGCAGCAGAAGAGATGGTCATTCTCTGTCAAGATAATATTGATACCTGGCAAGTTGTAAGCTATAAAATTGCTGATGACATATAATTAATAAACTCGTTAACGTTTCTGCTTTTGCTCCCCCAAAAGAACAGATCAGATTTGAAGGCACGGATTGCAAATCCGTGCCAGCTTCTGAAGCTATAATGGAAGCAGCAGCTGCAGCTTATGGGGAGGTGATACATCTATGATGTTACATTCTTTTTCTTGATAAAAAGAAAGTAACCAAAGAAATCCCGATAGCTATCGGGACAAGGCTGCAGATAATTTTGGGGCGACTGTTTTTCGTCTTACCCACGCAATACAACTCCCCCTCACTACGCTCGGGGTCAAACAGTATTGCTTACAGCAGGCCCACGCAGCAAGCTTCAAAACAGTTGCTATTTCCCAAAATTATCTGAGGCCATTTGAAATCCAATTTAAGTAATAAGATTTCCATACTAAAGAATATTATAACCCAAATAGCCGTAAGGCTAGCAATGCCATACAAATCTTTTTTGGAAACAGATTAACATTTTTTCTGGTTGCGAAGCGATAGGCATAAGTAAGCATTACTGTTTGAGGAGGCCGAAGGCCGACGAGTTGTAATGCGTGGGCAACCAAAAAAATGTTAAGCCCAAAAAAGATTTGAGGCTGCCTTTTTCTTTGGTTCGTTTCTTTTGGGCAAGCAAAAGAAATGAACAAATAGACTTTGCATCAAGGCAAAGAAAGTAACATTAAAGCAACCTTTTGTACAAAAAAATCATCAATCTTTTAAGAATTACTGGCATTTAAGATAATTATTTTATATTTTTATATTCTCAATCAGGTAAAAAAACCTTGTCGGAGATAAAAAAAATAATAAAAGGTTGTCTTGCCGGTAACAGGAGGGACCAGGAACTTCTGTACAGGAGGCATGCTGCAAGACTATATGCAGTGTGCCTGCAGTATTCAGGTAATGACGAGGAGGCAAGAGATATTTTACAGGAAGGTTTTATCAAGATATTTGAAAAGCTTGATAATTATAAACATGAAGGTTCTTTCGAGGGATGGATTCGCCGGATAACTGTTAATACGGCGCTGGAAAAATTCCGCAAAAGGCATAGCCTTTATCGTGTCGATGACATAGATATGATACAGGAACCTGATGCAGAACCTGATAATCAGGATTATGCAGGTCTTGAAGCAAATGATCTGCTCGAAATTATCAGGGAATTGCCTACGAAATACAGAATGGTATTTAACCTTTATGCAATTGAAGGATATTCTCATAAAGAGATAAGCAAAATGGTGAATATTTCAGAGGGGACTTCAAAATCAAATCTTTCCCGTGCAAGGGTTATTCTTCAGAGAAGAGTAGGATCATATACAGGAATTAAGAAGAAAGTGGCAAATGAATGAAAAAGGGGCAAATATAGATCTTCTTTTCAGAAACGGGCTCAAAGATTTCGAGGTACTTCCGCCACCAGGGGTTTGGGACGGTATTCACTCTGCTGTTAAAACAAAATCACGACCGGTAATACTACTAAGGGTTGCTGCTGTGACAGCTATTCTGCTGACAGTTAGTTTTTTAACTTACAGATTGAGCAGGGAGATCTCAAACATCCCTTCTGGATCCCCAATGGCCTTTAATGTGGCTGTCCCATTCCCGGTTATTTCTCAGCAGCTTGAAAATCCTCAGAATTTGACTTCCTTAAAAACTAATCAGTTTAAATTTTTTCCCAATGGCTTAACTGAAAATGATAATACTGGTACAATTTCTCAGGGAATTGAAACTATCGCATCTCCTGAACAGAGTATATACCTTCAGGAAAGCAAAAGCCTTTCAATAACTAACAGAGAAACAATCAGGGGACCATTACTTACACCTTTGAATACATTTCAGGGAAATACAATACAGATCAAATATCCTGATCTGCAATATATTCCGGAGGAGATTGCCTCAAAACTTCAAAACAGGTGGTCTATCGCAGCTATGGCCTCCCCAACCTACTATTCAAGTTTTAATTCAGGTAGTGATGAACTTTCGAAACAACTGACAGCGTCAGAACAATCTCTTATTTCATATTCAGGGGGAGTTTCATTTGCTTATAAAATCAGTAAAAGGTTCAGCATACAATCGGGTCTTTACTATTCCTCTTTAGGACAGAAGGTAGACGGTATCAGTTCCTTCAGCGGATTTCAGCCATATAGCAATACCAAAGGAGATCACAACTTTGAAGTACTTACAACAAATGGTACTGTCTATACAAATAATCCTGATGTTTTCCTCAGCGCTGATGGTAGTGACAGGATCCTTACAGCTTATACAAATGATGTATTTGACCCTAAAAAGGCAAGCCTTCAGCCTATCAACAATTCACTAAACCAGAATTTTAGTTACCTTGAATTACCGGTCTTCGTACGATACAAAATTGTTGACAAAACGATTGGCATTAATCTTATCGGAGGGTTATCATATAATATGTTGGTTAATAATACTGTTTATACTACTATTGATGGCAACAGATATTCTGTAGGTAAAACTGAAGGACTGAATCCTCTTTCTTTAAGCAGTTCCCTGGGAATGGGCATGGAATATAATTTGTCCGGTAAATTATCTCTCAATCTCGAACCAACTTTCAGATATTACCTGAATCCATTCAGTGTTACCACAGGTTCTTTAGTTCATCCATACTCATTTGGAATCTTCTCCGGAGTTTCCTATAAGTTCTGATATCCGACCAGCCTTCTCTTCTTTTTTTCCCCTGACTCATGAATTCCATTTTCTATTGTGTTTATTTCTGATTAATTTATCATCACTGTAATAACTTTTCAGGTGCAAAAATGTTACCTTTGCACTTTATTTTTAACAGCCTTGGTTATTATGATAAATGCAAACAGGAAAACGGTACTTACTACTTTTGTTCTGACCGGTACCGTTATTATCATTCTATCTATTGCGCAGGGATTTAGAGGTTTTTACCTCAATCCTGTGACAGAGCGCCAGGTATCAGATACGGTTTATAATATCAAATCATTTAGATTACCTGATAATGTCATATTTGCAGGAGAGAAGATGCCACTCGATAACTTTGATACAAGGGAAAGTCTTGAACGTGAAATCCTTACAAGTGCATACAGACATTCATCTACCATTCTAATTATGATGAGGGCGCACCGGTACTTCCCTTTGATCGAAAAGATCCTGAAAAAAAACAATGTTCCGGATGATTTCAAATATCTGGCTGCGGCGGAAAGCGAATACAGTAACATGGTTTCCCCTGCAGGCGCCACAGGTTTCTGGCAGATCATGCCTGATACAGGCAGGGAGGAAGGAATGGAGATAAATACTGTTGTTGACGAAAGGTATGATGTTGAAAGGTCAACACAATTTGCCTGTGACTACTTTCTTAAGTCATATGAGAAATATGGTAACTGGACACTCTCTGCAGCATCTTACAATGGTGGCAGAGGTGCAATTGATGAACAGATAGACATACAGCATCAGAATAGCTACTATGATCTTTTGCTGAGCGAAGAAACTGCAAGATATATCTTCAGGGCAGTGGCATATAAGCTCGTTATAACAGATCCGGAGAATTATGGATTTAAGATTCCAAAACAGGATTTATATCCTGAGCTTAAATTCTATGAAGTGAAAGTTGACAGTGCAGTATCAGATTTTTCGGCTTTTGCCGAAAAATTCGGGACAAACTATAAAATGTTAAAATTTCTGAATCCCTGGCTAAGGAAGCCATACCTGACCCCAAAACCAAATAAAGAATACCTTATAAAAATTCCCTCAGAGGGAATGCGGAATATTGAAAAAACAGAAACTGAGAACTGATCTTTTGATGAGGAGAAGTTAAAATGAATGAGGAGATAAAAGTCCTTGGCGCAAGGGTCCATAATTTACAAAACATAGATGTAACTATTCCGCGAAACAGGCTCGTAGTAATCACCGGGTTAAGCGGCAGTGGAAAATCATCTCTCGCCTTCGATACCATATATGCCGAGGGCCAGAGGCGCTATATGGAAACCCTTTCAGCCTACGCACGTCAGTTTCTTGGAGGGATGGAACGACCTGATGTTGATAAGATTACGGGCTTAAGTCCGGTAATATCTATTGAGCAGAAGACCACCAACAAAAACCCACGCTCAACTGTCGGAACAATTACTGAGATTTATGATTTTCTCAGACTTTTATATGCCAGGGCATCCGAAGCATATTCATATGCATCTGGTGAAAAAATGGTTAAGTACTCAGATATCCAGATTCTTGATCTTGTTAAAAGCCGCTTCTCAGGAAAGAAAGTTTTTTTTCTTGCTCCGATTGTTAAAGGCAGGAAAGGACATTATAAAGAGTTATTTGAACAGCTCAGACGAAAAGGCTTCCTTAATGTTCGTATTAACAACGAAATCAGGGAACTTACTCCCGGTATGAAGCTCGACCGGTATAAGACCCATTATATTGAGTTAGTTGTTGACAAATCCAAAGTTGGGGATACATCCGATAAAAGACTTAATGATTCAATTCTTATGTCACTCGATCAGGGTGACGGGGTAATGATGGTACTGGATTCCGGGAATAATGAACCAAGGTATTTCAGCCGGCACCTGATGTGTCCTGTCACCGGATTATCATATAACGAGCCTGCTCCTCATACTTTTTCATTTAACTCACCACAGGGGGCTTGTCCCCACTGTAACGGACTGGGTGAGGTATCAAGCATTGATGAAAAGAAACTTATTCCCGACAGTGAACTTAGCATCAGGAAAGGAGGAATCGAACCTCTTGGGAAATACCGGAATACATGGATTTTCTGGCAGATAGAAGCAATAGCTGAAAAAAACGGATTCACACTTGATACACCTATAAAAGAGATTCCTGAAGATGCTCTCAACAAAGTTCTTTATGGCTCAGATGAAGTGCTTAAGTTATCTAATACTCCTCTGGGAATGACTTCCAACTATTTTCTGACGTTTGAAGGTGTAGTTAATTTCGTCGGGAATATTGAAACAATAAACGGAAAGAAGAACGGGACAAGAATTAAGGACCAGTATGTTCAGTATAATGTTTGCCCCGATTGTCAGGGTACACGGCTGAAGAAAGAGTCATTATATTTCAGGATAGCTGACAAAAATATAGGAGAGCTCTCAGCGATGGATATAAAAGAGTTATCTTTTTTCCTTGCTGATATTGAGGAGAAGATGTCAGAGAAGCAACGATTAATCGCTGCAGAAATTCTTAAAGAGATAAGAGCCAGGCTTGGTTTTCTGCTTGAGGTGGGACTGGAATATCTCTCGCTTAACAGAGGTGCGAGAACTCTCTCCGGAGGCGAAAGCCAGCGGATCAGACTCGCTACGCAGATTGGATCAAGACTCGTCAATGTACTGTATATTCTTGATGAACCGAGTATCGGACTCCACCAGAGGGATAACCGACGATTGATAGTAGCATTGAAACAACTAAGAGATGCGGGAAACTCTGTTATTGTGGTAGAACATGACAGAGAGATGATTTTGTCAGCAGATCATATTATAGATATGGGACCTGGGGCCGGGCGACACGGGGGACTTGTTGTTGCTCATGGAAATCCGAAGGAGTTGATGAAACTGGATACACTTACCTCTTCATATCTTAATAATAAAAAGAAGTTCCATATACCTGAAGAAAGAAGAAAAGGGAATGGTAAATTTCTGAATCTTTCAGGTGCCTCAGGACATAACCTTAATAATGTGGATATTATGCTGCCTTTAGGCACACTCATTTGTGTAACAGGTGTATCGGGTAGCGGCAAATCATCGCTTATTAATCAGACTCTTCATCCGGCCCTGGCTAAGAAATTTCATAATTCGGGTAAATCGCCATTGCCATACCGGGAAATTACCGGGCTCGAACATCTCGACAAAGTTATTGAGGTAAGCCAGTCACCTATTGGAAAAACACCTCGTTCTAATCCGGCTACTTATACAGGTGTCTTCACCGATATCAGGAAACTTTTTGAACAGACAACCGAAGCTAAAATACGCGGATTTGGCGCCGGAAGGTTTTCTTTTAATGTAAAAGGAGGCCGCTGTGAGGGATGCGAAGGAGCAGGAATGAAAACCATCGAAATGAATTTTTTGCCTGATGTATATATTCATTGTACGGAATGTAACGGGAAACGGTATAACCGCGAAACCCTTGAAGTCAAGTATAAAGGGCAATCAATTAGTGACGTTTTGGAAATGACTATTAATAAGGCAGTTGAATGTTTTGCCCATGTCCCTTCAATCTATTATAAGATAAAAACACTTAAAGATGTGGGACTCGGATACATTAAGCTTGGCCAACAGTCCACAACACTTTCAGGTGGTGAGGCACAACGTGTAAAACTGGCGACTGAACTGGCCAGACGAGATACCGGTAAAACACTCTATATCCTTGATGAACCAACCACAGGACTACATTTTGAGGATGTAAGAGTATTGCTCGATGTGCTTAATAAACTTGTTGACAGAGGCAATACAGTTATTGTTATCGAACATAACCTTGATGTGGTTAAGATGGCTGACTATATTGTAGATCTTGGCAAAGAAGGAGGGAAAGCCGGAGGTGAAATTTTATTTTCAGGATCGCCTGAAGAACTTGTTGAGTGTTCAGAGAGTTATACCGGAAAATACCTTAAAGCAGAACTTAAGGCATAAGAATTTAATTATATTTGAGTCAATTAACCTTTATTGAAACCAAAATGGAGAAACCTGCTGATCTTATAAAAGATGCCTTTGAACAGAAAACATGGCATGAAATTCATACAACAGATTCGTGGAGAGTGTTTAAGATAATCTCTGAGTTAGTGGAGGGTTTTGAAAAGCTTGCACGAATTGGTCCGTGTGTTTCAATTTTTGGTTCAGCACGAACAACTCTTAATAATAAGTATTATATACTCGCTGAAGATATAGCCTTCAAGCTGACACAGAATGGATACGGAGTTATTACCGGAGGCGGGCCAGGCATTATGGAAGCAGCTAATAAAGGAGCTTCCAGGGGAAAGGGCAAATCTGTGGGTATTAATATTGATCTTCCTTTTGAACAGCATCCAAACTCATATATCGATTCTGATAAACTTATAACTTTCGATCATTTTTTTGTGAGGAAGGTAATGTTCATGAAATACGCGCAGGGTTTTATAGTTCTTCCTGGTGGATTCGGAACATTCGATGAGCTCTTTGAGGCAATAACCCTTATCCAGACCAGGAAGATCGGGAAATTTCCGATAATACTGGTAGGAAAGAAATACTGGGGTGGGCTTATAAAATGGATTAAGGAGGAGATGCTTGCTGAAGAACATAATATTTCACCTGAGAATCTTGACCTCTTTACCCTTGTTGATACTTCTGATGAAGCTGTGGATTATATAGTACAATTCTACTCAAGATATTTGCTCAGTCCGAACTTCTGATCAGACCTTTCTCATCCGATCCATCTCACGGGCCGCATCTTTACGTTTGAGGGTTTCGCGTTTATCGTATTCTTTTTTGCCCTTGGATATTGCTATTTCGGCTTTTGCCAGTCCCCGGTCGTTGATAAAGACCTTTATGACAATAATGGTCAGCCCGGTCTCTTTTATTTTCCTTTCAATCTTTCTTAACTCGCGGGAAGTAAGAAGTAGTTTTCTCTCGCGCAGAGGATCATGATTATTTAGATTTCCCCACCAGTATTCAGCAATGTGCATGCCCTTGATATAAAGCTCTCCATTGCTGAAAAAACAATATGAGTCGGCAAGAGTGGCTTTTCCGAGTCTGATCGATTTAATTTCTGTTCCAGAGAGTATTATACCTGCCACATATTTTTCGAGAAACTCATAATCGTGAGAAGCCTTTTTATTTTTAATTACAATATTCCCAGTGCCTCCTCTCATGAAAACAGCTTAAGCAAAGAATTTATAATAGATTCTGTCGATCAGCATTGTAAACAGAAGGTCAGTTGCGATATATATTCCGATGAAGGTAATTGTTGTTGCTATCAGCATAGGCATTTTCTTGTAACCAGGAGGTGTCAGCATTCTCTCCGTGCCGGTCCAAAAGATATAAAGGCTAAAAAGAGCTAAGACATTAACAAATAAAAGAGATTCAAAAAACCGGCTTAATACCTGACATAAAAGAAAAGGTACAATTGAATAAACTATTAACCTGAAGGAAATTGCAAAATCTTTACCAAGGTCAAGAGGATAAGTTATTTCTTTGAGGATAAAAGAAGTAGTGTATACTGTAATGTAAAAAAGCAGGAAACATTTTATTCCGAGAAAAACAGAATAGACAGGCGATAATTCAGCATTTGTATATATGAATGATCCGAAAATAGCTGAGACTGAAACCAGAAGGATAATCGGGAATAAAAAATTATTTCTTATCAATTTGACAGGTCTGTTTTCCAAATCAATTGTTTCCCAGGCTTTTGCAGGATTAATAATTATATCTTTTACTGCGAAAAGCAAGAAGTTGTTGCCCATAAAAATCAGATTTGAATGCCCGACAAAATTAAGTAAATTTATCTTATATTGCTTTTCCAGCCTGAATGATTAAAAATGTTACTGTGGAGTTGAATTCTATCTATGATTTATTAGTAGTTACCGGGCCCACTGCATCAGGTAAAACGACCCTTGCTGCAGCCATTGCCGAGAGGACAGGCGGTGAGATTATCAGCGCAGATTCGCGGCAGGTTTACAGGGGCATGAACCTGGGTACAGGTAAGGACTATGATGATTATCTGGTTAATGGCACTCATATCCCTTGTCATTTGATTGATATTGCTGATCCAGGTTATAAATATAATGTATTTGAATACCAGCGTGATTTTATCAAAGTTTATTCCGATCTGAAAAAGCGGAAAATATTCCCGGTTGTTTGCGGAGGTTCCGGTATGTATGCCGATAGTATAATAACAGGATATAAAATGTATGAAGTGCCTCCTGACAGTGGATTGAGAATTGAACTTGAAAAGAAATCATTGGAGGAACTCAAAGAGATATTATTAACATTCAAAGATCTTCATAACACAACAGATATAGACACCAGGAAGCGGGTTATCAGGGCAATTGAAATCGAACATTTTAGCAGGAACAAGGGAAAACCATTCGGCGAGTTTCCAAAAGTAAAATCTCTCCATATCGGGATTATGTTTGACAGAGATACAAGACGAAAAAGGATTACAGAAAGGCTTAAACAACGTCTCGGTTCAGGTATGGTTGATGAAGTGAAGCACCTTATTGATCTTGGTATACAAACTGAAACTTTAATTTATTATGGTCTTGAATATAAGTTTATTACATTTTATCTGACCGGGCAAATTAATTATGAAGAGATGGTCAGGGATCTTGAAATAGCTATTCATCAGTTTGCCAAAAGACAGATGACATGGTTCAGAGGAATGGAACGGAGAGGGATAAAAATTCACTGGATCGACGGTGAGCTACCCCTCAAGGAGAAGGTGCAGAAGGTAATGGAATTGCTCCAAGGGTAGCAGGCTTCTACTTTAAATATGTATCCAACCATTCGAAAAACTCACGTTGCCAGATCACTGCATCCTGCGGTTTCGTCACCCAATGGCTTTCGTTCTCGAAAAAGAGCAATCTGCTTGGAACACCATGTAACTGAGCAGCCTGGAATGCTTCCATGCTCTGAGTATAAGGTATCCTGAAATCATTCTGTCCGGTAATTATGAGTATCGGCGTTGTCCACTTATTAACCATGAGATGAGGGGAGAATTTATAGCTTAAATGATTTTCCCAGTACGGACCTCCATAATCTTTGTTCGGAAACCATAACTCCTCGGTGGCTCCGTACTCGCTTTCGAAATTGAAAACCCCGCAGTGGGCAATAAATGCTTTGAATCTTCCCTGGTGGACGCCTGCAAGGTAGAACACCGAATATCCACCATAACTTGCCCCCACTGCACCCATTCTCTTTGCATCAATATACAATTCTTTCGCCATCGTGTCGGTTGCATCAAGATAGTCCTGAATGTTTTTCCCGCCATAGTCGCCTGAAATCTGTTCTTTCCATTCCTGGCCAAACCCTGCAACACCACGACGGTTTGGAGCAAATATAATATATCCTTTAGCAGCCATCATCTGCATGTTCCACCTGAATGACCAGAATTGATCAAGTGATGACTGCGGACCACCTTCGCAGAAAAGCAATGCAGGATATCTCTTTGCAGGATCAAAGCCGGGAGGATAGATTACCCACATCTGCAGGTCTTTCATATCTTTTGTTTTAATATATTTCTCCTCAACCTTACCCATCCTGATATTATCGTAGATATATTTATTTATAGAAGTGATCTGGTTAACTGACCCAGTCTTCACATCAACGGTAGAAAGTTCCGGAGCCATCGACATTGAAGTCAGTTCTGAAACCAGAACTCCCGACTTAATATTGAATGGTCCGAGATTATGCACTCCTTCCGTAACCTTCGTTACACCATTCCCCTGCAGATCAGTTTTGAATATCTGTGCAGTACCAAGATGAGAACAAATAAAATATATTGTGGAGTTTTCATCCCATGTAATATTCGACACATCAAAATTCCATCCTTTCGATATCCATGTTCTCGTTCCTTCTTTAATATTATATACAAATAGCCGGTCCAGATCAGCCTCATAACCATCTCTTTCCATACTCTGATATGCTATCATAGAACCATCAGGAGAAAAGACTGGGTATTTATCATAACCTTTGTTGCCTTCAGAAATATTAATTTCTTTGCCTGTTTCAAGATTATACAGGTAGATATCTGAGTTAGTGCTTATGGCGTCTGCTTTGCCGTTAAGCCTTTTAGTTGTATAGACAATTGATTTACCGTCGGGGCTCCATTCAATTTCAGTTTCTTCGAAATAGGGAGAAGTTGGTGCTTCAAACCTTTGTCCTTCCATGATATCTTTTCCTTCCGAAACGTCAGTTCCGTTAAATGAAGCAACAAAAACATGACTGTATGAAAAATCACTCCAGTAATCCCAGTGTCTGTACATAAGATCGTTAATGATCCTGACATCTGCTTTTGGAAAGTTATGTTTCTCATTAGCAGTCTGATCCAATTTGACTCTCTTTGTAAAATATATCCTGTTCCCATCAGGTGAAACACTGAAAATTTCAAAATCGCTTATTCCGGACACTTCCTTCTGCTCTGACCCGTCCGCATTCATTGTATATAGCTTACCTTTATTTATGTAGGCTATTGATTTCCCGTTATTGATCCATTGCGGAGAACTCCCGCCATCGCTTGTCATCTGAACAGGATTACTTCTGTCTGTTGGTATCTTAAAAATATTAGTTCTCCTTGCCTCACTCTGAAGATCTATATCAGTCAAAGTAAACAGAACGGTCGAACCATCTGGCGAAAGTGCAAATGTTCCCAATCTTTTGAATTTCCACATTATTTCCGGAGTCATCACACCTCCGGTTTTCTCTTCAGCTGTCAGTTGATTATTGAACTGCGGCAAAGCCTCTTTTGTAAGCGGAGGTTTTTGTTTACATGAAGAGGTAAATAAAAGTCCTAAAATCAGTGCGGGTAGAAGCCATTTTTTCATAAGTGTGATTGTTATTTATTTCTTAAGGGCTTCACATACTTTATCCTTCAATTCATCATACAATTCCGGGTTGTCTTTAAGAATCTGTTTGACTGCGTCGCGTCCCTGTCCAAGTTTGGTATCACCATAACTGAACCATGAACCGCTTTTCTTGATTATTTCGAAATCGACTCCAAAGTCAACAATCTCACCAAGCTGGGAGATCCCTTCTCCATAAAGTATATCAAAATCAGCCTTTCTAAACGGGGGCGCAAGTTTATTCTTCACAATTTTGACCCTGGTCCGGCTGCCAATAATTTCTTCACCTTCTTTAAGCTGACTTGTTCTGCGGATATCTAATCTGACTGAAGCATAAAACTTCAATGCATTGCCTCCGGTTGTTGTTTCAGGATTACCGAATATAACACCGATCTTATCTCTCAGCTGATTGATGAATACACATGAGGTGTTTGTTTTATTGATATTTGCAGTAAGTTTCCTTAGCGCCTGAGACATCAGCCTTGCCTGAAGACCCATTTTGGAATCACCCATTTCACCCTCAATTTCAGCCTTTGGTGTAAGCGCTGCAACGGAGTCTATAACTACTATGTCAAGCGCTCCGGAACGGATAAGGTTATCAGTTATCTCAAGTGCCTGTTCACCATTGTCAGGTTGTGAAATAAGAAGGTTTTCAACATCTACACCCAGCTTCTCTGCATAATTACGGTCAAATGTATGTTCTGCATCAATTATTGCGGCTATGCCTCCATTCTTTTGTGCTTCAGCTATTGCGTGGATTGCCAGGGTTGTTTTTCCTGAAGCTTCAGGACCATAAATCTCTGTCACCCTTCCCCGGGGAATTCCGCCAATACCAAGCGCAGCATCGAGTCCGATTGAACCTGTTGAAATGACCTGGATATTGTCGATTGCATGATCGCCTAACTTCATAATTGTTCCCTTACCAAAATCCTTCTCGATTTTCCCCAGGGTAACCTCAAGTGCCTTAAGCTTTTCTTTATTTATTTCTTTTCTTTCTTTGCTCATATTATTGATTTTATTGATTGTACATATCGAATATCTGTTTGGTATGTCCGCTTGTATCGACTTTGGTGATTATCTTTTCAATTATCCCTTTTTCATCAATAATGAACGTTGTTCTGATAACTCCCAGAAAGCTTTTTCCGTACATTTTTTTCTCTCCCCAGACGCCATAATCATTCAGGATTTTTTTAGCAGTATCAGCAATAAGTGGAAACGGGAGGGAATATTTATCTGCAAAACCCTTATGTGATTTTTCATTGTCGGGACTTACCCCGATAATGATAAATTCTTTCTTTAAAAATGAATCCCAATTATCACGCAGATTGCATGCTTCAGCAGTACAACCAGGTGTATTATCTTTCGGATAAAAATATAAAATCAC
>Ga0315273_10005287_pt1 | contig 15963 bp, 29 predicted proteins | sample YL17G02_0_MG_FD_205753 | JGI IMG/M metagenome (GOLD analysis project Ga0315273, IMG submission 205753) | Sediment microbial communities from Yellowstone Lake, YNP, Wyoming, USA - YL17G02_0 | ecosystem: Environmental > Aquatic > Freshwater > Lake > Sediment | place: USA: Wyoming | collected...
CGTGGTGAAGCGCGCGCGGATGTCACGCTCGGCCTGCTCCAGCTTCTTCACCGGGTTCGGGTTGATCGAGTCGGTCAGCTCACACCAGAGCTGCGACAGCGGGCATACCGAATCGGCGAAGAACACGTCCGGGTTCGCCGCGCGTTCAGCCTGGCTGGCCCGGCGCACGGTCACGCCGGGGAACGCCTTGCGCAGCAGGTTCGCTACGGCCCGCTCGAAAACCTTGCCCTTGGTGCGTTGCATTTTGCTCATCGTAGGGCTCCTGGCAAGATGCGAATGCGCTCGTCTTCTTCCTCGTCAGCGATGTCAGCGAACCTGGTCACAGCGTTGCCTCGGCCGCGCAGTTCTCAGTCTCGAACAGCACCACCTTGACCACGCGCACGCCCGTGCCCTTCAGCACCACTGGGCACACGAAGCGCAGCAGGTAGTCGGCCAGGTTCTCGGACGTCGGGTTCTCCTGCGACAGCCACGTCTTCGACGCGCTGCCGTTGGTGCCGGCGAAGGCGATGAGCGCATGGTGAACGGCATCGTCCTTGGCGAACATGATGAACCCGTGGTCCCAATGCTCGTCGATCCAGCCGCCGACCTTCTCCTTCAGCACCGAGAAGTCGACCACGCGTCCCACGTTGTCGAGCACCGGCGCTTCGGCGGTGATCATCGCGACCCAGTTGTGCCCGTGGATGTTGGCGCACTTCCCCTCGTGCCCGAGCACGCGGTGGCCAGCGCAGAACTGAATCCGTCGCGTGCAGGTGATCACGTCCGTGCCTCCTCGATGGCGGCGCGGTAGCGCGCCAGGTCGGGCTCGATCTCGGGTGCCATCTCGGCCCACCGATCGGTCGCCTGTCTCTCCCAGCCGAGAATGACGTCTATCTCAGGCCGCAAATGCGTTGCTGGGCCGCGCACGTCCATTTTTCCGAATGCCTGCCAATGACCGAATGCGCTTGGTCCTATCTCCCAGTTCGTCGCGTCCATGCTGTCGAACGGGATGGTAAGCGCTGCGGCGAGAGTGCCGAACCCGAACCCGTGTACCGGCTTCGGCCATATCCTGCGCATGCACTGCGCCGCCCAATCGAGCTTCGACTGCTTCTTCATTCCGACGGCACCGCCGAACGCGATCTTCGGGTAGTCGCGCGCCATCGCGTCGAGGACGTCAATGGGCTCTCCGACGTGGTAAGCCGGGATCGCTGGGACGCCCAGCTTCCACAGGTACTCGGTGTTTCGCAGCGACGCGCGCCAATCACCGATGACGTCGAGCGAGAACACCTCAACCAGTTGCTTATCGACTCTAAGTGCTTCTCGACACCAAGCCGCGAAGGCATCAATGTCAATACGGACGCCAATCGACTGGGCACTGAATGCACCCGAGTCGAGAACCCAATCGCGAAAGCCAATGCAGCCGCGCATGTCCAGCAGACGCTGGATGTACACGTAGCTCACCAGAATCGCGGGCGATGGCTGATACCTCGACTCCAGCGCTCGCATCTGGCGCTCGGTGACTTCGCCGGACACGGCTAGCCGGATCGTCGTCACGCTGGCTCGTACACCGTCGGGTCGGGCACACCGGCCAGCTGGAACGCCTCGCGCCGCTCGACGCACGTGCCGCACTTACCGCAATGCTTCTCGCCGCCCTTGTAGCAGCTCCAGGTGAGGTCCATCGGCACCGACAGGTCGCGACCCAGGCGCGCGATGTTCGCCTTGCTGCGGTTCACGAACGGTGCGGTCAGCTGAATCGGCTCGTAATGGCACAGCGCCATCGCCTCAGCCAGCGCGAGCACGAACTGCGGTCGGCAGTCGGGATAGATCGGGTGGTCGCCGCTGTGCGCCGCGTACAGCACGGCGCGCGCGCCCAGCGCGATGGCGTGACCAGCCGCCACGCTAAGCATGATCATGTTCCGGTTCGGCACCACCGTGGCCTTCATGCTCTCGTCGGCGTAGTGCCCCTCGGGGACCGGGATGCTTGCGTCGGTCTGCGACGACCCGCCGAGCAGGCCGCGCAGCGACGTGAGGTCGGCGACCTGGAAGGGGATGTCCATGGCGGCAGCAACCATGGCGGCGTGCTGTAGCTCCACCGCGTGCCGCTGGCCGTAGTTCACACCCAGCCCATGGACGTCGCAGAACAGCTCGCGCTTCGCGTAGGCCGCCAGCACGCTTGAGTCGAGCCCGCCCGACATCAGCACCACGACCTTCATCAGACACCTCCCAGGAAGTCGGCGCAGATCAGCTCGATGCACCGGCCGTCGCTGGCGTCTGGCATGTCGCTGTCGGTCTTGGCCTTGGCGATGGCGCGCGCAATCACGCCCCACTGCGACATGGTCAGCGTGAGCTTCTCGGTCTTCTCGCTGTTGGGGTTCAGCTTGGAGAGGTCTTCCGGCGGCGGCGTCCAGCGCGCGTTCAGCAGCGGCTGCAGCTCGTAGTCCTTCCACCCCAGCTTCGAGATGTCGAACCGCGGCTGAAGGTCGCGCAGCTTCGCGCTCAACCGGCGGTAGTCCCACTTCGACAGCTCGGCGGTGCGGTTGTCGGCGAGCGCGAAGGCGTCGAGGTCCCCGGTGCCGTCGTAGACCACCGCCGCGATCTCGGTCGCGCCCAGCTCGATGGCGGCGGCGAGGGTGCCGTTCCCGGCTTTCACCACGCCCTTCGAGTCGATGACGATCGGCTTCTGCTGTCCGAACTCGGCCAGCGACGCCTTGATGCCCTCGATGGAGCCTTCCTCGTGCTTGCGGGCGTTCTCGGGGTCTGGGGTGAGCGATGCGATGGGGACCGCCAAGGGGCGGAGCTGCTCGTTGATCTTCATGCCGCTGATCTCCTGTGCCACAGGGTACTACGGGGCAGGTTCAAGGTGTCACGATGCGGGGGGCGCGGTCAAGTCGGCGCTAGCGACGTCGTCCTTTGCTCGCCGGGCGCTGCCGGTTACCGTCTGCTTGCATGCCCTGAATGCCCTCGCCGCGCGCGTCGCTCTCGACGTCGAACTGCTTGAGCTGGCCCACGGGGTCGGCGCAGTCCTCGCACAGCCACACGGGTTGACCGCGCGAGCCGGTGGTCTGCGTGAGGTCGTCGCGCTCCTCGATGCAGCTGGCGCAGAAGGCGGGCTTCACTTCATGCCCCCGGCGCGCTCGTTGATCTCCCCTGAGCGGGACCGGGCGCATCTACCCGCCCACCTGGATGGCCGCGCGCACCGCCGCGCGCTCCTCGCGCTCGTAGGCTTCGTGGCTCCTGCCCGCGTCCATGGCGATGTCGTCGTTGCGCGCGCGCCCAGCGCGGCAGCCGTCGCACCCGTGGCCAGAGCAGGCCATGTGCAGCATGTGCGAGTCCTCAGGGCGGTTGCGCAGCCCGCCCATGCATCGTTTGCACGACACCTGCTTCACGTAGGCGCTGGTCGGGCACTTCCGCCGGCCGCACATGGTCTTGGTGAACCCAGGTGTCGCAGCGTGGACGCGCACCTAGTTGACCCCGGCGCGCATGCGTTCGGTGCAGCGCTCGTCCATTCCGCACGCCACGCTGATCTCGTGCAGCCGCTCCCACTGCGTAACCGAGATCTCGTGCCAGCCGTCGGGCGCTACCAGCGTCCCGTTCGGACGAAGGCTCTCCGTGGCGCGCTTCCACACCAGCGGTCTGTGACACGCCCGACACCAGCCAAGCGCGTAGGTGTGCTGGTGCAGCCGGTGGTAGCCCTCGCGGCACAGCAGGGGCTGAACCAGCGTCACCCAGCACCACTCCAGGAGGCGCTCACAGCGGGTGAGGCGCGGCGCGGGCGTTGTCTCCGGGGGACGCCAGGCGTTCTGTCGGTAGGCGGTCACGGTGTCCTCCAGGGTCCGGTGGTGTCGAGCGCGCGCTGCGCGACCTCGATGGGCAACCCGAGCAGCTCGGCCGCCATGCCGATGCTGATCTCCTCGGCCCAGTACGCCCAGCGCACGAGGTCGAACAGGTCGCGCTTGTCGACCATGGTGAGGTTCTGCCGAATACCCAGGATGGCGCTCACGAGCAGCGCGTCACGGGACGGCTTCTTCGGCTTCTTCACGCTGGCACCTTGCTTTCGTTCTCGCGCACCTTGCACGGTAAGCACGGTTCGATCACGCCGGCCTCGTAGCAGCCTTGCGCCCGGCCGAACCGGCACGGCTCGGTCTTGAGGTTGGTGCGCCACCGCGTGACGAGGTCCCTGGTCTGCGCGATCACGCCCTCGGCGAACCCGGCGCGCCATGCGCGGTCGCGACCCTTGAACACCCCGGTGCAGTTGTGCCAGTCGCGATGATGCGCGGCGCACAGCGGCACGGCCTCGTGATCATGGGACTTCTCGCCTAGCCCCCGGCGGCCCATGTGGTGCGCCTCGATGGTCTTGTAGGTCGGCGAGCACGTGCCCATGCGCGTGTCCATGCGCGTGTCCAGGTGGGCAGCGCAGCACGCCAGCCGGCGCACCAGCTCCAGGAACACCGGGTCGCGCACGCGCGAGCTGCGACGCGGGGTGTTACGCTTCTTCTGGATCGGCTTCGTGCTGCGCTTCAGTGGTGAGCGCTTCACGGCTCGACCTTCGGCGTGACGCTGTACTCCTGGCCGTCCTTGCCGGCGGCGTGCCCGGCGACCGCGGCTTCGAGGTTCGTGCAGAGCTTCCACACGTCCAGCTGCGTCTCGCCGACCTTCACGTCGAGGCGCTCGCCGAACCCCACGCCGTGGATCGCGCGCAGCACCACGCGCTTCGACTCCTCGATCTCCTCGGCCGTCCACGCCGCGACGATCAGCTGTTGCTCGCCGAACCGCACGGTCGCGTGCCAGCACGGGCCGAGCAGCTCGGGGCCGCCCGCCATGTCCACCGACAGCATCAGCACGCGGTCGCGCCCGCCCTTGCGCGCCTCGCGCACGATCACACCCCGCCGGTTGTGCCCCACCTGCGTGGGCTGCACCAGCGCCGCACCCTGCGTGCGCGTGAGCGACGCCTTGAGCCTCTTGACCACGTTGGCGGCCTGCCTCGACAGCTTTGGCTTCCTGATCGGCTTCTTCATCGGGTCCTCCCCTGCACGATGTTCAGCGCGTGCGTCCAGCAGCGCGCCCACAGCTCGTCGTCGAACCACCCCGTCAGCTTCTTGGCGTTCACGCGGTACAGGTGCCAGGCGACGTCGATGGTGTCGCCGTACTTGTTCACGCGCCGGTCGCGCGCGCGGCCCATCATCGCGGCACCGGGAAGTCTCCATATCCGCAACGAACCACCACCGTCGCGCCGGCGCCCTTCCCGGGGTCGGCCCAGCCCTTGAACATGTCGACGTGAAACACCTGCGCGTCGTCGTCCCACACCACGCCGGTCAGCGCGTCGAGCACCACGCGCAGCAGCTTGTCGATGTCGGGCTTCTGCCGGTGACGCTCGGGGGCGGTGGCCTTCACCTCACCAGCGCGCTTCCCGGTGTGCAGGTGCGACTTCGGGCGCGTGAACTTGAACGTGACGTCGACCGTCACGCCCTGCGCTGTCGTCCCACCGACCATCGACTGCCGCGCGAAGTAGGCGATGCGCGCCTGCCATTCCTTGGCGCTTGGGTTGTCGTTGGTGATCGCGACACCAATCTTGCCAGCGCGCGGTCCCGTCTTGCGGATGAACCCGAACCCGCGCGCACTTCCCTTCGTCTGGGGGATGCCAGGCACGTCGATCGTCAGGATCTCGACGCTCACTGCTTGCCCTGCGGGAACGGGGTCACCTCAAGCGTCACGCCCGCGTAGCGGAACTCCTCGGGGAACTTCACCGAGAAGGCGACCATCGCAGCGATGAAGTTCTGCAGCGTGTTCTGGGCGAACGCGTAGCCCCCGCCGTCTGGGAGCTTCAGCTGCACGATGATCGCCGCGCGCCCGCTCCGCGTGCCGTTGGGCAGCGTCGCGATCGTGATGTCGCTGCTCGATTCCTTCACGCCCTGCAGGTGCGAGAACTTGCCTTCAGCGTCGACGATGATGGTGATGGGGATCATGCCGTTCTCCTGTGTTGGTCGAGCGTCCTGCTCGACGGGAATTCCGGGATGTCGTGACTCACTCGCAGATGCTGCGCGAACAGCGGGCGCCACGACGCCCGACGCACGCGGTCGCGCAGCCACACCGAGCACGTCCACTCACAGTGCGCGCAGCTGACGTGTCGACGCGTGCCGGGCCTGCGGCCGGTGCAGCGCGGGTCGCGCGCGCTCATGGCTTCACGGTCACCGGGTGCTCTGGGTCGAAGGGGATGCCCTTGGATCGCAGCCATGCCACGTAGTCGGGGTCTGGCTCGCCCAGCTCGTACCGCCGGCCGGTGCGCGTCTGCACGATGCGCCCCTGCGCCGCGATGATGCTGGTGGACCTGATGCGCTTGCCGTCGCGGTGCTCGGGGTGGCCGTAGACCTCGCCCACGAGGTTGCGGCGCAGCAGCTCTGGCGCGGTGTACCCGTCGGCGTCCTCGATCTTGACGGCCCAGTGCTCCAGGCGCACCACGATGGCGGGGTTGATCACGGCGTCGGCTTCTTTCTGCGCAGCTCGGCGCGCGCACCTTCGAGCACCTCGGCGATCACGTCGTCGTCCTCGGGTCGCGCGTCGCTGCGCAGCGACTTGATCAGCCGCGCCACGCGGAAGCGCGCGACCTCGCGCAGCGCGCGCCTTCGTTCACCGTCGGCAAGTACCTGCTTCAGTGGCTTCACGTAGATCTCCGGTCCTGCCCTAGAAGGTTTCGCAGTGCATCGCCGCTGCCTCGGCTTCAAGTCGCCCGTGCGCGTCTTGTCCCGACGACATCAGCAGCACGTAATTCGCGTGCGTTGGTGATCCCTGCAGCCGTGGCGCATCGGGTGCGATGTCGCCGAACAGCGACGGTTGAGCGCTGGGCACGGTCGCCACGGCCAGGAAGTCGATGCGACGGCGCGGGATCACGCGCGTGTGCCAGCGGTCCAGCGCGCCGTCGTCCTGCAAGTAGGCCAGTTGCTCCAGCGAGAAGCCCACCCACCAGACGCCAGCGCCAGCTCGCCACGCCTCGACGCAGCGCTGGAAGAACGGTGCGACCAGACCGTCACCCGGTGGGTTGCAGATGATCCGCATGCCCGGGACCACGCGCCAATCGGCCTTGAGCCCGTCCTCTGCCTCGTCGATGAAGCGCGCGGCGCGCACGTGGTGGCCGTTCCAGTAGCCGCTGCTCGCCGGGTCCAGGTCATACTCGCCGCCGAGCACGCGCCGGCCCATCTCCAGGAACATGGGTGGCGTCCCGTGCTGGACGGTGACAGCGCTGTGCTGCGCGAGCGTCACTCCAGTTCGTCCTTGCCGGTCTTGCCGGTCTTGGACATCGCGATGCCTTCGAGGATGTTCTTCATCGACGGGCCGAAGCCACCGGCCAGCACGTTCTTCACGCGCACCGCCATCTCGGCGTCGGCTCCGGTGAGCGTCACGTGCTGCGTGCGACCGAGCAGCACGTCCGCGAGCCGCTTCTGAGCCGCCAGCGGCCACTTCACCAGCGCGTTGCGTGTGGCGAGCAGCTCCTCGGACTCGGCGGCGTTGATGTGGTGCCGACCGTCGCGCCAGCGCAAGTAGCACGCGCGGCACTTGCGACCCAGCTCGGGATCGGGGAAGCCGCAATCCTCGCACTCGTTCCCCGCCGGCCGGTTGTCGGCACCTGGCGCGAGCTTGGCGGCGGTCGCGCGCGCCATGATCGCAAGCTGGTCATTGCGTTCGCGCTGGCGGTCGCGCTCGTGCGAGCCGTGGTGATCGGCGTCGTGCTCGCGCTCGTCCTGGTAGGGTCGGTGGCGCTGGTCGTCGTCTTCAGGCGGCATTTCCGTCCTCCATGCCCAGCTTGGCGCGGGCGGTGTCGATGTACTTGTCGATGCAGCTCGGGCGCAGCAGCGTCGCGGGCGTCAGATACTCGGCCTTGTCGGTCCCCGTCCACGCGTCTCGCCGGTTAAGCGCCACGGCGCGCAAATCCTGCTGCGTGTATTTTCTAGCCAGGCACGCCGCGACCGACTTCAGAAACTCCTCGCGCTCGCCGAACCGCGTGCAGAATTTGCGGTTGAACCATTCCAGGTATGACGCCAGCTCGCGCCGAGCGGCTGCACGGGGGTGCTCGCGCTCTGGTTTGGCGTCAGCGCCCCCTTGAGCAGTTAGTTGCAGCGGTGCCGGGGTCGGCGCTGCGACCGCGCTGACCCAAGCTGGCAGCGGCACCGGGGCCATGCCGGTCTGAGTCGGTTGCGCTGAGGGAACACGCTGTAGCAGCGGGAGCGCAAGATCCGGATCCGGATCAGATGCAGATACACTAACACTAACACTATGGTTAGGGTAACCATGGGGGCTATGGTTACCTGAATGGTTGGGTGTATGGTTAAACACCACGGAACCAAACGTCTTTTCAAATGTGTCGTAGACAAGCCCCGATTCCGAGGATTCTATCGTACAGCGTAGGCTTTCAATGTGAGCGTATTTCAGCGGTGACTCTGGAACCGCTTTCCAGTGCCGCCACCAGCTGATCAGGACGTGGTGGTTCGGCTTGTGGCAGTGCCTAGGCAATCCTGGTACACGCAATACCCTGTGACGCTGGTCGTACTCAACCAACCCAACTGGCAGCTGCTGCCACAGCGCCGCGAAGGTGGGGTGGTCGAGGTCGAGTTCATCGGCCAGCGTCCCCATGCCAACGACTGACAGGCCGGGCACCTGGCCGTTGTGCGGCCCCGTGATCAGATACGCCGCCAGCGCCCGCACGCCGAGCGAGCAGTGGCGCAGATCGCGCCAGAATCTCGGCAAGAGGACCCCGGTGTAGAACTCGCGCTCCCCCACGACCTACCCGGCCTTCGGCTGCTTCGCTTCCTCGGTCCACGACTCGACCGGCACGGCACCGCCCGTACCCCGCTCGATCAGCACCGCTTGGTCCAGTCCCGGCCTGTCGCCGCGCTCGAACTTGGAGAGCCTGGTGTGATCGGCGAGCCCGATGATCTCAGCGGCCTGAAGCTGCGTTCGATCACCACGCCACTTTCGAAGAAGCACAGCACCCTTGGTCATGGTGCAGTTAGTAACATCTCACGCGCGGCTCGCGCAACTATTTTCTTGCGTTGCCGTCGAGAAACGCGCAAGGTGCTGTTACGCCCGCTGATGGGCAGGTTGGAGGACTGACATGAAAACGAGTCGACTGGTGGTGGAGACGCACGTCGTCAAGGTGGGCTTGCGCGAGGAGGAGGTCGCGCTGAACATGGACGACAACGACCACGTCACGCAGGTGCAGATCGGCAGCGCGGTGTTCACCGCCGAGCTGATCGAGCGGCTGGGGAGGCTGGTCGAGCAGAAGCGCAAGGGTGGGCGCAAGTACGACGTTCGTCTGTGCTGCGCTGAGCACGGCTACTTCACCCCGGGACTGACGTACACCTGCCCAGCGTGTGACGGCGCGTTCGCGGCGTCAGTGCTGTCGTGAGCCTCACGGACGAGCAGCTGGCGCAGCGCAAGACCGGCCTCGGTGGCAGCGATGTCGCCGCGATCCTCGGGCTCAACCCCTACGCCGGGCGCTGGGACGTGTGGTCCGACAAGGTTGGGCTCGCGGCACCACAGCCCGAGAACCGCTTCACCAGGTGGGGAAACAAGCTGGAGCAGGTGGTGGCCGAGGAGTACGCCGAGCGCAACAATGTTCGCGTCGAGACGTCCAAGACGCTGCGCCACCCGACGCGCACGTGGCAGGTGGGCACGCCGGATCGGCTGGTGTACGCACCCGATTCGCCCATCTTCGACAACGCGCTCCACGGCCTGGAGATCAAGTGCAAGGGCGAGCGCGTGGCCGGCGCGTGGGGGGAGAGCGGCACCGGCCCGGCTGGCGTCCCCGACGAGGTCCAGGCGCAGGCGGCATGGTACATGTCGCTCACCACGCTGCCGCGCTGGGACGTGGGCGTGCTGATCGGTGGCAACGACTTCCGTGAGTACGTGCTCACGCGCGACCTCGACACCGAGGCGGCCATGCTCGAAGTCGCTGAGCGCTTCTGGCGTGAGAACGTGCTCACCGGCACGCCACCGGAATTCGACGGCAGCGGCGCGGGCTGGGACTTCCTGCGGCGCAAGCTCCCCGGGAGCAAGCGCGTGGTCGACGCCGACGACATCGCCGACAAGCTGGCGCGGCAGCTGTCACGTGCGCGTGACGCGCGCCAGGCGGCGCAGATGATCGAGGATCAGCTCAAGCAGCAGTTCGCCGCGCACGTGGTGGCGCATGGCGTGGGCGGGTTCGCTGCCCTCGACAAGTCGTGGCGCTTCACGGTCGGCGAGCGCGCTGGTAGCACGTCGTGGAAGAAGGTTGCCGAGGTGCTGGCGGCCACGCTGAACTACGACGCCGCCGACCTGGAAGAAGTCTGCCGCGATCATCGCGGTGCCCCCGGCGTGATCGCGCGCCTCACCGACAAGCACGAGAAGGAGTGACATGGACACCACCGACAACGACGAGCAGCAGATGATCCCGGCGCAGCAGGGGCGCGCGCTGGTGAAGCGCAGCAACGAAACGGCCATCGCGAGCGCGACGGCGCAGGCCAAGGCAGCAATCGAAGCCCGCTATACGATGGCGCTGCACCGGCCGCGCGACATGGACGAGGTGCGCACGCGCTTTCTCAAGGAGTGCGCGCGCCCCAGCGTCGCCGACGTGGCGGTCTACAACAAGCCCATCGGCAAGGGCGTCAAGGGGCCGAGCATCCGGCTGGCCGAGATCGCAATGCGCTGCCTCACCAACGTGCTGAGCGACACGGCCACGCTGTACGACGACGACGACAAGCGCATCGTGCGCGTGATCGCCACCGACCTGGAGTCGAACGTCACCTACACGAAGGACGTCACCATCACGAAGGTGGTGGAGCGCAGCAGCGTCCCCGAGGGTGAGCAGCCGATCAGCGTGCGCACCAACAGCCAGGGTCGCAAGACGTACACCGTCAAGGGCACCGACGACGACATCCTCAACAAGGAGGGTGCGCTGGTGTCGAAGGCGCTGCGCACGCTGGTGTTGCGCTTGTTCCCCGGCGACATCCTCGACGAGGGGCTGGGCGTGGTCTACGCGACCAAGGCGAACACCAACGCCACCGACCCCGACGCAGCCAAGCGCAAGCTGGTCGACGCGTTCGCGCGGCTGGGCGTCTCCGCGCTGGCGCTCAAGGAGTACCTCGGGCACGAACTGGCGCAGTCGACCCCGGGTGAGATCGGCGAGCTGCGCGAGGTGTGGGCCACGCTCAACGACGGCGAGGCCACCTGGAACGAGATGCTGGCGCACCACCGGGCGCAGGGGACCGGCGGCATCGTCGACCCCGTGACGGGTGAGGTCGCGCCCGCGCTGGCCAGCGAGCGGCCCACCGGGTTCGCCGGCAAGGTCAAGGCCGCTGCCGCCGCCGACAAGAAGAAGACAGCGCCCAGCACCCCTGACGTCGTCGACACCGACGCGATCAAGGGTCCCGACGGGGAGTAACCCAGCGTTTTTCCTACCCTTTCCTACCCTCGTAATAAATCGTACAACGTGCGTGTTTTTTCTCTTGCGGGCATATCCCGCACGTTGTACATTGTTTTTATGGCACACACCACGGAGAACAAGATGACCACCAAGAGCACCCGCAGCATGAGCGCGAACATCAAGATGGAAGTGGAAACGGAGTTCGTCACATGGACGGGTCTGACCGGCGTCGCGCAGCAAGGCATGGACAGCGAGGGCGACGAGCGCAGCGACTGGTACGTGGTCGTCACCGAGGACGCTGACGGCCGCGCGGTCATCGCCCGCACGTGGGAAGTCATCCTGAACGACGACATGGTGATGTCGTTCGAGGAGATCTAAATGACCACCAAGAGCACCCGCGAAACCCGCTATCTCGCCGCAGCGATCGCCGCCCTCGGGCAGGGCGCGGAAATCACCGACGAGGCCGCCCTCGTCGCTAGCCTGGCGCAGGAGTGCGACCGGCTGGAGGACCAGATCTGCCGCGACGCCGCCGAGGGCGCGCGCCTCCTGCAGCGCACGGCGCAGCGCCTCGCAGCCGGCGGATGGGAGGGCAACCCCATGACCTGCAGCGTCTTCGGCGGCATCTCCGACGGGCTGGTCGCCTTGAAGGCGAAGGCCGAGTCGCTGCGCGCGATGGTCCGCGTCGCCGGCGGCCGCGATGCGCGTGACCGCTTTGACGAGTCGCTGGAGGCGCGCCGCGCCGCCGATCAGGCGGCCGCCGATCAGGCGGCAGCCGCTGCTGCCGCGCAGGCCAGCAAGGCGGTGCGCTAGTGGGCCCGGCTATCATCTGCCCGGCCGACCTCGGGGACATCGCCGCGCACCTGCGCCACCCGGCCGGCCCCGAGGGCTGCGGCCTCGCGATGCTGTTCGCGGACGACCTAGTGGCCGGCGCGATGGAGGCGCGCGCCCTGCGCGCGATGGCGCGCCAGGTCAAGCGGGCGCAGGCCCTGCATGCTTTCTGCGAGATGATCACCGACGACGACGGCGAGCCCGAGCCCAGCATCAGCGTGGCGCAGGCGGTCGACCGCGCGGCGCGCCGCCTGGCCGATGCCATCGACGACGCGATGGACTACCTCGATCTCGACGACGACATGCTGGGGGGGGTGCGCTAGTGGGCACCCTGCTGCTCGCCCACGTGGGCCACGGGTTCCACCTGCACGCCGACGGGCTGGTGGTGCTGGCCGCGCTGTGCGTGGCTGTGGCGCGCCTGGTGCGCGTCCACCGGGCGCGGCAGCAGTGACGCGCCAGCGCTGCGCGGGTGGGTTCCGCTGCGTGGTGTGTAGCAACGCCACCCTCGCCAACCAAGCGCACTGCTGCTCGCGCTGCCGGCTGCGCATCCGGGCCGCCGGGGTGTGGTCGCGTGCCAAGGCCAGCGGGCGCGCACCTACCAGGGTCGGGCGCGAGCTGATGTACCGCGCCTACGCCCACGGGGTGCTCCCCACCGACCCCAGCTACAGCGTCAGCGTCGAGCAGTGGGTCGAGGACAACTGCCCGGCCTTCCTGTAGAAACCACCCCACGCAAAGATAAATCGCACAGCGTGCATTATTATCTTGCACGCAAAGGGCGCACGCTGTACCGTAAATACATGGACAACAACAACGCACAGGAGAACACGATGCGCAACGCCGCCCCCGCCGCCCTCACGCGCAGCCAGAAGGTCAACGCCGACATCACCGCGCTGCTTAAGGCGCGCACGGCCCTGCTGTGGATCACCACCCGTGAGGAGGTGCGCGTCGAGCGCGCCCTGATCACGGCGGCCGGTGACGCGAAGCAGATCGTGCGCTTCTGGGACTGCGCCACCGGGCTCACCGAGGCCGACGGCGGCAAGGTCGAGGACATCCGGGACCCTAGCGCCATCATCGATTACGTCCGCGACAGCCGGGAGCGCTGCGTCTACGTGCTGCGCGACCTGCACAAGTGGTTCGACCCCATCGTGCTGCGCGGGGTGCGCTCGCTGGCGCGCATGCTCCAGACCACAGCGCCGGCCGAGGCGCGCGCGATCATCCTGCTCACGCCCAGCGGCGAGGTCCCGCCCGAGCTGGCGGGGCAGGCCACCGTGATCGACTACCCGCTCCCCGACCGCGCCGAGATCGCGGCGCTGCTCGACAGCGTGATCGCTGCGCTCCCCGACTCGATCAAGGCCGAGGCCACCCCGACCAACGGCAAGCGCGAGGCGGCCATCGACGCCGCCGTGGGCCTCACCGCCGAGGAGGCGTCAAACTGCTACGCCAAGAGCCTGGTGACGCTGCGCCGCATCGAGGCCAGCGTGGTCGCGAGCGAGAAGAAGCGCGTGATCGCCCGCGAGAAGGTGCTCACCTGGCACGACCCGGACCCGCGCGGAATGGACGCCATCGGTGGCCTGGAGCTGCTCAAGGGTTGGCTCACCGCGCGCAAGACGGCGTTCAGCCCGCGCGCCCGCGCGTTCGGCCTGCCCGCCCCCAAGGGCATGATGCTTGTCGGCCCCCCGGGCACCGGCAAGTCGCTGACGCCCAAGTGCGTGGCCACCGCGTGGGGAATGCCGCTGCTGCGCCTGGACATGGGCGCGCTGCGCTCCAAGTGGGTGGGAGAGTCGGAGGGGAACATCCGTAAGGCGCTTCAGGTCGCCGAGGCCGTGTCGCCCTGCGTGCTGTGGCTGGACGAGATCGAGAAGGCGCTCGCCGGCAGCGGCGGATCGGGCGACGGTGGTGTGGCCGCCGACGCGCTCGGTGCGGTGCTGTCGTGGATGCAGGAGCGGGTCGGGTCGGTGTTTGTAATCGCCACCGCCAACGACGTGCGCGCGCTGCCCCCGGAGCTGCTGCGCAAGGGTCGCTTCGACGAGCTGTTCTTCATCGACCTCCCCACCACGGTCGAGCGCGGTAGCGTCATGCGCGCGAGCCTGGCGCAGTTCAACCGCACCACCGACGGCATCGACCTGGACGCCGTGGGCCGCGCCACGCAAGGGTTCACCGGGGCCGAGATCGCTGCCCTGGTGCCCGACGCGCTGTTCGTGGCCTTCGCCGACGGCGAGCGCGCGCTCACCACCGCCGACCTCCTGGCCGCCGCTGCCACCGTCGCACCGCTGTCCAAGACGGCGGCCGAGAAGATCGAGGGGTTGCGCCAGTGGGCCAAGGGCAAGGCGCGCCCGGCCAGCGCCCCCGAGGCCGTCACCACCAGCACCGCCCGCGCCCTGGACCTCTAGAACCCCCGGTGGCGGCGACCCCACCACTTATTTTGTACGCTGTGCGTTTTTCTCTTGCGCGCGTTAGACGGTACGTTGTACCTTTATTTCAGGAGGACACACAAATGGACAAGATCACGACGATTCGCCCTGGGTTCCTGGTCGCTCTCAAGACGTCGGTTGACGGTGGCGTGCGCTACGAGCGCATCGACCTAGACGCCGTCGGTGACAGCGTGGCCAAGTGGCAGACCACGAAGTTCGTGGACGACGTGGAGGAGTACGAGGCGGCGGCCAAGTGCCGGAACAAGGCGCGCAACGAGATCACGTCGGTGTGCGCCAGCACCGGGTTCGGCCTGGTGTGCCCCGAGGACAAGGAGGACGACCTGACCGACGCCTACGCGCGCGCCCAGGTGATCGTCAAGGAGCACAACGCCAAGGCGCGTTTCACCCGCGTCGAGCTGTTCGTGCTCAAGGGTCGCATCGCCAGCAACGACGAGGAGGCGGCCCGCGCGATCACCAGCGAGATCGGGCAGCTGATCAACGCGATGAACGACGGCATCGACAAGATGCAGGTGTCGGTCATCCGCGAAGCGGCGAACAAGGCCAAGGGCGTGGCGCAGATGCTCGGCGACGAGCAGAAGGCCAAGGTGTCGGCCGCCATCGACAACGCCCGCGCCGCCGCGCGCGCCATCGTCAAGCGCGTCGAGAAGGGTGGCGAGGACGCGGCCAAGGTGCTGGGCGAGATCAAGCGCGACGACCTTACCGCCGCCCGCTTCTCATTCCTGGACACCGAGGCGTGCGCGCCGGCCGCCGAGCAGCTGCCCGCCGTCGAGGCGCAGCGCTTCCAGGACATCGACACCAGCACCCCCGACGCCGAGCCGGTGGTGACGGTCGAGCCCGCGCCCGCGCAGCCGGCGCTCGACTTCGACGCCCCGGTGGCCGCCCCTGCCCCCACCAACGAGCCCACCCCGGCCGCGCTGGACTTCGATGACCCGCCAGTCGCTCAGGCCACCGACGACGACCTGATCGACGCTGCCCAGGTCGGCGACACCGATGCCACCGCCGAGCTGGCGCGCCGAGGGGCGGTGTAGCCGTGGCCTGCGAGTCGCGGCGCAGCCCTGAGCAGACCGAGGCCGACCGCAAGGCGCAGATCAAGCGCGCCCTGGCCAAGCTGGAGGCCGCCCTGAAGGCGCGTGCGGCCAGCCTGTCCATCGGCCCCAACGGGCAACCGTTCTTCGTCGGTTGGAAGGACCGGGACGACGTGGGCGACGTCTGCGCCTATCGCATGCTCAAGGCGTCGAACAGCTGGGAGCTTCGCCAGGCGGTCGCGCGCGCCGAGGCGTCGGGTAAGAAGGTCAACGAGAAGGCCGTGGCGAGCGGCTCGCACACCCACGACGG
>Ga0315273_10005288_pt1 | contig 15960 bp, 10 predicted proteins | sample YL17G02_0_MG_FD_205753 | JGI IMG/M metagenome (GOLD analysis project Ga0315273, IMG submission 205753) | Sediment microbial communities from Yellowstone Lake, YNP, Wyoming, USA - YL17G02_0 | ecosystem: Environmental > Aquatic > Freshwater > Lake > Sediment | place: USA: Wyoming | collected...
AAGAGTTCGATAGGAAAACGGTTGAGATGGGTAAGAAATTTTCATACAATTTTATCTTTCTGCGGCAATGTGGATGTTGTGGGGATTGTGGACCAGGTTCAAAGCTGCTACAGCAGCCAGATGCTTGCGGATTTGGACATCGGCTGGAGCCAATTGTGCAGCCCGACGTAACATGGTTTCAGCTGATAGATAATTTTTTCCTTCTTTCAATGCTAATCCTGTGTGCAAAAAAGGCCGGGGGTCTTCTGGCGCAATAACAGTGGCTTGGTGGAAAATGTTTTGGGCTTTTAAGTACTGGCGTTGTTTATTAAAGGCAAAACCCAACTCTAAATAAGGTTCGACAAAGCTGGGATCGAGTTGGATTGCCTCATTCAAATGATGGATAGCGTTATCCAGTTGCCCGGCCTCAACCGACTCCATACCGATCATGTAATGTAACCTGGCTTTTTCTTGTGCACTAAGGTCAGGCTGGCTCGGAGAGGCTTGCAGGGCAAGTTGAGCAGCCTGGAGAGCAGCCTCTTTCTGTCCGGCATCTAAAAGTATTTGGGCGAGCAAGGATAAGACGGCTGGCTGGTCAGGATTCTTCTCGGCTAACGAATGGATCAGTTTTAATGCGGCTGCTGGGCCCTGGGTCTGACGTAACAGGGCTGCTCTTTTGAGTTGGAAGCGGAGCGGTTCAATATCCGTTTGAATCACTTTCTCCAATACAGACAGAGCTTCTGCAGGACGGTTCAGGCTTTCCAATGCCTCCGCCTTGAGCCAGGCGGCTTCTGCATTCTGAGGTTCACTTTTTAATACCTTTTGTGTACATTGGTAAGCTAACTCAGGATCGCTTGTTCGTAATGCGATTTCAGCGCGCAGCAGGTAAAGACGTAAAGGAGGTTCTTCTTTCTGGTCTGAGAGAGCCAGGGAGACTGCCCGGTCAGCCAGGGTAGCTGCTTGAGTAAGTCCTGAGGCACTGCCTTCCAGGAGATATGTTTCTGCCATATGCATCCAGGCATCCGAACGGTTGGGCTCCAGGTGGCAGCCCTTTTTGAAGGAACGCAATGCATCTTGGATGTGGGTTGGATCATATTTTGCGATTTGATAATGCAACAATCCTAAGTTGATGTGGTGTGCATAGTTTTGTGGCTCAAGTTGAGTAGCAGTATCCAGGTGGGAAATCGCGTCCTGGCTGGTCTCATCCACCTGGCACGTAATGGCTGCTGCCAGGGCATGCCAGCGTGGCTCGTCTGGCCAGATGCTCAGTGCGGTATTAATTGCTTGGGCTGCCAGCTCTCGATTTCCAGATTGGAAAGCTAACCGCGCCAGTAAGGCCTGGCTCATGGCAGTCAGGCTGGTGAAGGCTGTGTTCTGTAAATTGGCTGCCTGTTGAGCAAAATGAAGGGCCTGGGTTGGCTGGATCATCTCAAACATTAATCCAGCCATCAAATGAATAAGAGCAGATTGTGGGTAAAGCTGGGTGGCGTTTTGGCGGTCGCCGGCTTCACTCGGCATGAGCGTGCTGTGTGTGGGAGTATTTTTTCGCTCTTGAGCTGCTTTTCGCATCAGGTACGCCAGTTGTGAGGCGGTATTCTCAACATTTTGCGGAAGAGCAGACCAGTCTATTGCATCGACGGAATCCCCTTGTGTTTCAGAGCCACTGTCTGGTAAGCTTACGCTTTCAAAAGCAGCCCGGCCGCGGTTATCCCAGGTATTAAGGAGGGTTGGTTCAGAAGCCCCTTCAATATTTGCCAGGGCTTGTTTTGTAGCCTGTATTGATTTATGGAATAACCCAGCCTGTTCAGAAGATAATGAATTATCTCCAGGTGCATGTTTGATTACATCCAGGCTTTGGCAGAGGTGTTGTAGCTCAGCTTTTCGAACAACGATGCTTGCCAGGCTTAGCTTGAGGTAAGGTTCTTGAGGGTTGGATTCTATCGCTTTCTTAACCAGGTGAAGAGCTAGATCCCATAAATTAAGCTCCATTGCAGCTTCGCTCAGACCGAGGTAATCTGCAGCAGTAAAGCCTTTCCCTGCTGGCGAAATATGTGGATTGGGGTAATGGCTATCTAAACGGTTAAGTTTCTTTACTGACCCATTGCCACCTAACTCTTTCGGCAGTGGAAGCTGTCTCAGGGCTTCTTGCAATGTCCGGAGAGCCAGGGTATCATCCCCACGCCTGTGTTGGAAGCGGGACTGCAAAGCCAGGGAACGCGGATGGGTGGGCGCAACCTGTACGGCTGGTGTCAGGGCATTGGCTGCCTCGATTTCTTCTCCGTCTTCAAACGCTAGTTCAGATTTTAGACAGTAAAAACCGACCAGTGTATTTAAAACGTCTGGGTCACTGTTTTCTAGCTGCTCCGCGTTCATGAGAGCGTGGAATCGCCCTTCCAGGTAACTGCGCGCCAACTTGGTTTGCAGCAAAGCACGGGCCAGTTCGGCAACCAGGTAGTGCTTGGCCAGGTGGAGCCAATCAAATTTTTCGTGAACCTCATCTGACTCGCTCAGAAGGTAAGCTTGTTCAGCGTTTGCGAGTGCATTCAGCAGATCGCCGTGGGTACGTTGTATTTGAGCGAGGTGGTAGTGGATATCTGCACGATCTTTATTCTCTTCCAGGATTGTTAATGAATCTTCCAGGCAAGCCAGTGCATTCTCCACCCGGCCTGAGTTCACGAAGATTTGGGCAACTTTCAAATGGAGGCGCCCTTTTTGAGGGTAGGCAGCAATTGCCTGGCGTAATATCTCCAGGGCAGATTCTGTGTCGCCGGTCCGCTGATAAGCCTGGGAAAGGCTTTCCATGAGATCACAAGGTATGGTATTTTGTTGAGCTTTCAAGAGCAGGATTGCACGTTCCAGGCAAGCTACGGTGGCGTTGTTTTCTCCCAACTGGGTAAGCCAGTTAGCTGTCTTCTGAAGATCATCTTGGGTGACCACCTCTTTAGTAATAACTTGACGGAAGGACTCAATGGCGTGTTTTTTCTCTCCGGCAAGGATTTGCAGTTCGCCAAGTTTTAGATAAATGTCTCCACGATGCTGGGCAATTTGAGCAGCCTGTGTCAGAGCGTTCAAGGCTTCGGTCAGAACCTGACGGGGTTTTATCCCATACAGCCGGTCAGGTTGTGCATCATCAGAAATTACCTCTTGGCCGGAGATTTGAACTTTGGGAATGGCGAATTGGTAGAAACGAACGGCCTGTTCAGCAAACCACACGAGGATGTCCGGGTTCTCTGTTTCTAAATTTAACGCTGATCGAGCAGCCTTGATTGCATTGTTATATAAATTGGCAGTCCAATACGCCTCACAGAGCTTTTGGTGAAATGATAGGGTTGTAGGATCGGCATGGATTGCCTCTTGTAATGCTGCAATTGCCATATCGATGGTTCCCAAAGCCAGGGCTGAGCAGCCCATACCATAAGAAAGACGCGCCACCCACTTCCGATCCTTGGATAGTTCTGTCTCCAGGGAAGCCTGGTAAGCCTTCAAGGCGTTCGGATGATCTCCCGACGCTGATAGCGCTTCAGCCAGGAGGGCTTGTGCTTCAAGAAGAGTGGGGTCTTTCTCAAGGGCGCGCTGTAGAACCTGGATGGCATCTTGCACATCTATGCCCGATGCCAGCAAAGCTTTTGCAAAATCTAGGTATGGGGTGGGATCCAGAGGTTCATCCCTCAAAACCTCCCTTAAGACAGGGATGGCTTGGTCGGTCTTATCAAGAGCCAGAAGCGTTTTAGCGTATGCATAAGCCAGCTCGAACTGCTTACAACCTCCCAATTGAGATTGGCGGTAAGCCTTTTCAAGGATCTCATGCGCCTCGCTGAGGTGTCCCAACTGGCGGAGTACCTGGCCTAGCCGCAAAGCAATTTCCCAGTGGAGCTCGCCCACTTGAACGGGGGCAGTATTGGCCAGCTCGTAGGCACGCCGGAATGACTGCCGGGCTTGTGTCAGAGCATCCTGGGCGAGGTATCCTTCGCCGAGTGCAAAATGGACTTCATATGATAATGGAGCAGCCTGGACCGCTTCCTTGAGGGTGTCAATGATTTTTTCTGTCTGTCCTAATTTTTGATAAGTTTTTGCCAGGCCTAACCAGGGTTCAGGGAGGTGAGGAGAGAATTGTACAGACTGGTTGAAATACATCAAACTGTCTTGCAAATTCTCAATCTCTAAGGAAGCTTGACCCAGGTAAACGTAAGCCAACCCATCCTCGGGGTCGATAGAAATGGCTTTTTCGCTCGCCCCAACTGCGAGGTCCAGCTTTCCCGCACGGAGAGCACAGTGCGCCAGAGCGTGGTAAGCTTCTTTGAGCTGGTCTTGATGCTCTGGAATGATTTTCGTCAGAATGTTCTGCCGTTCTGGGAGTGCACAACTCCAATCTCCAATTGCCTCCAAACCCTCGGCCAGGCTGCTGTGGATATCTAACCGGTCGGGCGAAAGCATCAAAGCTATCTGGAATGCCTGGTTAGCAGCTTTTAGGTTGTATGAAGCTTGTAGAGATTTACCAAGCACGAAAAGCAGCTCAGGATCGTTGGGAGTGATAGACAATGAAACATGCAGGACCTCAATACATTTTTCATAAAGTCCCAGTTCATAAAGGAGTTTCGCCAGCACATGACGGTTCTCCTGCCTGCAACGGAGCAGATTCGCTTGAAGCGGTTCAGAAAGTATTTCTTGCTGCTGGCTGGTTTTCTCCAGTTCAGCAGTTAACGCGCTGCAAGCATATTGGCTGGCTCGATTAAGGTCACCCAATTGTTGGGCGATCTGAGCCATTGCCAGCAGGATTTCAGGCTCTCCCTGGTTCCTGCAAGATGGTTCTTCATCAACCAATTCGGAGAGGCGGGTTTGGATTTCAACATCTTCCCCTGCTTTGAGTCGTGCCAGGATCAGGCCAGTCTGAAAAGGCGAAACACCTTCTTTTGAGAAGGAGGCCGGCGTCCATTCAACTGCTTCTTTCCAGGCGCTGAGGACCAAATCCTGGTGTGCTTGAGCAGGGCTTGCTGACTGTCCCAATTCGGCCGTTGTGGCCCAATAAGCAGACAGCCCAGCTTGCAGCCAACGCGCAGCTTGTTGTCCTTTTGTGAGAATTTCTAACGCATGGTCGATCTGTCCGGCTATTTGGTAAATTTCTGCCAGGTAGATGCTCTCCACCACTTGCTCCAGCCGGAAGTTTTCTGCCACCCCGGTTTCGATCTGTACAGATAGATTTCCCTGATCCAATAGCCACTCGGATAGGCTTCTGGCTAACTCCTGATGTTGGAGAGATACCATGCGAAGCACTACAGATATCTCACTCGGTCTGCACGCTCTAAGAGTTTGATAGTTGGAAAGTATTTTTTGGAGATTAGTGAGCTGGTCTGCGAAAGGCATCGGATTGCTCAAGAAGGCATGCAGAGCCAGAGAGATCCCTTCTAAAGGGACTCCTGGGTATATGAGCGCCGATATAAGCTCGACTGGGTCTGGGATGAAGCTAAAGAGACAGGCCAAAGGAGTGTACCAAGATTTTATAGGCACTCCAGGCCGGTTTAATAGTTCTAGAGAGAAATTATTCCAGGACCCGATCAAGCGCAGCCGCTCGCGCAGTGCCAGGGCCACTAACCCCGCCTCTGCCAGGGTGTCGACAGGAGAAGGATTGGGGGTATTAACGTTGGGTGCAGACTCTGGGGATGCAGATAGGAGCGCTTCAGGCAACTCTGATCCTGGCTTACCCTTAGCCAGGGATTCATAAGTCCGGTAAGCTCTCTGGCGCAAATCCGATTCTAAAGGCTTGAGAGGTGTAGAATGGAAAAATTCATGGGTAATGTTAACATCCAGGGCCAGGAGTGAAAGCAATCCAGGCGTCCAGGCCAAAGGCTGGTCTCCGCAAGTTGACAAGGCTTTCTCGGCTAACTTTGTATTCTGCAAAGATTGCCAGACAACTTGATCTTGCCTTAAAGCGTTAATAACCCAAGGCTGGGTCTCAACAGGAAGTTTATTGTGAAACTGCTGGACGAAACTGGGAGATTCCATAGGCCTAGTTTATTTGCAGCAGTATGAACCAACACGGGACCAACATCATAATTCCCCCAGTCATAATTAATGTAATCCCAATACCGTTGCGCGTTCGCATCAGTTCGTTTATGGTAGCAAGCAGGGTGGATGCATTACCTACTAGCCCTGAGACTTCATCAGCCAGTCCTTTCTGAGCCAGGCGGTTTGTTTGGGTCAGGGTTGCGCGCAGGTCTTTTCCCCATGCACCGGTGAGCAGAATCAAAACACCCGCACAAAAGGTGATAACACCCAGGGTGAATATTCCAATCAACATGGTGTATTGCAGGTTGTGAAGTTGGATTGGATCCATTAAGTCCTCCTCATAAAAAATTACAACTTCTCAGGGGTTGGCCTGGAAGAACATAGGGAATTCACAAGAAGGGATTTTGACATTCGAAAGTAATGTAATCCAGTCCTGTCCGGCGACCTCTTCAGAGAAAGCCACACTGGCATGTTTTTTGAACTCGCTGCTCAGATTCGAGATATTACCTGGGGAGTGGAGAATATTCCAACAGACTTCTCTCCATAATAAGGTGTGAAAGGTCAAGCTGAGTTGGCTTGTCTTGAACATGGGAAACTTGTAAGACGCCAATTGATCTCTATCTAGAGTATCTTCGCCCAGCTTGATGGATCCAAAAGCATCGATGAAATTGGCCAGTGCCCGGTTGTCCAGAACGATAGACCCATCCCATTCTAATCCGCGATCCTCCAATATTTGTACTGTGGATGCATTGAGATCGAAATGGGCCCCATTCTTTTTTAAGCCAAAAATTTTTAATAGCTCAGTGTCTTTGACTGGATCTTGGGTGTAGGATGGAAAAACTGGTATGAGCTTGATCGGGGTATCGGGGTTGAACGCAACCAACCAGATCACCTGTAAGTTTGGTCTTAGATTATCCAGTTGTTTTACATTGACTAATAATAAATTGATCTGCCCGGCATTAGGTATGCTTGGCAAAGGGAAGACGGCATCAGCCTGATTTATGGAGGAGAGTTGGGGCGTGGTTTTCTGACCCAACCAATAACCCACCAATGCTGAAAGCGTGAAGACAAATGCGTAGCCAGCCGCGAGGGAGGCTCTCATGAGGATGGCCTCTTGAGAATTGTTTTGTGTATGTGTTTCTTTATGATCCCCTTTTGGATTTGGGGAACAGCCAGAGCAGTGTCGAAGGATTCCCCTGTGCTAGAAGACACCCTGCGTAACTGGATAGCAGCAGGATGCAGACTGCCGTCTGCTAGTACCAGGCTGGCAGGACTATAGAAGAATTCTTCAGGGGAGGAGGGGGTAAGACCATTAAAGAAAGCTGCTCCGATATAGAGTTGAGCTTTGAGCAGTTTGTAAGCATTGTAAACCCAAGATGCCTGTTCTTCCATCGAAGCGAGCTGGCTGGGCCAGGAAAAACCTGTGATCCAGATAAGATCCGTGCGGTGATTGTTTTGAAGCATAAAATTGCGCACAAATTCATAATGCCGGAGTACACCGAGCTCACCTTGTGCAGGATCAGAGATTGGCTGGCCAACGATTTCCTGATAGCGGAGTCCTACAATCGGTGTTGGCATCCCGGCCTCGTAGAATTTCTTCAAGAAGGTCAGGTCATCGATGTCTCCAGCGCTTGGGGTTGTAGAAAGAGGGCTGAAGCTGGGGATCACATAAGCCTGGAGATTCTGATTGGCTAAAGCATTTCGTGCTATTTGGATCATTCCAATATAGGCTTCTGGATTGGGAGTGGTGCCCCAGCCGCGCCCGGTGTTGGCTCCAGGGAAAAGTTCCACGACCAATAGCGATCCGTGATAGCTGCTGACCATCCGCAAGGTGATGGCAGCCGTGGTATCTGGGTTGGGACCACTCGGAGTCATTGCCCAGGCTGGAGGGTTCGATATTGAAACCAAAACACTCAAGTTTTTTTGCCGGGCCTGGCCGATCAATTCAAACAAGGTGGAAAATTCAGGTTCCACATCGGGGTTAGGCCAGAGGCGTGCCCAGTCGAAATTTACGGCGATCCAATCCAGGCCAATATCAGGGGCCAAAGCCAGAGCCTGTGTTATTTGCTGTCCGGTCGTAGATACTCTTGCGCCGTAGCCAAACTCAGGCGAATTTGGCAGACCAGAGGCTGCTTCTGCTGTCAAGCCGGTGCTGGAAAACAAAAGCAAAGCGAGCATGACCGCGTAGATTATTTTTTGGGTTTGCATTGCTTTACCATCCTGGTACATTTACTTTCAAGTAACCCATGAAAAATCCCAGGCCAAATCCTAGGATACAAACGCAAAATAGAAAGACGAGATGTAACCTCGCAGAAGGATGGATTGGACGGATAAATGATATCCAGGTATCACGGATATGCTGCAAGCCTTTCATTAACCAAAAAAGCATATCCCAGAATATGATTTCAAATCGAGCGTAACTGGCTCGTGCTTTGATCATGTTGTTTGCCTCCTGCGATGCACCGTTATTGTTTCGCAGCGAACAATCGTATTCTTACCTAGAAGTAGTAACTTTAATAATCTTGCCTTCTAGGGTGGCGATCACCCGCACCCAGCGGTTTAAAATTTTGCCTCCCGCTGTGGGGACTCTGCTCTCGTAAGTCAGCAGGTATGTCGGGGCAGTCGATCTGCTACTGGCTTTTGGAGCTGCCTGCAAGCGTACTTTAGGCTTTGTTCCCGCAAATTCAGGAAATTGTTTGTGAATAGAACGGGAAATGATTTCGATGGCTTCTGTTTCCATTCTTACTATCTAGCCCTTCGTAAAAAGGCAGGCACATCCAGATCGTTTGACGCAGGGGCAGAAATACTTTCTCGGGATATTTTTCTAGACCCTGTTTCACTTGTCTGGGCTGGGTTGGGCTGAGTGATCGAAACCGGATTGTTGGTTGTCGCAGCAGAAGAAAAGCCCGGCAGGGTATCTTCGATCGACGACGCGCCTAAACCTGTCACAACCAGAATAACTTCGACGCGGTCATAGAAACGTTCGTCGTTGACGACTCCCATCACGATTTCTGCCTGCGGACCGGCCTGGTCCTGAAGGGTTGTTAAAGCCGTCTCGATTTCGAAGAGCGAGAGATCATCGCCAGCCGTGAAATTAACCAAGATACCTGCTGCATGGTCAAGCGAAGCCGAATCTAATAAGGGGTGGTGTAAAGCCTGGTCAATGGCTTTGATGGCTTTATTTTCACCTTCCCCCTGGCCAATGGACATCAGTGCGCCTCCGCCTAAAGTCATCAGGTGCCGGATATTGGAAAAATCGACGTTGATAAGGCCTGGGGTGGTGACTAGTTCAGTTATTCCTTGAACACCCTGGCGTAGAATGTCATCGGCCATGCGGAAAGCCAAATCCAAAGGCAGGTTGCGGGTTTCCAGATAAAGCAATCGGTCGTTCGGGATGGTGATGAGGGTATTGGTGATCGGGCGTAAGCGTGCCAATCCTTCTGCGGCATTGCGTTGGCGGCGGCCCATTTCAAACGAGAAGGGTGTAGTGACGACGGCGATGGTAACTGCACCCAGAGACCGGGCGATCTTAGCCGCGACCGGAATGGATCCGGTGCCTGTGCCGCCTCCCATGCCTGCAGTTAAAAACACCATATCCGCGCCCTTCAAAGCCTGGGCAATCTCCTTCCAACTTTCTTCAGCCGCGGCCTGTCCAGTAGCCGGATTGCCTCCAGCACCCAGGCCGCGCGTCGTTTTGGGCCCCAGGTGTATTTTTACTGGTGCCTGATTGCTGCGTAAAGCCTGGTGATCGGTGTTCGCGGTAATAAAATCGACGCCAGTAAGACCTAACTCGATCATCCGGTTGACCGCATTCGAACCTCCACCGCCCAATCCAAGAACTTTCAGGACAGGCTTATGGATGGCGATCTGTGTGGGGCGCGTTGGCGCATCGGGTGAATTTTGTGGAGGCATTGAACACCGGTCTATGGAATTGTGGGGTAAGGTGTCAAACATGGCGGATGTCCTTTATTTCAAAGATTAAATCGCTGATATCTTCAATGCAAGTTCTGTGCCATCTCCTTCGATATGTTCTACAATACAGCCTGAATTTATCAAGGTGTCGAGCGTATCAGTGGGAAAGCATGTCAGGTTTCCTAAGATCGTGACTCGGCTGGCATGGGTTGCTTCGAGAACTGAAAAACCGATGGTCGGCAGATATTTTTGGACGAATGGGCGGATAAGCTCGAAATGCCAGCCCGATATCCCCCAGGCATAAGAAGGGAGCAGCAGGTAATGGTGAATGGGCTTGGATGGAGCAGTGGGGCAGAAGAGTTCGTTCAGGACCTCTGGTCTAGGTTTGCGTGGATTTTGGGCATTGATCCACTGGCATATATGGTTGGCAACCGGAAGTGTGCTTCCATCCGGATGGAACCAGGCTTGGTCAGCGTGAGGGCTGTCTGAAGCGGCAGCCAGGAGCCAAAAATTGCATGCCAAAACGTTGCTCGTAACAGGCTCTATGCCAGCAGGAAGAGCCTCTGAGGAATTAGCTGTCATCAACTGGGCAATTGTTAAATTCATTTGCGTTTGCATCTGGGTATCTACAGGCGGATTGCCAGGTTGAGCATCATCCCCTAGACGGCTGCCTGCGCCGATTAAAATCACCCGGCAAGATTTACCCAGAATGGCTTGCGATAAGGCCAGGTACCAATCGAAGATCCGAAATCCAAGATGATCTTCTGATCCTGGTTTTGTTTGGTAGGGGGTAGCACCAGGCCATCTTTCAGGCCCCCCAGCTCCCCAGTTAAGCGAGCGGTTAGCTGACCAGGCATATGCGCCAAGCAAGAGCTTATCCTCCAGGCTCTGTGCTCCGCGCCGGTGAATACTTTGCAGAGCAGCTTGCAGGAAAGCTGTATCCCAATAATCTCCACCCGGTTCCAGAGGAGAAAAAACGGGTGTCAGGCCCGCCAGGAGGGCAGTCTCTGCCAGAGGCAGGAAGATATCCAGAAACCGCTCCACCAGGTTATTTTGTGCCCAGGCATATGCCGGCCAGGCGGATCGCAGATTAGGCCGGTCAAAGAAACAAACATACTGCACCCCCCAGGAAGCATAAGTACCCAGGCAGGGGCGTACTTCACCAAGTACGGTGGAATTGATCGGTGCGTGGAAGTGCAAGATGGGCTTTATTCCCGCTTCGATCAGACCTTTGAGAAAATTTTCTGGAATCGCACGTTCAACTGGAGCTACCAGAGTGATCCAAGAAGCGCCCAGTTCCTGTAATATAGGCAGCCATTTGCTTAGATCGGAGTCGCGGTAATGAAGGGTATCTGGATAATAATGAAAACCCAGACGGTGATTGTCGTACTTGGGAGCCATGGCATTCTCCTGGAGAGACGGATGGGATCCATCCATGCAATGAGTGCATCCTGAAGGATGAAACTCACCTGAGTAGCCTGTTAGGGTGCAGGATTTATGCCATTTGGGAATTAATAGAAAGAGGCTAACAACCTTACAACTTTGATAGGTAATAACCGATGCATACCTATGTTATAATACTCATACCGCGTATTATCGCAAATTTTATCGTTTTATTATAGGAAGCCGTGTTCGCATACTGGCCTGAAAAGCGTCTATCCGGTTGATCTAAGGCGGAAGATGGGCGGAATTGGTTTTTTGCGAAATTATTTCATTGTCCTTCTGGTTGTTTTTAGTTTGATCCTGGCTGCTTGTGAACCCCAAGGTAAAGAAGCGGTTTCAGGGACGGATATATCTGCGCGTATATTCCCGATTGATACTCAATTTAAAAATATGGACAGCCGTCTTGAGAATATTTGCGGGCAGGGGATATCACCGTTATTCGAGAAGAACGGAAAAAAATATCAGTATACAATCTCATGCCTCTTTGTGTATGATCCGAATGCAGCCGCTGTAAAGCGGTATTCGGTCGCGCCTTTGGGGCGCAAGTGGAAGGTGGAAGAGCCAGCCGAACCCAACCCTCAGGAAGGGGATAAAATTTATGTCAATGGTCATGTGGTATGGGATGAGGTCATTCCGTTCTACACCAAATATGGTGCGGGCGTAATTGGCAGACCATTGACAGGTGTGCGCTTTTATCCTGACCTGAACCGGTATACTCAATATTTTGAGAACATGGGCTTTTTCCGGTTCGAAGATGATCCCGAAGGTGAAGTCCACCTGATGCCTTACGGGGCCTGGATGTGCGATAAAGCTTGCCGTCCGGGGCCTGTGATCAACAAGAATACTTCCACTAAACCCCCTGAATCCCCTCCATCACCGGCATCTCAGGAGGCAGAAGCAGCCTTCAACACTACCGTTGAGCGTTTGGGAAGGGATTTTGTCGGCTTCCATCGTAGTGAAACCTACCAGGCCCAAGATGGGATGTTCGAGATGGTGTTTGATAATTTGGTGATGTTCTCTGCTCCGCAGAGTACGTTCCGTGTCCAGTTTCGTCCTTTACCACAGCTTTCAGGGATTCAACCCGAGCCTCCTGTGCCTCCTCTCAATGATCCTGGGATGGTCTTTTTCCCGACATTGAGGAATGACTTAGGATATAACATTCCGAAATTGTTTATGGATTATATAACCCTGCACGGCACTCTGGAGGTAAGTGGGAACCCGATCACTGAGCTGCATGCTTTGGGAAATGGGATCTCTCGGCAGTGTTTTGCCAATATTTGTTTGGAATACAATGCGAGGGCTCCAGAAACCTTACGTGTCCGTCCGGCAGCTTTAGGGTCCCAGTATCGGCAAAATCGCATCGGAGTTTTACCCACCGATCCGCCTGCTCCTCAGGTACAGCCTGTGGGAGTGGAACAGCCCACCCCCCAACCTGTTCTGACATCGCAAGCTTTGAAACTACAAGTATGGGAGCGCTATCCCATGCTGCCGCCAAACCAGGCCCAGGAAATCGGTGTAGCGTTGTTTGAAGGCATTCAGCCGTTGAGCAATGTCGGTTTTACGTTAACTGTGACTATGCCCGATGGCTCTTCTAGTACCCATGTTATGCTTCCAACGGGCACAAATGGACAAACCTCCACCACATTGGATCCAATCGATGTCCCGATCGGGACGATCATCCCTTACCAGGTTTGTATTACCAGCCTACTTGACCGTCCGGTGTGTGTCGGTGAAAGCTTCATAATCTGGGACGGACAGTAACATTCTTTTCTCCCGGAGGTTGATTATGCAAAACAAAACATACTCCGGGAGATTTTATTTAACTTAAAGACCAGCTTTTCTAACCATGTCAGGGGGAAGGTGGCTGATATCGATAACTGGGTCATCACAGAAGAGCATGGCACGTTCGATAACATTGCGCAGCTCACGGATATTCCCAGGCCAGTGGTGTGCTTTGAGAACATCCATTGCACGCGGGGTAATGCCTGAAATATTCAAGCCCATGCGCGGGTTGTTTTGACGGATAAACAACCCTACCATTTCGGGAATGTCTTCTTTCCGTTCCCTCAGGGGTGGTATGTGCAGATCGACCACTTTAAGGCGGTAAAAGAGATCCTCGCGGAACTTGCCTTCAGCCATCATGCCTGGTAGGTCGCGATTTGAGGCAGCAATCAATTGAATATCCACATGGATCAACGCTGTACCCCCCACACGCCGGAAGGCGTGCTCCTCCAGCACACGCAGCAGCTTGGCTTGCATATCGAGAGGCATGGATGAGATTTCATCCAAAAACAGGATACCGCCATCGGCAATTTCCATTAATCCGTGTTTGCGTTTTTCCGCACTGGTGAAAGCCCCGGCCTCATATCCAAATAGTTCTGACTCAAGTACAGTGGGTTGGATTGCAGCGCAGTTAATTGCCACAAAAGGACGGCTTGTAGCAGCCTTGTTGCCGCCCGGTCCCATGCTGTGGATTGCACGCGCCAAAACCTCTTTCCCTGTTCCCGTTTCACCTGTGATCAGCACAGAAACACAGGCAGCCGCGGCGCGATAAGTCTGGTCGAGCAGGGTAGTCATGGCTGGGTTTTTTCCGACAATGAAATCCAATTCCGCATGCTGGGTGTTACGCAGGTGCACCAGCTCCCGGCGCATCGCCACAATTTCCAGTGCGCGCAGGATCGATTTTTCAAGCTGAGCCAGTTGGATCGGCTTTTGTAAAAAGTCATGCGCTCCGCTCTTCATCGCTTCAACAGCCATATCCACATCGCCATAGGCTGTGATGAGTATCACTGGCGGTCGCATGGGAAGCAGAGCGATATCTTCGAGAAGCGAAGGCCCATAACCATCCGGCAGTTGGACGTCCAGCAGAATGATATCCATATCTCCTTGCCGCAGCCTGTCTTTTGCTTCTTGTAAAGTAGCTGCGCCGATCACTTCATATCCACGCGCGGTAAGAAATGCCCCGATATTTTGCCGGGCATTTTCTTCGTCATCGATAATTAATATAGTTGCATTCATTTAAAATCCTTCATTTCCCTCTTCTCTGGCTGATTACTTGCGTAGGGTCGGGAAATGGACGCGGAACACCGTCACGCCAGGAATACTGGTGACACTGATCGAGCCTTTGTGGGCGGTGACAATGCGTTTGACAATCGCCAGGCCAATCCCGGTACCTCCTTGCTTTGTGGTAAAGAAAGGCTCGAAGATGCGATCTCGGATTTCCTCTGGGATGCCGGGGCCGGTGTCAGAAACACTGACTTCTACCAGGGGCCGTTCTCCTGCGTTGCGTAGAGACTGAATTTTGATCGCCAGCGTGCCACTGCCCTCGGTATCTTCGGTATGCATGGCCTGGGCGGCATTGCTGATCAGGTTTGTAAACACTTGTTCCATGGCCCGTAGATCTCCCTCCACTTGCGGCAGGCCATTTTCAACCTGAAATTGGCAAAGGATGTTATTCTGTTGCAATCGGTGTTGCCATCGATCTAACAGATTCTTCATCAAGCTGCCGAGATCTAAAGCCTCCATTTTATATTCAATCGGTTTGATGAAGGATAAGCCAGATTTAATGAGCTCAGTAAGGCGATTGCAGTCTTGTTGGAGCCGTTTAACATTTTCCAAGTTTGCGTCTCCGGGAGGTAGGTTGAGCTCCAAAAGCTTAATCTCCAGGAGCTGCAATCCGGTGCTGATGTTATTGATGGGATTTCGCACCTCGTGAGCAAAGCTGGCTGTGACTTCACCCAGCAGCGCCCTTTGTTCAAGGATTTCGTTTCGGATACGAAACTGCTCACGTTCACTGATGTCTTGGAATATAATAATTACTCCTCCAAGGCCAGTCTCGGTGTTGATCGGTGTGATTTGTAAGTTGGCAGGAAAGGTTTGCCCGTTCCGGCGGTACAACTTGGCATTATCCAAATGGTAAAAAGGCTGTCCATTTTGGACCGCATCCAGCGCTGGCTTGATCGCTTGATCGCTGATTATGATGTTCTCTGCCACTTGGCCTGCAACTTCACCAAATAAATATCCCAGAGATTGTTCTGCTGCTCGGTTCATATCACAAACCAGCAAGTCAGGATCGAGGATTACCAGGCTGTCTTTGATTTGATCTTTTAGTGTGTCTGCAACTGATAGGACATAGGTGTGTGATTGCAGCTCTTTGTTCAAGTGGTCAATCAGGGTATGTTGTTGGATGATGTTGGTCAGGTTTGCCGCCAGCAGCCTGAGCACTTCCAAAAGATTGGCGGGTGCGCTCGAGAGACCTCCTGTCACTACCAATCCGATCGTCGCATGAGGTTGGCCTAAGGGGATTGAAGCCAGATATGCCAGGCCATTCGAACGCGCCGCACGATGGAGACCCGTTGTCGCTCGTGTCCGAACTGACCACAGTATGGGACTTTGCAAACTCATGAAATCGCCAGGTGGGATTTGTTCGGGAAGCAGCCTGGTTTGGCCAGAGAAAGCGGTTCGTTCAAGGATCAGTTTATCTCCATTCACCTGGTATACTGCCAGGGCATGTGCTCCGCACAGCATTTGCCCGGCTTCCAATGCAGCTTGGATCGCCGCAAGAGGATCGTTTTTTTGTGAAGAATCTACCAGATCCTGCAAAGCTAGCCAAAATTGTGTCTG
>Ga0315273_10005289_pt1 | contig 15956 bp, 21 predicted proteins | sample YL17G02_0_MG_FD_205753 | JGI IMG/M metagenome (GOLD analysis project Ga0315273, IMG submission 205753) | Sediment microbial communities from Yellowstone Lake, YNP, Wyoming, USA - YL17G02_0 | ecosystem: Environmental > Aquatic > Freshwater > Lake > Sediment | place: USA: Wyoming | collected...
GGCGTCCCAATCCTGCCCCTTCCGGTCGTAGAAGACCCCGTTTCGCCCGGCCATGAGGTAATCGGAATCTCCCGCCGTGATGGCGGCGGCGATCGTCATCTTCTCCCCGCCCCCCCGACGCACGCAGTCGCAGTAGACCAGGCAGACGCGGGAGAGCGTCGCCACCGCCGCATGTTTGCCGACATCCGCGATCGGAACGCACAGGTCGCAGCTGCGGCCGTCGAGGTACAGGGTCCCTATTTGAAACGTCGCCATCCCCTTGCGCGTGTAGAAGTCGCGGAAGGAGACGAAGTTGTTCACCAGGAGGTGCAGGTCGCGGCAATACCGGAGCAGCCGTTCCACCGAGACGATGGCCGCCACTTCCGGCTCCACGGCCTTGTCCCGCGCGACGAGATCCAGGAGCGCCGCCTTTCCGTCCTCCGCGAGGATCGCCCGTACCCGCTCCTCGCCGACGTTCTCCACCGCCGTCGCCGGTTTCGTTTCCAGCCACGCTTCGTACGGCGCGAAGCGCGCGCAGACTGTCCCCCACCCGTCGTCCGTCAGCGACTCCGCGCCGCCCAGGGCCGGCAGGACGATCTCCGACGCGAACCGCCGCACCGCATCCGCGTACACAGGGTTCAACCCGTCCGTCAGGGGCAACGCTTTCCCGGCTGCGGCCACCGCGAGCGGAAAGCCGGCCACGGCTTCCGTGTCGCCCCGCAACGTCGTCACGGCCAGTTTCTGATAGTCGGCCTCCGCGGGACCGAGCAGCGCCGCCGACCGCCCGTCGTATGCCGCCAGCCGGCATCGCTGGAAATAATCCTCGACCTTGGGCTTCAGGGGGCGGAAGAGTTCGTACCGCGCCGCCGTGTCGGCGCCGAACGGATGGGTCTCCGGCTTCCCGACCGCTTCCCACCAGTCCGCGATCGCCTTCGCCTCCATGTAGAACCGCTCAATCGCCTCGGACGTCACCCCCGGCTCTCCGCTGCGGTCGTTCTCTCCGCCCAGGGACCCGAGGATGTCCTCGATCACGGCGGCCAGCGCGGGATCCGCCGCCGACTTCGCCGGCACGATCCCGTCGCCGTTGAACCGCGCCTGGGAGAAGATCCGCGCCGTGTCGCTCGCGTCGTCGAGGGTGATCTCCATCGCGTCGGGCTTCCCGAGGACCGAAAGGACGAGCCTCGCGCCCGCCAGCACCGCCTTCCCTTCGTCGCTCGCGTCGTCGATAGCCGAGAGCGGCAGGCGGTCCTCCCGGCGCACGAGAGGATCCGGGTCCTTCAGAACCTTCCCTGCCCACCGGACGGCGCCGAGAATCTCGGGCGCCCGGATGTGGCCGTCCGCGTCGGTGTCGACGAACGCGAGGCTCTTCGCGTCGAACTCGATCCCGGACACCGGACAGGAGAGGGCCACCCAGAGTTTCTGGTCCAGCGCCTCGAGTGACGTAAGGTCGGCGCCCGTCTCGAGGAGAACCTGGTCGAATCCTCCCGCGCGGAAGAACCGCCACCGGTGGTTCGACGCCTTCGGATCCACCACCCTGGTTTCGGATGCCACGGATTTGCCCTCCTGTTGGTCCATATTCGTAAAGATAACAGAAAAATGCGGCGTGGGAAGATCGGTCCCTTATGGCCCCGGCACCGTTATCCGTGTCCGGACACCACGAGGACAGGGATCGTGGACCGGTGGACCACGTGATGCGCCACCCGCCCGAGGAACGCTTCCGCCATGGCCCCCCGCCCCTGGCTGGCGATGACGAGCATGCTATACCCGCCCTTCCGGATCTTCTCCACGATCAACGTGCCCGGCCGGCCGAACTCCACCTCCTTGTGCACCTTGGCCTCCCCGAATTCCTTGAGGCGCGCTTCGAGTCCTTCGAGCCGTCCGAGGTCGATCCGGTTGAATTCGTCGAGGCGGTGCGCGAGGTGCGGTTGGATCCTCCCCTGGTCCTGCACGTGGTAGAGGGTCACTTCCGCGGGGTGGGTGTGCCCCACGATGTGCTCCAGGTAATGGAAAGCCAGCCCGGCGGGTTCGGAGAAATCGGTGGCGAACAGCGGGTGGCGGAAGAGATCGCCGCAGACCACGTCGCACTTCTTCTCCCCGCCCTCCCCTTCGAGGATGGTGATCGGGAGGAGCAGGACCGGCTTCTCGGCCAACTGCAGCAGGCGATGGGCAACGCTCCCAAGGAGAATGTCCTTGGCGAGGGATTCTCCGTGCGTTCCGGCCACGATGACGGAAGCGCCGGTCTCCCTGGCGACCCGGTTGATCTCCAGGACGGGATCTCCAAGGGGGATTTCCAGGCGCGTCCGGAATCCCATTTCCGCCAGCTGTTTCTCTTTCTCCTTGAGGAGCGGTTCGACGAGGTTTTTCATCGAGATGTACAGTCCCCCCACGTTTCGGACGTTCATCACGTGGACCAGGGTCACGCTTTCCGCCCCCGCCCCCCGAAGAGGACCCATGCAGTCCAAACCCAAAAGACGGATCGACGCGGGGGACAGGTCCATGGCGATCAGCAGGTTCTTGAACATCGCAGCCTCCCTTTTCGGAACGGGATCAGGCACTTGTCTCGGCGGGGAACCAGTGGCGGGTCCGGTTGCAGAACGAGCAGACGGAGAGCATGACGGGGACTTCCACCAGGACCCCGACCACCGTGGCCAGCGCCGCGCCCGATCCGGGCCCGTAGAGGGCGATCGCCGTGGCTACGGCCAGTTCGAAGAAGTTGGAGGCCCCGATGAGGGCCCCGGGGGCCGCCACGCTGTGTGGAACCTTAAGCCATTTCATCAGTCCATAGGTGAGCGACGAGTTGAAGTAGACCTGGATCAGGATCGGCACGGCGATCAGCAGGATGTGGAACGACCGGGCGGTGATGTTGTCGGCCTGGAACGCGAAGATGCACACCAAGGTGGCCAGGAGCGCGACGACCGTCACGGGGTGGAGGACCGACAGGAACTTCTCGAACCAGGCGGTCCCCTTGGCACGGATCAGCAAGGTTCTGGATACGACTCCGGCGGCGAGAGGGATGACGATGAAGAAGACCACCGCGTAGACAAGCACCATGAACGGCACCGTCAGCGAGGAGGCGCCGCTGATCAGGAACTTCACGATCGGGGCGAACAGGACGAGCATGATCAGGTCGTTCACGGAGACCTGGACCAGGGTGTACGCCGGGTCCCCGTCCGTCAGGTAGCTCCAGACGAAGACCATCGCGGTGCACGGGGCAGCCGCGAGAATGATGGTGCCGGCCAGGTACTGGTCCGCGAGTTCCGGACCGATCCAGGGAAGGAACAGGTGCTTGAAAAAGAGATACCCGAACAGCGCCATCGAAAACGGCTTCACGAGCCAGTTGACGACGAGCGTGACGATGAGGCCCTTGGGACGTTTCCGCACCCCCAGGATCGAGGTGAAGTCCACCTTGAGCATCATCGGGTAGATCATCAGCCAGATGAGGACGGCGATCGGGATGTTGATCTGGCTCTCCGTGCCGAACTCCATCCTCCGCAGGGCGTTGACCGCCCCGGGGAACATCTTCCCGGCGAAGATGCCGACTCCCATGCACAGGGCAACCCAGAGGCTCAGGTACCGCTCGAACACGTTCAGCCGTTTCGGGATCGGCGGTTCCCCCGGATGCACGGGACGGGAGTCGCTCATCAGCAGCAGCCTCCGCCCTTTCGGCCCCTCATCATCATCCCCATCACGGAGACCATGTTCGCCATCTGCTCGCCGCACTTCTCCGTCAGCAGGGAGAAAATCTCCCGAACCCCGTTCGGGTCGCCCATCATGCTCTCGCAGAATCCCGGCATGATCTGTCGGAGGACGGCCATCTGGTCTTCCTTCGAAAGCGCCTTGAACTGCTCCGTGAACTCCTTCGCCTTCATTTTGCCCCTCCTTCGATTCCCGCCGCCGTTTCCGGAACGGCGAGTGCGATGTTTTCCATCCCGAGCAACTCCCTCCCGACCCGGTCCAGGGCATCCTTGCCCGCGGGTTCCGACGGCAGCATGGGCACCTTGAAGATCGGCAGCCGGAACGTCTCCTCGGCCACCTTGAGATAGTGCTGCTGCATGAAGTACCGCGACATGGAGAAGGGAGACGAACAATCCTCTTCTTCGAGAAGGAAATTGGCGATGACGCCCTGCACCACGATGCCGGATTCCTTCAGGTCTTCCGCGGCCCGTTTCGCCTCGAAGATCGGGGTGTATTCCGGGTAGATCACGAGGAGGAAGGTCGTCGCCCGAGGATCCTTAAGGCGCCGCACGAGCGCGTCGAGCTTCCCCTTGGCGCCGGTCGCCCCGGCGTCGTCCTTCCTGACGGCCACCATCATCTCGACCTGCCGGGCGTAGTCGTACGGCAGTTCGAGGAGCCGCAAGGTATGCCCCGTGGGGGCGGTGTCGAGGATCACGGCGTCGAAATCGTCCCGCTCCACCAGGCCGGAGAACTCCTCGAAAACCGCCATCTCCTCCGTGCAGGGGGATTCCAGCTCCTCCTTTACCACGGCGAGCATCCCGTCGGTGTGGCCGGACGCGGCCGCCTGGGAGAGGATCTTCGCCTTGTACGCCTCGACGCTCTCCTTCTGGTCGATCCGGACGGCGAACAGCCCGGGGTAGCCCGGAACGGGGCGAACTTCGCTCGACACCTCCGCCGAAAGGACCGACCCGATGTGGGCCGCCGGGTCGGTGGTCGCCAGAAGGATACGACCCCCCTCCCGCGCGAGGCGCGCCGCCAGTGCGCACGCCGCGACGGTTTTGCCGACCCCCCCCTTGCCGGTCAGGACGACCGTCCTGCTTCCGGTCACGCCGGTCACCATCTTTCTCAGGACGTGCGGGGGGGAGAACCCCGTGAAAGGACGGGTGCCCGTGAATCCACCGAGGAGGGTATCGGTCTTCCCGTCGAAGGCGATGGCGGCGAACCGTCCCAGCGCGGAAAGACCCTTCACTTCCCCGGCCTGGAGGGGCACCTCGATGCAGGGTCGGTCGATCCTCCAGGAAAGACGGCGGACCTGCTCCCGCTGGGATGAGGACGGATTCGCGAACGGCCCCCCCGCCCCGACCGGGATCACCCCGTTCACCACGATCCGGAAATTTCCGATCCCGAGCGTCCGGAGCTCTTCCCGGGCCCGGAGCAGCTCGTCCACGGAGGTCCGCTCCGGACGGCAGACCAGCGTGAACTCCGTCTCCCCGGGGTCCCGGAGCGCAGCGATGGCGCGGTCGTATTTCGCCTTGGCCCCCTGCAGTGAGGCGACCGGCCCGATGCACGTCTGGCCGTTCCCCTGGGCGGCTTCCTCGATATGGCGGGACCAGTCCACGGGAAGCTCGAGCAGCCGGAGCGTGTGACCCGTGGGCGCGGTGTCGAAGACCACGTGGTCGAACTCCGTGTCCTCGAGAAAGTCGGTGAACCGGTCGAACGAGGCGATCTCGACGGTGCAGGCGCTTCGGAACTGTTCCTCGAGAACCTTCATGGCGTCCGGAGGAAGCACGGCGCGCAAGGGCGCCAGCGCCCGCTCCCCGTACTCCCTTGTGGCGGAATCCGGATCGATCTCGAGCGCGAACAGGTTCGGCGCGATCTCCGTCACCCGGGGCCCGATGGGGCGTTCGAAAACGTCGGCCAGGTTGCTGGCCGGGTCCGTGGAGACGATCAGGGTCCGTTTCCCCGCCTGCGCCGTCCGCACGGCCGTGGCCGCCGCAAGGGTGGTTTTTCCAACCCCTCCCTTGCCGGAAAAGAACGTGTATTTGTGCATGATCGGCTATGCCTCATCTTTCATGGGGATTCGTCGTTCCGGTATTGCCCATCTCACCCGCAGCGACCGCCACGGCCGGGGGGGCATCACCCGCCGGGGGCGGGTTGCCCGCCCCCGCTCCCACCGAAGGAAAACCCGAAGAGCTGCTGCTCCACCTTCGCGCTGCCGCACACCGGGCAGCGGGGCTTCCACGTATTTTTCTCCCGGATGGACATCTGGATCTCGAACGGACGGCCGCAGGCGCGGCACAGGTAGGCGTAGGTCGGCATCTACATTCCCTCGCGGGTGACCTGGTCGTACGTCGGGTATTTCCCCTTGCAGATAACCTTCCCGTCGAGCAGGGTGATCGGCAGGACCTCCTGCCCCTCGCGCGTCAGCAGGTCGACCACCGTAGGGTTCGCCATGAAGCGCTGCGGGACTTGATTGATCGCGACCCGCTCGACGACGACCCCCACATTCTTCCAGCGGAGGATGTCCTCCTGGAGCCGCGCAAGGGCGGGATCGGGCGCCGGCCCGCACACCCCGGTCGGACAGCACAACGGCGGCTCGTAGATTTCCAACTTTCTCAATTCCTGCCTCCTTGTCCGGAGAATCCGGAAATATTACCCATAAGATGACCTATCAAACATTATCGATTCGTCAACGCATTTTGTCAATTCGTTATTTGACGATATATCATTTGACGGGCAAGACTCCGTCGGTATACTTCCGCATGGCGGCCATTGCACCTTTCTCGACCATGTGGCCCGTTTCGATCGCAGCCCGGATCGTCTCGTCGTCGATCCCCAGTTCACGCGCTTTCTTCATATGCCAGGTGAGGCAAGGCTGGCAGTGGGAGCCCACGGATGCGCCGATGGCGATCAACTCTTTGGTGCGCTCATCCATTTCCGGTTCTCCTTCTTCCCGATTTCCCGATTCGAGCAAAATGAGGCTGGTGGATATTATTTATCCGGCGCGCTATAATGTCAATTCGTTAATTGGCGATATGATCAACGTGGCGGGAGGATGCCATGGAAACGATCATCGTTGTCACGGCCGGCCTGACCCTGCTTGCCATCGTATCCGGGATGCTGGGACTGGGTGTCGCCTTCGCGGCCATTCCCTTCCTCGGGCTGTTTCTCCCCGACCTGGTGCACCAGGTGCAGCCCCTGAGCCTGCTACTGAACGGTGTGACCGCCCTCTTCTCGGTGTTCGGCTTCGCCAAAAGCGGCAATATCGTCTGGAAAAAGGCGGCCCTCCTGGCCGTCATCACCACGGTCGTCGCCCCGGTGGGTTCGTGGATCGCACAGTTCATCCATCAGACCTTCATCTGGGGGATCTATTTCGTCTCGGTCGCCTATCTCTCCTACCGGCTCTTCCGGCCGATACCGGAACGCCCCTTCGGCACCGAGCACTTCAGGATGGTCCTTATGCTCGCCGTTCCAATCTCCGTCCTGAGCGGCTTTCTCGGCGTGGGCCCCGGCTTCCTGCTCATGCCGACCCTCATGATCGCGGGATTCAACGCGAAAAAGGCCGCGGGAATCAACGCATTGGCGGTGACGCCCCCTTCCTTTTCCGCGCTCATTCCCCACATGGCGAGCGCGCGCTTCGACCCAACCTTGACGGTGGTGCTCCTGGTCGCCGGAGCCGCCGGCTCGTTCGCCGGCGCCCGCATCACCAGCCTTTACATGCCGAGCGGTCGGATCAAGCAGATTTTCGGAGTCCTCATCGTCGTCATGACCTTGTACAAACTCTGGACCCTCCTGCGGTAAGCCGGCATGCGGCATAACCACGGCATAACGAATCACGCTTAATACGGCTACAGTTTATTAATAGACAAGAGCACCAATAAAGCGCGGAGGCACTGATGGATGCACCTGATTCAAGGGCACAAAAGACTCCACAGGAGATAATCCTGGGCGTAATAGGGCTGTGCGCCGACTGCGACACCTGCCGCGCCCTCATGGACGAGGGTTGCGTATTTTTCCCAGAACTCTATCGGCTATGGGACCGGGAAAAGGAAGATGGAGTTCCCATTACCAAGGCGGAACTGCGGAACCTGGTGGAACTCTGTACTCTCTGCGGCCTGTGTCCTTGCCCCAAAATTCCCGCCGACGTGATGGAGGCCAAGAGCCGCTACATCGATCGGGAAGGGCTCTCCCCGGCGGTCCGATTGCTAACGGATGTCCCGCGCATGGCCCGTCTATGCGGTACCTTTCCCCGCCTGGCGAGCACCCTGCAATCGAGCAAAGCGATTGGTCCCCTGCTAAGAAAGGCGATTCGCCTTCGTCCCGAGCGTCAGCTCCCATCGTTTCCGGAACAAGATTTTTTCCAATGGGCTGCGAAGAAAGGATTGACCGGCAGAAGAGAGGGTATCCGCCATGTGACCTATTTTGCAGGCTGCACTGCCGGCTATCTCTTTCCCCAGGTCGGCCGGGCCGTGGTGGAGGTCCTGGAGCGTAACGGCGTAACGGTATATGTTCCGTCGCAACAATGCTGCGGCATGCCGTACCTTGTTGAAGGAGACCGAAAAGCCACGCTGCATCGGGTTCAATCCAACATGGATCAATTGCTGGAATCAGGTCGGGACGGAGATGATCTCGTCTGCTCCTGTCCCACCTGCGGTTTCTTCATGAAGGTCCTCCTCAAGGAGAGGGCCTGCTATTCAGAGGCATACCAGAAGTCGGTAAATGCGGGCGAGGATGAACTGAAGGTTCCGGATTCCGATCGCAGCAAGAAACACAAAGTGCTGAAAAAATCGATCTATAAGCGCCTCCTGAAGGATGACGGCTATTTTTCCTCACTCGACCCCATGGCCCGCATTGACCTGGCCGAGCGTCTCTCCGACGCCGGGGAGTATCTGGCCCGCATCCATGCCAAGGGGCGATTCGACACGCGCTTCCGTGCGATACCCGAGCGCATGGTCTACTTCGCACCCTGTCATCAGCGGAAGCAGAAGATAGGTAGTCCGTACCCGGATCTTCTGGCGCTGATTCCCGGGATATCCATTGAACCGGTGGGCGGGATGGACTGTTGCGGCATGGGCGGGAATTTCGGCTTCAAGGCCGATTTCCACGAGCAATCCCTTGCCATAGGAGGGCCCCTGATGGCGAAGATTCGGGAAAAGGCCCCCCAGGCGATCCTCTCCGACTGCATGAGTTGCAGGCTGCAGTTCCGCCACGCACTCCCCTACCCGGTCTTCCACCCGATCGAAATCCTGGCCAGAGCTTATCAGGTGGGCTCGGATTGACCGCGGACAAACCCGAGGATCTGCCTCCTTGCCCGGAAATTCCGGGTACGTGTAAGATAGTCCCGACGGATCGTCGCTCAGGCGCGACGATCTTTCAATTCGGTCATTGACGATATGGAGGACGACAGATGGGACTGCGCGATTACGAGACCGTATTGAAGGCCGCCGCGGACCCCACGCGGGTCCGGATCCTCAAGATCCTCGAAGGCGGGGAGATGTGCGTCTGCCAGGTCATCGCGATCCTGTCCCTCGGGCAGTCTACCGTGTCGAAGCACCTCTTCCTCCTCCGGGCGGCGGGACTCATCAAGGACCGGCGGGACCGGAAATGGGTCCACTACTCGCTGGACCGCGGGAGCGACTCCCCGTATGCCACACATATGCTGCGAAACCTCCGGGGTTGGCTGAACGACGATCCCGTCATCGCGAAGGACCGGGAGCGTGCGACCATGGCGAGGACGATCGGCCCCATCGCGATCTGCGAGCGAAAGATGACCCTGCCCGGCCGGCGGCCTCCGGCGGTAAAGCGGTGACTGCTCGCCCCGCGGACTGGAGGACCGAGGCCGCGGAACTCCGCGCGAAGTTCCCGCGACACATCCTGTTCCTTTGCGTCGCCAACTCGGCCCGCAGCCAGATGGCCGAAGGGATCGCCCGCTCTCTCGCCCCTCAAGGGGTGAAGATTTCTTCTGCCGGATCATCTCCCGCCTCCATCCGCCCGCAGGCGATCCAGATCCTCAACGAGATCGGCATCGATATCTCCGATCACCGATCCAAGGGGCTGGAATCCATCGACACCGGGTCCGTCGACGCCGTGATTACCCTCTGCGCCGAGGAGGTCTGCCCCGTATTCCTCGGGAAGGCGCACCGTGTCCACTGGGGACTCCCTGATCCGGCGGGCATCACCGGCACGGAGGAAATCCGCCTCGATGCGTTCCGATCCGTCCGGGACGAACTCCTCCGCCGCCTGAAGGTCCTCTTCGGCCACGGGGACGAATGAGAACGGACGATATTCCTCCTATCCTTTCAGACACTTATTCCTCCTGATCCTCCGTCCCACCTTGTGCGCTCGTCGCTAATAATCCGCGTCGTATTATCGTTGATCTTTTCCGCTTTCCCGAGCATCATATCTATAGATGCAGATATAACGTTTGATGGGGCAGAAAGGAGTTCGCCATGGGAAAGAGGGGATTCATTCTCTGCAACTGCCAGGGGACCTGCCCAAGCTTCAAGAAGATGGACATCATGAATGTGCTCTCCGATATCCGCAGGGAGAAGATCTTCGACTACGTCTGCCTGCACCCGCAGCTCTGCGTCGGAGACGGGGAGGAATTCCTCAAGGTCCTGCTCGCCGGGAAGGATACGGACAATCTTTACATCGCTGGGTGCGACCCGCAGATGCAAGTGAAGATGTTCCGGGACGCCTTCGATGCCGCGGGGTTCGACAAGTCCCGGATGGTGGCCCTCGACATCCGGAACAAGACCACGGAAGAGGCCGTCGAGGCGATCAAGGGGATGGTCGCCCAGGCCGCCTGACCGGAGGCAGCCATGAAGACCTGGCGCGGGATCCCGAGAGAGGAGATCCCCTGGTACCCGACGATCGACCCGGATCGGTGCACGGGTTGCCGGACCTGCGTCGACTTCTGCCCGAATGACGTGCTGGAATTCGACGAGGCGGCCGGAAAAACCATCGTGAAAAATCCTTTCAACTGCGTCGTGGAGTGCAGCACCTGCGGGAAGCTGTGCCCCGAGGCGGCCATCCGCTTCCCGGACGAAGCCGCTTTCTCGGCGTTTATCAAGGAGCGGATCGCGCGTCAGGCGATGAAGGGTTGATGGCGAGTAACCGCTGGCGGGAATCCCATTTCCCGAAGCGCCGAGGGGCAGTGAACTCCGTGCTGGACCTTGTCGACGTCGGGCTGTCCGGGTTTTCCCCGACGTCCGGGAAAGTCGTCTTCCAGGGAGGTGCGCCATGTTTCGATCCATCGGATTCATCGGAGGCGGACGGGTTACCCGGATTCTCCTTGGCGGGTGGAACCTGGGACATGCGTTGCCGGAGGTCGTCCGAGTCAGCGACCCGGGCACCGATTCGCTGGAAAAGCTTCGGCGGCTTCTCCTCGGGGTCGATCTGTTCGCCGGGGACAACGTTCCCCCGGCTTCCTGTGACATCGTCTTCCTGGCATTGCACCCGCCCGTCATCCCGGGCGTCCTCGGCGAGATCAGGAGTCACCTTCGGCCCGATGCCATCCTGGTTTCCCTGGCCCCCAAGGTGCCACTCGCCAAGATTTCTGAGCTGGCCGGCGGCTTCCGGAACGTGGCCCGCGTGATCCCCAACGCCCCGTCGATCGTCGGCGAAGGGTACAACCCGGTCGCATGCTCCGGGAACATCAAGCCGGAGGCACGGGAAGGCCTGATTTCCCTCTTGCGCGTCCTCGGAAAATGCCCCGAGGTCCGCGAGGACACCCTGGAAGCGTACGCGATGCTCACCGGCATGGGGCCGACCTACCTCTGGTTCCAACTCGTCGAGATGATGCGCCTCGCGGAAACGTTCGGTTTGGACGCAGAAGAGGCGGCGGAAGCGACGTACCGAATGGCCGCCGGCGCAGCGAAGACCTTGCGGAAATCGGGGCTCCTACCGGAGGACGTCATCGACCTGATCCCGGTAAAGCCGCTGTCGAACGATGAGGAAACCATCCGGGAGATCTACCGTTCGAGGCTTTCTCCCCTGTACCGCAAGTTGAAGGGGTAAGGGACCCCGCGTTGCTTCCCGGTGTGAATGTGTATTATCATACACACAGGAGGCACCTCATGGGCAGAACGAACGTCGTTCTCGACGACCGGCTCGTCGAGGAGGCCAAGAAACTCGCCGGGGAGAAGACGGCCCGCGAAACCATCGACCTTGCACTCAGGGAATTCGTCGCAAGGAGGAAGCGCAGGGACATCCTGGCCTGGGAAGGGAAGGTCCGCTGGGAGGGCGACCTCGATCGGATCCGCCGACCCCGATGATCCTCCTTGTCGATACCAGCGTCTGGATCGATTTTTTCTCGGGCCGCGACACGCCACAGACAAGGTTCTTCAAGGATGCCGTCAGGGAGGGGGCCGACATCGCCCTGACCGGGGTCATCCTTGCGGAGATTCTGCAGGGGATCCCTTCCGACTCCGAATTCGCCAGACTCCGGAAAGCGTTGTCTTCCTTCCGGATGTTGCAGCCGGCATCGGGGGAGACCTACGTTCAGGCGACAAAACTCTACCGGGCAGGAAGGAAACGCGGGGAGACCATCCGCAGTCTCGTCGATTGCCTCATCGCAGCCATCGCCATGGAGCATGGAGCCGTAATTTTGCACAAGGACAGGGACTACGAGCGGTTATCCGAATATGCCTCGTTGAAAACGATCCCAGGAATACCGTGAGGTTGCGGATATCGCCTGCATGATCAATTCCACCGGGTATCGTTACAGCGGGAGCCCCTCGCTTGGGAGAATGACTCCGGAGCGATTACTGGAAGAATTCTGGAGTGAAGTGGAGCGATGGAGGTTCTGATATGGCGAAGGTAATCCTGGAGGTATCTTCCCGCGAAGCCGTGAACCGTCGGTTCCGGAACGCCCTTGCCGGCAAGGCACAGGGGACGCGTCTGAGTTTCGAATCCCCTTCGCTGCTGATCAAGGTTCTGTCCGGGCGACGATGGGATCTGCTCAAAGTGATGACCGGTGCCGGGCCGATGACGATCCGGGAGGCGGCGCGCAGGATGGAGCGGGATGTCAAGGGCGTCCACGCCGATGTCCATACGCTTCTTGCGGCCGGACTGTTGCGGAAGACCGGCGACGATCGGATCGTCTTCCCATACGACGCCATCCACGTCGACTTCACGCTGCGGGCGGTGTGAGAACGTTCCATCGGGCGTCCCACGGAACAAACCGACGGATCGGCAGGAAACAACTCTCTCCGGAAACAAGCCGGACGGAATTCACGAATCCCCAAGCGAGGCAAGGACCTTCGCGCATTGCGATTTCCTGCCGACGAAAATAGTTCTACGGCACCTCGAAGATGTAGACGGCCGAGTAGTAGAGTCCCGCGACGATGAAGATGGCTCCGGTGATCCTGCGGACCCACAGTTCGACCCGGGTCACGCCCCGGAAGACGGCCTCGATGGACCGCATCCCGAAAGCGATCATGACGGCGAAAACGATCACCGGGATCCCGGTGCCGAATCCAAACAGCAGCGGGTAGAACACCGGGGAGTCCTTGGCGACCGACAGGGGGAGGAGGCTCCCGAAAAACAGCGCCGCGGAGACCGGACAGAAGGACAGGGCGAAGAGGATCCCGAGAAGTCCCGCGCCGGGGATCCCCCCCTGCCCCGCTTTTTCCCGCATCTTTTCGCCGACCCCTCCCCCGAGGGTGGGGAACCGGAGCAGGTCGAGGAGGACCATCCCCGCGAGGATCAGGACCGGCCCGAGAATCTTGTTCATCGAATTCTGGAGAAACATCGAGATCCGGGGCGCGGAAAGAAGACCGGCGACTAGGAGGACGCCCAGCCCCAGATACGCTCCCATCCGGCCGAGAACGTACGCCAGGCTCGAAAAAGTCACTTTCGCCGGACTCCGGTACTGCCTTCCAATGTAGGAGACGGCGGTGATATTCGTGGCTAGCGGGCAGGGGCTCAGGGAGGTCAGGATCCCGAGCCACAGGGCCGAGACGGCCCCGAGGTCGACGACAGGACTCATCACGCCCCTTTCAGGTACGAGGAGACACCTTCCTGCACATACGGGAAAAACTCCTTCTCGGACCCGAGAAGGGTCCAGACCTTTTCGAGGTTCTTCCAGCGGACCTGCCGGCCGTCGCGGTACTCGACGATCACCAGCGACTGGCTCGTGAGGCGATAATCGTCGATGAAGTGACGGTTGCCGGGTTCTTCCACGTTGACTTCCCGGAACGCAAGGAGACCCGTCCGGAGTTCCTCGGGGAACCGTCCACGTATGGCTTTCCCGGACAGGCTCTCGATCTTAATGCACGACGCGCAACGAACCCGCCCGTGGAGGTAGTAGGCAACAACGCGCTTCCCCGGACCCAGGGTAGCGTCCCCCCGTAGCTCCGGAACCGGGACGCTTCCTTCCGACGCTGCAACGGCTTCTCCGGATCGCGATGACCCGGCCAGCGATCCTCGGCGCGATTCCTTGACCAGCAGATACCCGATGCTCGCAACCACGAACACCAGAAGAAAGCCGGTCAGCAGCTTCTTCCCTTTCATGCTCCTTCTCCCTGTTTCGTGATGGTCACGCCGAGGCAAGGATCCGCTGGATCTCTTCCGTCGTCGGGATCTTCCCTGAAACCTTGACCGCGCCGTCCACCGCAAGCGCAGGCGTCGACATCACCCCGAACGCCATGACCTTCGTTATCTCGGTGACTTTCTCCATCCGGTACGGGATCCCGAGGCGTTGCGCCGCCGCCTCCGTGTTCTCCGCCAACTTCTTGCACTTCGGGCACCCCGTCCCGAGGATCTGCAGCGTCTTCACTCTTCTCTCCTCACTTCACTCCCTCCCGGGAGATTTCATTACGGACCACCTCGGATTCCTCCTGACACCGCGGACCGGGACAGCCACGATACAATTACTTTATCTTGCCCAATACATTACTTTCTGTCAATTTAATGAATAGAGATATGATGATATATACAAGCGGGGGAAATTGGCGACCGTTTACCCGAGCCCGCCGGCAGCGCCGCCTTTCGGACGGATCCGTATCGCGCCGTTCGCGCAGAATTCGCTGCAGAGTTCACAGCCCGTGCACGCGCCTTCGTTGAACCGCAGCGCCTGGGACGACGATTCGAGGGCGCCCGTCGGACAGGCCGCCACGCAGCCGAAACAGCCGTCACACGACTCCGAGAGCTCCATCCGGAAACGGAGGACGTCACCGATGATCCGCGCCTGGTCGGGCGTGACCCGGGCGAGCGCCGCGGCCAGCAGCCTGCTGCGCTGCGGAATCCTCTTGGAGGAGTAGTCGAGGCCGGTGCGCGCGCGTTCCGAATCGGATTCGGGATCCGATGCGACCGTTCCGGCCACCTGCGACACGACCTTATTCTTGACAGCCGTGAAGAAGGAACGGCGATCGTAACGACGTTCCTCCGGTTCCTGCCGCACCGTCACGAAATGAAAGCGGTCGGCAAAGGGGAACAAGGTGAGTCGCTGGAGACGCAATATGCGATCCTTCATCCGCTCGACCGCGGGCGCGTTTTCGCATTCGGCGCACGAGGCGGTGACCAGGGAAATTGCTTCCGGGCACGAGGCGAAGAGGTACACGAGGTGCTCTTCCGAGAGCATCCCCAGGCAGGGGACGCGGATTCCGGGAACGAGGGGATGGCGCGTGCATCCGAGGATCAGCGCGTCGGTCGGCGGGGCCCGCTCTACAATCCGCGGGAAGTCGGAAGCAATTTCCAGCGCGCCCGACGGGCAGGCGGCGGTACACGCCATGCAACTGCGGCATCGCTCCGCGTCGATCCGGACGACTCCGTCCAGATGGATGGCACCGTGAACGCATCCGGCAAGACAACGGTCGCAGCGGCTTTCATGGAATCGGGCCCGGAGACAACGGGAGACGGTCAGGCGGGGAGAAGCCGTCTCCTCCCGGTCGCTCACGACGTATGCGGGTTCGCCGTGTCCCGCAAGACGCCGGACGAGCGTTCGAGGGTGTCCCGGTCGCCGGTCACATAGGTTTCGGTGCATCGCGCAATCGCCTGATAGAAAGGGCTTCCCGTTCCCTCCAGGATGGACCGCGTGAACGGCGGAAGCCACGGGAGCAGAAATCGGTCGAGGAAGGATCGCTGAAGCCCGGCGAAGCGGTTCGCCTCGCCGCGATCTCCGGCCGCGACCGATTCCCGCTGCCGATGCGCCAAAAAGGAGAGGAATTCCAGTTCGACGGCGATATGGTCGGGCATTTCGTGGAAGTCGTCCGCGAGATGCAGGCCGCACGACCCGTAGAACGCGGTCACCTTCCCGGTCGATTCGCCCATCACGATTTTCGCGTCGTCAAGATACATGG
>Ga0315273_10005290_pt1 | contig 15955 bp, 13 predicted proteins | sample YL17G02_0_MG_FD_205753 | JGI IMG/M metagenome (GOLD analysis project Ga0315273, IMG submission 205753) | Sediment microbial communities from Yellowstone Lake, YNP, Wyoming, USA - YL17G02_0 | ecosystem: Environmental > Aquatic > Freshwater > Lake > Sediment | place: USA: Wyoming | collected...
ACCCGGCGACGATCGATCCGGCGCTGCGGCTGGACCTGCTTGCCAAGCTCCAGAACGTGAAGCTGGAAGGCGGGCAGCGGAGCCTGTTCGAGTTCTCCGCGGCGCGCCCGCCCAAGACGCCGGACGTGAAGATCCTGCCCAAACCGGGCGCGCCCGGGGCAAACCCGGGAGCGCCGGCGGCCCCGGACGCCAAGCCGGACACGGCGGCGGCGGTTAAGCCGCCGCCGCCGCCGATCACGTTCAAGTTCTACGGCTATATCAGCCCGGCCAGGGGCGGCACGAAACGGGCCTTCTTCCTGGATGGGGAGGAGATCCACGTCGCCGCCGAGGGTGAGATCATTAAGAAGAGGTACAAGGTGGTCCGCATCGGCGTCAGCTCGGCCGTGGTCGAGGACACCGAGCACCAGCATCAGCAGACGCTGCCGCTCGAGGAACAACCCGTATGAGACGCGCGAGGGAGCGAGGTTTCGCGCTGCTGCTGGTGTTTGCGATGGCCGCGGCGGTGGCGATCCTGCTCTACACCGAGATGCCGCGGGTGGTGTTCGAAGGGCAACGGCAGCGCGAGCAGACGCTGATCGACCGCGGGGAGCAGTATCAGCGCGCCATCCAGCTTTACGTCCGCAAGATCCAACGCTATCCGGCCCGGATCGAGGACCTGGAGAGCACCAACAACATCCGCTTCCTGCGACGCCGGTACCCGGACCCCATGACCGGCAAAGACGACTGGCGGCTGGTCCACGTCGGCCCCGGCGGCATTTTGCTGGACTCGAAGGTTCAGAAGCCGCAATCGCCCGACAAGGACAAGGAGAAGAAGCCGGAAAACACCTTCATCACCGAGGCTGCGCCGGTGGGATCGACGGGCGTGGGACAGCCCGGCGCGGGCGTTCCGTCGATGGCCCTGATGCGGCGGGCAAGCGACCGCGCCCCGGTGTCGGCCACTTCGATGCCGGGCGCCCAGGGCGGCGGCGCGGGCCCGGGTGACCCGGATGCGCCGCAGCAGTTCTCGCCCGGCTATCCGACGGCTCCGCCGGCGCCGGGCCAGCCGGCCCCGTACTTGCCGGGCGGGCAACCCGGGCAGTACCCGGGCATGCAGCAGGGGCAGTATCCGGGCGGGCAACCCGGCCAGTATCCGGGGGTGCAGCCCGGCCAGTATCCGGGGGTGCAGCAAGGGCAGTTTCCGGGCGCGCAACCTGGCCAGTACCCGGGCATGCAGCCGGGGCAGTATCCAGGCATGCAACCCGGCCAGTACCCGGGCATGCCGGCACAGGGCCAGATCGTGCCGTTCATGCAGCCGGGGAATCAGGTTTCGCAGTACCCGAATCAGCCCGCCAGCTCGCAAACCGGAGGGCAGGTTCCAATTCCATTCCCCGGCTACGCGCAACAACCGGGCGCGGCGCCCGGGGCGGCGAATCCGAATCCCGCCCTCGAGCTGATCCGCAACCTGCTGACCAGCCCGCGACAGGGCCCGCCGATTGGCGGACCGATGCAAGCCGGCGGCATGCAGTTGGGCGGCGGGATCGCGGGCGTGGCCAGCAAGTACGAAGCCGAGGGCATCAAGGTTTACAACGAGAAGACCGCTTACCAGGAGTGGGAATTCATCTACGACCCGAAGAACGACCGCGCGCTCGGCGGCGGCATGGGCATGGGCGGGCTGATGCCGGGAATGCAGGGCATACAGGGACAGATGGGGACCGGGCAGCAGCAGGGCGCCTTCGGCCAGGGGCCAGGGACCGGTGGTTTTGGGATGCAGCCAACGCCCCAGCAACCGGGCTTCGGTTTTCCGCCGCAGGCTCAGCCCGGTTTCGGACCGCAACCGAGTCCCGGACGCGGACGCTGAAACCGGGGAACGTCCCGTCTGTCCCCACGTTCCCCGGATTCTACTTGGGGGGTTGGACCGGCGGCGGTGCGGCCTGCGGCGGTGCGGCGGGGGCGGGCTTGCCGAAGTAGGTTTCGTCGAGTACCGGCTTGGCCGAGCTCTTGAACGCCTGCATGGCCTTCTGCGCGTTCTCGGTCTGAAGCCGCTTGTCAATCTCGGCCTTCACCTCTGCAAAATTCCTGACCGTGCGCTCCTGCACCTGGATGAGGTGCCAGCCAAACTGGCTCTTGACCGGCTGGCTGACCTCGGCGATTGGAAGCTTGAAAGCAGCTTCCTCGAACACCGGCACCATGCGCCCGTGGCCGAAGACGCCGAGGTCGCCGCCCTTGGCGCCGCTGCCGGCGTCGTCGGATTCCGCCTTGGCGACGGCGGCGAAGTCCTCGCCCTTGACGATGCGTTCCCGGATGGCCTTGGTCCTGGCGAGAGCATCCTCCTCACTGAGGTCCTGCTGATTGGGCTTCAGCGGCACGGGCGAACCCTTAAAGCGGATGAGGATGTGGCGGGCCTTGGCCTGCTCGTAGTCGGCCTGGTGCGCATCGAACCACGCCTTGGACGCTTCCCCGGCGGGCTTGTTGGCCTCCAGCATCTGTTGGTAGAGCAGGCCTGCCAGAAGGCTCCGCTCCTGGAGGAACACCTGGGCCTTGGCGGTGGGCGTGGAGTCGAGTCCGCGCTTCCTGGCCTCGTTGGCGAACAGGATGACTTCGCCGAGTTGTTCGGCGAAGCGGCGGCGGGCTTCGGGCGTGTCACCGCCGATCTGCCCGCGGATGCTGTCGGGCAGGTTCTTGACCAGCGTTTCGAACTCGGATTTGGTCATCCTGGTCGAGCCGGCGGTGAACACAACCGGGTCGGCGGAACCGGCTGCCGGAGAAGCGGCCGGCTTGGCCGGCGCGGCGGGCGCCTGGGCCCAAAGGGCTCCGCCAATCACCAACAACAGAAGTACTCTCATCTCTACTATTGTAACGGCAGAGAGCGGCACGGGGGCGGGGTCAGGGGAGTTCGCGGCGGCGGGTGGCCAGCCGGCGGCGGCGCTCGGCCGAGCGCACCTGCGGCTCGTCCATGCCGAAATAGTGAGCCACCTCGTGCCATACTGTTTCTTCGAGCATTTTTTCGAGGTGCGCGAGGCTTGACGCCAGGCGCTCGTGAGGCCCCTGGAAGATGGTGATGTGGTCGGGCAGATGGAAACTGTCGCCGACGCTGCGGTAGGCCAGCGGCCGGCCGTGATAGAGTCCCAGCAGCCCGGGCCGGGGCGGCTCCCGCTCGACCAGGAAGACGACGTTGTGGAGCCGGCGGCGAAACCGGGGCGGAATGGCGCGAATCGCCTTCTCGACGAGCTTGTCGAATTCGTCGGGGCTCATCCGGGACCTCTCTTCCAGTGTAGTGGGTCCGAATCATGACCAAGAGAATCGTGGTGGCCATCGACGGGCCGGGCGGGGCGGGCAAGAGCACCATCGCGCGCCGGGTGGCCGAAAAGCTGGGCTGCATCTACATCGACACGGGGGCCATGTATCGAGCGGTGGCGTTGTGGGCCAGCCGGCTGGGCGTGGACTTGGCGGACGGGTTGCGGCTGGAGCAACTGGCCGCGGCGGCCGAGATCCACTTTGAAGCCGGCAGTTCGCGCCTACTGCTGAACGGCGAGGACGTATCCGAGGAGATTCGAGCGCCCCGGATGTCGCAGGCGGCGTCGATGGTGTCCTCGGTGGGGGGCGTGCGGCGCGCACTGGTGGCAAAGCAGCGCGCGATGGGCGCCGAATCGTCGGTGGTTATGGAAGGCCGGGACATCGGCACGGTGGTCTTCCCGGACGCCGGGGTGAAGATCTTCCTGGACGCCGATCCGCGGGCGCGGGCCGAACGCCGCGTGCGGGAACTGCGAGAGAAGGGGCTGGAGGCGGACGCCGGCGAGGTTGCGCGCGAGTTGGGCGAACGCGACGAGCGCGACAGCAGGCGCGCCGATTCGCCGCTGCTGCAAGCGCCCGACGCGATCTACCTGGATTCGACCGCGCTCACTCCGGACCAGGTCGAGCAGGCTATCCTGAAAATTATTCGCGATCGCACTTCCAACGGAAAGGAACTTTCGAGTTGAAGAATCTGCTGGTGATGAAGTTCGGCGGCACGAGCGTGGGCTCGGCCGAGCGCATTCGCGTGGCTTGCCAGATCACGGCCGGCGAGCAAGGCGCGCGGCCGGTAGTGGTGGTGGTGTCGGCGATGGCCAAGATCACCGATCTGCTTCTGGATTCGCTCCGCCGCGCCGAGGCCGGCGATGAGGCGGGCCTGGAGGCGGATATCGAGAAGCTTCGGGAGCGGCACGTGGTCACCTGCCGCGATCTGTTGCCGCCGGACAGGCACGAAGCGGCGATCGAGGCCATCCACCGCCTGGTGGGGGAATTCCAGCGCATCGCCAACGGCGTGCTGATGCTGGGCGTGCGGCCGCCGCGTTCGGTGGATGAGGCGATCGCGATCGGGGAACGGTTGTCGGCGCTGCTGATGGGGGCGCACCTGGAGGCGCGGGGCGTCCGGGCGGTGGCGGTGAGCGGGGCCGAAGTGATCGTGACCGACGCCGTATTCGGAGGCGCCAGCCCTTTGATGGAGCAGACCCGGGAGAAAGCGCGCCGGCGTTTGTTGCCGTTGCTGGAAGCGGGCGTCGTGCCCGTGGTTACGGGATTCAACGGCGCCACCGCCGACGGGCGTCCGACCACGCTGGGGCGCGGAGGTTCGGATTTCTCGGCCTCGATTCTGGCGGCCGCCCTGGACGCCGCCGAACTGTGGATCTGGACCGACGTGGACGGCATTATGACCGCCGACCCGCGCCTGGTGCCGGAGGCGGCGGTGCTGGATGAGGTGACCTACAGCGAGGCGGCCGAATTGGCCTACGCCGGGGCAAAGGTCCTGCACCCGCGCACGCTGGCGCCGCTGGTCGACAGGCAGATCCCGGTGTGGAGCAAGAACAGTTTCGCGCTGGACAAGCCGGGCACGAAGATCGTCTCGAAGCTGGACGCCCAGGAGCACGGCCCGCGCGCGGTCACTTCGATGGCCAGCGTGGCGCTGGTTTCGCTCGAGCCGGCCAGCGCGGCGCTCAGCGGCACCAAGGCCATGGCGCGCGTGCTGGAAGCGCTCTCGGCCTCCAACGCCGAAGTGCTGGCGCTGTCCAGCTCGAGCTACCGGCAGAACTTCTGTTTCCTGGTCCGCAAGGATGAACTGGCGGCCGTCGTCGAGTGCCTGGAGTCGACCTTGTCGATCGAGTTGGCGCACGGCTATCTCAGGCCCATCGGCGTCGACGAGAACGTCGGCTTGCTGAGCGTGGTGGGCGAGGGGATGAAGGGCACGCCGGGGCTGGCCGGGCGCATCTTCACGGCGATTTCGCGCGAAAACGTCAATATTATCGCGATCGCGCAAGGTTCCAGCGAGCTGACGATCTCCATTGTGGTCCGCCGGGACGGACTGGAAAAGGCCGTCCAGGCGATTCACGCGGAGTGCCGGATTGGGGAACAGGCCCGCCTCCACAAAGAGTGAGGGGTAGGAGTGGGCGCGTAGAATCAATCACTTACCAGCAGAATGGGTGAGTGATTTCGCGCACTTGGGTGTTTACACGCACCGATTTCGGAGATCTCGGTCTGTAGATATGGCATTTCTCTAGAGTTTCAGTCTGGAACGTCGCGTGCATTAGGAAAGACAACCATAAGTCGTCATTGACTTATAGCATCCCCGGCGACGAGTCCCAGCTCGTCGCCAGCCCCTCTGAGTGAGGCCCCGAGTTTTCAGACCCGGGGCCTCTGTGTTTCAAGGCTGCCGGCCGCTGTCTTACGGTCGCGGTTCCGTCGAGGAAACCGGGGAAGGAGCCCAATTGAAATTGCAATTAGGCTCCGTCCCCGGTTTACACTGGAAGTTGACCCGCTCATCCGTCGCAATTGCTCTCGCTTTCGCATTCCTGGCGCCGGCCCGGGCGGCCGAGCAGGGGCAGTTGGACGCCAGTCCGGCGCTTTTCAGCGTGCTGGCCGCGATTCAGGTTGCCGGCTACGACGCCGACTTGGATTCTCCCGCCAATCATCCCATGCGCCAGGCGCTCCGGAAACACCTCGAGGGCCGGAATCTGCCGGTGTCGGGCGACTTGCGGCGGTTCTTCCGCGACCACCGGCAACCGGACGCGACGGCGGAGCTGAGCCAGTACATCTCGTTCGCGCTGTCGGTGGGAGGCCCGCCGGATTTCAAGTTCCGGTTCAAGAACTACCTTCTGCCGCCGGATGTGCAGCGGTTGGAAGGATTCGAAAAACTGATGGTGCGGTTCCACCAGGAGGCGGGCGTCGACGAACTCTGGAAGCGGGCGCAGCCGGCGTTCGACGAGGCGATCGCCCGCTATCACGAGCCCGTGACGCGCGCGGTGATGGAGGTCAACGCCTACCTGCGTTACGTCGGCAGCTCGGCGCTGGGCCGGCGTTTCCAGATCTATCTCGATCTTCTGGGCGCGCCGAACCACATTCAGAGCCGCAGTTACGCCGACGACTACTTTGTCGTCGTCACGCCGTCGCCGGAGCCGCAGATCGACGATATCCGCTACTTCTACCTGCACTACCTGACGGACCCCATGATGGGCCGGCAGTCGGAAGCGCTCATGAAACGCAAGGCGCTGGCCGACTACGCGATTGCGGCGCCGGCGCTGGAAGAGCACTACAAATCCGATTTCGTCTTGCTGGCCTCTACCTCGCTGATACGCGCCATCCAGGCGCGTATGGCGCACCCGAGCCGGCGCCAGGCGATGGTCGAGCAGGCTCTCAAGGACGGCTTCATTCTGACGCCGCATTTCGCCGAGCAGCTTCCGGCCTACGAGAAACAGGAACAGGCGATGCGCTACTACCTGCTAGATATGATCAACGCCATCGACCTGAGACGCGAGGAGCGGCGACTGGAAAACGTCGGATTCGCAGAGGCCAGAGCCGTGCGCAGGGCCAAAGTGGCCGCACCGGAACAGAAGGCGGCCGAGCCGGCGGGCGCCGGCAAGACCCTGGAACAGGCGGAGAAGCTCTACGGCGGGCGCGAGCTGGCGAAGGCGAAAGAGGCGTACCTGCGCGCGTTGAAGGAAACGGACGAGAAAACGCTGCACGCAAAGTCGTATTATGGTTTGGCAAGGATCGCGGCGCTCGAAAAGGACCCGGAGCTGGCGGAACGGTTGTTCCGCAAGGCGCTGGAATGCGATCCGGACGGCTACACCAAGGCCTGGACGCACGTTTATCTTGGACGTCTGGCGGAGGCCGCCGGGGAGCGCGAGCGGGCGGCCGGGGAGTACAAGGCCGCGCTGACCGTGGAGGGCGCTTCCGCCGCGGCACGGCAGGGCGCCGAAAAGGGTTTGAAAGGGTTATCCGAAAAATAAGGAGTCAAGGAGTCATTGATGAAAATGGGTATTTTTGTAAAGGCGTTCGTGGGGCTGGCCTGCGCGACTGCGTTGTTGCTCGGACAGGCAGCAGCCCCTGTCGCCAAGCAGCCCAAGCCGAAGTCTAAGAATGAGGTCGAGGCGGTGATGGCCATGTTCAACGCGCAGGAACCCGACGCGCGCATCGCGGCCGCCAACCAACTGGTGCTGAAGTTCGCCGACACGGAGTTCAAGGAGTTGGCGATGCTGATGGTGGCGTTGTCCTATCAGCAGAAGAACGATGCCGAGAACATGATTCTGTATGCCGAGCGGACGCTGGAATCGAACCCGCAGAACTACCAGGCCATGCTGATGATCGCCGAGGCGCTGGCGCAGCGCACGCGCGAGAACGATCTGGACCGCGAGGAAAAGCTGGTCCGGAGCGAGAAGCTGGCCAAAGGCGCCATGGAAGCCATCGACAAGGCGGCCAAGCCGCGGGCCGACGTTACCGACGAACAGTGGACCGGCGCAAAGAAGGACTTTGCGGCGCAGGCACACCAGGCGCTGGGCATGGGGGCGATGGTGCGGAAGAAGTACGACGTCGCGATCGTCGAACTCAAGACGGCGACCGAAGTCGGCACGCAGCCGGATCCGGCCACCATGGTGCGGCTGGGCGCGGTTTACAACCTGGCGGGCAAGCCGGACGATGCGATCGCGGTCCTGGACAAGGTGATGGCGACGCCCGAACTGCACGCGACCATCCGGCAGTTCGCGCAGGCCGAGAAAGTGCGTGCGGTTCAGGCCAAGGCCAAACCCGCCGCGCCGGCCACCCCTCCGGGGCAAATCGAGATCAAGAACTAGCCGCGCGGGGGCGCGCCATGGAATCGGACCCGGCAGTTATCGAGGGTGTCCTCTGCCACGCGTTCCGGGACCGGGAACTGCTGCGGCGCGCCCTCACTCATAAATCACGAGCGTTCGAGCAGGCCGCGGCGCGCGAGGATACGCTCGCCGACAACGAGCAACTGGAATTTCTGGGCGACTCCGTCCTGGGCTTTCTGGTCAGCGAGGCGTTGCTGTGCGCCCATCCCGATTTTTCCGAAGGGAAGCTGTCCAAACTGAAGTCGCACCTGGTGAGCGCGGCGTATCTCCACCAGGCGGCGCAGCGGCTGAATCTGGGCCAGCATCTGCTGCTGGGTCACGGCGAGGAGATGAGCGGCGGCAGACTCAAGAAGAACCTGCTCTCGAACACCATGGAGGCCCTGATTGCCGCCGTGTACCTGGACGGCGGCGTGGAGGCGGCGCGGGCATTCGTGGCGCGGCACGTGCTTTGCGGCCTGGCCGAGCTGGAGGCCGCCCCGGAGGCCGCCAGCCACGATTGCAAGAGCGCGCTTCAGGAGCTGGCGCAAACCATGGGATTGCCCCAGCCGCGCTATCACATCGTGGGGGAGCACGGGCCCGAGCACACCAAGACGTTCAGTGTCGAGGTGCGCGTGGGGAAGGAATGGGCCGGCACGGCCGACGGCGCGTCCAAGAAAAGCGCCGGGCAAAACGCGGCGCAACGGGTGCTCGAGCAGTTGCTGGCGAGCCGGGCCCTGCCCCTGGCGGAATAGGGACAGAGGTACCCCCAGCGCTGTGGCATAGGCGTTAAAATTACGCAAGTTGGTCGGACGACCTGAATGGCTGGTGCGATGGGGCGGTTATCGCCGAGATCTCCTGTTTCACAGGGATGGCCATCTCCCAGAACGCGACATATGGCCGGCGTGGGGCCACTTTCCGAGATCGCCGTTGATCTGCCGGAATACTCCGGTCCACTTTCCGAGAAGACGGTTTATCACTCCCGATCCCGTCGGCAGACCCCGCTGGCGATTGTAGGTAATCCCTTGGCGACTTTGGGCGGTCAATTCCATGGAACGGCGTTTGAACGAAGCCGCCCGCGCGGCGGATGCTTCGCGTGTGCGTCGTTCAGCTTTCGTGTTCTTCCGGGCCGACTTGGCGGGAGTCGGTGCTCCGGGTTAGGATTGGCGTGATGCAGATTGCACAGTTTACGTGGCGGCGTCCCCTCCCCAAGTCCGCACAACTCCTTTGCCTACAAGTGGTTACAATTAGAAACCCATAACCAGCCGCGCCCGCCGCAACCGCGAGCGGCTTCCTTCAAACGGCCCTATCGATAGTGCCCCGGCCCCGCCTCCTCGCGCGTTCCGATGGGCATTCCTGCCGGGGCACTTCCGATAGGGATCTAACGTTTCACGGGAGTAATCCTGGAGTGAGACGTGAGCGCTCCGAGTCAGACTCGAAACCGCTCGATCAATACCCGTAGATCGCGATAGCACTTGTCAAATGACCTCGCGGCCCTCGCCTGGTTCAGGTCGAAGATCGCCGCCAGCGCAGGCTGGTCGATGGTCTCGGAGTAAACATGCCCGCACATACGCTCGCGAAGCCATCCCTTCGCTCCTCGAATCTCTTCTGGGTTTTGAGGAGGAGCCAAATCGGCGGGCAGCCCTCGCTTTCCGCGAATCGACTCAGCGGCCGCTAGAAACCAACCTTCAAATTCACGTTGGGGAAGGATCACGGACACTGGCAGTCCCATTCCTGCCGACTCCGCGCGAGCCAAGAGAGGTGGGGCCAACGTAGCCGGGCAATCGTCGTCGCTATCGAGAAGAACGAAGACCCCTCCACACGGGCGTGCCTTAAGCGCTGCCAGTTCGACAGCTCGCTCGAGTTCACCGGCTGTCCGCACCAAGCTGCTCCGCGGCCTCCGGATCGGCTGCTGGACATCCAGGTGTACAGTGGGATCGATAGCGTATCCAATTCGACGAAACAAGATAGGCGCCGCCTTAACATCACCGTGGCCTTCCACCACAAGGCCGATTTTGATAGGCGTCACAGCCCCGCTCCGTCAAACAGATTCAATTGTTTTGGAGATTTTGCACCGAAAAGCTTGATATCCGGCCGCAACTGGTCAAGCCGGAGCAGTTCGCCAGGTGTGTACAGTCCCTTGCGAACAGCTTCGCGACTTGCCTCATCGACCGGAGCAATTTGGGTCGTACCTTTCTCGGCATGGACCGCAAGGAGGAGTTCGGCCTCAATGTCCGCGCTGTCAAGCAGATCGGGGCTGTGCGTCGTGACGATCACCTGCGTCGACTGGCTCGCCTCCCTGAGCGCGTCAAGTAGTGCGCCGACCGCCGCGGGGTGCAGTGCAACTTCCGGCTCTTCAATGCCCACCAGAGGTACGCTTGGAGCGGCAGAGTCCTGAGACTGAAACAGGGCGACGAGAATGCCGAGCGCGCGAAGAGTTCCGTCCGACATGTTGCCGGCGAAGAACCGCCACGGATCGCTGGAACCCGCGACTTCTTGCCGGAACTCCAAGGTCGCTTTGGGTGGAACGTCTTTCACGTCGACGCCACTGACACCGGGAACGATCGAAGAGAGATACTCCTCAATACGTTTCTTACGGGCCTCGTCGCGCATGGAGAGTTGTCGCAGCACGCTAGTCAGGTTGCTGCCGTCGCGGACGAGAAGCTCTCCGGAATCCGGCGCTTGGAAATCACGTATCCTGTCTGGATTCAGGCTGTAAAAACCCATCCTTGACAGAGCGTCGTAAACAGGCCTGAACTTTGGCACGCCTGAAACGTTTACCAGGTAAAGCCGGTCCTTCAAGGCGGCAGGTGGAGCAATGCCGCTTCGTGTTCCGCCTAACTCAAATTCCTTAACCTCTCCTGCGATCACCAGGAAACTGGTTCGCTCGGGTCCGAGAATCGCGCACTCTTCGGTCTGAACCTCGTAGCCGCCCTGCGGACGCGCGCCGATCTTGAAGGCATAATGGCCCATGGCAGAGGGCAACTGAAATTCCAAACGGATTCCAAAATGAGTAGGATGCCCACCGCTGCGGCGGCGCACTTCGGCGATGCCTCCGCGCTCGCGCAAGGCATTGTCGAGAGAACTTCGCAGAGAATCGCTGGTGAACCGCAAGGCGTCTAGAAAGTTGCTCTTCCCGGAGCCGTTTGGGCCCACCAGGAAGGTCAACGCACGCAAGTCCACGCCGCTCGCGGCGATACTCTTATAGTTCTTCAGCACGACACGCGTTAAGAAGGGCGTCACGTCCGTCATTGTAGTCTCGTAACGAGCTGTCCGTTTGGGACCAGGGTGGGATCAGCGGCTAACGTCATTCTTGCATGCCGTTTCCCGAAGGTCGCGCACTTGCCGTAGAAGATACATCGTAGCAGAGTGCCGGCGACGAAAGGCGCCTTCTCTTCGTCTTACACACGACCCGGCGAGTCGATCAGTCCCGTGAAGTCCCCCTTACGGAATTCTTCATATTCCGCCCGCGAATCGATCCTCCCTGACGTCGCAGTGTTTACGGACTGCTCGGCCACTGGCCGGGAAGCGGGCTTATCGTACACCTGCCCCAAACGGCCTTCGGGGAAGTCGGCAGGGTACGTGGCGGTACACGCCCAAACCGCAAAGTTGACGGCCGTACCCGATTGTTGCGAAATCCCCATCCCCCCAGCGGGGGCCGCTGTCCCCATCTACTCCTCGTCGTGCTGGGCGGCCAGGCGGGTGACGACGCCCATGTCTTCGAGCGTGGTGACGTCGCCCGAGACCGAGTGCGTGGTGACGATCTCGCGCAGCAGGCGGCGCATGATCTTGCCGCTGCGCGTTTTCGGAAGCGCATCGGAGAAGCGGATCTCCTGGGGCCGGGCGAAGCCGCCGATCTCGTGCGCCACCCACTGCCGCAGTTCCTTCGCCAGCCTGGCGTGATCCGTATTCCCGGACTTGAGCGTGACGAAGGCGCAGATCGCCTGTCCGGTGATTTCATCCGGCTTGCCCACCACCGCCGCCTCGGCCACCGCGGGGTGCCGCACCAGCGCCGATTCGACTTCCATGGTGCTCAGCCGGTGCCCGCTGACGTTCATGACGTCGTCGACGCGGCCCAGCACCCAAATGTAGCCGTCCGCGTCGCGGCGCGCGGCGTCGCCGGTGAAATAAAGACCGGGCAAGCGGTTCCAGTACTGGTCCTTGTAACGTTGCCCGTCACCCCAGATGGTGCGCAGCATGGCTGGCCAGGGCCGGCGGATGACGAGGAACCCTTCCTGGTCCACGCCGACCGGGTTGCCCGCGAAATCGACCACGTCGGCATCGACGCCGGGCAAGGGCAGAGTGCCGGAGCCGGGCTTTAGCGCAACCGCGCCCGGCATGGGGGCGATCATGATGGCGCCGGTCTCGGTCTGCCACCAGGTGTCGACGATCGGGCATTTCTCCTTGCCGATGACGCGGTAGTACCATTCCCAGGCGGCCGGATTGATCGGCTCCCCTACCGAGCCCAGAAGCCGCAGGCTGGACAGGTCGTGCGCCTCGGGCCATTTCTCGCCCTGGCGGAGGAGCGCGCGGATGGCGGTCGGCGAGGTGTAGAAGACGTTGACGCGGTACTTCTCGACGATGCGCCACCAGCGGTCGAAGGCCGGCGTGTCGGGCGCGCCTTCGTACATCAGGGTGGTCGCGCCGGCCGAAAGGGGCCCGTAAACGATGTAGCTGTGGCCGGTGACCCAGCCGATGTCGGCGGTGCACCAGTAGGTGTCTTCCTCGTGCAGGTCGAAGACCCATTTGACGGTCATGGTGGCCTGCAACAGGTAGCCGCCGGTGGTGTGGAGGATGCCCTTGGGCTGGCCGGTGGTGCCGGAGGTGTAAAGCACGTAGAGCGGATGTTCGGAGTCGAGCGGCTCGGCGGGACAGTCCTCCGAGGCGTCCTGGTCGAGTTCGTGCCACCAGTGATCGCGGCCGGCGACCATGCTGGTTTCCGAGCCGGTGCGGCGGCAGACGATGACATCCCTGACCGAGGGGCACTCGAGGAGCGCTTCGTCCACCACCGATTTGAGCTTGACCTCCTTCGCGCGGCGCCATCCGCCGTCGGCGGTGAGGACAAGCGCGGCGCCCAGGTCCTGGATGCGCGCCTTCAGCGCCTCGGCCGAGAAGCCGCCGAAAACGACGCTGTGGGTGATGCCAAGCCGCGCGCAGGCGAGCATGGCGATCGCCGCCTCGGGGATCATCGGCATGTAGATGATGGCGCGGTCGCCGGCCTGGTAGCCGCGCGACTTCAGAACGCTCGACAAGCGCGAAACCAGCCGGTGGAGTTCCTGGTAGGTGATGACGCGCTGGTCGCCCGGCTCGCCTTCCCAGATGATGGCGGCCTTGTTCTTGCGGGGAGTGGACAGGTGGCGGTCTACGCAGTTATAGCACACGTTGGTCTTGCCGCCGGCGAACCACTTGGCGAAGGGCGGGTTCCACTCGAAGACGTGAGACCATTTCTCGAACCAGAAAAGCTCCTTTTCGGCCAGCTCGCCCCAGAACTCCTCGGGCCGCTCCTCGGCGCGGCGGTAGAGTTCGCGGTAGGCCTCCAGGCCTTGGACATTGGCCTTCGAGACGAATTCGGGGGAAGGCGGGTAGACAGGGGCATCGCTCATTGACTCAGCATCTCCTCTGGGAACTAATGATTAGATGATAGCAGAGCGTTTTCGGTCGCAGGCGGCTCTTCGGGCCGTGCTCACGGCCTGAAGGTTGTGTCAACGGCCTGAAGGCAGTGCCACCTCAGCGGGCGAGTTGGGCGAGGTCGCGGATGTCGAACTCCCGGTACAGGTCGCGGCAGAACAGATCCGGCGCGGCCTGGTATTCGACGGGCGCCTCCAGCAGATGCTGGAAGGACTGCATGCCCTCGTTCACCACAACCGTGTCGAACACAGCCGGTTCCAGCGCCTTGGCCGCGAGCGCCACCACCTGGCTGCGAATCCCCCGGCTCACCAGGCGGACGGAGGGGGCGCGCCTGGTCTGGCGGAGCCACCTGGCGGCGGCGATGAGCTGCGCGGCCTCGATCCCCAACGGCCGCTCGCCCAGCGCCGAAAACATCTGCGCGTAATGGCTCGAGTCCGGCTTCTGCGGGGCGGCATCGCCGTTGAAGATCGCGTCGACAGTCAGCACCTGCTCGCCGCGGTTGACGCGATCGGAGACTTCGACCGAAGCGGCGCGCTTGCCCTGGTCGTCGATCACCAGCGTCGCGGGCGGCGCATCGGCCGCCGAGAGCGATTTGAGCCACAACGCCGTCGCCGCCAGCCCGTTCGAGAACTCGAGCTTATAGGCCAGCGTTTCGAGGCCTTTCTGATTCGAGTTGGTCACCGGCCAGGCGTGTTTCACCGAGACCGGCTGGTACCGGACCACCTGGCGCAGGCGTTCCGCCGTGGGCGCCTGGCGCTGGATGCGTTTCGCGAATTCCCGGGCCAGCCCCAGCACGGTCAGGTTGCCCGCGGGCAGTCCCACGTTCAACTCTGCGGGCGTTTTGATCTCGGCGTCGGACGGGATTTCGCCGTCCACCGGCGTCATGCCGAACTGCTTCGCGATGAACCGGTAGGCGTTGACGCGGTTGTCGAGCTGATAGTTGTGGTCCGACGGGTCGGTGTTCTGATGAAAGCCGAAGCGGTCTTCGGCCCCGTACAGGCGGAAGAACGGGCGCACGTCGTCATAGACGCCGGGCTTGACCAGCGGCGCGCGGAAGCAGCAGTCGTCCTCGGCGTTGAAGATCAGCAGCGTGGGACGCGGCGCGCGCATGGCCGTCAGGTGCGAGTAGTCTCCGACCCTCATCATGTCGGCCGGATTCTGTTCGATGTCGCCGGTGTCGGCGGTGCGCTCGATGCGCGCTTCGAGCGACGAGTAACCGGCGACGGGAATCGACAGAGTGACGCGCTCATCCAATGCGCTCAACATGATGGTCTGCCACCCGCCGCCGGAGAGTCCGGTCACGCCGATGCGCGCGCGGTCGGCGTTGGGGTGATCGTAGAGGTAATCGACGCCCTTGCGCATGGCCAGGTAAAACAGCCCCACGCCGCTTGCGCCCGCAAGGTCCAGGTGCGCCTGGAACCAGTGCGCATTCTCCTTGTGCGTCAGCTCGCCGAAATTGATCCACTCCAGATTCAGCGCCAGGATGCCGCGCTTGGCCTGGTTGATGCAGCGCTTCTGTTTGTACTCGAGCGCCTTGCCCGGCTGCCCGTGGCCGTTGACGTTGACCATGGCCGGGAGCTTGCCGCTCATGCGCTCCGGTTCGTAGAGGATGGCCGCGGACCAGAAGCCGGGGACGATTTCGTAGCGCAGCTTGCGCATCCGGTAGCCCGGTCCGGTTGCGAAAACGCCCAGGTCTTCGACCTTGAGCGGCGCGGCGACCCACTCCTTCGGCCATCCACGGAAGACCACCTCCTCGAGCATTCTGCCGCGCAGTTGGGCGGCGCGGCGAGTCCAATCATCGGCCGAGGAAACCTGTGGCAGGCGCGGCGAGCGGGCCATCAGGTATTGGCGGATCTCGGCCGCGACGACCTCGGGCGTTGTCAGCGGGGTCTCGAGGAATGGTTGAACCTGGCGCGGATTGGTCTGCGCAAACGCGGGAAACAGAACCAGCAGCAGGGTGACCAGCGTGCGTACGGGCATGAGGACCTCCATCGCACGAGGATACTCCCTGCGGGTCACGTCGCGCTACTTCGCGGCGAGGCATGGTGGGGCGGTTTTTCAGGCCGCGGCCGGGCTTTCAGACCGGCCGGTCATTGCGAGGCCTGGAAGGCCTCGCGCGGGCTGAAAGCCCGCCCCAGTGTGCCCAGCATGAGCAGAATCTATCGAGATGAAAGGATCTCGACGGAGTTGATGACGACAACCGTAGCGAAACCGCAAGGCGTAAAGCTGAAAGAAGCGGATAGCAAACTCTCCGGCCG
>Ga0315273_10005291_pt1 | contig 15950 bp, 13 predicted proteins | sample YL17G02_0_MG_FD_205753 | JGI IMG/M metagenome (GOLD analysis project Ga0315273, IMG submission 205753) | Sediment microbial communities from Yellowstone Lake, YNP, Wyoming, USA - YL17G02_0 | ecosystem: Environmental > Aquatic > Freshwater > Lake > Sediment | place: USA: Wyoming | collected...
AGCAACCGGCCGCGCGCTTCGTCACGCTCCGCCAGTTGCCGGTAGAGCACCTCACGCTCGCGCGTGCGTTCTTCGACGCGGGCTTCGAGCGTCGTATTGGCCTGCTCGATCGCGTCCATCGACGACTTGAGCGCCGATCGCATGTGCTCGAGCGAGCGGCCGAGCCGCCCCACCTCGTCATCGCCGAGCGGAGGGATGGCCGGATCCATGTCGCCGGAGGCGATGCGTTCGGCGGCGCGACGGAGCACGCCGATCGGCCGCAACACGCTCTGCGCAACGCCGTCGGCAAAGAGCAGCCCGAGGACGACGAGCAGCGGCACCCAGAAGAACAGCGATCGGCGCAGTCGATTCGCATCGGCGAGTGTCGCGGTCTCGGGTTCCCGGAGGCTGAGCGCCCAGTGCATTTGGCGGACAGGTACCATGGCGATCACCTGCTCGACGTCGACCTTGCTGCGGTCGTGGCAGCTGGTACACATGCCCCGGACGCTGGTGCCTGATTGCATCAGGGACGCGATCAAACGAGGATGTTCGTCCCGTCGGCCGCGCCGCTGTACCTCGGAGCTGGCGACCACGGTTCCCTGGGCGTCGACGAGGTCAATCGACCCGCCCTGCGCGATGGGCTGCTCACGGAGCACGGCGATCATGCGCGGACTGGCCGGATCGATCTCGCCGCCCGCGACGCCAATCGGCACGCCCCGCCAGTCCTTGATGGGCACGAACAGGTAGATGCGATCGCCGTTCGGTGTGCTGAAGACGGCCGAGGCGGACGGCCGTCCGGCCGTGAGCGCGTCGCGGCTGGCTGGAATCACCGCCTCGGCCCCTGGCTGCAGGGGCGGGTCTTGAGCGAGCACGCGTCCGTCGGCATCGGTCACGAACGACCGTTCGATCAGTTCGCCTTGCAGGTACGCGTTGCGCAGAGCCTCGTCGCGGGGCGAGAGAGCGGCGTCGGTCCGTGTGGTCTGAGCTTCGGGAGCCGCGGCCACCTCCTGGAGGCGGCGCCATTCGCGCTGGAGCACGTATTCGACATGGCGGGCGGCGACGGCGGCGTCCGCCTCGCGCTCAATCACGATGCGTTCGGTCAGCGCGGCCAGGCTGTGCCAGGCAATCCAGCCGGGCACCACCATCGACGCGAACAGTCCGAGCACCACCAGAAGGGCCACTCGACCCTGCAGGCCGCGCATCTGCCACCTGGAGGAAGCCGCCTTGGCCATTACCGTCCCCGTTCATCCATGCTGTTGGCGATCAGCATGATCTCGTCGAGCGTACCACGATACCGCACCAGCCGAGTCGCGCCTGATGTCTGCCAGGTCAGCTGGTACCAGATGACGCCATCGAGATCGCGCAGGCGCTCGACCGTCGCCGGAAGGCTTCGGACGGTCGTGCCCTCGGCCTGCAGGGGTGTGGCGGGCGGCAGTACCTGGGGCGCGACTGAGGTGGTTCCCACGGCCATTGCGACGATCAGCCACGTGTCGGCAGCCAGCCGGTGCCGAAACGACATTGATGCAGAGGCCCCACCGAAGATCAGAAGGTCGTTGGGCGGCCACACGAGCGTGTCCGGGAAGTAGGCCGGAATCGGCATCTTGTGCGAGACCTGCCGCTCGAGCGCCGCGACCGAGTCAACCCGTTGAACGCCCCGGGCGACGCCAGCGGTCATCCCCGGCAGCTGGTCGAGCACGCGCAGCCCGAGTCCGACGACGGCGAGCAGCGCGGCGAGTTCGACGACGGCTCGCGCGACGTCGATCCAGACCGGCCGGTGCCTGGCGGCGTCCATGGTTCCTGTGGCGGGAGCGGTGGTCATGTCGTCGTTTCGCTACACGACAAAGAAGAGCAGAGCCGTCATGCCGACGGCGGCCAGGCCGAGGCGAAGCGCGCCGAGACCGGCTCGGGTGGGTTCGGGCTGGGCGAACACGCGCTCGCACCGATTTCCCACCGCGACGCGTTCCGCGCGGGCAAGCAGCCCTCGGGGGAAGCCGCGCGGAGAACGGGGCGGCACGAGATCGGTTTCGCTGTCGGGAATGTCAGCGAGCGCCGCAATCGCCCGGCTGAGCGCCGCCGAGTGCCCAAGTCGCGCGACCGTCACGTCGGCGCGGTACTCCAGTTCCTGCACAACCTGCCGCGCGACAACCTGTGCCGCGGGACTGAACGACGCGAGAGTGCGAACCACCATGAGCAGCCAGCCCATCAGGGGGTCCCGGCGCGCCGCGTGCGCAAGCTCGTGGGCGAGGGCGGCACGCAATTCGTCGTCGCTCAGGCGGCTGAGCGTGCCAGTCGAGATCACGATCGTGGGACGATCGACTCCAGAGCACAGGAGGACCGGCGTCCGACGCTCGAGGAGTACAACGGCCATGGCCGGTGCACCGACGGCCTGCTGAAGCTTGTCGAGCAGCGCCCGCACTCGCGCGAGCTCAGGATGCCCGGGATTCGCGTCGCGGTCGGCGAGTCCACGCACCCGGTCGTCGAGAAATGGAAGGGCGTCGCGCAGGTAGAGCAGACACCCCACGATCAGCAACGCCACTGTCGCCAGAGAGGCCACGCCGGTTCGGCCCACGGTCACCTGATTCCAGTGTTCGCCCGCAAAAATGGCCCGTGCCGACCCAAACCACTCGGTGGAACGGCCGGGGGCGATGACGTGAAATGCAACCGGGAGGACGACGGGCGCAACCAGGGCCAGCCACCGCAGGGCCAGACGCTCACTCGGATCCTGCACCCGCCAGACCCGAAGCAACGCCTCGACCAGGAGAGCGGCGATACAACCGTGCAGGATGACCAGGCCCGCGGTGTCCAGCACCAGGCTATGGCTCCTCGATGTCCTGGATCTGCTTCAACCGCGCCAGTTCCAGCGGGTGTTCGTGATGCATGCGCTCCAGGCTGATCTTGCCCGTGAAGATGCTCCTGTCGAACGGGAACACATCCGGATTGAGATGCGCGTTGTAGATGTGCCAGAGGATGACGACCAGAAACGCCATCAGGCCCTCGTTGCTGTGGGCCACCTTGGCGGCGGGAATCAGTTCTCCCGGGAAGAAACGGGTGAACAGGATCGGGAAATAGAGAATGAGGCCGGTGGAGATGACGACCACGGCGCCGAGGACGAGCCCCCAATACTCGAACTTCTGGCGATAGTCGTATCGATCGAACTGCGCCGGCTGATCGATGCGGCCCAGGTAATACCGCATCATCTGGATCGCATCGTCAAAGTCCTTGCGGTTGGGCACGATTGACAGCGGCGACCGTCCCGCCGCGATCGATCCGATGGCGAACATCAGATGCCAGGCCGTCAACGCCGAGAACGACAGCCCGGCGGCCCGGTGAAACCACCGGATGTGGTCGATGCCCCCCGTCAGGTCGATGAACCAGCGTGCCCACGCCGCGTCGAAGTACTTCTGGGGAAGTCCCGTGACGGACAAGACGATGAAGAGCGACATGACCAGCACGTGCTCGACGCGCTGACGCAGGGTGAAGCGTGTGAGATAGGTGCTCATCGGTTGACTACCACTCGCCAGAAGTGCAACAGCATCTGCAGGACCAGGCCGCTGATCATGAAGGGGATCAGGATGTTGTAGAAGAGTTGCACGCCGTAGACCAGCGGCGCCTTCTTCCAGCTGGGCTCGTAGTGCGACATCCACGCGCCCGGGAAGTTCTCCGTGGCGCCGGTGTGGCAGCGGGCGCAGGTCTTGACCAGATTCGCGCGCAGCACGCGCGAGCCGGGCTCGTTGACCTTCGCGATGTCGTGCACGCCGTGGCAGTCGGTGCAGAGCGCCACGACGCTGACCTCGCGCCCTGTATCGGTTTCGTGGAGCGACGCCGTCATGCCGTGGAAGTCGGCGACGTAGGTCTGGGCGACGGCCGTGGACAAGCCGTATTTCTCCATCAGGGGCTTGTTCTCGTGGCAGCCACGGCAGAGTTCCGGCGTGCGGCGTTGCCAGTTGGCATCGCGAGGACCGGCGACGTCGTGGGAGCGATGGCAGTCGGTGCAGCCCGGCACGTCGTCGCTCTTCTCGAGGAAGCGCCCGTGGACGCTCTTGTTGTAGACGGTGAACACGCCCTCGTGACACTTCGCACAGGTGCGCGACACCTGCGTCTTGGGCTTCTGGGGCGACTTGACGTCGTGCGCGCCGTGGCAGTCGACACAGAGCGGGGCCGTGCGATCGCCGCGCGCGAGCGCCTGGTAGTGCACGCTGTCGAGCGTCTTTGTGTAGTTGTCGAAGTGGCAACGCTTGCACTGTTCGTAGTACGCGACGGTGAATTCCCGCAGCGTCTTGAACGGGCGCGCCTCGTGGGGCACCGACGTCATGTCCTGGTGGCAGTCCGCACAGCCGATCTTGTTGCCGTGCACGGAACCGCGGTACGTGGCGAGATCGACATACAGCGACCGGGTCTCGCCGCTCGGGAGCTTGACAGCCAGGCCCCGATCGCCGTGGCAGGCCAGGCAGGCTTCCACATCGGCGGTCTTGCCTGTCGCGGACTGTCCAGGCTGTGACGACAGGGTCAGAAGAAGAAGGAGCGTTGATAACATGAACGACCCGCGATGAACTGGCAATGAATCGGTCGTGAGCAGGTGCGGCGGGAATACGCAGAACCGCAGTCCGGCCGGTGGTGGCGGGACACAGGGGCATCTGCACGCCACACCTCCAGCGCACAGAATCCTCCACCGGCCTCAGCTAGAGCAAGTCGATTGCCAGAATACGAAATAGCCCAAAGTCCTTGAAAAAACTAAGGTTGGCTGCAACGAACCAGTCTGGGGAAAGAGCATTGCCGACAATCCGGCAGGCTGCCGGCATCGCCGGGATGATCAATCCTCTGGGCCCTGGCCGAATCGAGGCTGGCGCTTCTCGAAAAACGCCGCGAGGCCTTCGGCGAAATCGGGGGAGTCGGCGATGCGCCAGAGTTGGTCCAGTTCCTGGTCCAGGTGGAAGTCGAGCCGATCCACGGTGGCGGCCTGATTGATCAGGCGCTTCGAGACCGCGTAGGCCGGCGCCGGCCCCTGAGCGATCTCCTGAGCGAGGCCGAGCGCGTCGGCGTCGAAGCTGGCGGCGGGAAAGATCCGGTTGATGAGCCCCCACTCGAGGGCGGCCGTCGCGTCGAGCCGCGGGTTCAACAGCACCAGTTCCATCGCTCGTCGAAGTCCGACGAGGCGCGGCAGAAAGAAGGTCGAACTCTCGGCGCCCGTGAGGCTGGTCTTGCCATACGCCCATTCGAACGTCGCGCGGTCCGACGCGACGACCAGGTCGCACGACATCGCGAGCCCCAGACCACCAGCCGCCGCCATGCCATCGACGGCCGCGACAAAGGGTTTCGACGCCCGTTTGATTTCCGAAATCGTGCTGTGGATGTACTCGAGAATCTGCTTGAAGACCGCCCCGTATCCGGCGTCGGCGGGACGGGATTCAGGTGAGAGATATCCGAGGTCTTCGGCGCGGCCGCCGGCCCTGATGTACTTCAGGTCGGCGCCGCTGCAGAAGACGCCGCCCTCCCCGCGCAGAATGACGACTCTGACCTGCGGGTCGCGGGCGCATTGCAGGCCAGCCTTGCGAAGGTCGCGCGCCGTCTCGACGTCAAGCGAGTTGAACCGCTCGCGGCGATCGATGCTGATGACGGCGACGCGGTCGTGATGGTCCACTCTGATGTGCGTCATGGAGTCTTTCTCGAAGCTGGTCTTTCGGACTTGGCATCGATTGGCCGGATCCTGCCTAGTCATTATCATTCTGCCACGTATCGAGCGGCGTTCCTCGCTTCGGCTTTCGCGTGCTTCGGCGCACGCGCGAATGGTGTCGGCGAGTCCTTCCCGGTGCGTCATCGTGCGGAGCGCGCGAACCGGTGCCCCGAGCGTCTTCACGCGGTCGAGAAGCCTTGAAGCCGTACAGGCGAAAACCCGCCGTACGGAATTGTTGGGGGCGATGGAAACGCCGGCGCCATCGAAGCCCGGATCGCGCCATTGCCCTACCCGACGTCCGATGTCATGGTCGGCCCAACGGTTGGCGTGTGAGCCGCATTCTGGCCCGCCCACGCGACCGGTTCAACGGGAGAATAGGGGCTTTGCGTGCCGATCGCTGACCCGTTCCATGGCCACGGGCAGGCCCGGCGCGCACAACCGCGTCGAGGCCGCGCACCAGTGCGGAGTCGCCTCTATTTGATTCGGACGCGGTCGACGGCGTCCCACCTGGACATGTCCGAGAGGATCACCTGGTCGCCCGGCGCGAGGCCTGCGCGGATCTCCACCTGATTGACCGCCATTCGGCCGAGGGTCACCGGCACCCGCACCGCGTGGCCCGTCGCATCGAGGCGGAAGAGTCGGATGCTTGCGCCCTCCTCGCCGATCACGGGCCGGCCCATCCACACGACATCGGCCAGCCGCTCGATCTCGATGGTGCCTTCAACGTTGAGGTCCGGCCGCGCGCCTCGGGGCAAGTCGCCCTCGAGCACCACGTCCACCGTCACCGTGCCGCTGGCGGCCGCCGGGTCGATACGTGCAACACGGCCCGCGACGACACCGTTGCGGGTATCGATGGCCGCGCGCTGGCCAAGCTGAATGTCTTTCGTCTGCGTTTCGGGCACCTTCAGTTCGGCTTTGAGACGCGCGGGGTCCACGACGCGGGCCAGGTTGGTGCCGGGGCCGACGCGCGCACCCAACTCCACGGCGATCTGCTGCAGCACGCCACGCACGCCCGCACGCACCTGCAGGCCCGCGAGCTGGGCCTGTTTCAGCCCGAGTGTGGCGCGCTGGCGATCGACCTCCGTCTGCGAAATGGCGAGTTGCGGCGCGACGGCGCGGCGTTGCATCTCGAGGCGCTGGCGCTCGAGCCCGAGCCGTGCCTCGAGGTTGTCAGCCCGGGCACGTTTGGTGCGGAGCGCGATCGCCGACGTAAGACCCTTGGCGTGCAGTTGCGCCTCGGCTTCTGCATCCAGGCGCGCTTCGCGGGCGTCAGACTCCAACGTTGCCACCGTCGACTGCATGGCGAGCAGAGCGCTCTCGAGTTCGACGCGGCGGTTGGCAAGCTGGGTCTCCGCCGAGCGCAGCTGCAGGACGGCGTCCCGCACCAGCCGATCGAGTTCCGGGTTGCTGAGATCGAGGATGACCGTGTCGGGCTCGACGCGCGCGCCCGGATGCAGCCGGATGCGGTCCACGCGCCCTTCTACTTCGGCGGGGATCCAGCGTAGGTCCTCTGGGACCAGCGTACCGGTGCCGCGCACATCGCGCACCATCGGCCCACGCTTCACCGTTTCGATCCACACCGAGGCGCGCTCGACCACGGGCGCCGCGGGCTGGAGACGCGAGACGGCGAACGACACTGCCACGAGCCCCAGCGCCGCCACTCCGCCGAGGGTCAATCGGCGACGACGACGGGCGATGGCGAGATCCGGGCGGGCGATATCAACCATGACGTGCGTCTCCGGCGCGCTCGTTCCGGCTCATGGGCCCTCCGGCTTCCAGCCGGCGGCCAGTGGCGGCCCCCCCCCCCCCCCGCACGTGGCGCGTGCCCGACGCGGGTCGCTGCGGTATTCGTGGGGCCACCGACGCACGCCGCACGATACGCCGACGGTGAGCAGTCGCACTGGTGGCGAAACCACCGGGCAAAGGACCGCTGGGCCTCAAACCCCAGGAGTGTGCTGACCTCCTTGATCGTACGAGACGGCGTCGCAGATAGTTCCGCCGCCGCCCGATCGAGCAGAATGTCGCGGCGCAACGTACGAAAGGAACGTCCTGTTTCGACACGAATCGCGCGCGCGAGCGTCGAGGGGCTCACGCGGCATGCCATCGCCAGGTCCGCGAACGGTGTCCCCGGTCTTCGTTGCAGGTGATCGCGCACTATCGTCAGCAGTTGGGGTTGAACGTAGACCATCTTCGTGTTCCACGATCTCCGCGTATTCCCACGTGCCGCGTCCCAGCAGGCCACGACTCACCCCCGAAGTCAAGGGGTCATTTGCCTCTCGCCAAAACTGTGTGCAATGTACTCTGGCGGCCCCGCTATGAGACGCGCATCCACCCGCACGTGACAGATTCGGACCCGAATTGACCGATTGGGTGCCGTCTCTCCCGTTGCGGTTGTCGCGCGTTTGTCGGATCTTGTAAGAACGACCGTCGTGAATGCGCGAATGCACTCAACTGTGGGTGTGGGTGGTCTTGGTGAGAGGCGCGGCGCCAGATCGGGAGCGTGGGTGGACGCCGATGCGCGAGAGCGACGGCGTCGGCACGTGTTGAATCCCTCTTCCGGATCTGGCCGCGTGCCCGTTTCGGCGTGAATGTGCGCGATCGGGGGGCATGTGTCCGCGCTAGATCAGCGGCGCCCGCGCCAGTCAACTGTGCCCGTCTCGCATTCCGCGGGGGAGGGCGGTGTGAAAGCCCGATTCGACACCCTGACCAATGTCGCGGTCATCACCATGTGCGTCGCCATCACGGTGTTCGTGGTGGTGCGCATGTCCGGTACGACGACCAACCGTCCGCCGGCCAATCCCTACAAGGTCGGTGAAACCATCGGAACATTCCTGGACGCCAGGTTCGAGGAGTCCGACCTGACGGTTCTCCTGCTCCTCCAGACCGCGTGCAAGTTCTGCGAGGAAAGCGTGCCGTTTTACCGCCGGTTGATTGAGCAGAGGCCCCCGCGACCCGGCGCGGTGAGGGTCCTCGCCGTGCTCTCTGAACCCCACGACGTCGGGCAACGATTCCTTGACAACAGCCTGCTCAAAGTGGACGCACTGATCGGACTCCCCGCCCAGACCGCAGGGCGGATCTCGGGAACACCCACGCTGTTGCTCGTGGATCGCAGACGCTCCGTTCGAGGTGTGTGGATTGGGAAGCTGTCACGAGGGCAGGAAGCCGAAGTCGTCTCCGCAATCCGAAAGGGGGCGTTGCCGTAGACGTCGACGGCTGCGGCGGCGCTGAGGTCGGGACCACCCAACAGGGGACGGGGACACGTGTGTGAATGCAACCGAAAGGAGATGGTACGATGCGAACCTTCAGCAAGGCAGCAAGGCGCGGTCTTCTCGCATGTTTGATTGCGGTAGCGTTTCTTTCAGCGGCTACGCTCGCCAGCGAAGGAGGCCTCTGCACAGGCTGCCCCCCATGCGATGCTTCCAGTTTTACATGTGGCATGTGTCTAACCCAAGTCATCCGCGACTGTTGCTCGGTACAGGACGACTGGGCGTGGTCAAAGTGCTATTCCGGTGACGACTGGTGGGTCAAGTGCTATCAGGGGCAAGAACTCTGGATCTGCCACATTCCCTAGGTTCGGCGGCATTCACCAGGGCCGGCATCAATCCATAGGCGGCCGCCCGAGGCGGCGACCACGGATCGGTGACGACCGCGGCACGCATCGCTAGAGTGGAGCGGAGACGGGCTGTCGATCGTCCTCCGCTCTCCCGTGTTCCGAAACCGTTCGGTCTGGTAGCCTCCCCGGGGGTCTGGCGGTTCGTGCGAAGATGAGGACATGACAGTACACGGTCACGTCTGGGCCGGGTTCGCGAACACCCTCGTTGGCGAGTTGCGGTACGCTTTTCGGTCCCTTCGCTCGGACCGAAGCACGACGGCTGCGGCCGTGGCGACCCTCGCCATCGCGATTGGCGCCAACACAGCAGTCTTCACGATCGTCAGCGCTTTGTGGCTGAGGCCGCCCCCCGTCCGCGATCCTGCGACGGTGGTGACGTTCTCTGGGATCATGTCGGACGCCCCGCGCCGCGTCGAATCGCCGTCCTTTCGTCTGCGGTGGCTCGCCGACTTGGCTGCACGTGCGCGATCGTTTGCGGCCGTGACGGCCGAAGGCGAATGCGTCGGATCCTTCCGCCCGCAGTTCGTGCTGGCGTCGGGCCGGACCCTGGTGGGCGCGCCGGTGTCGGCCAACTACTTCGACGTGCTCGGCGTGCCCGTTCGGGGACGCTCGTTCATCTCCGACGAGGACCGAGTGGGGGCTCCCCCCGCGGTCATTCTGAGTCACGCGCTATGGCACCAGGAATTCAAGGCCGATCCCGACCTGCTGGGCACGCGCATCGTCATCAGCAACCGCGCGGTGACCGTGGTCGGTGTCGCACCTCCAGGGTTCAGCGGGCCGCGCTTGGGGGACGAGGCGGACCTGTGGCTCCCGCTGAACGTGCTCCCGCAATTCCTGGCGATACCGGAGGCGCTGGTTGTTGGCCCTCGCGGGATGATCACCGTCTTGTTGTACGCGCGGCTCGCGCCTGATGCCGCCTGGGCCGCCGCTGAAGCCGAGGTTGCCGTATTGGGTCGGGGCCGGATCGTGATCAAGAGTCTCGGCGAGTCCGCCTATCCGGCTCGGGTCGTCAACCAAGCCGCCGACGTCCGCGCCAGCCAGGTGCTGGCTGTTGCGGCTTTCGCCGTCCTGCTGGTCGGGTGCGCGAACCTGACCGCGTTCCTCCTGGTGCGAACCCGCAGTCGCCAGCGCGAATTCGCGGTGCGGTTGGCCATCGGCTTGTCCCGGTGCGGGCTCGTGCGCCTGGTGGCCTGGGAAGGCTTGATGCTTGCGGCTGCCGGTACGCTCCTGGCCCTGTGGCTTGCGCGGCTGATCTTGTGGTGGTGCGAGGCGCTGCCGCTCCCGACCGGCGTCAGGCTTGGAGTACTGGGGCTCCGGCCGGATTGGCGTGTTGTGACGTTTGCGGCCGCGGCTACGCTCCTCGCCACCGCCGTGGGCTGTGCCCTGCCCGCGTTTCGCGCGTTGCGCGTCGACGTAGGCCGCTTACTGGCGGGGGGCGAAGTCCGAGGGATGTCCGGACGGCGAAGCGCACATGCCGTGCTCCTGTCCGGTCATGTTGCGTTGTCTCTGGCGCTGCTCGTGGGCGCCGGTCTTCTGGTCGCCAGCATGGAGAACGCCTTCCACAAGGACCTCGGATTCGCCGATAGTCAGGTGGTGTATGTCAGCTACACGCCGGACATTTTCCAGTACGGGCTGAAGGACGGCAACGTGGACTTCGTGCGGCGCGCATCGGACATCCGGCAACTGGCGGCACGGCTGCGCAGCCTGCCGTTTGTTCGCGAGGTCGTGTCCGGCGATATCCCCCTCGGGGAACCACGGGGCGGTGCGGTGTCGGGACTGGCTAGCGAGATCCTCGTGGACGGGCGGCGCACCACGGCCACGTTCAGGATGGCTAGAGGCGGCCCGAGATACTGCGCAACGCTTGGCATCCCGATGCTGGCCGGGCGGGACCTCGCGGACCACGACGTCGCGGCACGCACGCCGAAGGTTGGCATCGTAAGCCAGAGCCTGGCAGCGATGCTCTGGCCAGGCGAAAGTCCGATCGGGCGACGCCTGCGGCTTCCTGGTGCGGAGACTGACCTTCAGATTGTAGGGCTGACCGGAGATACGATCCGGGCAGGCGTGCGCGATCGGGCGAATCCGTCGCTCCTCATTCCGGAAATCCGCGAGATCGACGATCTCGGTTCGCCGAACTTTGGCCTGTCCGTTCGCGGGACGGTGTCGGCCGAGGTCCTGCTGCCGAGCGTAGAAGCCGTTGCCAGGCAGGAAATGCTCCGGACATGGAAGATGCGCTTCACGACGGCGTCGCAGGAGATTGCCCGCCAGATGGCGGCCGAGCAGCTGGGCGCCACCGCGTTTGCCTGGTTCAGCGGGCTCGCGCTCCTGCTGACCCTGGCGGGCGTGGTCGGTCTTGTGGCTTACACCATCTCGGAACGCACGTTCGAGATCGGCGTACGGCTGGCGCTGGGCGCGACGCCCCACGGACTTCTGGGCGCGACGCTCATCGATGGGTTGCTCCCCGTCGTCGCGGGCTGCGTGATCGGGATTCTGGCCGCCGCAGGTACGGCGCGCCTCCTGGTTGTCTATCTCTTCGAGGTCAGCCCGACGGCACCTTTGATCTACGCCAGCGCCGTCGCGCTAGTGCTGACGACCTCTGCCCTGGCTAGCTACCTCGCCGGACGGCGAATCCTACGCATGGAGCCGTCCCGCATCCTGAGACACGAGTGAACCCATGTCGCGAATCACGATCCTTGCTCGAACGGTCCTGCTCACACTGGTGGCGGGGGTGTCTGTTCTCGCCGCTTGTGCAGAGCCTTGGCGCCTGGCGGCGGCTGGTCTGCAGGGGAAGGGGGCGAGCCGTATTACTACGTTGCTGCTCACCGCACTGGGCGGGGACGCGGCCGTCTCACGGTTGAAGAGTCTGACGATCGACGGTTCGTACCTCAGCACAGCCGGAGGCGGACGGCACACAGCCACGTTTCGGATACTCGTGTTGTTTCCCGATCGGTTCCAGATTAGTGAACGGATGTCGGCGCCGGACGGCCAACCGGCTGAGAAGGCGATGACCCTGGACGGCAACGTGGGATGGTTTGGGGGGCGCATGCGCGCGGCGGCCAGTGGAACGAGCGCCGACGAGGCGATGCGCGTCGCCGCCCGAACGGAGTATCTGCGGACAATCAGCCTGGTCTTGCCGGTCGCTCCCACGGGAGGTTTGTTGACGATGTCCGAGACGGCGTCGCTTCTGCCCGGGTTCCCACGGGGCCGGACGCTGGATGTTGGTGGGCCGGACGGCCCGGTCGGTCAACTGGTTCTCGACGCGCAATCGCATCTGCCGGCCGAACTCCGCTTCCAACGCGCCAGCCTGATCGGCGGGACCTCCGAAAGCGTCTGGCGCGCGAGCGACCACCGACCGGTGTCCGGTCTGATGCTGCCCTTCCGGATGACGAAGGGATCGGCCGGCACGGTGGTCCAGACGTGGACCGTCCTTCGCTACGCCGTGAACGCACCACTCGACATCGCACAGTTCAAGCAGCCAAACCCTGCCGCGCTTCGCAGAGAGCCCATTCGTTGAGTGGATGGAGACTGTCCGAACTCGGTGCTGTCCGACAACTGATTCTCGTCTGATGGTGCCGAGCCGTGCGTGTCAGGACCCGACCGATTTCCGGTACGCGTCCACTCCGCGTGTTCCACCACCTCGTGCGCGTCGACCGGCGGCCGGAGAGAGACGCCTCGCGATCAGCAGATCCGCGGCAGCAGTTCGCCCTCGGGCTCGGCCAGCATGCGCCTGCCGAATCCTGTGTCGAGAATGACGGCACCGGCGTGCTGTTCGATGCAGCGACCGATGATGGCGGCCTCGGCGCCGAGCGGGTGCCGGCGGATCGCGGCCAGCACCTGTTCGGCGGCGCCCGCTCGAACGCCAATCAGGGCCTTGCCTTCGTTGGCCACGACGAGCGGATCGATGCCGAGCAGATCGCAGGCCGCCCGGACCTGGATGCGCACCGGCACCTTCATCTCCTCGACGATGATGCCGACGCCGCTCTTTTCGGCCATCTCATGGAGTGCACTGGACACGCCGCCCCTGGTCGGATCCTTCATGGCGACGACGTCGAGACCACCCGCGTCGAGTGCGGCGCGGACCAGTCCGTTGATGGGCGCAACATCCGAGCGAAGATCCCCTTCCAGCGCCAGCTTGTGGCGCACGGCCATAATCGCCATGCCGTGATCGCCGACGGTGCCGGTCAGGATCAGGAGATCGCCGGGCTTGAGGCCGGCGTCTGGCACCACGCGATCACAAAGCGCCACCCCGGCCGTGTTCAGCACGAGTCCGTCAATCTCTCCGCGTCCCATCACCTTGGTGTCGCCGGTCACAATGGTCGCGCCGGCCTCCTGGCACGCCTCGCGAATCGAGACGTAGACGCGTTCGAGATCTGCTCGTGCGAATCCCTCTTCCATGATGACCGCGCAGGTGAGCGCCAGCGGCTCGGTCGCGCCCATCACGGCGAGGTCGTTGACGGTGCCCGAGACAGCCAGCCGGCCGATGTCCCCTCCGGGAAACACGATCGGATGCACGACGTGCGAGTCGGTCGTGATGACCAGCCACCTGTCGCCGACGCGCAGCGCCGCCCCATCATCCATGGCGGCCAGGCCGATGCCGTCAACCGGAGCGGGTCCGATGCCGGCGAGGCACACGCGCTCGATCAAGGCTCTCATGGCCCGTCCGCCGGCGCCGTACTTGAGACCGATCTTGTCGTCGACAAATCCGCGGCGGATCACGCGTCGCCTCCCAGATCAGGATGACCGCCGTACTGGTGCCAGATCTTGCACGCGCCTTCGCTGCTCACCATGCACGCGCCGACCGGCTTCTCGGGCGTGCACTCCTGGCCGAACCACTTGCAGTCGGTCGGCGACGACAGGCCAGCCATGATGTCGCCGCAGATGCAGGACTGCGCCAGTGCGGACGGCGCATGGTCCCACAGCGACGCCAGATCGATCGTGAATCGACGCCGCGCATCGATCGACCGGAACTCGTCCCGCAAGCGGAGATTCCCGTTGGGCACGTGCGCGATGCCGCGCCAGCGGCCGCCCGTGGGCCGGAACACCCTCCAGAGTTGCTCCTGCGCCCGGAGGTTGCCGTCGCGCGTGACGCAGCGGGGAAACATGTTGACGACCTGGGGTGTGCGATCGCGAATCAGTTCGACCAGCTTGACGAGGCCCGCGAGGATGTCGAGAGGCTCGAATCCGGCGACGACGACGGGCAGACCGTGGCGGGCGACAAACGGCTCGAACACGGCCGAGCCGGTGATCGTGGCGGCGTGGCCCGCCGCCAGAAAACCTTCCACCCTGGTCCCCGGCATTTCGGCCACAATCTCCATGACCGGCGGGATGTACTTGTGCGCGGACAGAATCGACAGGTTCGGGGGAAGCCCGCCGAGGACGACCGCGGCCGTTGCGACCGCTGTCGTTTCGAAACCCGTGGCGAAGAACACGACCTGGTCGCTCGTCGACCGCGCGAGTTCCACCGCCTGGGGGGCGCTGTAGATGACGTGAATCTTCGCGCCCTCGGCCTGGGCATCCGCCAGCGACATGGAAGTGCCAGGGACTCTGACCATGTCGCCATAGGTCGCGATATGGACACCCTGCCGCGCGAGGATCACGCCTTCGTCGACTTCGGGCGTGTCGGTAATGCAGACGGGGCAGCCGGGACCCATGATGACGTTGAGTCCGCCGGGGAATGTCGACCGGAGTCCGAATTTCGCGATGGCCTGTTCGTGGCTGCCGCAGACGTGCATCACAGACACCGGGGCGCGGCCCAGCTCCGCGGTCCGGCGCCCCAGCGCCTCGATCAGGGCGCGCGCGCGCACCGGATCTCGGAACTTCAGTTCGGAGACGGCCTGGTCGCGATCAGTTCCCGGCACGTGGGTCATCTCTGGACGCGGCGATCTCGTTGCGGACGTCCTCGGCCATCAGGTCATCCTGCTCGGCCTGTTTGATCAGCTGCTCGTACAGCGCGAGGGTCTCGCCGATTTCCGATTCGGGAATGCGCCGGATAGCGAAGCCGACATGATTCAGGATGTAGTCGCCTGGCGCGACGGGCTCGTCAATCACGTCGAGCTGCACCTGGCGGCGCACGCCCCAGAAGTCCACGGTGGCGACATTGCCGGCCACCTCAATCACCTTGCCCGGAACGCCTAGGCACATAATCCCTCCGACACAATCTGCGACCCCGACTGTACGACGGCGTTGGCAATCACCGCCTGCCCGAGCGCGAGCCCGCCATCACCCGGTGGGACCGATTCGTGCAGGACCACGTGCACGTTCGGGCCAAGCTCGCGAACCACCCCTTCGGCCAGCCGGGCGTTCTGGAAGCAGCCACCCGACAGCACCACGGGCAGCCGCCCGTGCCGCTCGAGGCCGGTTCGAACCAGGTCGGCCGTCGCGGCGGCCAGCGTGTTGTGGAACCGGGCCGAGATCGCCGCGGGCGATCGACCCGCAAGCGTGTCCGAGACGATGGCCCGGATTGCCGGACGAAAGTCCACCTCGAACAACGCGCCCCGCCTCGTGACGGCGTACCCGTACTGCGCGTCGTCGGCGGGGTCGGCCACGAGGTTCCACTCGAGCGCGATCTGCCCCTCGTATCGGGATTCGGCCCGTCCCAGCACGAGTGCGCCGACGGCGTCGAAATAGCGCCCCACGCCGTGAGCGGCTGTCGTGTTGATGCGCCCCGCGATCATCTGCCGGACCACCATGATC
>Ga0315273_10005293_pt1 | contig 15944 bp, 17 predicted proteins | sample YL17G02_0_MG_FD_205753 | JGI IMG/M metagenome (GOLD analysis project Ga0315273, IMG submission 205753) | Sediment microbial communities from Yellowstone Lake, YNP, Wyoming, USA - YL17G02_0 | ecosystem: Environmental > Aquatic > Freshwater > Lake > Sediment | place: USA: Wyoming | collected...
GCAGAGGGCACCCTGAGCCGACGAGGGACCGCACCGTGTGAAGATCGGCGCCCGCGCCCTCCAGCAACCAGGCATCCTCGTCGCCGTAGCCGAGCAGCCGGAACTGATCGAAGCGCCAGTCGATGACCCGGCGGTCCTCCAGGTTGAGCTCCTCGTGCGGGGGGTGCTGCTCGGCGGACGTGGACATTGCGCGCTCCTTTTCCAGGAGGGTCTGTGGGTCGTACCTGCTCTAACGAGCGCTGCGCGTATCAGTTGTTGACAGTCCGTAAGGCTTGGTTGCGTCCGCATTGTGCAGTCACGCGATTGCAGCGCCGCGCTGCCGGTTAGAGTCGTGATCCCAACGCGAAGGAGACGTCGATGGCGGACTACACGATCACGCGGCTCGAAGACGTCGACGACATCCTCGGCGACTACCCGGGTGAGATGCGGATGATGACGTCCACCCTCGGTGCCGAGCAGGTGGCGTTCACGCACCGGCGGATGCCACAGCACACGGGCGGGAAGGGCTCGTACGGACATCGTCACAAGGAGCAAGAGGAGATCTACTTCATCGTGTCCGGCACGCTGCAGTTCAAGCTCGACGACGACGTCGTCGACGTGGGGGCCGGGACAGCCGTCCGCGTTCCTCCGGAGACGTGGCGCTCGGTGTGGAACGACGAGCCCGAAGATGCTGTGCTAATCATCGTCTCGAAGGTCGTCGCGGGCGGCTCACGCGACGACGCCGAGCACATCGCCGACTTCTGGCCGCTGTAGGAGCGAGGCATGCCTCGGCCGGGCCCGGCATGCCCGGCCCCTAGCCGCGCGGCCAGCTCAGCACTTCCCGCACCGGAGAGCGCCACTGCTCGTGGAATGCCGGTCCGCGCGGTCCCGCTCCGGACGCCAGCGGTGCGTTCCCCGGGAAATGGAGGTACCCGTCCTCTCCCCAGGTGCCGGCGAAGGTCATCCACCGCGGAGACGTCTTTCCGACGCGGACGACGCGTGGCCTGAGAGTGGGACCCTTTCCGGTGTGGTCGACTGGCTGCGCGCCGTACGAGGTGATGATCTCGATCAGGAGAGGATCCACGACCCGCGGATCGAGGCGGTTGTCGCCGGGTGCGAAGTAGTTCGCATGTGAGCCGAGGGCGACGTAGACGAGCGGATGCTCGCCCTTCTTCGGCACCTTCGCCCAGTCGCGCCGCTTCCCGGCGCTGTGCTGCGAGTAGCCGGCGAAAAGAGGCTTCCCCTTAAGATCGAGGATGACGGAGACGGCCTCCCAATCTCCCTCGTGTACCTGCCAGAGGTCGCCCGGCGGAACCGTCGGGCTGTAGTCGTTGTACGGGCACCTCCATTCGGACAGGGAGGAGGCATCATGAGCGCCGTGAAGGCAGTGGGGTATGTCCGTGTCTCCCGCGTCGGCGGCCGCGAGGGCGACAGCTTCATCTCGCCCGAGTTGCAGCGCGAGCAGATCGCGGCCGTCGCCGGACGCGAGGGCCTGAGGGTCGTCGAGGTGCTGGAGGAGCTGGACGCCTCCGGCGGCGACGCCGCCAGGCCGCTCTGGAACGAGGCGATCCGGCGCGTAGAGGCCCGGGAGGTCTCCGGCATCGTGGTGTGGAACCTGTCCCGCTTCAGCAGGAGCGTGCAGGACGCCCTGAACGCCCTCGCCCGGATCGAGGCGGCGGGCGGGCGCGTCTACTCGGCCTCCGAGGACTTCGGCACCGGGCCGAACGCCACGATGCTCCGGAACATCCTCCTGAGCGTGGCGCAGAACGAGCGCGACCGGGCCAAGGCGGGGTGGGCCGCCTCCCGCGCCAGCGCCCTGGAGCGCGGCGTGTGGCTGGCGGGCAAGATACCGCTCGGCTACCGCAAGGACGAGAACCGGCGGCTCGTGCCCGACCCGGACGCGGCGCCGGTCCTCCAGGGCCTGTTCGAGCGCCGGGCGAAGGGGTGGAGCTGGGCGCGGCTCTCGGCCTGGTCGGGGGAGCAGGGCCGCCCGCTCAGCGCGAAGGGCGTCGAGTACGCGCTCACCAACCGGACGTACCTGGGCGAGGCCCGGTCGGGCGACCTAGTCCGGGAGGACGCCCACGAGGCGCTGGTCTCGAAGGCCCTGTTCGCGCGGGTCGGCGTCAAGGGCAACCGCTACGGCTCCCGCACCGGCCGCCTGACGCACCGGTACCTGCTCCAGGGCGTCGCGACCTGCGCGAATTGCGGCAGCCACCTGCGGCTCACCAGCGGGCGCGGCGAGAACGTCGGCTACTACTGCCGGAACTCGAAGTGCGAGGCCCGAGCCTACGCCAACGCGGCGCGGCTCGACAGCTTCGTGCTGAACATTCTGGACGAGCGGATCAACGCCGCCGACCCGGCGCAGTGGGTCGCCAAGATCGGCGACGACGCCGCGATCGAGGACGCCGAGCACGCCCTCGGGGAGGCGAGGGCCGACCTGGACGGGTTCCTCTCGGACACCACGCTGAGGCGCACCCTCGGCGCGGACAGATTCAACGAAGCCGCCGCCGACTACGTCACCGTGGTCAACGCGGCGCAGGCCGCCCTGGCGGAGGCCCGCGAGGCCCACACCGGCAGCTTCCAGCTGCTCGGGCACGTCTGGCTCCAGGAGTGGGGCCACGCCGAGCGCAAGGAGTGGACGGAGAAAATGTGCCGTTCCGTGGCGGTCACGAGGGGCCGCGGCCCGATGAGCGGGCGGGTCGGGGTCGAGCTGCGCTAGCCGCGTGCTTGCTCGAGGCGGGGACCTTCAAAGGCCGTGGGAACCAATTCTCAGAGCTGCGACCGCATGGTCTTGGAGGCCATCGTCGCGACGAGCGCGACGGTCATCCAGGACGCTGCGTACACGAAAGCCGCCGTTGGTGACACGAGAGTCCAGAGCAACCCCACGACGGCGGACGAGCCGAGGTCGCCGAACGACTGGATCCCTCCGAGCAGTCCGAAGCCGCTCCCTCGAAGCCGGTCGGGAAGCAGCCGCGCAACCAGCGTCGACTCGGTCGTCTCCGCGAGCCCGATGCCGCTTCCGGCCAGGAGGAATGCACACACGAGAACGGGAACGCTCGCGCCGGGTAGCGCGAAGAGTGTGTACGAGATTGCGTAGAGCGCCGCGGCTGCACAAAAAGCGGTGCGGGGCCCAGCGCGATCGATCCAATGGCCACCGCCATAGGAGACCACCGACGCGAACAGGTTGTGACCCGCATAGATGACGATCGCCAGCGACGTCGCACTCGCCAGCGTGCGTCCATCCCCCTGCAGCAGCTCGGTCGACCGCAGGATGAGCAGCGTCGTCGCCATGTTGCCGAGCTCGAAGGCGGTGATCGGCACGAATGCTCGGAGTAGCCCCGACTCGCGGAGTGCTCCGAGCTCGAGCCGCGCACGCCGAGGCGCCGCTTGGTGCAGCTTCCTCGCCTCGGCTGCGGCGACGGTTATGGCGACGGCTGCGAAGAGGCCGGGAATCGTGGCAAGAAGAAGGGTGTTGCGGATGCCGATCCAGGCGACGAGAACCGCTGCGAACAGCGGTCCCACGACGGCGCCGAGATTGTCACCCGCCCTTTCGAGGCCGAATGCCCGACCGTACGCCTCTCGCGGAGCGAGCGAGGCGAGCATCGCATCGCGGGCCGGACTCCGTACGCCTCGCGCCATCCACGCAGTAGCTCGCAAGAACGCGGCCTGTGGGACTGTCGTTGCGAGTCCGATCGCGCCGGTCGCTGCCGCCGTGACGACGTATCCGCCCGATGCCATCCGGAGCCGACGGGTCTCGTCGTTCGCGAGCGGCCCCGAAAACAGCTTCAAGACTCCGGTCAGTGCGTCGCTGACCCCTTCGATCACACCGAGAGCGGCGGCTGACGCGTTGAGGACGCTTGTGAGGAAGCCTGGAAACGCGGAGGTCGTGATCTCATGGCCGAAGTCGCTGAAGAAGCTTGCGAGGCCAACACTGGCGACGCCTCGGTTGAGCCACGCTCGACCCGAAGGCTTCGACTGCTCGACGGGATGTGGAGCTTGCGCCTCAGGTCCGTCTGGAGAGATGCGGCCGTCCACCACCGGTTATTCCCCCGGCGGAGGCGTGGACGGCCGCGAGGTGGTCAACGTAGCACCGCGTACTCTCGCGGGCTGCAGGATCCACTCGAGTTCCAACCTGCGGGCGATGCCTGCCAGGCAAAGCCTTGTGCGTTACGGCGCACCAAGACGCTCGGCAGCAAGTCGCGCCGCTCGTTGGCCCTTGAAGGTACTCCAGCCGGCGAACTCCGCCGCCGGTCCAAGCTCCTCCTCGATTCGCAGCAAACGCAGGTACTTGGCGATGCGCTCGCCACGGCAGGGGGCGCCGCTCTTGATCTGGCCCGCGTTCGTGGCGACCGCGAGGTCCGCGATCGTCGTGTCTTCCGTCTCGCCGGACCGGTGAGAGATCATCGCCGCGTATCCGGCACTCTTGGCGAGTGCGATCGAGTCGAGTGTCTCCGTCACGGTGCCGATCTGGTTGAGCTTGATCAGCACACCGTTCGCCACATGCTCGTCGATGCCACGTTGGATCAGCTCCGGGTTCGTGACGAACAGGTCGTCGCCGACGAGCTCGATCTGCTCGCCAAGCTGGCGCGTGAGTGAGCGCCACCCCTCCCAGTCGTCCTCTGCCAGACCATCCTCGATCAGAAGAATCGGGTAACGATCGACGAGTTCCGCCCAGTAGTCGACCATTGCCGCGGTGTCGAGCGTCAGGCCCTCACCTGCGAGGACGTATTGAGCGTTCTCGTAGAAGCTCGATGCAGCCGGGTCGAGCGCAATCGCGATCTCTTCGGCGTGTCCGCTGCGCGCCGCCGCGTCGAGGATCGCGTCGATCGCGTCTGACGCCGACGCGAGGTCCGGTGCGAATCCACCCTCGTCCCCGACACCTGTCGCGAAGCCCCGCTCGTGCAGGACGGTTCGAAGGGCGTGGTAGACCTCTGCCCCGATCCTGAGGGCGTCGGCGAAACTGGCGGCGCCCGCCGGCACGAGCATGAACTCCTGCGGGTCGAGACGGTTCTGCGCGTGCACGCCGCCGTTCACGACGTTGAACATCGGCACAGGGAGAACATGCGCCTCCGCTCCACCGATCCACCGAAAGAGCGGGACACCCGCCGCAGCAGCGGCCGCCTTCGCCGCAGCGATCGACACTCCGAGAATCGCGTTAGCGCCGAGTCGGCCTTTGTTGGGCGTACCGTCGAGTGCGACGAGCGCCTCGTCGAGTGCTCGCTGGTCGCGTGCGTCGAATCCGATCAGCGCGTCTCGAATGTCACCGGTGACGTTGGCGACCGCCCTTAGCACACCCTTGCCGCCGAACCGCTCCTCATCCCCGTCGCGTAGCTCGAGCGCCTCGCGCGTGCCGGTCGAGGCCCCAGACGGGACACCCGCACGTCCGACGACTCCGTCTTCCACCTCCACGTCGACCTCGACGGTCGGGTTGCCTCTCGAGTCGAGGATCTCACGCGCGCGGACGTCGATGATCGTCGTCACGCCGTCGCCTCGTCCGCCGGAGCCAACCTTCCTGCGTGATTGCTCTCCACTCGCACCTCCGGAGTGCATCGATGTCTCGGTAAGCCGCCTATCGACGGCCGGTAGAAGCCATCAGCGCCTGGAGGCGCACTCGAAGGCGAGCTTCATCGCCTGTGCGGCCAGCTTATAGGACGACGACGCCCTGGATCCCTGCGAACGTCGATGCCTTCACAGGCCGCGCGAGAGCTAGACTCTGTCTAGGCGATGAGGCCCGCCGGAACCGCCCGTCGTGGGCTGATGGCTTCTACCGAATGTCCGAACGGTGGAAGTCGATGACCGAGCCCGAACTCATCGAGAGCACACCCGAGTCCAGCGATCCGGCGGTCGGTCTCGCGCCAGTGCCGTTCGCAAGCATCCTGTTCCTGGGGGGTGAGGACGTCTCTAAACAGGCCGTGCCGGCATGCTTCAGAGACCTAATCCTCGATCAGGTCGTCGATGCGCTCGTGGTCGGTCGCGACGAGTACGACCTTCGGCCTTTCTTCCAGCACCTCCTGGACGATCTCGGCGACGTCGAGTACAGGCACGAGGTGTTCCGCGATCTGGAGCGCGACGACGTCCGTGGGGCGATCCGCGACTTCGGAGCGGGCATGCGACGAGTTCGCGCCTACCTGACCCTCGAGGCGAAGGGGAGCTACGAGCTCGAGAAGCAGCGCTGGCATGTGGACGCCGCGGTCGTCTACGGCGATGCGGTTCACGCACTGCTCGAGGCGCTCGATGCGACCGAACTGCACTCGCGCGGCTTGCGCGCTCTTCGTGACCACCTGGCGACCTACGCGACGTCCCTCGCGTTCACGGATCTCGTCGAAGAGGCGCACGCGACGCTCGACGCGTTGACGGAGCTCCGCTTCACGGTGCGGATCAAGGAGTCCCGCGTCACGGTGTCAGCCTACGACGGCGAGCCCGACTTCACGGAGGAGATCGAGCAGACCTTCGCGCGCTTTCGCCAAGGGGCCGTGGAGAGTCACCTGTTCAGGCTCACCGACTCGCGATCCATGAGTCACGTCGACGCGCGCATCGCCGAGTGTGTGCGACGGTTGTTCCCCGCACCGTTCTCCCTGCTCGCGGAGTTCTGCGGACGGCACGGCTGTTTTCTCGACGGCCGACTCTCGAGATTCGACCGCGAGGTGCAGTTCTACCTGGCCTATCTGGACTTCTCGGGAGCGGTGGCGAGGGATGGTTTGTCGTTCTCCTATCCGGAGGTGACTCGATCACGCGACGTCCGCGCCGAGGGCGCCTTCGATCTCGCCCTGGCCCAGAAGGCCACCACGACCGGCTCGGCGATCGTCTGCAACGACTTCTCGTTGACTGAGCCGGAGCGCATTCTCGTCGTCACGGGGCCGAACCAGGGCGGCAAGACGACCTTCGCCCGCATGTTCGGACAGCTGCACTTCCTAGCCGCCCTCGGAGTCCCGGTCCCGGCGCGCCGAGCTCGGCTGGCGCTCCCCGACGGCGTCTTCTCCCACTTCGAGCGGGAAGAGGACATCGCAACCCTGCGCGGGAAGCTCGACGACGAGCTCGTTCGCATCCGCGACGTCCTCGAGGAGGCGACGAGCGACAGTGTGGTCGTCGTCAACGAGATCTTCTCGTCGACGACGCTCGCCGACGCGATCACGCTCGGGACGGAGGTTCTGAGACGCATCGAGCGTCTGGGATGCCTCGCCGTCGTGGTCACGTTCGTCGACGAGCTCTCGGCACTGAGCGAGGCAACCGTGAGCATGGTCGCGCGAGTGTCCCCGGACGACCCCTCCGAGCGCACCTTTCGGATCGATCGTCGCCCCGCTGACGGCCGCGCGTATGCCTTGGCGCTCGCCCAGAAGTACGGTCTCTCGTACGAGCGACTCAGGGAGCGCATCGCGCGATGAAGGTGCACCTCATGCACCGCGACCGCGATGTCGACCTCGCGACGCCGCTGCCGGCCAACGCCGATGATGTCGTGCAGGACATCGAACTCGACACCCTCCTCGACGCGATGGCACGAGGCGACGCGTTTCTCCGCGACGTCGCGAGGAACGCCCTTCTCTGCGGGCTCTCCTCGCCGGAGGCGATCGTCTTCCGGCAGGAGATCCTCCGTGATTGCCTGCACCAGCCCGATGCTGTACGCGCGCTGTACGAGTTTGCGGTCGAGGGCGTCGAGACCAAACGCAAGGCGATGCTCTACTGGTCACGCCAGTCACCTGACGCCGTCCTCGGACGGTCGCTCGACGTGCTCGCACTCTTCTTCGACGTGCTGAAGCGGCTCCGAGTGTATGCCGCCGCGAATGCGGCAGGGTTCGAGTCGGAGGGGTTCGTGCGGCTCTTCGAGATGCTCGACCGCGAGCTCGACGACGAGTACGTCCGTGGTGTCGAGCGGGAGATCCGCGAGCTCCGGTTTGCCGGAGGGGCCCACCTGAGTGCGCGGCTGGGGCTCGGAAACGTCGGGATCGGGTACGAGCTTCGCAAGCCGTTCAAGCGACGACTTCGCGAGCGCATTCGACCCTCGGGCTCACCGAGCTACGGCTTCAGCATCGCTCCGCGCGACGAGCACGGCATGGCCGTTGTCGGCGAGATTCGGGGCCGCGGGGTAAACCGGGCAGCAAATGCGCTCGCCCAGTCCGCGGACCACATCCTCGCCTTCTTCACGATGCTGCGCGTCGAGCTCGGGTTCTACGTCTCCTGTCTGAACCTCTTCGAGCGGCTGTCCGAGGACGGAATCGCTACCGCCTTCCCGGTTCCCTCACCAGCGGATGCTCGCTTGCTGTCTGCTCAGGGGCTCGTCGATGCGCCTCTCGCCCTCCATCTCGGTGCTTCGGTCGTGGGAAACAACCTGAGTGCTGACGGCACGCGATTCATGATGATCACGGGTGCGAACCAGGGCGGGAAGTCGACCTTCCTGCGGAGCCTCGGCGTTGCCCAGCTGATGATGCAGGCGGGCATGTTCGTAACTGCCGAGTCCTTCCAGGCGAGCGTCTGCGACGGTGTGTTCACGCACTTCAAGCGCGAGGAGGATGCGACGATGACCCACGGCAAGCTCGACGAGGAGCTGGATCGCATGAACGAGATCGTCGACTCCCTCCGGCCCCATTCGCTGCTCATGTGTAACGAGTCGTTCGCCGCGACGAACGAGCGCGAGGGATCCGAGATTGCGCGCCACGTTGTACGTGCCCTGGTCGAGGCGGATGTACGGGTGCTCTATGTCACCCACCTGTACGACCTCGCCTCGGATCTGTATCGGCAGCCGCCAGGATCGTCTGTCTTCCTGCGGGCGGAGCGGGAGCCTGATGGGCACCGCACCTTCCGCGTCGTCCCGGGCGAGCCGCTGCCGACGAGCTACGGCGAGGACTCGTACAGACGCATCTTCAGCGACGACGCCGCGCCCGTGCTGGCATCCACCCCGCAGGTGAGCCCATGAGAGCGCCTTCAAGTGAGCAGATTCCCGCGTGGTCGGGGACGCCTGCTTCGAGCGACCGGCTGGTTCTAAACGAGCCGCAACGTCGCGCGATCGGAGTTCGTCTCGAGAGCATGAACAAGTTGCTCGTCGAGCTCCGGGCCTCGGGCCTCGAGAGCGAGAAGATGCTGGAGATCGAGCAGGTGATGCGTGAGGTCGAGTTTGAGGCTGCGGCGATCGCCCCAGAACCACCGCGCAGTGCGATTCAGGCGGCACTCGCTCAGCTCTGGGTGCGGGTGCTGGAGATTCGTTCTCGCCAACTCAAGCAGTACGGTCCCGTGGACAATCAGACCGGCACCTTCCTCGATGCGCAGTCGAAGCGGTTGGACGAGCTCGTGACGCAACTCATCGACGAGTACGAAAGGACGAAAGATGCCGTTTGACCGGATCCTCGTCGCGATCGACGGCAGTCCCGGGGGGCAGAAGGCGCTCGAGAAGGCGATCGAGCTGGCGAAGGTGGCCGGTGCCTCGTTGGGTGCGCTCGCAGTCGAGGGAAGGCTGCCAGCCTACGCAGCTACCGTCGGCGAGGTGGAGGAGACCAAGCGCGAGAAGGATGCATTCTTCTCGAAGTTGGCGCGGCTTGCGCAGGAGCAGGCAGAAGAGCAAGGGCTCGACGTCAAGGTCGACGTTTTGCCGGGCCACGCTGCGGAGCTCATCGTTCGATATGCGCGCGAGCGCGACTTCGACCTCGTCGTCGTCGGTCACAAGGGCCACTTCCTCGAGGACTATCTCCTGGGGTCGACCGCGGATCGCGTCGCGCACCACGCGCACTGCCCGGTCCTGATCGTCAAGTAAACGGCGATCGTTCCACGACCGTTGTAGTGGCTATAGTCGCGGTTCGCGCGTGCGCGATGAGGCTCGCGTCTAACCGCCCTTCGGGGCTGATGGCCTCTACCTACCGTCTTTCACGACGACAGGAGGTCAGGTTGGACGCCATACAACTCGCCGCGGTTCTCGTAAGCCTTGCGCTCCTCGCGAGCATGGTCTCGATCGAGGTCGGCATCACGGTCGCCCTAGTCGAGCTCACCCTCGGAGTGGTCGCAGGGAATGCCTTCAACCTCGAGAGCCAGGACTGGCTGACCTTCGTCGCCGCCTTCGCCTCGATCGTGCTCACGTTCCTCGCCGGCATGGAGGTGGACCCCGGGTACATGCGCCGGCGCCTCACCGCGTCGGTCGGCATCGGTGCCATCTCCTTCATCGGCCCGTTCGTCGTCGCATCGGCGGTCGCGTACCTCCTGCTCGACTGGAGCGGACAGGCCTCGCTCATCGCGGGCACCGCCCTCTCGACCACGTCGCTCGCCGTCGTCTATGCCGTCCTGATCGAGCGAGGCCTTACTCACACGGACATCGGCAAGCTGCTGATGAGCGCAACGTTCGTGACCGACCTGTGCACGGCAGTCGCGCTCTCGGCGATCTTCATCAAGCCGAACGCGTGGTTCCCGGTGTTCCTCGCGGTGTCGCTCGGGCTCATCCTCGCGCTGCCGCGGATCGCGCCCTGGTTCTTCGGGCGCTACGGCGATCGCGTGATCGAGCCCGAGATCAAGCTCGTCTTCGCGTGCCTGCTGCTCTTGATGGTGCTCGCCGAGCTCGCGAACGGTCATGCGGTTCTCCCGGCATTCGTCCTCGGGCTGGTGATGAGCCGCCACTACTCCGAGCACCGCGAGGAGCAGAAGCGGCTGCGCGTGGTCGCGTTCGCGTTTCTCACACCCTTCTTCTTCATCAAGGGCGGACTGAACGTGTCGCTGGCCGCGGTGTTCTCCAACCTCGGTCTGCTCGGGATGCTGCTCGCGGCGAAGATGGTGCCGAAGATCGCCTTCGTCTATCCGCTCGCACGGCGCGCGGACCGACGGCACGCCACGTTCTCGACGCTCCTCATGAGCACCGGTCTCACGTTCGGCACGATCTCGTCCCTCTACGGCCTCAATGCCGGGATCATCGACGAGACGCAGTTCTCGCTGCTCGTCACGGTTGTCGTGCTCTCGGCCGTCGTTCCGACCGCGATCGCAGAGCGGTGGTTCCTACCCGACGCAGACCACGAACGTCGGCTCGATCGAAGACAAGCATATGCCGAAGTCGAGGAATTGGTCTGATGTCTCCGCTAAGGCGACGGGACACGCCAGCACATCGCGCCATTGCTCTGATCGGCTGGGTGCTGGCGGCGGTCGGCGTTATCGGTCTTCTCGTCTATCCACAGTTGCTGATCTTGTGGGTCTTCATGATCGCGTTCGGAGTAGCAGCGATTCCGCGCGCGATCATCGAACGATGGCGCGATCGACCTCGACCCTGACTCAGACACTTCGGTTGGTCGCTCAGTCATGCCGCCGTCCATGCGGACGCGAAAGCTCGCAAGTACTCGCCGACCGGGACAGTGGCGCGTCCGCCTCGTGCGGGTTCAGCGCAGGGTGTTGCTAAGGCAGCTCGGCGAGGTCGTCGCTCGGACGCTCGGCAGAGGAGCACGCTAGGCGGCGTCCTCGCTTCTTCGGGCGCGAACAGAGGCAGCTACGCCTTTAAGGGGGTCACGCAGGGGATGTTGTGGAGAATTACTCATCCATAGATCTCGATGAGTGACTATCCTCGGGGTATGCCGACGACCTCCCTGATCGACTGTTGCAGCCCCCTTGTGCGGCCGACTCTGTCCGAGGGGCAGACCGTTGAGCTGGAGCGGCTGTTCAAGGCGCTCGCCGATCGCCACCGGGTCCGGATCCTGAACCTCCTCGCGAGCGCCGAGGACGCGGTGTGCGTCTGCAAGCTCGAGCCAGCGCTCGGGCTCGCGCAGCCGACGGTCAGCTACCACCTGAGGTTGCTGACAGAAGCCGGTCTCCTCGAGCGGGAACGACGTGGTCGTTTCAGCTACTACCGGATCGCGGAGGGGGCGCTTGAGCGTCTCGGGGAGCTCGTGCACCCGGCGGCTGCGCAGGAGCGGGCGGCGTGAACGTCCTCTTCGTCTGCGTCCAGAACGCCGGCCGCTCGCAGATGGCCGAGGCGCTCTTTCGTCGAGCCGCTGGCGACGAGCACGCGCCGCGCTCCGCGGGCTCGAGTCCTGCGGCGCACGTGCATCCCGAGGTTGTGGGTGCGATGTCGGAGCTCGGCGTCGACATCGCAGGTCGCATCCCGCACCGGCTCGAGCGATCCGACGCAGAATGGGCGGACGTGGTGGTGACGATGGGCTGCGGCGACGCCTGCCCGTACATCCCGGGGAAGCGCTACCTCGACTGGGAGCTTGACGATCCTGCAGGTAAAGGGCCTAACGAGACGCGCGCGATCCGAGACGAGATCGCGGCGCGCGTGGGCGCGCTCCTCGCCGACCTCGACGGAGTCGCTTCGACGTGAGCATCCACGATCGCGACACCCGTGCCGCCAGCTCCGACGAGGAAGTAGTGCTCGCGCGCCTGTCGCGCCTCGACCGCTTCCTCCCGCTCTGGATCGCGCTCGCGATGGCGGGCGGGCTCGTGCTCGGCTCGCTCATCCCGAGCCTGAACGACGGGCTGGAGAAGCTCCAGGTCGGCACCGTCTCGTTGCCGATCGCGATCGGGCTCCTCCTGATGATGTACCCGGTGCTCGCGAAGGTGCGCTACGAGGACCTGGGGCACATGAGCGACGACGGCGTGAGCAACTGGCGCTTCTTCGGAACGTCGCTCTTTCTGTCCTGGGTCGTCGGGCCGTTGCTCATGTTCGCGCTGGCCTGGATCTTCCTCGCCGACCAGCCCGCCTACCGCACGGGCGTCATCATCGTCGGCCTCGCCCGCTGCATCGCGATGGTGCTCGTCTGGAACGACATCGCGCTCGGCGATCGGGAAAGAGCGGCGATCCTCGTCGTTTTCAACGCCCTCTTCCAGGTCGTCGCCTACTCGCTGCTCGGCTACTTCTACCTGACCGTCCTGCCTGGGTGGCTTGGCTTCGACACGCAGGGATTCGAGGTCGGGATCTGGGAGGTCGCCCGCACGGTCCTGATCTTCCTCGGGATCCCGCTCGCGGCCGGCTACCTGACGCGCCGGATCGGCATCCGCCGTCGCGGGCGCGAGTGGTATGAGGAGCGGTTCATTCCGCGGATCGCGCCAATCACGCTCTACGGCCTCCTCTTCACGATCGTCCTCCTGTTCGCGATCCAGGGAGACGAGATCACCTCCGAGCCGCTCGACGTCGCTCTCATCGCCGCCCCGCTCCTCATCTACTTCGCCGTCATGTGGGTCGCCGGGTTCGCCTCGGGCAGGCTGATGGGCTTTCCGTACCCGCAGACTGCGGCACTCTCGTTCACGGTCGCGAGCAACGACTTCGAGCTCGCGATCGCGGTCGCGGTCGGCGTATTCGGCGCCGCGTCGGGTGAAGCGCTCGCAGGCGTCGTCGGCCCTCTGATCGAAGTGCCCGTGCTCATCTCGCTCGTCTACGTCGCGCTCTGGCTTCGCCGACGGCTCGTGTGGCCGCCTACCCCAGCAGCACGGGCCAGACCCGAGCCAGTTCTGGGAGTTCCGGACTAGGGGCGCGATGAGCACGCTTGCCGCACATATCCGTTCACGCCGTACCGCTCACCCGCTCGTCGGGCTCACCATCGCGGCGGTCGTATGGCTGGTGCTCTACCACGAGCTATTGCCGTTCTGGAACTGGGTCTGTGGCACGGTGCTGCAACTGCCGGCCGATGCACGCTGGGCAGAGGCGCTTCACTTCTTCCTCTACGACACGACGAAGATCCTGCTGCTCCTCGTCGGGATCATCTTCATCGTCCGCGTCCTGCGGAGCTTCATCTCGCTGGAACGCACGCGGCAGCTGCTCGGAGGCAGGCGCGAGGGGATCGGAAACGTGGCGGCCGCAACACTTGGGGTCGCAACACCGTTCTGCTCGTGCAGCGCGGTGCCGGCGTTTATCGGCTTCGTCGCTGCAGGCGTGCCGCTCGGGGTGACACTTTCCTTCCTGATCGCGAGCCCCCTCGTGAACGAGGTCGCCATCGTGCTTCTCTTCGGCCTGTTCGGCTACGAGATCGCCGCGATCTACATCGCTGCGGGCCTCTCGCTCGCGATCGTGGCCGGGTTTATCCTCGGCCGCCTGCACCTTGAGCGTTACGTCGAGCCGTGGGTGCTGGAAGCAGCCGCTGTAGCTCCCGGAGGTACGCAAGGCGAGCTTCGGCCGACCTGGAACGAGCGAATCGACCTCGGGATCGACGAGGTACGAACGATCATCGGCAAGGTGTGGCCCTATCTGCTCGCCGCCGTCGCCGTCGGCGCGGTGATCCACGGCTGGGTGCCGACCGACTTCTTCACCGAGATCGCCGGGCCGAACAACCCCCTGGCGGTGCCGGTCGCAGTTCTCGTCGGGGTGCCGCTCTACTCGAACGCGGCAGGCGTGATGCCGCTCGTGGAAGCGCTGCACGCCTCCGGCATGGCGATGGGGACGCTGCTCGCTTTCATGATGAGCGTCGTCGCGCTCTCCCTGCCCGAGATGATCCTCCTGCGACGCGTTCTCCGCATTCCGCTGCTCGCCACCTACATCGGCGTCGTCGCAAGCGGGATCGTCCTCATCGGCTTCTTCTTCAACGCTGTCATCGAATGAATGGAGGCATCGTGCATACCGTCAAGGTGCTCGGCCCGGGGTGCCGCAACTGTGAGCGCCTCACCGACATCACCGAGCAGGCCCTCACCGCGCTCGGCCGCCCCGAGCGGGTCGAGAAGGTCACAGACCCGGTCGAGATCGTCGCGCATGGCATCTACTCAACCCCTGCCCTCATGGTCGACGATGAGCTAGTGATGAGCGCGCGCATCCCTGCACTCGTAACGCTCGAAGAGATCCTCGGAGACCGACTCAGCAACATGGAGTGATAGCGGGCTAGGCTCGCTGCCGGCCGACCACTGCTGACCGCGCCGAGCACGGCCACAGCTATCCGGTGGCTGAGCGTCATCACCACGGCTGCGTCTGTTGAGACACACGCAGCCCACCGCATTGGCCGCTTCTCGCTTGCCTGCCAGGTCGACGCTGTCCACCTTCCTAGTCCAGCTCGACCCCGATCACCGCGTAGGCGCTTGCCGTGGGGCACGGCCAGAGTGCGACCTCGCATCCTCGGGCTGAGGGGTGCGGAGGGCTAGGTTGCCTTGGGGATGCCGCGAGTCCCTTTGTACTCGGCGAAGCGTCGGAGCGCGACGACGGCCCATATCGCCTCCACGACACCGAAGGGCCACGCGCCCGCGAGGAAGCCGTAGACGCTGGACAGGGCGCATCCGCAGGCGAAGGCGAGCACGAACCAGCTGCTCCGCTTTTCCAGCGCGTACATGAGCATCATGAACGTGACTGCGGCGGCTCCGAACAGTGTCAGCGTGTCCATCGGTTCACCTCCCGAGCGGGCTGTGCGGAAGAGACCGGGGCATGTACCCGGTCTGAGGCAGAGTCGCCTGATCGCTCTAGCAACATTCTCTACCCGCCTGCTTCGGCGGGCAGGCCTGATCTGCGTAGGAGCAGAAGACGCAGCAGTCACCGGGCAACGGTCGCAGCGTCGTATCACATCCCTCGCACACGTAGAAGTAGCGGCAGGCGTCCGTCGGCATTGACTCGACCTTCGAGAATCCGCAGTCCGGGCACGTGATCTCCGCTTCGGTGACCACCTCCGCCATGCGGCGATGGTAGCCACGAGGGGTGCCTCGCTCCGAGCGCCGCGAGGATACCCTTCGAAACCGGGACCCTCTTCACTCGCAAGACGGAACTGATCGATGCCGAGCAGGCGCTCCCAGGTCGTGCCGTTCCAATGGACGGCCTCGGGCTACATCGCGTCCTTGCAACTCCCATCACGCCGCCATTCCCGGATGGGATAGAACGGGCTGTCTTCGGACTCGGGTGTTTTTGGGGGGCGGCGGACGGGATCTTCGGTTTCGACAGTCCCTGAGTAAGAGAGGCAGACCGCGCCGACGCGAAGCCTTGCAGGCAAATCAACACGACGATCCAGCCTTCGGGCCGGCACAGCACGGCGCCACTCTGTTCGGGTCACGGTTCTGCCTGAAACTGCGATCGATTTGCGCCCTAGGGCGACGAGCACGCGTAAACG
>Ga0315273_10005296_pt1 | contig 15937 bp, 16 predicted proteins | sample YL17G02_0_MG_FD_205753 | JGI IMG/M metagenome (GOLD analysis project Ga0315273, IMG submission 205753) | Sediment microbial communities from Yellowstone Lake, YNP, Wyoming, USA - YL17G02_0 | ecosystem: Environmental > Aquatic > Freshwater > Lake > Sediment | place: USA: Wyoming | collected...
GCTAGCGCTGTCGTACTGAGCAGGTAGGCTTGCCCGCAAGCCGTGGCCCATGAAAGAAACCGCTTGGACGCCATCCGCCGGAACGCCGACCAAATCGCGATGATCCGCCCGGACCTCGCGGGCCTCGACGCGCCGCACGTTCCGCCGCACTACGCGCTGCGCTCGTTCCTCGATGGCGACGAGCCGGCCTGGGCCGACCTCCTGGCCGCCGCGTTCCCCGAGATACCCGAGCCGCGCAGCCTCCCGCGCAAGGAGTTCCTCCAGGGCCCGGTCTGGCTGCCGGAGCGCCTCTTCTTCGCTTGCCGCGACGGGGCGGCCGTGGCCTGCACGGCCGCATGGGAACATCCGCATATCTGGGGCACAAGGAGCGGCATCGTGCACTGGGTGGCCACGCACCCGGCCCACCAGCGCCGCGGCCTCGCCCGCGCCACGGTTCTGGCGGCCCTGCGCTGGATGAAGAAGTTCGGGTACGAAAACTCCATCCTGGTGACGCAGGTCTACCGCCTCCCGGCCATCCGCCTGTACCTGGACCTCGGCTTCCGGCCGCACCTGGCCGGCTTCCCCGAGATGGCCGACCGCTGGCCGAAGGTCGCCGCCGCCCTCCGCGCCGGCGGGGCGTCATAGGTGTTTCCCAGGAACGTCGGGAAGTCGCACTTGACGCGGCGTATATCCGGGCGTATATTATCGGGCAAATCGTGAACGCCAAAGCTCGACAAGCCCTGAAGGTCATCCAAGCCTGCGTGGCTTCGGGGCGCTACCGCGTCTTGGCCCACTTCACCCGGCGTATGGACCAGAGGGGCCTGTTCTGGCCCGACATAGCATGCGTGATCTTCTCGCCTTCGGATGTGCAGGACGACAGCATGGATGATTTCGGTCGCCCAAAGTGGAAAGTGACGGGTAAGACCAGCGACGGCCTCAGACTCGAGATCATCTGTGCGATGGACAGAAACAAACAGGGCAACCTGACGGTGTTCATCACCGTCTACTGGAAGTGAGACCGGAAATGACGATAACCACAAGAGGCGCAACAATCCCTCGGCGCGGGCGGCCTCGCCGCCCGAGGCCCGCCGCCCCCGGCGTGCCGTACACCATGAAACTCGCCGACGGGCGAACCGTGTTCGTCGAGGTGCCGGCCTGCATGGCCACGCGCGACCGTAGCGGCGAACTCGCCTTTACGCCCGAAGGAGTCCGGTTCCTCGATCAGGTGCGGGCCCTGGCGTCGGACCTGAACACGCCGCCCACGCCGGCCTTCATCACCTCCCTGCGCGAAGCGGCCGGTATGACCCAAGAGGAACTCGGCAGACGGATCGGCCGCAACAAACTCACCATCTCGCGTTGGGAGTGTGGGACGCTCCATCCCAGCCGCGAGGCCGTCAATCGGCTGCGGAAGCTCTTTCGTCGGTTGAGGGCCTCCGGCATCCTGCTGCCGCTGTGACGTCGCTTCGCCTTTGGTGCCGGAATGCGGTGCGGCCTGGCCGTTGCAGCCGCCCGGCTGTCGGGTTGACCGGGAACGATGCCGTGGGACATCCGCGAATCTTCGTGAGCGCCGGGGAAACATCGGGCGACCTCCATGCCTCGAACCTGATCCGCGCCATCCGCCGCCGGGCACCGGACGCCGAGATCGCGGCCCTCGGCGGGGCGAAGATGGAGGCCGCCGGGGCGCACCTCCTGGCCAACACGGTCGACTTCGGCGTCATCGGGTTCGGGCCCATCCTCGGCGGCTTCACGGAGTACCTGGCGCTCTTGAGCCGCGCGGACCGTTTCGTCGGGGCGTGGCGGCCGGACGTGGCGGTCACGATCGATTGTCCGGGCTTCCACTTTCTCCTGGCGAGCCGGCTTCGCGCGCGGCAGATTCCGACGCTGTGGTACATTCCGCCACAGCTCTGGGCGTGGGCGCCGTGGCGGGTGCACAAGCTCCGCCGCCGCTTCACGCGCGTGGCGTGCGTGCTGCCGCACGAGGAGGCGTTCTTCCGCGCGCACGGCGTGCCGGTGACGTTCGTCGGCCACCCGGTCGTCGATCACCTGCGGAGCCTGACGCTTGACCACGAGTTCATCCGCTCGCTGCGGAGCACGGCCCGCGACCGCGTCATCGCGCTGATGCCCGGCAGCCGGCGGCAGGAGGTCGTGCCGATCCTGCGGCGGCAGTTGCTCGTCGCCCGCGCGCTGGCCGACCGGCACCCGCCGTGCTCGTTCGTCCTGGCCCTGGCGCGCGAGGAGCACCGCGAGTGGGTGGCGCCGCTGACGGCCGCCAGCGGCCTGCCCATCCGCACCGTGGTCGGCAAGACCCACGAGGTCCAGAGCGCGGCCGACCTGGCCCTCACGAAATCGGGCACGACGACGCTGGAGCTGGTGTTCTACGAGAAGCCGATGGCGGTGTTCTACAACGTGACGTGGCCGCAGTGGCACTTCGCGGGCCGGTGGCTCGTGCGGACGCCCTGGATGAGCCTGCCCAACGCCCTCGCCGGCCGGCGCATCGTGCCGGAATACATGCGCGACCGGCCGCCGACGACGGCGGAGATCGACGAGGTCGCGAGCCTGCTGGCCGACGAGCGCCGCCGCACGGACGTCCGCTCGGCCCTCGCCGAGGTGCACCGGCAAATCGACGTCCCCGGCGCCGCCGAGCGTGCCGCCGAGGTGGTGCTCAACATGGTAGGCGCCCGCGTGCCCGCCCCGCCGGCGACGAGGCCGGGCTTCGCGATGTGAGGAAGTTCCAGGTTCCGAGTTCCAGGTTCCAGGTGAACAGCAACGTCGGGAACGCTGGCGTGCGCCGCACAGGGGAACTTGTCCTACACGCCAATCCGCGCGGCGGGTCTCCGTATGCGTTTAGCGTTGTCATTCCGAGCGAGGTCGCCGCGGCGACCGAGTCGAGGAATCTCGCTGTGGTCGTTGCCGTTCGGACATTCGCACGGCCAGACCCCTCGACTCGCTGCGCTCGCTCGGGGTGACAGCATGAAGGAAACACGCTAAACACGTGCGGCATGCGCCACACAGGGGAACTTGGCACCTGGAACTTGGCACCTGGAACTTGGAACCTGGAACCTGGCACCTGGAACTTGGAACCTGGAACCTGGAACCGTCTTTACAGCGCCGGCTGCACCCACACCTCCGCCGTGTTGACCAGCGACTTGGAGCAGTGGTCCCACCGGATCGTGATGTCCTGCGACTTGCGCGCCTTGATGTCCTTGGTGAGGATGTTCCTCGCACAGCCGACGATCTTGCCGTCCGCCCCCACCAGGATAGCTACCGCCTCGATGGTGCCCACCGGCACGAGGCCCAGGTTGGTCACCCGCGTCTTCACCACGCCCGCCAGCGAGAGGGCGTTCGGGTCCGGCCAGGGCAGCACGTCATCGGTGCTCAGGGCCGGCAGGTCGCGCGGCACGCCGGCGGGGTTGACCTCGAAGCGGACGTCGAACTTCTTGCCCCGCACGTCTTCGGCGTGCACCCACTCGGCCACCAGCGGCACGGTCGTCTTCGGCGGGAGGTTCAGGATCATGGCGACCGCCTCTCCCAGCGCGGTGCCGCTGGAGTCGGTAATCGGCACGATGACCTTGAGCACAAGGATCGGGTTATCGGTATTATTCGTCACGCGCCCGACGGCGTAGGTGATCGTGCCGTCGCGGAAGCCGCCCAGGAGGCGCTCCACCTTGATGGCGATCGGCTCGGCGGGGGGCGCCGGGGCCGTGCCTGGCGCCGTCGGCACCGCGATGGCGCCGGGCACCGTGGGCGCGGGGGCGCCCGGGGCCGTGGCGGCGGGCGTGAGGCCCGGTGCCGTTTCACCCGACGCCTGGTCCCCCCAGTGGCGGGCGGCCCGGCGGCCCAACTCGGATGAGGATGCCAGGGGCGGTGCATCCGAGCGTTTGAACGCCGCCCACAGGCCGATCGAGAGGCCGATCAGAACCACGACCACGGCCACCGCCGAGAGGATCACGACCGTCTGGTTCCGGCTCCTGGGCGACGGCAGCGGCCGCTGCCCCGGCCCCGTGCGCCTGCCGGGCGCCGCATGACCGCCGAGACCGGCGTGCGGCGCGCCCGCCGATCGCGGCGGCGCGGGATGGCGAAGGGCCTCTGCCGCCGCCAGGGCCGTCTTGGTGCGGGCCCGCATCTTCATGGCGGTCTTGCAGTGCGGGCACCGGACCTGGTGGTTGAGCTGCTCGGGCTTGAGGCGAAAGGGTTTGCGGCAAAAACCGCATTCCACCTCCACGGTATCCGCCATGGCGCCCGCCTCCCCTTCTTTCCGTTAGTACGAACGAGACCGCGACTTGTCGAACCGGAACTGAGACCTGCAACCGACACGGCGATTCTACCGCCGCCCCGCCGGCGGTCAAGCATGCATTGGCTCGATTCAAGCTACGCCGAGCGCGCCCATGTGGCCGCCGAGCCTGCCGGGCGCGTTTTCGGCACGTCAACAACACGCGCCCAGCAAGCTGGGCGGCTAAATGGGTGGGGCGAGGTCTTGGGCGAGGGTGGCATGCTCGCAGGCCGCTCGCCGCAGCCGGCGCATCGAGGCGCCCGCACTTTTTCCTTGACGCGGCCGCCCGGGTTGACGATATTACATCCCCATGATGCGGCGCCGCGACAATCCGGCTCGGGGCAATGATCCGTAACGCCCGGGGCCGCTGCGCGCCGATTCCTTCCGACGGCCTCGGGACGCAGGTCCTGGGGCCTTTTTCGTTGCCGGGCACCCGGAGGAGGCAGGTCCATGAAGACGACGTACCGGACGCACACGTGCGGTGAACTCTCAAAGGCCCACGCCGGCCAGACCGTTCGCCTGGCGGGCTGGGTGAACTCCCGACGCGACCACGGCGGCATCATCTTCATCGACCTCCGCGATCGCTACGGCCGCACCCAGTGCGTCTTCAACCCGACCCGCAGCCACGAGGCCCACGCCCTTGCCGAGCAGTTGCACAACGAGTACGTCGTGCAGATCGAGGGCACCGTGCAGCCGCGACCGCCCGAGGCCGTCAACCCCAAGATGCCGACGGGCGAGATCGAGGTGCAGGTGGCGTCGGCCCAGGTGCTCGCCCAGAGCGACGCCCTGCCGTTCGAGATCTCCGACTCGGCCGACGTCGGCGAAGACATCCGCCTCAAGTACCGGTACCTGGACCTGAGGCGGCCGAAGATGCAGCAGAACCTCCTCGCGCGCCACCTCATCGTCCGCACCATGCGGCAGGCGCTCGAGGCCGAGGGCTTCATCGACGTCGAGACGCCCATCCTCACCAAGTACACCCCGGGCGGGGCGAGGAACTTCCTGGTGCCCAGCCGGATCAACCCCGGCCGCTTCTACGCCCTGGCCGAGTCGCCGCAGCTTTTCAAGCAGCTCCTCATGGTGGCGGGGTACGACCGCTATTACCAGATCGCCCGCTGCATGCGCGACGAGGACCTGCGGGCCGACCGGCAACCTGAATTCACGCAGCTGGATATCGAGATGGGCTTCATCACCGAGGACGACATCCTCGGCGTGACCGAGCGCGTCGTGGCGGCCGTCGTCAAGGCGGTCCTGGGCCTCGAGGTCCGCCCGCCCTTCCCGCGCCTCGCGTTCGCCGAGGCCATGCGCGACTACGGCGTCGACAAGCCCGACCGGCGGTTCGAGATGAAAATCGGCGACGTCGCCGGCGTGGCCAGGGAGAGCGACTTCCGCGTCTTCCGCGAGGCCGCCGAGAAGGGCGGCCACGTGCGCGGCATCAAGGTGCCCGGCGGCCAGGCCCTGAGCCGCAAAGACATCGACCAGCTCACCGCCTACGCGGGCGGGTTCGGCGCCAAGGGCCTGGCGTGGATGCGGGTCGAGGAGGCCGGCCTGACCGGCCCCATCGCCAAGTTCTTCAAGCCGGACCAGCTCGCGGCCATGCAGCAGACCTTTGCCGCCAAGGCGGGCGACCTCCTGCTCTTCGTCGCCGACGAGCCGACGGTCGTGGCCGCCAGCCTCGGCAACCTGCGCGTGCACCTCGGGCACAAGCTCGGCCTCGTGCCGCAGGAACAACTGAACTTCTGCTGGGTCACCGACTTCCCGCTCCTGCAGTACGACCTGGAGACGAAGCGATACGTGGCCATGCACCACCCGTTCACCAGCCCGAAGCCGGAGGACATGGACCGGCTGGAGACCGAGCCGGCGTCGGTGCGGGCGCGGGCGTATGACCTCGTGCTCAACGGCGTGGAGCTCGGCGGCGGGAGCATCCGTATCCATCGCACCGACGTGCAGGCGCGGATGTTCAAGATCCTCGGCGTCAGCGACGAGGAGGCGCGCGAGAAGTTCTCGTTCCTGCTCGACGCCCTGAAATTCGGCGCCCCGCCGCACGGCGGCATCGCACTGGGCCTGGACCGGTTCGTGCGGATCCTCCTGGGCGAGGGGAGCATCCGCGACGGCATCGCGTTCCCCAAGACGCAGCGCGGCCAGGACCTGATGACCGGCGCCCCCGGCACCGTGGACGAGAAGCAGTTGCGCGATCTGCACATTCGCCTGCGGGCCGAGGCAACCGAAGACAAGGCGTAGCAACTTGCCGGCGGGCGCATTTGACGAAACCGGGATTCGGCGCATAATATGGTAAGAAACCGTCTCAGAACTGTGGCACGCCCGCCCCCGGGCGTGCAGGTTGGCCACAAAGCACAGCCGAGGGCGGCTGTGCCACAGTTCTGAGATAGTTTGTAAGGTCGAGGGGCGGCCCACCGGCCACGTAACAGCGAAAGGACGACGCGATGGCGACTCCGTTTCCCCGCACGAAGATCGAGGACCTCTCGGTGTCGCGCCTCATCATGGGCACGAACTGGTGGCTCGGCTACTCGCACACCAGCGGCGCCAAGGACCGCGAAATCCTCCGCGTCTGCACCGCCGAGCGCGTCGCCGAGATGATCGAGGTGTACCTGGCCGCCGGCATCGACACGATGCTCGGCCCCATCCCCCAGCCGCATCTCAAGAAGGCCATCGAGATCGCCCAGGACAAGACGGGCCGGAAGGTCATCTACCTCGTCACGCCGTCCTTGAACCTGGGCGCCGACGCGAAGGCCGACGACGACAACCGCCGCACCTTCGACGAGTGCGCGGGGCTCGGCTGCCCCGTGTGCATGCCGCACACCTCCAGCACCGACGCCCTGGTGGACCGCCGGGCCCGCGTCATCCGCGACATGGACAAGTACTGCCGCCTGATCCGCCAGGCGGGCATGATCCCCGGCCTCTCGACGCACATGCCCGAGGCCCCCGTGTACGCCGACGAGACGGGCCTCGACGTTGCCACGTATATCCAACTCTATAATGCCGTGGGCTTCCTCATGCAGATCGAGGTCGACTGGGTCCACCGGATGATCTGGCAGTGCAAGAAGCCGGTCATCACCATCAAGCCGCTGGCGGTGAACAAGGTGCTGCCGCTGGTGGGCCTGGCGTTCAACTGGTCGACGATCCGCGACCAGGACATGGTGTGCGTGGGCACGTCGACGCCCGACGAGGTGCGCGAGTGCATCGAGATCAGCCGATCCATCCTCGAACGGAGAACGCCCGAGGTACAGCTTCAACGAACGCGGAGCAAGGCGTCGGTGGAGCGGAAGAAAAAGTAATTGCGGATTGAGGATTGAGAATTGAGGATTGCGAATTGAGGATTGAGGATTGCGGATTGCGGATTGAGGATTGAGAATTGAGGATTGTGGATTAAGAAGGCATATCTGCATACTAGCGCCGGCGGCGATCTCGCGTCTTGCCTCGGGCGGTGTTGATTGAAGCCACGGTTATCGCCAGAAGCTCCTTTGCTTCCTGGGCAAGTGGCGCCAACAGTTCGGCTTTCACCACGCCTGCTTTCGCCGCCAGTTCAAGCCAATAGGCCGTCTCGTCGATCTCTTCCTCCACCACACTCATCCTGGAGACAAACTCGGCGCTGGACCTTGCTCGGCAGGCGGCGCGGTAATTGGCGCCAACACTGGTACCGGAACGGAGCATCTGTCTGCCGATGACACCGGCTGTCGCGGTCTTGGGCAGCGACTCAACGAGACGGATCGTCCGCAGGCCGAATTGCAGCGTACGTTGCTTGAGTTCGTCGGGAGTCAACTCAGCCCCCATGCAGGCATACTCGGCAAATCCCAATCCGCAATCGCCACGTCGCCGTACCGGCGACAGCTAAACGTGGCGAGCCCATGCCTGTCGCCGTTCAATCCGCAATTCTCAATCCGCAATCCTCAATCGTCAATCCTCAATCGCCCCGTCGCCGTACCGGCGACGGCTAAACGTGGCGAGCCCTTGCCTGTCGCGGTTCAATCCGCAATTCTCAATCCACAATCCGCAATCCTCAATTCTCAATTCTCAATCCGCAATCACATGTTGATTTCCTGCTTCCCCGCGTCGAACTTCGCCACCTTCCCCTGCTTCAGCGCCCAGGCGCCCATGATGAGGGCCGTCTGGACGTGGTACGTCAGGTCCGCCCCGGCCCACGTGTCCTGCTTGCCCGCGCGGGCGTTGTCGAGCAGGTTCTTCCAGTGATCGCCCAGGTTCTCGCCGTGCTCGATCGGGAACTTCGCGGCCTGCTTCTTCGAGCCTTCGCTGGGCGCCAGCACGATCTCGTTGCCGCGCACCGTCAGCGACCCGTCCCATCCGCGGATGACCGGCACCCTGCCGCCGGCGCCCCGCTGCTGCGACGTGGGGTCGTTATTGCCCTGCGTGCCGAGCACCGCCACCGTGATCTTCTGCGGATAGTCGATGAGCATGTTGAACGTGTCGGGCACCTCGCGCTCGGTGTAGCGGAACATGCCGCCGGTGGCCACGACCATGCTCGGGAACCCCACGCCCAGCATGCTGACGACGGGCGTCAGGGAGTGCGGGAAGAGGTCGGTCACCGGCCCGCCGGCGTAGTCCTCGTACATGCGCCAGCGGAAGAAGCGGCTGACGTCGAACGGCCGCTTCGGCGCGTCGCCGAGGAACGCCTCCCAGTTGAGGTCCGGGCCGGGCTTGGCGGCCGGGTCGTCGATCGGCATGCCGACCTCGCCCCAGTCGCCGACGCGGAAGTACCCGCACTCGGCGTGGATCGGCTGGCCGATCGCGCCGTCGGCCACCAGCTTCTTGATCTGGTGCCACGCCCCGTCCGACATCCCCTGCGAGCCGCACTGGAACGCCTTGCCGGACTTCTTGACCTCCTCGGCAAGCTTCTTGATGAGGTCGAACTGCCGCCAGTGCGTGACGGGTTTCTCGCAATAGACGCTCTTGCCCGCCTTCAGGGCGTCGATGGCCTGGTAGCCGTGAAGATGGTCGGGCGTGGCGATACAGACCACGTCGACCTTCGGGTCGGCCAGGAGCTCCTTGCAGTCCATGTACCCCTTGGCGCCGAGGGCCTTGGCGGCCCGCTCCATGCGCGGTCGGTAGATGTCGCAGACGGCCACGGGGTCGACCGCCACCTTCTGCTCGTCGCGCAGGTACTTGACGCAGCTCATGTGGGCGCTGGCCCGGCCGCCCGCGCCGATGTAGCCGACGCCCAGGCGCTCGTTGGCGCCGAGGGCCCGCTTGGCCGGCCAGGCCGCCGCCAGGACGGCCGCCGCCGTAGCCGCCGAGGTCATCTGGATAAACTTCCGCCGCGTCGTCGCCATCGGGAGTCTCCTTTCACTTTCCGCCCATCCAACCAGCGGCACATGGCGGGCTCGCCATACGCCGGGGCGTTGCCCCGGCCTACATCTTCGACAGCTCGATCCACTGCTTGTACAGCTTCTCGATCTGGTCGGCCTTCTGCTTGCCGTCCCACACCGCCACGCCGTACGTGAGCGCCAGGGGCTTGGCGGCCTCGACCGCGAGCGGCTCGCGGTACAAATTGATCGTAGCCGATACGTAGGCGAACCCCTTGACCATCGTGAACCAGAGGACCGGGCGGACGTTCGCCGGCGCATCGAACATCGCCACCGTGACGGGCTTGCCGTCGACCTCGCCGGTGCAGGCCATCCACGGGCCGCGCACCATCGTCTCGTCGCCGCGGACCACCTCGCCCTCCCTCGGGCCGCGGGCGGTGAAGAACTCCGCCTTGCCGTCCATCGACGCCGGGAACCGCAGGCCGAGGCCGAAGTAGTGGCTGCCCGAGAGCTTGATCGAGGCCGCGCCCTCCGGCGCCGAAAGTTGCGTCCGCCACGTCAGGAGCGACGCGCCGAGCGCCGAGCCGCGATGGACTTCAACGGTGCGGCGCTCGCGGGCGAGCACCTTCTCGTCGACGGGACCGACCCAGTCGAGCGTCTCCGCGAGCACGGCCGGCAGCCCGCTGTTCGGCGCAAGGGACTTCATGTCGGCAAAACTCTTGTGCCGCTCGAAACCGTTCGCCTTGGTCTCGGACCAAAAATCGACGCCGTCGACCGCCACGGCGAACATCAGGGCGTGATGATGAGGATGGTCGGCCACCCTGTCGCGCAGGACGTTCACGCCGGCCGGCGAGAGGAGCTTGCGCACGTACGGCTTGAACGGCACGCCGGCGAAGGCGTACTCCAGGACGAGGCGGTCGCCTTCGAAGACCGAGACGGCCGGCGGGCCCGCGTCGTCGCGCCCGGCGCTCGACGCCGCGGCGGCCAGCGCCGCGATGGCCAGCACCCCCGCGATGCCGAGAACTGCCTGAGTTGTCATGCCGGTTGCCTCCTTGGCAGCACAGCGTCACTTGGCGCGGCGGGTCTCCTGACCCGCCGCGCGCGTGCGTTTCCCGGTCGGCGCGCGAACCTGCCGCGCGTCCCTAACGCGGCCGTGCCGGCCGCGGCTAAACGCGCATAACACGCGGTCGCGTCGGCGCCAGCGTTTAGCCGTCGCCGGCACGGCGACGGGAACATCGCACCCCGCCCGCTCGCGGCCGTACCGGCCGCGGCTAAACGCGCACGACACGCTGTCGCCCGCGGCCAAACGCGCAATATCACGGCGGCGCTACTTCGATTCGACAACTTCCGCGTTCACGCCCAGCGCCTTGAGCATGAGGCCGGCCACGAACTTGTTGCCCGCCTCGTTCAGGTGCACGCCGTCGCCTGTCAGGACGCCGCTGCGCTTGTTCTCCTTGTTGCTCTCCTTCTCGTACGCCTGGAACGCCTTGTGGAGGTCGTTGAGCGGCACGCCCGTCTCCTGGGCGACCTTGCGGCTGATCTCGCCGTACTCGTCGAGCATGGTGTCGCGCTCGTTCGTGCCGTCGTTCTTCTCGCCGATGACGCTGGGCGTGCAGAGGATGACGCGGGCGCCGGCCGCCCTGATCTTGGCGATGAGGTCCTTCAGGCCTTCCTCGTACTTGTCCTTGGGCGTGCCGCCGGCCATCTCGCCCTTCTCGTTCTTCTTCCAGTGCCACACGTCATTGATACCGATGTAGATGAAAACGATGGTAGGCTTCTTGTCGAGCACGTCTTTCTCGAGCCGCCGCTGGAGGTCAGGCACCTTGTTGCCGCTGATGCCAGCGTTGAAAACTTCGATGCCCAGGTCCTTGTACTTGGCCTCCAGGGTGTTCTTGACGAGGGTGATGTACCCCTTCGGCCCCCCGCCGCCCTGCGTGATGGAGTCGCCGAGGAAGACGATCCGGTCGCCCTTGGCCAGGGCGGGCGCCGATGGCTGGCGAGCCGGGCCGCAGGTGTTCATCGTCAGGACGAGGGCCAACGCCACCGCCACCATCAGGAACCGACGCGACATGGTTGAGTCTCCTTTGAAGGAACCATGGAACGGCCGCAGACGCCGCCCGTCAACCGTGGCGGGCGGCATGACACCCGGCTTTGATAGTACCAGACGAGGTGCGGCTGTCAAGCAATCCGCACAAGGCGCGGGCCCTGCGTCGATGGCGCGGGTGGCACGGCCACGCGCCTCTGCGTGGCCGTGTCTTGCGCCAAGCCGAGATGCACGGCCACGCAACGGCGCGTGACCGTGCCACCCGGCAAGCGTGGGCATGCCACCCGGCTCATACAGCGATGGCTTATGGCGCGATGGCTTTTGAGGTTGACACCTTCGGCGGCGCGCGTTATCTGTTAGCGTCTTGGTACCGACGGACGGCTTGCCCCGGAAGACACCGGTGACGGCCTGCTGGGTGAAGGGGATTTCCAGATGGGTGATTCCATTCGGGTGGCGATCGCGGGCGTCGGCAACTGTGCGTCGAGCCTGGTGCAGGGGATCGCCTGGTATCGCCGCCGGCTGGCGAAGGACCATGTCCGCGAGACGCTGGGGCTGATGCACTACAACCTGGGGGGATACGAGCCGGGCGACATCCAGTTCGTGGCGGCCTTCGACATCGACAAGCGCAAGGTGGGCCGGCCGCTCGAGACCGCCCTCTTCGCCTCGCCGAACTGCACCAAGGTCTTCATGCGCGACATCGGCCGGACCCGCGCGACGGTCCAGATGGGGCCGGTTCTCGACGGCTACTCCGACCACATGGCGGCCTTCCCGGACGACCAGCGGTTCATCCCGTCGTCGAAACCGCCCGTGGACATCGCGAAGGTCCTCGATAAGTCCGGGGCCGAGATCCTCGTTCACTACCTGCCGGTCGGTTCGCAGAAGGCCTCCGAGGAGTACGCCAAGGCGTGCCTGGACACCGGCGTCAGCCTCGTCAACTGCATCCCGGTCTTCATCGCCAGCAACTCCAAGTGGGCCGACCGCTTCAAGACCGCGGGCATCCCGATCATCGGCGACGACATCAAGGCCCAGCTCGGCGCCACCATCGTCCACCGGACGCTCACGCGCCTCTTCCGCGACCGCGGCGTGGCCCTCGACGCCACCTACCAGCTCAACACCGGCGGCAACACCGACTTCCTCAACATGCTCAAGCGCGACCGCCTGACCTCCAAGAAGATCTCGAAGACCGAGGCGGTCCAGTCGCAGCTCGAGCACCGGCTGCCCGACGACCAGATCCACATCGGGCCGGCCGATTACGTGGCCTGGCAGAAGGACAACAAGGTCTGCTTCCTGCGCATGGAGGGCCGCGGCTTCGGCGGCGTACCCCTCAACCTCGAACTGCGGCTGAGCGTCGAGGACTCGCCGAACAGCGCCGGCTGCGGCATCGACGCCCTGCGGCTCTGCCGCCTGGCGAGGGACCGTTGCCTGTCGGGGCCGCTCCACAGTGCGTCGGCGTACCTGATGAAGCATCCGCCCGAGCAGATGAGCGACGCCGACGCGCGGGCCGCCGTCGAGGAATTCATGGCCGGCCGCCGCTTCTCGTAACGGCGGCCGATGTCGCGGCCGCGTTTAGAGGCTGTTTCAGAACCGGCGATAGCGCGGTGGGCAGTCTTGCCCACCGCGCGTACGCGCCCGCATTCTCGCGGCGGGCAAGACTGCTGGCCGCGCAAACCCGTATCTAGCGCTGTCGTATTAGCGGGGAGCCGAAGTCGAAGACTCGCCGTGGCGAGGCGACCGCGCTGTTTCACGCATTCGCACCCAGTTGGCATTTCCCAGGCATGGTTTCCAGGCTCATCAACATCCTGGTTGCCCCCGTGCGGGACGGCTTGGCGCGCGGGTTGGTCCGCGCCGGCCTGCGGCCGAACCACGTCACCGTGCTGGGGATGCTCTGCACGGTGGGCGCCGGCCTCGCCATAGCCGCCGGGCAGGAGCACTGGCGGGCCTGGGCCGTCAGCCTCCTGGTGGGGGCGGGGGCGTGCGACCTCCTGGACGGCTCGATGGCCAACGTCGGCGGCCTGGGCACCCGGTTCGGCGCGGTGCTCGACTCCACCTGCGACCGCGCGAGCGACGCCGCCCTGTACCTCGGCATGACCTTCTACTACGTGATGCGGCCGGCCGAGTGGGGCGCCGCCGCACCCAACGTCACGCTGGCCTTGCTGGCCACGGTGGGCCTGGTGTGGGGGTACCTGATCAGCTACATCAAGGCCCGGGCCGGCAACGAGGGGGCCGACGCCGGCGGCGGCTTCTGGCAGCGGCCCGAGCGGGTGGTCACCATCCTCCTGGGCCTCTCGTTCCACCATCTGCCGACGGCGGTGTGGATCCTGGGCCTCGCGCCGATCGCGACCGTGGCCCACCGGCTCTGGCGGGCGCGGCGGGCGTGTGCCGCCGCCGAGGGGGGCGAGGCCCCGGGCGACGGGCCGCCCGGATTCTGGGGCGTCCTCGTGTGGCGATGGAAGCGCGGGACCCTTCCGTTCGACCTCCAGGCGGGGGCCACGATCGCCGCCCTCGTCTTCTGGGACCTGCCGCCGATCGACCCGCTACGGGAGGCGGTCGCCCGTTTTATTGGCACTTGACTTGGCGCGCGAAACGGATAGACTCGCAAACCGTTTTGCGGGCGGGCGTGGAAGCGACGGGAGGACGCCACGGCGGATGGTCAACGGCTCCAGGTTTCTGGCTATCGTCATCCTGGCGGCAGCGGCGGGAACCGCGTCCACCACGCCCGGCCAGTGCCTCCAGCAGCCGGGGCAGAATCCCCGGGTGGCGGCGACGGGCGACGTCGTCTACAAGACGCAGGCCGGCGACACCCCGTACGCCCTGGCCAAGCGTTTTTATGGCCATGGCTACATGGAATACAAGATCCGCCAGCGCAACCCCCTGGCGCTGACCCAGCCGGGGGCTTACGCGCCGGGCATCGAACTCGTGATTCCGCCGGGCGACAACGGCGTGCCGGTCAATGTCGCGAACGTTCAGGGGAAATCCACTGCCAGGTAACCTGACTCCGCCAGGGCGGAGGGGACAAGAGTGAGAGGAAGAACCATGCGAGCGTTGATTTGGGTGATGGTCGGGGTGGTGGCGTTTGTCATGATGGGCTGTGCCAAGAAGCGCGAGGAATTGCCGCAGATGGAGCCGGCCGACGTTGCCGCGACGCCCGCGGTGACGGCGCCGGCCGTCACGCCGCCGCCAACGTTTATCGAGACTCCTCAGCCGGGCACGGTTCCCGCCCGGGTGGAGAAGCTCCCCCCGATGAAGACGGCCGTCGTCGACAGGGCGCCGCCGCCCGAGAAGCTGGCCCCCGGCTCGACCTACACGGTGAAGAAGGGCGACACGCTCAGCTCCATCGCCCGTGAAGCCTACGGCAACGCCAATGCCTGGAACAAGATCTTCGCCGCCAACAAGGACAAGATCAAGGACCCGAAGAAGCTGACGATCGGGACGGTCCTGAAGATTCCGCCGAAATAAGTTCGCCGAAAGCACAAGCCTGACGGCCCCGCGCCGCCTCGAGGTTTCCGCCGCGCGGAGAGTGTCGAGTTTTCGCGCGACGCGCTTGATTATAATGCCTCGGCGGCAAAGGAACCAGGAGCCGGCCGGATGAGACCGTGGCGGATGGTGGCGGCGGTGGGCGTGGCGTTGGTGCTTCCCCTGGCGGCGGGCTGCGGCGGCGCCAAGACAACCGCCACGAAGACGCCCGCCACCACACCGGCTGCCGCCGCGCAGAAGCCGGGCGTCACCCCTCGCGGTCCGGAGACGGTCGTCGAGCCGCCCTCTTCGACGGAGGCCCCCCGCCCGCCGACTCCTACGCCGCAGGTTACGGCTGGCACCGAGGCCCCGGCTCCCGAGCCGCGCGAGCCGCCGCGGCCGGTCGTGCACATCGCGACGCCCCCGCGCGAGAAGACGCCCGCCCTGCCCACAACCTACACGTGGCAGGCCGGCGACAAGCTGTTCCTCGTGGCCCGGCGGTTCTACGGCGACGGCAGGCTCTGGCCCAGGATTGTCGAGGCCAACCAGGCGATCCAAGCCCTGAGCGAAATCCCGGTCGGGACCGTCCTGGTGATTCCGCCGAAGTAAATCGTGCCCGGGAGAAACGATTGAGCTGCGACCATCACCTCTCGCTCGCCGGCATCTGCGCCGACTTCGCGCGGCGCGAGGCCCGCCTGGCCCGCCGTGCGGCGGCCGCCGGGCTGAGCCGCCGCGAGTTTCTCCAGATGCTGGCCGCCGGCGCCGCGGCCGCCACGGTGGCCTCGGCCTGGCCGCGCGGGGCGAGCGCCGCCGCCGTCGCTGAAACCCTGCCCCGCAGCCGCGTCGTCCTCGTCACGCACCCCGAGGTCCTCCTGAAGGAGTACCGCGTCAACCCGCCGATCGTCCGCCAGATGC
>Ga0315273_10005297_pt1 | contig 15933 bp, 17 predicted proteins | sample YL17G02_0_MG_FD_205753 | JGI IMG/M metagenome (GOLD analysis project Ga0315273, IMG submission 205753) | Sediment microbial communities from Yellowstone Lake, YNP, Wyoming, USA - YL17G02_0 | ecosystem: Environmental > Aquatic > Freshwater > Lake > Sediment | place: USA: Wyoming | collected...
CAGGAGCAGGGGGCTTATTAACTCCACCAACAGTTGAAGTAGGAGTCTGAAGCGTATCTCTGAGAACATTATTCAATCCATATGCCCCAGCTAATGAGTCAAAGCGAGCAGCTCTTTCCATGGGCGAAGGGGGAATAAATCCCTGATTTCCACCCATAGCAATATCTATGGCTTTGAGTTTAGAATTCACAATGTCTATAGGCTTAATCCCAGCATTAGGTCCCGTAGCATCTGCCGGAGGAGTCATATCTCTAACAGACATACGAGAAGTAGCTGACCTAAACTCTGGATGGCTTAAAAGGAATTGACGAGCTTCTTCATTTCTCCCTGAGATAGCATCAATCTGATACTTTTCTAAACCTCCTGGGACGACCTTATCACCGTACTTAGCCCCATAAGTATTCTGGTCATTGGTATTCTGAAGATCATGATAACGAATATCCTCAGCTTGACTATTTGACCTGTTCTGCATTTCTGATTGAAGAGCAGCATCTTGCATAGCTTGCTTAGCAGCATCAATACGCATTTGCTCTCTGCGCTGACGCTCATCTAAGAACCCGGTACCGCCAGCAGCACCAGCTGTTAGTAAGTTGGTGAGGATATCAGCCATTAGACATCCCCTTAGTAGTTAGGGCCAGTAGGATTCCAAGGACTAAAATCTAAGCCCTGGGTACCAGCGACCTTGGGCCCACCAAATGCACGTCCAGCAACTCCGGCAAGAGAACCAATGGCTCCAGTACGAGCAGCATCATTACCTTGGTGATAGCTATTCAAAGCACCCAGTTTAGCCATTTGAAGCTGGCGCATATAGTTCTGGTTACTATTGAATAGTCCCAACTGTTCCTGTCGTTGGTCACCTAGATTCTGATTAGTGATGTCTCCCATCTGACGAGCATAATTCTCATCTATGCCTTGGAGATTGTTCATCCCAATACTGCTACCACCCAACCCTGCACGTTGAACTTCATTAACTCCGTTATAGCGATTGTTACGGTAAAGGTTATTAGCACGACTTTGCATCAGCTGAAGAGCTGGGTCATTAGCATTAGGATTGAAATTAAATTGCCCAGCACCGGCCCTATAAGCTGAGTTGATGTCTCCTTCATTAATCCCTGGACCATGATGTCCAAAGATAGAGCCCAGTGCAGAAGCTCCCATCCCAATAGCCATAAGAGGTATAGGCATTAGTAGTCTCCCTGTATTCCGTGTTTAACTAGTTGCATAACCAATTTACCTAGGGACTTCATCCCAGCTTTGTATCTAGCTTTAGCAGCTAACTTATCAGCTGGAGTAATAGCAACTATGGCATCGTTAATCGCTAAAGCACACTCTTCTGTAGCATCATCTAGAGCTTGAAGTTCAGCAGCAGAAAGACCCATATTAGTATGCCGTCACTTCTGCCCAACGAACACGAACCTGGAGGATACCTGTACCCGCAACCGGCCACACTGTACGGTTACGAATAACAAAGCCCTCATTTTGAGCAAGTACTAAGGGGTACTCACCCTTTGACGGATCCGGTGCATAGATCAGGTTAGGATTCTGAGCAGTGGGTTCTTCAGTCGCAGCTGCTGGATTAGCTCTCTGAGGCTTTCCTAAGCTCTGCTCAATGGCATTAGTATCTAAAGTAGTAAGAGCTGTCAATGCTGCTGTAGATGCGATACGAACATCTGTAGCTCCAATAAGACTTGCAGCCATGGTAGAACGCATCTTACTAAATCCAGTTAGAGCAGTACCACCCGCACCTGCACTAACGGCAGTAACCTTAAAAAGATCGAAGCCAAAGTCAGTAAGAGTACCGCCCGTAAAAGCAGTAAGAGTCTGGAACCTAGCATCTACACTGTAGATAACACAGAAACGAGTAGCATCAACCCATCTCCATGTAAATAGTTGAGCAGCAGCAGCTAATGCAGCAGCTAGAGTACCAGATGTAGCAGCAACAGCATAATGGCCTAACGCACCATGAGAAGTAGGGCGGCTGGTAATATGAGCTGGTGACCCAGTCTCAGCACCTACTCCCATCAGTGCAGCAGATACACCACCCTCAATAACAGCCATCTCATAGCTCCTTAGGAGGTTGCAGTATAGTCTAACCTGATGCCCAGTAAGTTCATGCTATATAGATTAGCAGAACCTAGGTTAACAATTTCAGCAGCTACATCTCGTTTGAATCTACACCTTAAGAAGTTGTTGATAACTACTCCCGTAGAAAATGTACCCATAGACCTAATGTAGAGAGTATTAACTGTATAAGTAATATTAGTAAATAGGTTAATATCGTCTAAAGTATTTGAAGCCCCTACTAGAGAAACACCATCAGCTACCCCTAACCAATTAAAATCGCAGTAAAATCCACCACCATCTCCCGGAGCTATAGCTTTAGTTGTAGAATAATAAGCCCAACAAGTTACATTACCGCTAGCATAATCATCTGGAACTTTTACACTAAAAGCTACAGCTGAATCACCAGTCCTAGGTAAAGACCAGCAATGGTATCTATCTGGCGTAGTGCCTACAAGATTTAGAACAGGGGTCCCCACTTCAGATACCATGTCAACAGCAGAAATCCATACAGACCTAGTCTTAGTAGTAGCAAGAGCATGGACAGTGTAGTTAAACTTTACATTGCCTTTAACATAGCCCTTCCTTAAGTCAATATCCCCCAGGCCCATCAAACCCGCAGCCCCATCAGTATAAGCTGGAGGAGTCTGCCAATTTACAACTGCACTGCCATTGAAAGCTACAACAGAGCTAATCATAATGGGCTGGATATCAGCCTCATCAGCTCTAGTGCCCTTTCCTGTATAGGGACCTGGAGCCTGCCATACAAGTAGTTTACTAGCAGTAGTAATAGTAGCATCTGTAATAGTAAAACGACCCTGCCATATAGGAGTAGCACCTAGATTTACTTCAACTGTCTTAGCTCCTATGAGGCTTAGTCCTGAAGTAATACCAGTAAAGTTTCCATCTTTATCTATTGCTGAGAGTAATACCCCATTCTTCCTGAACTCTGTGATATTGGCAGTCTGACCAACGACGGCTTCAGCAATTACCGGGATAACAGTAGCAGCTCCGGCATTCTTGACATGAAGTAAAGCTAAGGGTGGTGTAAGGGTTGTCCTAGTTAAGTTAGCAATTAGGACCCCCTCATTCACACAGAAACCAAATCTGTCACACTTTGCACTTCCATCAAGGCCAGCAAATACTCCAGTAACTGTTGAGTTCCAACCGAAAGCCAGGGTAGCAGAGAACTTAACATCAGTCCAGCTATTAGTACTGCGAATAAACTCAACTAGATCATCATTGGTAAGAGCTTTGATAGCTGGAGCACCATCATCACCAGCAGCAAACTTACCTACATTCTGGATATAGTAATCACCTGTACGAGTAATCCCAAATTGCTTATTACCATAGACTCCAGGACTTACTTGCTCATCATAACCAGCAATTAAGTCTTTAGTAGTACCAGTCTTACCTTCAACTATAATACCTACTTGATTAGTAGTATATAGTTGCTTAACATAGAGTTGAGCATATTCTGAGGAAACTGAGTCGATATGGTTATTCTGACCTAATGACACTGAACCGTCAACTAAGACCTTAGATATGGTAGATCCACTAGAGTTTAAGAAATCAAATAGGTTCTCAGTCTGGAGAGCATCTGCCTGGGCGATAATAGTCTTACCACCAGGTCCACCTGGAACTTCTACCCAAGCGGCAGCAACAGTAAATGCACTAATAATTCCTAATCCTTGTTTACCAAATCTTAGTCTAAGGTCGTTAAAATGGACAATATTACCATATTCACCCACAGTAAGAGGATAAGAATAGGTAGCAAAGGAAGTAGTAAGAGTTATAGCTAAGGAAGAAGCGATATTAGCTGAAGCCTCTATGAGTTGTAAAAATATCTGTTGGCTCCCAGATGCACACTTAGCATGAATCTTAAGAGTAAGACCACCCCTAGCTGGAACTATATCTAAGAGGCCCTCATACATGCTGGCATCGGGAGAGGGAGTAGCTGATATTAGCCAATCACTAATATTGATGTTATTAAAATCTTCATCTATATGAGTATACCACGTTCCCCCAGCACCAGTATCAGTACTCCAGGTTCCAGGTTTAGTAACATCCCCTATTAGTTTAGTTGTGGGGATAGTAGCTACTTCACCCTTTACATGAAGAACTCCTAAAGGGCTAACAGTGGTATTGCCATAAATGGATACTCTGCCCTTTACAGCTTGACCCGGTAAAGGTCTACCCGGTAGATACAAGTACTGAGTATGATCGTCAAAGACAGTTAAGTTTGTAAGTAAATGGTGATCGGTTGTTCCACTACTAGGAGTTGCTGGATATACATTACTGGGACTGACTAATCCATTGACTGCCCTACCCAGGTCTCTGAGCATCCGATTGAGCATATTAATCTCATCGGTAGATTTAAGCCTGATAATAGGATCAATCCGGACAGCCATTTTAGGTTCCAACTCTCTTTAAGAAAATAGCAGTCCAGTTAACACTAGTAGGAGCAGTTTCTAGTTTAAATCTCATTATCCAATTAGGCTGGCCATTATTTTCAAACTGGCCACTAAAAAAGTTATTCCCGGGGTCTACACCAGTTATAAACCAGATTAAGGGATAGTAAGTAGCAAAAACTACACCAGTATCAACTGTGGGTATACCCGGAGAAATAATAGAAGAAAAAGAAACAATTGATGTATTAAGTCTATCAAAGCCTATGGCGGTAGCAAGAATCTTAGCTGAGTTAATAGCAGCATCTCGTATATGGTCTCTAGTAACTGCTCGGTTAATATCAATAGCTGCATCGTCTTTAAGCTTGTTATTGTCCACAGAGTCATCAGCGAGTTGAGCAATAGTAATTGAACCTGAAGCAATCTTAGAGCCAGCAATAGCTGCACTAGGCTTGATATTAGCATCATCTATGTTACCATTAAGTTCAGTGTATAACTTGTTAAGGTCAGTATCAACCTCATCCCCATTAGCTATAGTACCGTTCACAAAGTCATAACTTCTGGTTACTAAACCCATACTATCACCTACTTAGGAGTTAGAGTAAGTGTAAGGATATCTAATGACTCTATCTTAGTCAGAGTAGTAGCAGATAGATCCCTAATCTCAATAGTAGGCCTACGACCCCTAGCACTGGGAGGATATGTATCCTCAGCTACAGCAATAACCTGGCCGCCCCAGTTATTAGTACCCCACAAACCCGTATTCCAAATAAGGTCATTAGTACCTACCAATTGAGCAATAAATAGTTCAGCATAACTATAGCTACTTTCATCATCCCCATAGATACGAACCTGGATTTTTGTACCCGAACTAATCTTTGCTCTACCAAAGACCTTGAAGAACTTCTTTTCTCCGATGCTTTCAAAGAAGTAGACCCCAGTACGAGCAACAGACTCATAGGATGCACCTAGGCCTAGACCTAAACCTAAGTTTAAAGTGCTTAAACCAAACCGATCAACAAACTTAGTAAGGCTCTTCTTGTAGACATATGAACCATTAGCAGCTAGGGCTTCACCCCAATATACTTCACCCTGGTCATCTAAGCTATCCCATATAGAGAAGTAACTAACATTATAGTTATTGTTATTAAGATGAGGTCCATCCCATTTCTTACCCGTTAGGTCATATTCAAGAACTCTAGTGTTGTATCCAGCTAAGACCTTATAGTCATAAGCTATCAAATACTTCAAAGCAATTGGGTCATATGCAGCTACGATATTAGAGGAAGAAGAAGCAGTTTGACCATCAAACTCGTTCTTAACTCCCCTACCTATATTCTCTAAGTTAACCCCATCATAGAAATAAGTCTCACCATACTGAGATAAGAAGTTAATCCCATCAGGTAACTGAACAATTGAGAACCTTGCACGACAACCTAATTTAGGTTTAAGAACAATAAGACCAAACCCTACTCCCTGCCATAACCACATACTGTCTTGTTTAAAGAAGACTATCCCATTTTGAACAAGCCCGGCTCCAGTAATGGGGTGACCATCGCCCGCAGAAATTGAAAAGAATAGATTGCTAACAATGCGATCAGGAAAACCAACATCACTAACTTGACAAACCGACTCATTCCCGCTCCCCATACCGAAGTAGTAGACTCGGTCATCTGCACCTACAACTGCAAAGGTAGCATCTGTGGGTGGGGCAGTAACTTGGATGTATAATTCAGTTAAACTGCCATCTATGTTATTGTCATTATAGGTAGTAGCTCCTGTACTGATAAGGCCATCTGGTAACTTATAGTAAAGAGTTCCACCTATCTTTGTACGCCATACCTGCTTAAAGGTCCCACCTACAGCAGCAGGAGCAACATCAAGAACAGTAAAGTTAACTTGACGGGGGCCTCCAGCTACGACTACACTCTTTTCTCCCGTCCCAGCAGTATAACCTCCCTCTCCCAGATCACCTTGAACCTCAGTAATCATATACTTATAGGTACCATCGGGGATTAAACCAGCTACCTGAGCAGCACTCCAACCAGCAGCTACGTGTTGAAAGTGACCAGTAGCTAACAAATCAGTTCCATTGTACCTAGTTGGATAACTACCACCTAGTATATAGAGGCGATTCTTGTAGATAAAGCTGTCATGAAGTCTACTAGTTGATCCTGTCCAGGCAGCAGGAGGTGCAATTGGTGTCCAAGCTCCTGTTCCATCATTGCCTTTTGAGATGATTCCATTAGCTATCCCTATGAGTTCTTTAGTACCAGAGGTCTTGTAATATCTCCTTAAGAACTTGATAGCATTATCACCACTTAGTTTAGCGGGGCTACTACCATAAAAGCTAGACCCAAATCGCTTAATCAAGATCCCAAATGGATCAAGGTTCCAATTTTGACAAAGGGCTAATTGAGTCTTCCTAAGACTCCCCGGAGGGTCAAGGGTATTTAACCCCTCGTTAAATGGGCCAACCGGAAGAGAATCTGGTCTGCTCATTACTGCCTCGGGTAGTTAGAAGGTAAAGTAACCCTTGGAACCCTACGACCCCGTTCAGAATCCCTAAGAACATGACGTTGACCGTTAGGCGAATAAGAATTCTTAAGAGCTTTATCATACATCTGCTTATACAGTACTTCAGCTTCAGCTAACTGGTCAGTATTACCCTCATACCTGAATCCCCGAACAACAGCTCCCTGAATAAGTACAGGGTGCCATTCAACTGGGAAGTCAGAAATATCTCCGGGATTAGTTAACTTTAAGGGATAAGCATAAAAAAAGTATTCAACCGCTAAAATAGAGGAGGGAACTCTAAATAAGGATATTTTACTACCATGCAGAGTATATGCAACTACATCACCCTGCTGATATGTATAGTTATCATAATTATCTGCTATGAACTTCTCATCTACATGGATTAAAGTCCTAGGTATAGATGGTATGTTCACAACTGACATTATCTGTAAAGTATTTTCTAAGTCATAATCTCTGGTAGAAGGAGCCGTAGAAAAGAAACCAAACTTCCAAAGATGAGGCCAACTCCTAGAAGCAGCTAACTCAAAGATCTGAAGATTCAACCACCTAGTAATCTTCGTATTAATCTTAACGTCCCTTAGCTGATCAGAAACTTCATCCAGCATTTCTTGAAGAGTGAAGCCCTGGTTTGATATTCCATCAACAGGGACGGTAGGCATAGTTTACCCCTTGGTGACCATAACAGCGGGCACGAAGATATTCTTGTTCTTCTCTTCACTATAGATCTTGATCTTCAGATCCTTCACTTCTAAGACTTCATACGTCAGACCCTTATACTCAATCATGTCCCCAACAGAATAGGGGTTATCAACCCCAGCATTGTTGGATTCAAGTAATGCCATCTGCTCTTCGACTCGTTCCCGATGAGCCTTACGAAGTATAGCAAGCTTCTTACCCGGCATATTAGGAGGGGTCATGAAGTTGTCAATACTCAAATGACCCTGCTTGATGAGCCTAATCTTAGTAGCTCCGGGTAAATTCTGAATATCATAACCATTAACTATGGTAGTCGCAGTATCAGGGTCACCATATTCCGGCATATTATCCAGGATGTCAGCAGACATTATAACCTCCTAAATGAGCCTCAATTGAATCTTTAACCATAACCATGTAGAATAGGAATTAGCGCCGTGATATCTCATGCCGCCGCACCCCGGGCAACCCTTAGCCTTACGCTTCTGAATCTCTCGGTCAGTAGTGAACCGGTTACAATGGTCACAACGGAATATCTCCACGGCGCTCATCCTAATCACCTACCTTTACATGCAGCGAAGGAAGATAGCAGCACGACCTCCAGAAACAGCACCAAGCGAGTTCCCCAAACGCTGGGATGGGTCGTCAGCAGGGACCCCCGATGCCATAGTACCAGCGGTAGCACTAGGAGTCATTACTATACCAGCAGAAGCAAGAGCTCCAGTAACCTTCACGTTGAGATGAACTCCATAAGTCTGAAGCAAAGCAACATCATCAATATTGATAGTATCCGTCTTACCACTGTTCCAGATCACTCCAGCACCCAACATATCAGTAGCAGCAGCAACCTTAACAACAGCAAAGCCCAGGGGATAAGCAACGCTTCCCGTGGAAGACCACTTCATGCAATCACCCTCAACCACAGTACCTGCCTCAATAATGACAGCAGCAAAGATCTGTTCGGGCGACTTGCGATTGATACGCTGAAATAACATTTCTTTTAGCTCCTTTATTACTGACGCCAGCTGGAGGGAAGATGAAATTGAACTCCCTCTCGGTTCAATAGTCAGAGCTTCCGCTCCAGCCAGCCGTGTCGTTAGAGCGAACTACGGATAGGTGATACCATTCATAACCCCATTACCAGCCGAACGGTTGGTGCAAAGGTTAGCCATAATAAGGATCTGAGCCGTCTTAGCATCCTGATTCTCGGGACGGACGAACGGAGTATTAATCATATCCGTCTCCTTGTCCACGACATACTGGACGTTCTCAGACGTCAGCATATAAAGAGAAGCAGCTGGCGAAGCCTGCTCGTCATAACCGAGAACCATACCCTTGAACTTCAAGTTCTGGAACCCAGCATCCCCAGTCTTCGTGTCAGTGAAACGCTCGAGCGGCTGAAGAGCAGCCTCATAAGCTTCGAACGTAGTCTGATCCGTGACACCGAAGTCAGGGTGAGTGTTGCCACGGGAACAGCTATTGTAAAGAGTACGCATCTTGTTAATACCGTTGGTAGTAAAGGCACCAACAGTACCGATCCACTGATTACGCCACCAAGCATTGTTAGCCTGGGAACGATCAATGCCCGCAAGCGTACCCCACACAGCACCATTCTCAACGAGCAGCTGAAGACCGAAGATGTCGCGGCTACCGTTACCGGTACCGTCGGCATAGAACATTCGGTTAACCTCATCGCGCATCGAGATCTGAGCCTGCTTGACCTTCGAGTCAAGTAACGAGATAATACGCTGCTCTCCCGAGTTCTGACGCTCTTCCTTACGAGAGATCGAGATAGAACCCGCAACCTGCTTCCACGGATACTTAACAGCAGTAAGACCTTCCTGCGGCGTGGTATCCAGGACTTCATATCCGTCATACGAACGGACAGTCGAGTTCTTACCGTACATAAGCTGAACAACGATGGATTCACCACCGTCTTCTGGCTTCTTCCGGCCCTTCTCATTCAGCCAATACATAAGAAAGAATGAACGGCTGAAGTTGTCTGCAAACTCCTTGCGGTAATTAGCAAGGGTAGTAGACAGAAGAGCATCATAATTAGGATTACCCGCAACCATTGAATCTCCTTAACGCCTACCGGCAAGTTCCTTCTTAGCTTGAAGATAGGCTTCCTGAATAGTCTTAGGAGCCTTAGAAGGAAGACTACCAGCATTCGCTGGACTGGGCTTATTGATATTAGCTCGCTTCTTACGACTTAAGTTCCCAATGGCGTCCCGATTACCCAGCTTTCGAGCATCATCGTAAGTAACCAACTTGAACACTTCTTCGTATCCAAGCATAGGAAACTTTTCGATAGCAGCTTCCATCTGAGGTCGGAAGTTTTCCCACTCGGGATGCTTAGTCGCAAAAGCTCTGAATTCCGAAGTTGCTTGATTCTGCAGCTCGGCAAGTTCTAATCTCTCGAGTCTCTGAGCCATTGGATTGGCTATATCAGGGTCCCCATCCTCAGTGTCATCGCTCTCGACGTTAACGGGGCGACCCTTAACGCGAGCCTCATACCACTGACGGAATCCCGGGTCTGCTACTAAAGCCTGATATGCAGTAGCATACTTCTTAACTCCAGAAGCTTCCTGCATGCTTCGGGTAAAAGCAGCTTGCATCTTTTTGAAAGCAGGCTTAAGCTCTGCCGGGAGTTTGTTGGGGTCGAAGAATAGAGTTCCCTCTTCTTCTCCCTCATCTTCAGTATCATCACTGCTGTCTTGGTCGGAGTCTTGCTCTGAGTCGCCTGATTCCTCATCCTCGGTCTCTTCCGTTTCCGGGGTACCGGTATCTGGGGTATCTTCGTTCTCAGCTGACTCTCCGTCCTCATTCACTAACATGATTAGGCATCCTTCTGGGCTATACCACGTGACTCCATCTCATACCTAAGTTGACGTTTAGTTGAAACTCTAATGGGCTTATGATCCATATGCTCAAAGGTCATCCCATTAGTTCTAGGGTCATTATGAACGGGCCAGAATACAGAAGATGGTAACCTGACCTTATCAGAAATCTTAACTAATTCCCCATCTATAACCTTGTAAGAACCAGTGTTGCTCATAACCCAGCTCCTCCCATTGATCCGGGATTAGAAACTTGAAGCTGTCGAGAAATCCCTGCCCGGATTGAAGCAGGGCTTGCAGCTGCTCCTTGTACCGATGGCATGGTCGGATTAGGTCCCATAGGTAAAGGTGGATTAGGACCTGCATCCGTAGGACCACCACCTGCGTCCATCGGGGGAGCTATGGGTGGAGCTCCAGCTCCTTCTGCCATATAGGACTTGACATCTCTAACATCAAACTTCCTAAGCAGATCTTCCCTAACCTTAACAGGGTTATAGTAAGGATCATTAGCAATCATCTCATACAACTGTAAGAATTGCTGACGATCTACTTCCTTGTTAACAGGTAACGATGAGCCGTAGACAATGTCGTACATGAACTCACCTTGGATTTGATCTGGCCCAACCTGCATCCAATTAGGGGTCTGGTCATCCCCAAGAATGGGATACACCTGTTCCTGAGTCATAAAGTTCTGAGAGATCATGGCAAGGTTACGGATAATCCTAACCACGAAAGTATTGACTACGTCCAATCTCTCATCGACCCTAGATCTAGACTGTGACTCAACGATAGAGGCTTCGGTTGCAGTCTTAGCTCCCTGCGAAGTCGTTCCACGTTGATACCCGGTGATGCCGCTAATCTCCGTGATATCATCTTTAATTCTCTGCTCAGTAGTATACACTTCATTCTGAAGTGAAGCGTCTGCAATCGGTTGGATAGCATTGTTGAGGTTCTCTTCGTTAGTAAATACGATAGTACCATCATCTCCACTCTTAAGATCATCAAGATCATCGTCTTCAAAAGCTCCTGTCTTAGCTATATACTTTCGGTTATATCTCTTACGGTGAACACTTTGCTGAGTCCTAATCTTGTTGAGTTCATGAATCTGTGGCTCCCATGCTTCTACATCAGACATAGGGTAGAACTCATCAGGGACTTCATTGAACCGGAGCATAGTGTATGGGTGACGAGAGTCAAGGAACGTATACTCATTCTCCTTGACTTCTAATGGCTTCTCATACTCATCAGCAAGGGTACGGATCAAATTAGTCTTAGCATCCCAGATCTCATACAAGACTACGTATTCACAGTCAGTAGGAGCAAGACTGATTGACTGACTATTGTAGTCAGTAAGTAACTTCATAACATCAGTCGAGCCCTTTAACTCCTTGGTATTCTTATACCGAGGGTTATTCTTCACGTCTTCTAAGGGCAATACAAGTCTCTCAGCGACCCAGGGTAAGACCTTTGGCGTCTTAGAAAAAGCTGGTACAAACATATCACTAGGAGAAACTCTAAGAGCCCAAGGACGTTCTTCAACCAATTTCTCATTAGGTCTAAGAGCATACTCTATCTCCGGATCTTCTGCTTGCTCGTCTTCACTTGTATCACCCATGAACTCTGTAAACTTTTCCTTAATCAAAGCTAAGATAGAACTATCTTTACTAGTCTCTTCGCCCTCTTCGTATTCACTCTCATATCCCTGCTTAACCCAGCCATGACCAAAGGTAAGAGCATCAAGGAGAGATAACTTAATCTCTTCTTTAAGGTCAATTTCCTTTACTAAGTACTTAAGATAATAGTACATAGCCTCAGCTTGCGGCTGGAATTGCTGACCCTTGCGAGGGTTTACTAGGACATCTGGGTTACGAGAATAGATACTTGGGATAATAACCCTAACCATAGGAAATACAAGATTAACAGCTATCTGATCATCATCTGCGAAGTCAAAGTAGATACCCTGTAGATACTCATTATATCTCTTCCACTTAGCTTCATAGGGCTTACGCCACTCTTTAGACAGTTCTATCTTCTTTAGCCAGGTTTTAACTTCATCCCTAGACATATTGAGATTAGCCATTAGGCAGACCTCATATTGAATTGACCGAGTTTCCCATTTCTCTTCTTCTTTAGGAGTTTCTTCATGCCATAGAAGGAACCCTTTGGGACCGCCTTAGTAATCTTAGACACCATGGGTCTCCTCATAATCTGGTCCATATAAGCTAAGGCGTCAATACAGTCGTCATTTGAAACCTTGGGGAACCTAGTCAATTCATCAACCAGGATCTTCATATTGCCAGTAAGTAAAGAAATACTATGACCTGGAACAAGGAACAGTCCCTGCTTCCAGTAAGGTACCATACCTTTGATTCTCATTACCTTAGACCTAGTAGAATCTGTCTTTAACTCAACTATGGGAAGGACTCTACCCTTCCTCAACATCTCAGCTTTGATGAAACGAAGATAGGTTTTCTGGAATGCAACAGTCTCAAACCCTATCTTCTGTGGCTTCCACTTCTTATAGGCTCTGAACATCTGATCTATGGTTTCGTGTTCGTCCCATTTACCACGACGGACTTCTCGGATAATAGCTTGCCAATTGTGTAACAGCTGACAAGTAACTATCGTAGTGAAGTCTTTACCATCCTCATCCCTAGCAGGATCGACTATCTGAAATGCCTTCTTAGGTCCTAGTTCCAATGAATCTAATTTTGCAGGATCAATGAACTTAACCCAGCTTCGTTTGAATACAGCTGACTCATCATCTACCGGCTCATTACCATATTGGCAACTAAAGATGTATGGTCCCTGATCAAGGTACTGATCTTGTAAGAACTCTATGCTTAATCGACTGGGCCATAAAAGATCCTTATCTTTTAATCTACCGGCCATTAGATCACCGACAGAACCATTGAAGGCAGACTTCTTAAGGATACGGAACCTCTTGCGTCGGCCCGTTTCTTTACGATGTTGTTCCTGGTCTATAAGATAACCAAACAGGTCGTCATAGTGCCATCTAGTTCCAATAACTATAAGAACCCCACCGGGGTCAAGGAGAGAAAGTAAAAGCTTATACCAGGTCTTTACCTTCTCAATCTGTTCACGAGTCGTAATGTTCTTAGAGCTATGGGGGTCATCTACGATAATCATGTCATAGTGCATACCCGTCTTAGTAACATCAATGCCAGCACAAGTGATGGTAGGTTCCTTGCGCCAGCGAGTACGACGGTTGACTATGATTTCTTTTTCGTCCCACTTCTTCTTCGAGACCCAATCACCATAGTAGCTCTTAAAGACTTGGTTCTCTTCGAAGTGACCCTTGATCTCAGCGAGGAACTTCTTTGATGCTGAGAACTCCTCTGAGGCGAGGAGGATTCGGATATTGGGATCTTCTACAATGCTTTGAGTAGTAAACCCAATGGTAATGCAAGAACTCTTAAGTGAACCTCGTGGCTCAAGAATTAACCTGAACTGAGCATTCTTCGGGTTCTTTACTTTCTCTACAAAGTCACAGAGTTCTCCATGAATCTCTGGAGTCATATCTGAGTAGCCTAAGATAGACTTATTAAAGAAGTAGAGATCCTCAAGACCCTGCTTTGTTATCTTAGCTTTTAGTAACCGAGCTTTAGTTTCTAGCTCGTCAGTTTGGTCTAACACGAGCATTGTTCTTCAACTGAAGTTCCATCGACTTGATCTCTTCCGCAAGTTCAGTAGTATCCATCTTGCTGAGGTCATTGAAGTTTACATTAACCTCTTCTGTAAGATCTCCAGTCATCTTGAAGTACTTCTCAATGACCTTAGTATCCCCAGCACGGATAGCTCTAAACCAGCCCTTATAAGCTTCAAGCCTGAGTAACTCCTTCTTACGAGTTATCTCAGCATTGAGGAGCTTAGCAAACACTGGATCATGTCTCCACTTTCTGAGAGTAAGAGGAGTGATCCCCACAAGACTAGCCACCTGGTTATCTCGCAGTGAGTGAAGAAAATCGGTTAGCAGTTCTATCGCTAACTTCTTTTTCTCATTATCCCGGGTAGCTAGTTCAACACTGACAGGGAGTTCATGTCCCTGCTTTATAGCTTCTATTGTAGCGTTCATCACCTTTTCTCTACGAGTATCCTCATGCCTTAATCTTTTATTTCTAGCAGCTCGCTTAAGCATCTTAAGTTTCTTCGGAGTCCAGACAGGGATACGTTCCATAGCTAGAATCCTAAAACCCTGACCCAAAGGTCTGAGTCAATAGTTATGCTTCCAACATTAGCAGAGTTAGTAACGAAGAGGGAGATATAGCGAGCAGACAGAAGGGGGTTCTGGAACATGATGAAGTCATCTTTGCTTGTATAGGTACTGTAAGAAATGATATTACCATTGCCACCAAAGTTACCGTCGTTGAAGTTTAAACTAAGGTCAAAGGGAATAAGCAAATCACTACCTGCAGCTAATAAACGAGCATGGCCGATTAGATCGATCCAGGTAGTACCATCCTTTGAGCCCTGCCATTTGAAAATAATAGAACCAGAGGCAGCTCCAACAGGAGCTGGACACTTAAGCCACCATCCAAGATTATCACATCTGCCTAGCTCTATGATGCTGGACCTAGCTGTTGCCCCACCAGGAGCTACGACAGTAGCTACAAAGAGAGGATGAGTTGCAGTCAGACTAACGCCCATGATTCGTTCCTCCCGACCTAAACAACTTGAACTACAGAGATCGATGTAAAAACTATAAACGCCTTGCCTGCTTTAGTGTCAAAACTTATTTTATCATCTGGGGAACTATTTTGCAACTTGTTTAATTTCAGCTACTTACAAGTGCTGAGATCAGATTAGTTTACCTTGGATCTGCCATGGTTCTGAGACACACCGACCGCGATTTGTATATACATATACTGATAGTAATATAGTATCTACTATAGATAGTATCTATAGGATCAGTACCTATCTTAGAGGATCAGTACCTATCTTAAATACCTAATCTTAATATTCATAATCCTAATCTTAAATCTATAATCTGTGGTTTATAACTGTGGTTTATAACTGTGGTTTATAACTGGTCTTTATAGAAAAACTACTAAGATAGAATTTACAGTTATTACTTGGTTAAGTTACAACTACTTGAGCAATTACTTTACTCTTTCGTATAACTATGACTATGCTATATGCTACCGAGCCCCGTTCTCGGGGTGAAGAATATGTAGCCATAGAGGATCTACATATCTGACTTGCCACAATGGCATCTGCAATCCTCATGCCATCAATGGATCCAATAGGCCTAGCAATTACCATGCCATCAATAGCCTTAGCAATTACCATGCCATGGCTTGTTACGGATCAAACGAAAACTCATGAGCAATAACCATGCCAAGCAACTGAAATGGTTATCTCAAAAGTTGTTC
>Ga0315273_10005298_pt1 | contig 15933 bp, 11 predicted proteins | sample YL17G02_0_MG_FD_205753 | JGI IMG/M metagenome (GOLD analysis project Ga0315273, IMG submission 205753) | Sediment microbial communities from Yellowstone Lake, YNP, Wyoming, USA - YL17G02_0 | ecosystem: Environmental > Aquatic > Freshwater > Lake > Sediment | place: USA: Wyoming | collected...
CGGCTGAAGCCGCCGGCTAAATCCTGTCGTCCCTTCGGGACGAAACCCAGGTACCCCTCGCGCCTTCGTTTTTTCCCAAAGCCACCCAGTCAGAAACCCACGGTGTCACGTGTGTCCCAGAGTCAGCACAAGGGCGGGCACGCCGGAGACTGGCGCACCTGCATCCGAACGCGTGAAAGGCCCATCTGCAACGAGGATGCGGCCTACCAGACCGAGTTCCTCTGCCACAGCTCCGAGATCGCCCAGCGCCTGCGCCGCCCGCTCCGCTGGGACCCCGTGAAGGAGGCGTTCATCGGCGACGAGGAGGCGAACCGAATGAGGAGCAAGGCGTACCGGGCACCCTGGCATCTTTAGGAGCCTGGAGGATGAAGAGCATCACGCTGAAATGTGCGGCCTTGCTCACGGCGAGCATGGTCTCCTTCTGGGTAGCCCTGTGTGCGGAGGAATCGATCCAACAGAAGGCCGGCGCGCTCATCGCCAAAAGAGACGTGCCGCAGTTGGCCCAGATGTGCGAGCGCGCCTTGCGGCCCGGGGCCGAGGCGGAGCGCACCGAGCTGTGCAAGACGATGATCGCCCACGCTCAGCGCGAGGACGTGCCGCCGGTGGTCAAGGGCGAACTGCTGGCGCTGCTGGGCCGCTTCGGGAAGACGGAGAGCGTCGACTTCCTCGCGGGCCTGTTGTCGCACGCGGACTCGCTGTTTCGCACCCGGGCCGTCCTTGGCCTCCAGCAGAATCCCTCGGAGGAGGCCGCGGCATCGCTCCGCAAGGCATTGGCCGGCACCGCGGAGCCGGAGCGACGGGCCGCCCTGATCCACGCCCTGGCGCTCCGCGGCGATCGCACGAGCCTGCCCCTTTTCCTCAAAGAGGCGGCCAGCGCCGACGAGGTGGTCCGAACGGCAGCCCTGCTGGGTGTCGCCTCGGCGGCCGAGGAACCCGCCCACGCGCTCTTCAAGGCGGGCATGAAGCAGGGATCCGCTGCAGCCCGGCGCGAGGCCACGAATGCCTACTTGCGGCTTGCGGACCGGCTGGCCATGATGCCCAGAGGAATGGAGGATGCTCTCGGCATCTACCACGAACTGCTCAGCGAAGGCGGGTACGCGAAAGCCGCCGCCCTGCTGGGCATGGCCAGGACGGGCGGACCGCGGGAGGTGACCGCGATCCTCCAGAACCTGAAGGGGGCCGAGCGCAGCGTCGTCGACGTGACCGGCCCTGCCTTCGAGCGCATGTCGGCGTCAGCCGCTTTCTTCGAGGATATCGGCGTGATCAGGCACGTGGTTGCCGCCGTTGCCGAAGCCGTCAAGGCCGCGGACCCCCCACTCAAGGTTCGGCTGATCGACGTGCTGGGCAGCCCCGGATTCCGTGACCCGATTGGGCTTCCCGCCGTCCTGGAGGCCGCCAACGACGCGAACCCGGCCGTGCGCGCGGCCGCGGTGAGCGCCCTGGGACGATTCGACAACCGGCGGGCCTCCGATGCCCTGGTGGCCGCCCTGGCGGGCGGGAAGGAGACGGCCGCGGCCCTGAGGGCCGTCGAGATGAGCCCAATGAAGCCCATCCTCGCCGACGGCCTGATCGCGGCTTTGCCGAACGCTACCGGCCCGAGGCGCGTATCGCTCGTGCAGGCGCTTCGGGCGTGCCCGGCCGACAAGGTCGTGCCCGTGCTCCTCAAGACGACGGAGGACACCGATCCGGCGGTCCGGAGCGAGGCGTTCGTCGCCCTCCGGACAATCGGGGACCCGTCGGCATACCCGCGCCTCGTGGAACGGCTGGCGGAGGAACCGAGCCCGCAGGTGCAACTCGTGGGCGCCAACGCGTTGGCCGCGCTCGGCGCGCGGATCAAGGAGCCTTCGCAGCGGACGGCGCCCATCCTGACTCGTCTGGCCGCGGGCAGCAGCCCGGGCTGGCCGGCCCTGCTCCTGGCGCTCCCGCGCCTCTCCACCGAAGCCACCCAGGAGGCAGGGCTGAAGTTTGTGCGGGAGGCGCTCGGTGCGCCCGACGAAAAGCTCCGTCGCGCCGCCATCCAGGCCATGGCCGACTGGCCCGATCCCGATCCGGTGATGGACGAACTGCTTCAGGCGAGCCGGAAGGAGCCGGAGTCGGTGCTCGGCGTACTCGCCCTGCGCGCCTACTGCAAGCAGATCGGCGCCCTGGCGGAGAAGCGCAACGCGGCCGTCCGCGAGAAACGGCACTCGGCCGAGGACGCGCAGAAGGAAATCGTCCGGCGTTGCACCCAAGGCATGGAGGTTGCGGTCCAGCCCGCGGAACGAATGGGGTTCCTGGGCCATCTGGGACAGGAGCCCCATCCCGATGCCCTGAAGGCGGTCACGGGCTGCCTGGACGACCCGAATGTGAGAAAGGAGGCGATCCAGGCCGCCTGGAGCATCGCTTCCGCGCTCTACAAGACCCATCCTGACGTCGTGAAGCCGGTGCTCGAGAAAATCAAGACGGCCACGGACGACAAACAGTGGCAGTCCCGCGTGGACCAATTGCTCAAGACGATGGAGGCGAAAAAGTGAAGACCAGGTGGATTGCTGCGGCGTGGCTGATCCTGGGGCTGGCCGCATCGGCCGCAACCCAGGAGGGGGCAGAAAAGGCCGCGCTGAAAGGCGTCCGGCTGACCCAGGATGAGAGCAAGATTCGGGTGGAGATCAACGGTCAACATTTCATGGACTACAACTATGGTGTCGAGGAGGGGGCTCCCACGCTGACGCAATTCTTCTACCCCTTGAAAGCGCCGGACGGCACCAACGTGGCCTCGGACCAGTATGCCCGGCAGAAGGCGCGGCTTCCCGGCTCCGATCACCCCCACCAGCGAGCACTCAGATTCAGCCATCTGCACATGAATCTCGGCCGCGATTACTGGCACCAGGCCCGCCATCACCACCTCCGTTTCACGAAAGTGGACGGGGATACGGTGATCGAGGAGCTGGAATGGGAAGGCGACGCCAAGGCGCCCAAGCCGGAACTCCGCGAACAGCGCGAGTTCCGCTTCCTGGCCTTCCCGGATGGGGCCAGGGGCATGGACGTGAGCCTGACCTACAGGCCCGGCGCCGGCGCGCCGCTGAAGATCCGTCCCATGAGCTGGGCGGGTCAGAACGACCTGATTTTCGCGGTCATGGTGATCCGGGTGGCGCCGGAGTTGGGGGACAGCGGCGTGGTCACGCTGGCTTCGGGCAAGACGATCGACGCCAAGCGTGGTGGGGGCGAATCGCTGGAGATATGGAAGGCGCCCTGGATCGACATTTCGGGAACGATTCAGGGCAAGAAGTACGGGATCGCGTTCATCGCCCACCCCCAGAACCCCTATCCGACCGTTTGGCGGCGCGACTACCTGTATTGGGGCATCCAGGCGAGCATCGAGGCCAAGGGCGGTCTCCAGCTCGAGGAGGGCCAGGCCGTGACCCTGCGTTACCGGGTGGTGGTCCACCAAGGGGACGCCGCCTCGGCCAAGCTGGAGGAAAAGGCACGCAACCTGGGGCAGCCGGAGAAGGCGGCGGAATGACGCGAGCCGGGCAAGAGACACGGGGCTAGCCGTTCACGACATACGCGTCGTTCAGCCTCTCGCCGTGCTCCTTGTACCACTCGACGAGCAGGCGACGCCCCGCCTCGACTTGCGGGCGGCAGGCCGGGTCCGCGGCGCGGTTTCTCATCTCGCCGGGGTCCTGCGCCAGGTCCACGAGCAGTTCCCTGCGCTCCCCGACATCGTAGACCCCATACTTCAGCCTGTCCCACAGGATAAGGCGCGAGTGCTCGTTCTCGACCACCAGCGTGCTGCGCCACCCCTGGGGCTGTCGGCCCTCGGCGAGCGGGCGGACACTGCGCCCTTTCAACTCGGGCGGCGGCGCGACCCCCGCGAAGTCGCACAGCGTCGGGATCAGGTCAAGGCCATTCGACACCAGGTGCTCGCGGTCCACCGCGCCCGGCTTCGTCACGCCCTTCCAGCTCACGATGAGCGGGATGCGGCAGGCCTCCTCGTAGAGCATGGACTTGTGTTCGAGCCGGTGCGCGGCATCCATGTCGCCGTGGTCGCTGGTGAAGACGACCACCGTGTCCTCCTCCCGCCCCGCGTCGCGGAGTGCCTGGAGCACGCGGCCGATCTCGGCGTCCACGCGCTCGGTCAGCCGCGCGTAGGCCCAACGGTGGAGGCGCCAAGTCCCCTCGGTCCAGCGCTGCCGCGCGTAGGGGCGGAAGGGGCGCCAGTCGGTCTTCTCGACCCCCTCGGGCTCGCCCTCCATGATGGCGAAGTTCGGCGGGAGCGGCGGGCAGGTGTCGCGGAGAAATGCCTCGCGCGTCACGCCCTCGGGGAGCTTGAGGACCTCGGCGAGGCAGCGCCGCTCGACCGTCTCCCTCACGGCCCTGCCTTGGGAGCGCGCGTGGTCGTCGATCGCCATGTAACAGATGTCGTGCGGGTTGATGAAGGAGGCGACGAGGAGGAACGGCTTGTCGTGCTTCCGGCGCAGGAAAGCCGAGCAGGCCTGGGCGAGGCCGTCGCGCTCGTCGCGGGTCAGCACCTCCTCGAAACCGTAGTCGGCCACGTTGTTCGTGTGGCCCTTCGCGCCCGGCAGGTGGGTCTTGCCGCCATACGTGGTGGCATAGCCGGCGGCTCGGAGCGCGGCGCCCATTCCGCTCCGCAGGACGGCCTCGGGCACGGGGTTTCGCTGGTGGTCGTTGTGCTCCATGCCGATGCGGCTGGGCATCACGCCGCTGAGGAGGCCGAAGCGCGACGGCACGCACACGGGGTCCGAGCAGTAGGCCCGCTCGAACCGGGTGCCCGTGGCGGCCAGGCTGTCCATGTGCGGCGTCTTCACGAAGCGATTGCCCGAGCAGCTCAGCATCGCCGCCTGCTGCTGATCGGTCATGATGACGAGCAGGTTCGGGCGGCGCCGCGCCTCCTCCCCTCTGCGCGCCAGCCCGCGGCACCCCGCCGCGGCGAGCCCAAGCGCTGCCTGTCCCAGGAACACCCGTCGGGTCTCATTCATCTCGCTTTCCCGCTGGCGGTGATCACCGCGGACGCAGTGTGATTTCCCGCAAGTTCATCACTGCCTCGCCCGTCTTGCCCTTGGGCCGGACGGCAAGGGCGTAGCGGCCGGGCTTGTCGAGCGTGACCGCGCCGAGCTTCTCGGTCGCGAACTTGGCCCAGTCGCCAGTCACGCTGACCTTGCCTTCGAGCTTCTGGTCGCCGACGGCGACGGTGTAGTCTCCACCGCTGCCGGCCGCGCAGGCCTGGACGATCTCGACGGCGAACGCGCCCGGTTTCGTGACGGTGAACTCCCAGCTCACCCAGTCGGCCGGGTCGGTCCAATAGCCGATGTTGTCTTTCCCGCCGCCCGACTCATACCTGGCCTTCGAGCCGTGGACGGTGGCTTCCGCAGCGTGGAGGGCGATGGTGCCGTCGGCGGCCTGGCGGATCGAGGCGTCCACCTCCGCCGCGCCCTCGATCTCGACGGCAACGACGGGGATGAGCTTGTCGGGCGGCTCGGCCGGCAGCGTGATGCTCGCCATGCCCTCGGCCCGTTTCACAGGGAGCGGCTTCCTCTCGGTGTCGGCGAGGAGATACACCTTCTTCATTTCGTTCCTGAGGCCCCGAATCTCCAGCGCGTCCTTCGGCCAGTTGGTGACGTGCAGGTAGAGGCGGCCGGGTTTCGCCGTGCAGCGCCCCCACGGCGTGTCGCGGAGCGGGCCGGCGCCGCAGCCGTAGATGCTCTCGCCGTTCGTCTTCAGCCACGCGCCCATCTCGAGCAGGCGGTCCTGCATGATCTGCGGAATCGTGCCGTCGGCGTCAGGGCCGATGTCGAGGAGCAGGTTGCCGCCCCGGCTCACGCAGTTGATGAGCAGCTCGATGCACTGGCGGGCCGTCCTGTAGTCCTGCGGCCCCTCGTTGCGGTTGTAGCCGAAGGAGCGGCCGATGCCCTGGCACTCCTCCCAGAGGTGCCCGGCGCCGGTCGTTCCGCCGTGGTCGCCGTACTCCGAGGTGTAGTAGCCGCCGTGGCGGCCGCGGCAGCCGCGGCCCCAGCGGTCGTTGACGGCCACCGCCTCGCGGCAGGGCGAATCGTTGAAGGCCCAGGCGAGGAGTTCCTCGCTCCGCCACGTCTTGTCGGACTGCTCCCACTCGCCGTCGGGCCAGATCACGTCCGGGGAGTAGCGGGAGACGAGGTCCTTGAACTGCGGCACCACGTGCTCCGCAACGTAGCGCGCCACGTCGCTGCGGTAGAGCGGGTGGTACCACTCGTAGAACGAGAAGTAGAAGCCCATCTTGACCGGGGTCTTGCGGACGGCCTTCGTGAGGTCGCCGAGCAGATCGCGTTTCGGCCCGGCCTCCACGCTGTTCCAGCCCTTGGAGTCGGGGGCTGGCCAGAGGCAGAAGCCGTCGTGGTGCTTCGAGGTGAGGACGACGTAGCGTGCGCCCGACTTGGCGAACAGCTCGGCCCAGTCGTCGGGGTTGAACTTCTCGGCCCTGAACATCGGGGCGAACTGTTGGTACTGGAAGTCGGCGCCGTAGGTGGCAACGTGGTGCTTCCAGGTCGCTCCGTTCTTGTTCTGCATGTGGTTCCAGTACCACTCGGCGTACTGGCCTTTGGGTGCCCAGCCGGGCACCGAGTAGACGCCCCAATGGATGAAGATGCCGAAGCGCCCCTCGGCCAGCCAGGCGGGCGTCGGTCGCTGGTCGAGCGCCGCCCAATTCGCTTCGTACTTGGCCGCCTCGCCGCCGCACGCTGCGGCCCAGGCAAGGAGGACGAACGTGAGGGTACCACGCCATTCCATCGGATTCTCCTCCTGATGAGAGGCAGCTCCTTCCTGTCGCGCTTGCGGTGCCCCCGGGATGTGCCTACTCATCCTTCGCCGTCCAGCTTAGGGCGAGCCGTGGAGCCTGTCAACCTGCCGCTGCGTCTGTCACACGACGCCGGCTTGACAGGCGCGGGCCCCCGTGCTAGCTGTAAGGCAAGACTCATATCCCACGGAGCAGCAAGCGGCAAGCCGAGTCGCGTTCCAGGTCTGGCACTTGCCGGAGGAACCGCCGTGAGCGAGCGAGAGTTCATTGTGCTGGGGATGGCGTTGCCCGCTCTGTTGTTCGCTGCGGGCGCCGCCGGCGCGGGGAGAGCGCAGGACCCGTCGGCGCGGCGGTTCATCCTGGTGTGCAGCGACGGTGGCGCCGGCGTCTACGAAGCCTTTCCCGACGTCTGCCGCCTGGCGGATGGGCGGCTGATGTGCGTCTTCTATGCGGGCTACGGCCACGTCTCGCTCCCCAACGCCGCTCACCCGAAGGGCGGACGCGTCGATTGCTGCACGTCGTCCGACGAGGGCCGCACCTGGACTCCGCCCGCCGTTCTCTACGACGATGCCGACGACAACCGCGACCCCCACATCACCGCGCTTCGCGACGGAACCCTCCTCTGCACCTTCTTCAGCCTTCGGCCCGCAAAGGGCAAACCATGGGAGGGCACTGGGGCGCAACTCGTCCGCTCCACGGACGGTGGGAGAACCTGGGACGGCGCGCCGACGAGCATCTCCAAGGACTACTACTGCTCCGCGCCCGTCCGCGAGATGCCCGACGGCACGCTACTCCTCGGCCTCTACTTCGAGGACGGCAAGACTGCCCACGGCGCCGTCGCCCGCTCGACCGACAAGGGGCGCACCTGGAGCGCGCCCGCCGACATCCCCAGCGGCGGACGCTACCTGGACGCGGAGACCGACGCCATCCTCCTCAAGGATGGCTCGCTTTTCGCCGCGCTGCGCGGCCGCGACGCGATGTGCTTCTCGCGCTCGACGGATGGCGGGAAGACGTGGACGCCGGCGGAATCGTTCGGTTTCCCGGGCCATTGCCCCTATCTGCTCCGAACGTCCAAGGACATCGTGCTCCTGGCCCATCGCCTCCCCGCCACGAGTCTTCATTACAGCCTCGACGACACGAAGACCTGGAGCTCCAACGTCCCGATCGACCGGGTTGGCGGAGCCTACCCCAGCCTCGTGGAACTCAAGGACGGGACGGTGCTCTGCGTTTACTACGAGGAGGGAGCTGGGTCCGGCATCCGCGCGGCGCGACTCCGTGCAGAACGGGACAAGGTGGAGGTGATCCCATTCGACGGCCCGTAGGGCATGCGGCGGGCGTCCGCGGGCGACGCGCGGAGTAGCGCGGTAGCGCTTGTCACGTCGCCGCAAATGGATTACAGTGCGTTCTCGTTCTAGCGTCTCCATGACCCCCATGGGTCTAGCCGGACAGCACTCCACCCGATGCCGAAGATCCTGTACACATTCCTGTCGGCCGTGAGCCTCGCGGCCCTCTTGCTCGTTCCGGGCACGGCTCAGGGATTGACCCTCTACGTCGCCCCGAACGGCAACGACAACTGGTCGGGGACGCTGGCTGAGCCGCGAGGCGGCGACGGCCCCTTCGCCTCCGTCGCGCGGGCGCGCGATGCCATCCGCCGCTGGAGGGCCGCCCAGGGAGGGCTGAAGGAGCCGGTCACGGTCCGGATCCGCGGCGGGAGGTACTGTCTCACCGAAACCCTCACCTTCACCCCCGAAGACTCCGGCACGCGGGAATGCCCCATCTCCTACGAGGCGTTCCCGGGCGAACAGCCCGTTTTCTCCGGAGGCAAGACGCTCGCCGGCTGGCGGCCCTACCAGGGCAAGATCCTCGTCGCCACGCTTCCCGAGGTCCAGGCCGGCAAGTGGGGCTTCCGGTCCCTGTTCGCCGACGGCCGGCGGCAGATTCGCGCACGCCACCCGAACTTCGATCCCTCGGACCCCTACCGCAAGGGGTTCCTCTACGCCGACCGGGACATCCAGGGCTTCGGCCTCGCCGTCGGCAATATCCACAATCCAGGCGATTGGATGGAGTACAAGGTCGAGATTCCCTCCGACGGAGACTACGGCTTCTGGATGTACTACGGCGCCCTCAACGCGCCCTACGGAAGGGCCGACATGGATGGGCGAACGGCGCTCAGCGTGGACGGCGGAGCGGCCGTGCCGCTGACAAACCTGCCCGACACCGGGGCCTGGGGCACACTCCGCTGGTCTCGCGCCGCCTCGGTGCGCCTGACGAAAGGCGAGCACGTCCTGAAGTGGCAGAACACCAAGGGCGGCGGGCTCACCTTCGCTGCGTTCGCCGTGTCCGACGAGCCCGAATGGCGGCCGGCCGGCACCTCCCTGGACAATACGGCGGCCAACAAGCATCGCGTGGTCGTCCAGGCCGCGAACTTCATCCGCTCGCAAGGCAAGCAGTTGTCAGTGTCCGGCACCTCGGAGGGCTCGCCGGCCGAGTTCCACTACATGCAGGGAACCTTCAAGCCCTCCTGGGCATCGGCAGGCGAGGCCGAGATTCACGTCTTCGAGTCCTCCTCCTGCCGGGCCTTCATGGAGATTGTCTCCCTCGTGAAAGCCGACGCCGCGACCCGCCAGGTCACACTGGGGGGTCCTGAGTGCCTCACGCCGATTCTCCCGGGCGACCGCTACTTCGTGGAAAACGTGCTCGAGGAACTCGATAGCCCCGGCGAGTGGTACCTCAACCGCCAGACGGGGCAGCTCTTCTACTGGCCCGAGACCGAGTTCTCGGAGAAGACAGTGGAGCAGGCGTCCCGCCTGCTGGCAGGCAAGATGCCTGCCCCACCTGAGGTCGTCGCCCCGGTCCTGGGCCGCCTCATCCAGGTCCTCGGCGACGCGGCGGCCGGGAAGCCGGTGAGCCATCTCAGGTTCTCTGGCCTCACCTTCCAGGAGACCGACTACTCCCCGGACGACGGCTGCGCGGGCTATGGCATGGGGAACGACGGCGTGGTGTACCTGAAGGACGCCGTCGAGTGCACGGTCGAGAACTGCACGTTCCGCAACATCGGCAAGTACGCGGTCTGCCTGTCCGGCGGCCGCGCCCACGTGGTCCAGGGAAACGACATCTCCTATGACGCCGAGGGGGGCGTGCTCCTGCTGAACACCGCCGGCAACACGGTCTCCGACAACCACATCCATCATTGCGGACTCGTCTACAAGCACATCGGCGGAGTAATCCTGGAGGGCGAGGGGACGAGCGACAACCTCGTCGCCCATAACCTGATTCACGACATCTCCCGCTACGGCATCTCCCTCAAGAGCCCCGGCGCGCGCAACCGCATCCTGTACAACCGAGTCCTCAACACGAACCTCGAAACCTGTGACACCGGCGGGATCGAAGTCACCCAGCAGGACCGGGAGTTCCGCAGCGGCAGCGTGATCTCCCACAACGTCGTCGGCGACACGATCGGCTACTCCGCCGACGGCCCGAAGTCCGTGTTCATGTCCTGGGGCATCTACCTCGATTCCTTCGCCGGCGGCTACACGGTGACGCACAACCTCACCTACCGATCGAGCCACGGCGGCATCATGCTCCAGGGCGGCAAGGACAACCGGGTCGAGAACAACATCCTGGTGGACAGCGCCTACAGCCAGATGTTCATCAGCAACTTCGCCGACAACTCCACCGGCCTCGTGTTCCAACGGAACATCGTCTCCTACTCCGACCCCGCCGCCGTGCTCGTCTCCGGTGGACGCCTCGATGAGAAGGTGATCCGCTGCGACCGCAACCTCTACTTCCACGTCGGCGGCAAGGAGCCGGTCGTTCGGGGCTGCGCATCGTTCGCCGAATGGCAGAAGCGCGGCTTCGATCGCAACTCGGTGATCGCCGATCCGCGTTTCGTGGACCCGGCCCACGACAACTACGCCCTGCGCCCGGACTCCCCCGCGCTCAAGCTCGGCTTCGAGCCTTTCGACACGGGCAAGGCGGGACTCCTGCGCAACCGTTGCCGCTGCGCGATCCGACCCGCGGCGCCGGATTACGGGCTGGCTGGAATACGTCCGGAAGAGCACTGATCGATGCGAAGTATATGTACTGCAGTCACTTATGGACTCATCATGAAAACGCGTAGGAACGCGTACAAGCGACGTTCAGCACCTCGCTAGACCAGTTATACCTATGGACCGGTCTCGGCGACGCGCCGCGGTCCTAAGCATAGTAACGCGCGATACTTGCGGAACCGGCCCTCGGTCCGGCGATGCGCCGACCGGACGCGTTGTACGGCCTCTGGGCCCTTTCGCGTGGCGGGCGGGCTGGCGGGCATCACTACCAGGCGCCTGCCGCGGGCGGGGCACCTTGGCGGAATTCGTCGAGGCGGCGATGAGTGCCGGGGGACACGTCGTCGGGGAGGGCCTTGAGGCGGAAGAACTCCGCCCGCTCAATCTCACGGTCGCGGGGGCCGGCGAGAGTGAACTCGTCGCAGGCGAAGACCACCACATGGTCGCTCTTGCGCTCGAAGAAATTGCTGTAGACGCCGAAGAGGCGGAGTGGTCCGAGTGTCGCGCCCAGTTCCTCGGCGGCCTCGCGGCGGGCAGCTTGTTCGAGAGACTCGCCCTTCTTCACGCCGCCGCCGGGCAGATACCAGTGGCGGCCGTAGGTATGCTTCACGAGCATCACGGCGCCGTCTTTGAGCAGGATCAGCCGCACGCCTACGGTGAGCGGCTGCGCGATCCGCCACCAGAGCTTTGCCAGCCTGCCGACCGCTCTCGCGAGGACGCCCATCGCCCGCTCCTCAAGGGTGCAGCCATTCTGCCCGCGCATCATCGCGGGGAAGCACGAGTCGACGATGAGTTGCCCGACCTTCGAGGGCCGGCGTCTGTACTACCGCGCGTTGCAGCACTTGTACTGCATTGAGGAGAAGCCGTGATCCCACTCGGCTTTCAGGCGAGCGGAACCGGCTGATTGCCGACCTGGGCGATCCACTCGCGCACGTACTCGGCGCTGGGCAGGCCCAGGTCGATGCCCGTGTTGCCCAGCACGATGATCTCGTGGATTCGCTTCTCCTTGATCCAGGTCAGTGCCCGGTCGCACTGGTGTTTCATCAGGTCCAGAGGCACGGGCTTTTTGCCGTCGAAATCCCAGACATACATCCCCAGGGCGATCTTGTGCGGCTTCGGGGCAATCGCCTCCAACGCCGCGAGACTCTGGTCCAGCGTCTTCAACTCGTCGGACCACCAGGTCCAGAGGGTCAAGACGTCGAACAAGCCGAGGAAGTTGGCCAGCGGCGGGTCGCAGCCGCGGTAGTGGCGATGCTGCGGCAGCACCTCGTGCGAATAGAGGGTGACCCAGATCTCCATCGGCCGCCCCAGCGGCTTCATGCGCTCGCGGGCCGATTGCAGCTCCGTCGGGTCCAGGGCCGGCCGGCCGATGTTCCTGCCGTTGCGCGGCCTGGCGTCCACGATGAAGTCATCCAGGCAAATCCCCGAGAGGTTGGGGTACTTCGCCGCCAACTGCAACACCGGCCCCAGTTCGCGCAGGCCGCCCCTTCCGCTGCTGCCGACGACCGACCAGAGCACGTGGTCCAGCGGGCGGAACGACAGGGCGTATTGCTCGAAGGTCGTCTTCGCCCGCCAGCTTTCCAGGGACGGCAACGGCGGGCGCTCGTCGCTCCGCACCAGGATCAGGTTCGGGACGTTGAGGTAGAAGGCGCCCTCGGCTGGCGTCATGCGCGAGCCGCCGCGAACGCCCCCCAGCTCATACCAGTTGTCATCGGCACCGGCGGTGACGGTGAAGATCCACAGGTGGTCGCGGACCGTGGGTCGCGACCGTGCTCCGCCGTCCGGCGCCGCCGCCTGGCTGTCGCTGGGAGCCATGGCCAGCGAGGCTGCCGCGCCGGCAACCGTGCTCAGGACCGCTCGCCGCGACACGGGGTGTCTGCTGTTTCGGCTCGACATGGGGTACGCCTTTCGTTTCGTGGGATGACTGTGCCACGCTCCGCCAGTCTGCACGTCCCTGCCCGCATTCACACAGAGAGTATACCGGCGTCAAGCGGATCGTGAAAGCCGTGTCCGCGAGTTCATGTGAAGCGTCGCCTGCCGGCTTGACATGCCCGAACGCAATGCCTACGATCCAAGCGGCCGAGGCGACGGCGGCCCGTCGGCGGAGGCGCCGACCCATGCGTTGTGCCCTTGCTGTGAGCGCCTAAGGAGATGGGCGCCTCGGGAGGGCGAAGCTCCTGCTGAGCCGCCTTTCCCGCTCGGTGCAGACGGCTCGGCGGGAGCCTCGCCCTCCCACCGTGCCTCCAGCGGAGAGTTCCCAAGGTGAGGCTGTCGCCAGTTGACATCGCCATCGTCGGCGCCTATCTGGCAGGCACGGCGCTCTTCGGCCTGTGGTTCCTGTGGCGCACCCGCAGTGCCGAGCGCTTCATGGCCGCTGGCCGGGCCATTCCGGGGTGGGCCGTCGGGCTCACGATGTTCGGGTCCTACGTCAGCAGCATCAGCTTCCTGGCGTTGCCGGGCAAGGCGTTCGACTCGAACTGGAGCTTCTTCGTCTTCAGCCTCTCGCTGCCGCCGGCGGCGTGGATCGCCGCGCGGTTCTTCGTGCCCTTCTATCGCGCCAGCGGAGAGGTCTCGGCCTACCACCATCTCGAGCGCCGCTTCGGCCCGTGGGCACGGACGTACGCCGTCGTCTGCTACCTCCTGACCATGCTGGCTCGGACTGGGAGCGTGATGTACCTCCTGACCTTGCCGCTGGCGGGCCTCTTGGGCTGGGACATCCCCACGGTCATCCTCCTGCTGGGCATCGTGATGACGGCCTACCCGCTGCTGGGCGGCACGGAGGCGGTGGTGTGGGCGGGCGTTGGGCAGACGATCCTGCTGATAGCGGGCGCGCTGGTGTGCTTCGTCTGGCTGATGCTGGGGGTGCCGGGCGGGCCGGGGCAGATCGTCACCGTCGCGGCCCGGGAGGGGAAGCTCAGCCTCGGCAGCCTTTCCGCCAGCCTGGCGATGCCGACGGTCTGGGTGGTTTTCCTTTACGGCATTGCGGAGAACCTCCGGAACTTCGGCATCACCCAGAACTACGTGCAGCTCTACATCACCGCGAAGTCGGACCGGGCCGCGGCGCGGAGCGTGTGGACAGCGGCGCTGCTCTACCTGCCCATCTCCGCGGTGTTCTTCTTCATGGGCACGGCGCTGTGGGCGTTCTACGCCGCGCGGCCGGGCCTGCTGCCGGCGGGCGTGGGCGGCGACAAGGTGCTGCCGCACTTCATCAACACCCAGCTCCCCGTCGGGGTCGCCGGGCTGGTCATCGCGGCGATCTGCGCGGCGGCGACCGACTCCAATTTCCACTCGATGGCCACGCTCGTCCACTGCGACATCTACCGCCGCTACGTTCGGCCCGCCGCGTCCGAGCGCGAGGCGATGTGGGTGCTCCGCCTCTCCACGCTGGCCTTTGGTATCGCCAGCACGGCCATCGCCCTCGCGATGGTCCGCGTCAAGACGGTCATCGACGCCTGGTGGACGCTGGCCGGCATCTTCAGCGGCGGAATGCTCGGGCTCTTCCTGCTCGGCATCGCGTTCCGTCGGGTCGGCAACCGGGCGGCCCTCCTGGGCGTCGGGGCAGGCGTCCTAGTCATCTCGTGGACGACGCTGTCGCTCCCGGAGGCAGAGAGCATCCTGGGCTGGCGCTGGCCCGAAGCCACGCGAAGCCCCCTGAACGGCCTCCTGATCGGCGTGGCAGGGACGCTGTGCATTCTAGTGGCGGGCCTGCTCCTGGGCCTCGTGGCCCGGCCGCGGCAAGCGGCGTGAGGGATCGGCTGGGGCCCGCCCCCATCCCGCTCCGCGTTCTGCAGGCGCCAGGACTACTGCGGATGCTTGCCAAGAGCAGGTTACGCCGCTATAATCCGTTGCATGACAATGGGTTCCAGCTCTGCGATCCCTGCGATGAAAAGTTCTAACCGTGTCCGGTCACCCCGACCAGTCTGAGCGAGAAGCCCTTCGGTGAAAACGCCGAAGGGCTTCTTCCTTATAGCCGTAGGGGTCGATGATGTAGCTCCGCGCCGGGCGCCTCGCACGGCTCACGGTCTTCTTGAGGACGCGGAACACCGAGGGCGCGGGGGCGCGGGAGGCGTCCAGCGATGCCGCCGAGAGCGGCGGGGGCCACCCGGAAGGCCGCATGGAGCGTAGCGGCCGCATCCCATGAGCTTTGGGAACTTTCACCCATATCCGGTCCATGGAGCCTGGGCCCAGTAAGAGGAGAGTACCGGGGGCCTTTTCATCATTCACAAAGTTCATGGGGAGGGGGCGGGCTACCAGACCACCAACTGCCCGGTGTAGGGTATCCCGCGAAACTCCGAATACCAAGCCCACATTTCCGGCCAGTCGGTGAAACCGCACTGAGTGGCGAAGATGAAGCGTTCGGCGGAATCCTGTTCCTCTGCCGAAAGAAAGACGGACGTGCCGGTTAGGTAGACGTTCCGGGTTCCCAGGCAGACGGTCGACCGCAGGATCTCCTGGCCGGACATGCCGCCCCAGGAACATCGGAGGGAGAGATCATGCCCAACTCGGATCAGATTCTTGCCAAAGGGCACCGTGGCCCGATTGACTTCGCCAGCGGCGACGCGGGATGCGAGGAGACGAGGGACGAGGACGATGGTCATGGCAGGACTCCAGAAAAGGGGAACGCCAGGAAGGCCGCGATGGCAGGGTGAACGGCGTGGTTCAATCGCGTCTTCCAAACCGACTTCCCGCGATAGTCCTTCCCGGTCCACCAGCCCACCGGCCTCTTGCCCGCGATGGTGCGAATGCTCTTCACCATGAGCCAATAGGCATTGGCGATGTCGAGCTGAAAGAAAGTGGCCACGATGGCCCAGCCCCACGGGCCGGAGCCGATGGACCGAGCGAACAGGGAAATGGAGAAGCGGGTCGGGTTGGCTGGGGTGCCATGCTGTGCCAGGCACCGCATTCCCCGGAGTTGCCGAAAAATGAATAATGTAGACCTGACCCCTCAGCTCCCCAAGCTCACTAAGCTCAGGGTGAGCACACTTGCACGAGCCGGGTCATGCTGCTACAATCCGTCGCTGGAAGGTGGACCCCGCCTCCGCGATGCCGGGAAGGGGAACCTGCAACCGTGTCTGGGAACGGAGGCCCTGCCATGCCTGATGCGGCTCCTGCGGGACACCA